>Ga0209515_10000842_pt1 | contig 53153 bp, 38 predicted proteins | sample Subgroupgradi54m_FD_187454 | JGI IMG/M metagenome (GOLD analysis project Ga0209515, IMG submission 187454) | Subsurface groundwater microbial communities from S. Glens Falls, New York, USA - GMW60B uncontaminated upgradient, 5.4 m (SPAdes)... ... | reverse complement strand
GTCGGATCGTTCACCTGGCGGCGCCTGGACGAGTTGGGCGCCAACAACGCGCTGGTGCTCGCCGCACTGTGCCTGACCTCGCTGGTCGACACCGTCGTCTACGTCTGGCTGCTCGCCGGATTCATCCCGGTGACCGTGCCCGGCCAGATGCTCGGCAAGGCCGAAACGGTGATCATCACCGCCGTTCTCTACGCCCTCGGGCGCGCCGTGTGGCGCCGGCTGCGCCGTCGACCCGACACAGCGAAGTGCTTCCACGCCCAGTCGGCCGATGTGCACAGCTGACCAGCCTTCGCCGCGCTGATCCGCGCCTACGGCATGCGGGTCCGCATCGGACAGTGCGCGTCTGTGCCGGCTGTCCTAAGCCTGTGCGGTGGTCGCCGTCCGTGCGCTACCACCCACCGATGACGAAGGAGTCCATTCATGAGTAACAGCCGACGAAGCCGCAACACCAACACCACCGCAAATCCCGCTGCGGGCTGCGCGGCGTGGACACCGGAGTCGATCCGCGCCCTCGGTGCCGCCACCGACTTGCGCACCGCAGCGCAGATCTTTGGCCTGGCGATGAGTACCGCCTACCAACTCGTCAAACGCGGCCAGTTTCCTGTCCCGGTCATCCGCGCCGGAACCCAGTACCGGGTCCCGGTCGCTCCGATCCTGGCCGCGCTGCGCGTCGACCCGGATCCAGATCCGCCGCCGTGACCTACTACCGCCAGGCCCCGGCCCGCATGAGGACCGCCGCGGCCTGGCGTGACTCAAACGTGGTCAGGCCAGCACCGGGTGCGCCATCGGCCGGGGCGTCGCGACTTCAGCGAGGACCACCTGCACGGCCCGCCGCATCACCCGCTCCACGTCGTCGACCACCGCGTCGAGGGTGTTGGTCGGAGTCCCGTCGAGGAGTTGCAATTCTCGCTAGGTCGGGTCGTCGCCGTGCATCTCGTCGTTGCGCAGCTGATACGCGTCCGCCAAGAACGCGGTGATTTGAGCTGTGCTGGCGGCGATCACGAGGTCGCCGGCCAGGAGCCGCCCGGCTGCGTCCGCGAGAGGGGTGCGCTTGCTGTTGCCGCCGGTACCGGCCCGTTTGATGAACAAGGCCTCCGCGCAGATCATCAGATCCACGAGCCGGTCTCCGGCGCGACGGCTCGAACCAGCGAAGACCAGTCGACGCAACGCCGTCTGCAACGCCCCGTCGCTCACTACGGCCGAGGCACCCAGCATCTCGTACGTCTCGCGCACCGCCGCGATGGCATCGCCGGTGAGCAGGAGGGTTGGCCGGCTGAAGTCGGCCGCGTCCACCGTGGACAGTGTGGCGCCCGTGCCCGACACCAGCGGGAATTCGTCGTCGTGCTGGGCCCACAACGGGCGGCTGGCGATGGCCGAGCCGCCACAGATGATCCGCAACGCGGTGGCGAGCCGGCCTGCGGCGTCACGCAGTGACGGGAATGGCGCCGGTTTCGGCTGTTTGGGCATGCCGAGCTTGTACGAGCACACCGCGAAGGTCCGCTCTGAGGTCAGCGCCCACTGATGGAAGCGGGAGACCCGAACGCTGTTCGGGCCACCGGCGAACTCGGCCGGCACCGCATGGTGCTGAATTGCGGCGCTGACTTGCAGATCGGTCATCGGACGCAGCACCAGCCCGTCCGCCACTGGCACTACCTCGACGGAGGCCGCGACCGTGAATGCGAGCAGAGGCACGAACTCGACCAGGCGCACCTGCTCGGCCAGCAGCCCCGCCTCGACCAGTTGGTAGAAATCGTTGAAGACCGCTTCGTCGAAGCGGTACGCGCCGACGGCGACCACCATCGGTTCAAGCAGGTGCTCGATCAGCAGCCAGGCGAGTGGGCGGGGGTGGAGGCTGAACTCCACACCGACGCTCGTGTCCACCCGCGCACCCATGACGGGGTCGGCGTTGATCGCGGCCAGTACGGCCGTCATCTGCGGAAATTGATCCAGCCAACCGAGTATGGGAACCCGCGCCGGCATGTGCCAAGCGGACGGCCGTAGCGCGACGAACGACTCCTGGCCATACCGCCACCAGCGACGGTGATCGGGCATTGCGTCGACGATCGGGGTGCCGTCGCGGTCGGCAAGCTCATCGAGCGCTGCCGCCACAAGTGCCGCCAGCGCCGCTCGTACCGTGGGCCTTCGGCAGGTCTGCATGAGTAGTCCTTGGAGATCGGGCCCTCGCGGAGGGCCAGTCGTTTAGAAGCGAACGGGACAGAATCGCAGACCTCGACACCGGGCCTACCCGAATCGCGCGAACGGTACCCGCGCGAGCGGTCTGTGAGCCCCCCTGAGGGCTCGCCATTCGCATGCGCGGTTGGCAAGCGAGTCGACAGCGCCGTGGGCCGACCATAAAGCACCGGAAGAGTCGGTAGTGCCGGCGCCCTTCGCACTCGTACCGCTGCCGGCGCACCAGCGAGGTGCGACTTGACGGTCCCCGGACAACACGCGTGGATGTCGATCGACAAATCCGCTGCCCACCTGAGCACCAGCATCCCCACCACCACGACCAAGGAGACCCGATGTCGGAAGGATCCATCTTCAAACGTTGCGGCTGCCGGCACCCACAGACCGGCAAGCCACTCGGCAACGCCTGCCCGAAACTGCGCCGGCCCAACGGCTCCTGGAGCGCCGAGCACGGCCAATGGAACTACCAGCTCGAACTGCCGCTGACCACCGAAGGGCGGCGCCGGCAGTTGCGTCGAGGCGGGTTCGCCAGTCACCGTGACACCGCCGCCGAGCTGGACCAGGCCCGCGACCTGCTCGCCATCGTCGGCCGCGACCGCGCCCGTCGCGCCGAGATCGCCGACCTGCTGCAAGCGGCGGCGCGAGCCGGGCAGTCCTTACCCGAGCCCGACAGCATCCGCCACAAGCTGCGCGCCGATGGCCGCCTGACCGAAGCACCGACCGTGGCCGCCTACCTCACCGACTGGTTAGCCGACTTGAAGATCGACGAAAACACGGTACGTGGCTACGAGTCGCACGTGCGGGTACACCTGATCCCGCACCTGGGCCAGCTATGCCTCGACAAGCTCAGGCCCCGCCACATCAAGGCCATGTTCGCTGCGATCGAGGCCCGCAACGCCGAGATCCTCGCCGCCAAGGCAAGCGCCGACGAGCATGTCCGCGCCAGTGTGAGGGGAGTGCGTCCCACGGGACCGAACACCTGCCAACGCATCCGCGCGACCCTGCGCAAAGCCATCAACGACGCCCTCGCCGAAGAACTCATCGTCGGTTCCAACCCCGCCACGCTGGTGAAGACCCCCGGCGACCGGGCCCTGCCGATTGTGTGGGAGGACGAGCGCGTCGCCCGGTGGCAGGCCACCGGCGAGGTCCCCGGACCAGTCATGGTCTGGACCGACGACCAACTCGCAGCATTCCTCGACTACACCGACGAGCACGACCCGGACCTGCACCCGATGTACCACTTCATGGCCTACCGCGGCCCCCGCCGAGGCGAGGCGTGCGGGCTGCGCGACTCCGAAGTCCGCCTCGCCAAGCGCGAGGCGACCATCAACAACCAGATCGCCACCCACGGCTACGCCACGAAGCAGAAGTCCCCCAAGAGCAAGGCCGGCAACCGCGACCTCACCTTCGACGACGACACCGCCAAGGCGCTCACCGCGTACAAAGCCCGCCGCGCCACCCAACGCCTCGCCACCGGCGAGGCCTGGCCCGACACCGGCCTGTTCTTCGTCCGCCCCGACGGCCACCCGTGGCACCCCAACGCCGTCACCCAACGCTTCCGCAAACTCGTCCGCCAAACCGGGCTGCCGCCGATCCGGCTGCACGACCTGCGCCACGGCGCCGCCACCCTCGCCCTCGACGCCGGCGTCGACATCAAGGTCGTCCAGGAACAGCTCGGCCACTCCACCTCCACCCTCACCCGCGACACCTACCAAAGCGTCGTCAAGCAACTGCACCACAACGCGGCCGATGCGGTCGCCAAAAAGATCACCGGACGGCGCCGCAAGAGCGCGTGACTGCCGTCCAGGCAGGCGCACCCTGTATCCGTACCCGCGAACAGGAAGGGCCCAGTCCAGGTCCGGACCTGGACGGGGGCGCCTGAACGGGAGTGTCAGGTTTTCGGCTCTTACAAGATTTTCGTAGTCTGTGATCCGGTCCGGATGTGGCCGGTGACGTTGCGTCCGTTTCGGTGCAGGCTGGGTACTGTGACGTCGAGATCGAGATCCTGCTGCCGCAGTTGGTCGCGGTGCAGGTCGACGAGGTTCAGGCCGGCGGGGAGCTGATCAGGATCGTGGCGCGCACCCGCGCGGGCGTCGCGGTCGCGTGCCCGGTCCACGGTGAGTTCTCGGACTGGGAGCACAGCCGGTACGTGCGGCATGTGGCCGATGAGGCCGCGGGTGGCCGCCCGGTAGTGATCGACCTGTCGGTTCGTCGCCTGTACTGCGAAACCCGCAGTGTCCAAAGAGGACCTTCGTCGCGCAGGTCGGCGGGCTCACCGTGCGCTACCAGCGCCGGACCCCGGCACTGCGACAGATATTCAACGCCGTGGCGGTCGGCCTGGCCGGCAAGGCCGGCGCCCGGCTGCTCCTGGCGCTGCACCAACTGGCGCCCGTCTTGGCATTGAGCTTGACGCTCCGGCACCGTCCGGGCGCGGGGAGCGGGTGTCCAGTGTCGCGGCCGCCTGGGCGAGGTCGGCCAAGTGCACCAGCGGCGAGGTGGTCTCCAGCGGCACCGTTGCGGCAACGGTCGCCAGCTGTTCGAGGTGGCGGCGTCCCGATAGGTGTCGTAGTCCGCCAGACTGAGCACGCCGTCGCCGGCTGGCGCTTGCGAGTCACCCAATCGTAAGGGCCCTCCTGATCTCTCGGTGCCGCTTGGTTGCCTGTCTTCCTTGCCTCGCCTCGGGCAGGTGGGAGAATGCACCGGCGACCGGCGGCGACCATCACACGTGGTCACCCTGCCACTCGCCGAGCGCAGGATGCATCACTAATTAGGAGCTGGACCCGGGGGGCGGATGGTGATCGAGTTGCCGACCAAGGGCCGGCAGATCCGCGTTGACGGCGCTCTGGTGACCGTAAGAGATGCCGATTGGGCCGGTGATGGCGCAATCGAACTCTTCGTCCTGGATGCTGGCGGCCACCCGCGGCGAATTCTGCTTTCCGAGCAGCAGTTGGCTGCGGGGCTGGTGCCAGTCAACGATCGTGGTGGTGACCCCGAGCGCGCACTTACCGGGCTGTGGGGGCGGTGGATGCAGCACGCCGTGCCCCGCATTCGATCAGCAGTACTCGCCACTCGCCCGCTTCGCCCGTACGCCCATCAGGACGACGCCGTCCACGGCCACATGCTCCACCAGCCCCGACTGCGGTTTCTACTGGGCGATGAGCCCGGTACGGGAAAAACGATCATGGCAGGCATGTACCTCACTGAGGGGCGCCGACAAGGTCTGATCCAAGGCCGGTCTGTGATCATCGTCCCCGCACACCTGGTCACCAAATGGGAGAGGGACCTACGTCGTCTCTTCGGTGTAGAGGCCCGACGCATTACAAACGAGGTCGCCGCCGACCCAGCCGACCTCGACCCCCGCTACGACGTTTGGATCGTCTCGGTCGACCTCTTTACCCACAACCCCGATGTGCGCCGCAAGATCGCCGGCCAGCGTGCCTCGTGGTCACTGGCGATCTTCGACGAGGCCCATCGGCTGACCCCTACCAGCCAATACCTTGCCGCCGCGCGACAGGCGGCCGGGCGCGCCCACCACCTGCTGCTGCTCACCGCCACCCCGCATCGCGGCAAGGAGCACTTATTCCGGGGGCTGATGAACCTACTGGACGCGACGTTGTACCCCTGGGATCCGCGTCAGACCGACTATGAGAACGCTCTGGTGCCGAGCAAGTTGTCGTTTGTACGGCGAATGAAGGAGAACCTCGTCGACCACGACGGCAACGAGCTTTTCCCGCCCCGGTTCTCCGAGACCGTCCCCGTCCAACTGAATCCGTACGAGGCGGCTGCGTACGACGCCGTCATGGACTACGTCGACGCCTTCTACGCCGACAACGCCACCTTGGCACGGTCCATCTATGGCAAGCGCGCCGCCTCCAGCCTGCACGCCGCTGCTGCGACGATCAGCCGCCGCGAGGCCGCCCTCAAGGGCGCCGCACACGAACGCGGAACCCTTGTCGTGCCGGACGATCTCCTCACCTCTGATGGCCTTGGCGCGGCAGCCGATGACGATGAGGCGTGGGCCCGCGCCGAGAACGCCCTCGTCGCGGCACGCACCCGAGACAAAAGCGCTGAACTCGCCCGCGTCGCGACGGTGCTGGAAGCGCTCCGTCAAGCCGAGGATGCCGCCACCCCAGCCAAATGGACCGCGTTGCTGAAGCTCCTCAAGCAGCATGACATCCATCCCGGGCACGGCCAACTGCTGGTGTTCACCGAGTTCGCCGATACCGCTCGCTGGCTGCGCAACCTCTTCGACGACGCGGGATTCAGCACCGACCTACTTGAGGGCTCCGTCGACTACAGCACCCGCGACTCCCTTCAGGAGCGGTTCCTGGCTGGCGCGTTCCAGGTTCTGGTGTCAACTGACGCGGGCGGCGAAGGAATCGACCTGCAGTCGGCGAATGTCATGGTCGACTGGGACCTGCCCTGGTCGATGGTGCGTCTGGAACAGCGCATGGGCCGCCTACATCGGGTCGGCCAGCGCAACCCCGTGCACGTTTACCATTTGGTAGCCCCGCATACCCGTGAGGGCCGCGTCCAGGAGGTCATGCTGAGAAACCTTGAAAGCGCCGCGGAGGCGTTGGAGGGCAAGGTGTATGACCTGCTCGATGCTACGGCCGCCCGGGCAGGCTTCGACTGGGGGAAGGCGATGGTGGATGCCCAGGCTGGCCGACCGGTCACCATCCCTGAGCCTTCCGCCCTGATCGAGACCGCGCGCGCCCTGGTCGCCGACGAGCGCTCGTTGAGCACTCCGGCGAACATCACCGACGCCCTTGAGAGGTTCGCCACGGACCGGCTTGAGGCCATAAACCCCGTCATCGTCGATGCCATGGTCGACCAACTCGCACGCAGTGGTGGCTGGACCGTCGGCCCAGGTCCGGCCAAGGGAATACGCCTGCTCAGCGCAGGGGTTGGAGGCAGCCTGCCGGAGGCACTCGGCGGCAAGGGCCAGAGCTACGTCGCCGCCGCCGGATCCTCGGTCCGCCAGGCCATCAACGACGGAGCCACCGGGCTGGATGACGTTGTCGTCCTCGGCCCGACGGAGGAAGCCTTCCAGCAGCTCGTCGCCGATGCTCTTGCCGTGGGCGAGGAGGATCTGGTTCGTGGCGCGGCGCTTGTCGATGGCGCCTCCCTCACCTCCTATGTGCTGGCACTGTTCGACGCCGACATTCAGTTGCACGACGGCACCACACGCGCCACCCGTAAGGCCCCGATACTCATCCGGTGCTCCGCCGGACAGGCGCTGCCCGTGGCATGGGAATCGCTCATGACACTGCGCGCCCCCGCATCTGGCGATCCGGGCCCAATTGGGCCTACCTCATTGGCCCCCGCTACCAGGCACGACGCGACGGAGGCGGCCAAATCCCAGTTGCGCGCCCAGGTCACAACCTTGACTGCCGAACGGCGGGCATGGATCAAGGCCGCCAAAGTGCAGTTGGACGCTACCCAGTACCGGTTCGAGGAGTCTATTGCTGAGCGACCCGTCGCCGAGCGCGCCGAACTCCTCAGTCAGTTCACAACGTCGAAGGCACAGCGGCTGGCCGTTCTCGATGACATCGCGCAGGTCAACGCCAGCGCGGTCAGGCTGGTGGGCTGGGTAGCCGTCACCGGCGCGGCTCGTGCTGACCAGCTCGGCTACGACCCTGATTCTGAGAAGATCGCCATCGGAACTGTGGTCACAGAGTTGGAGAAGCTCGGGTACGACGTCGACGATCGGCAGACCGCCGGCCTCGGCTACGACCTGTATGCCCGACACCGAATCACCCGAGAGCAACGACTGATCGAGGTGAAAGGCGTGCAGAGGTCGCTGCGCGCGGTATGGCTGGAACAGAACGAGTGGGCGCAGGCTCAGCAACGCGGCTCCGAGTACTGGCTGTACGTCGTCGACTCCTGCGCCACTACGCCGGTGGTTCGGCTGCGCCAGCAGGACCCTGCCGCTGTTCTTGGCGGCCCCCGCCGCATCGAGCGATTCCAGATCCCGGTGTCGGAACTCAAACGGCTGATCGGAGCCCAGGCATGACCACCCAGCTCGACGCCACCACCGCCGAGCTGAACGCGGAGGCTGGCCTGGCGAGCACGCAGCCAGATCAGGCAGCACGCTTGATCGACAACTGGTTCCCTTGCCCGGAAGTGGACACTGCGGTTGGCACTCCCGCAGGGTCAGGCCGGAGCGAGAAGGCCCTTTTCACGTGGTTCGCCTCCCGGCCCATCGCCCAGGCTCGCGCCGCAGTCCTGTGCTCCCTGCTGCAGGACATGCCCGACAACCGCGCCGACATCAAGGCCGCAGTCCTGACCGGCGATGAGGCGGCGATGAAGCGACTGCGGGCGCGTATCGCCGAGCAGTACGGGACGAAGCCTCCGGTCGTACTCGATATGTTTTCCGGCAGAGGGATCATCCCCCTGGAGGCTGCCCGGGCTGGCGCCTCTGCCGTCGGCACCGACCTGTCACCGGTTGCTACCCTCGCCGGCCGATTGCTGGGCGACTATCCGATGCGGGACTGGTCGGCCGAGCCGCCACTGCCGTACGCCCCACCGCACGGCCCTTGCGACGACGACGAGGACACGGCGCCCGCGAAGGCGCGGAGCGGCAAACGCAAGCCGGTGTCGGCCGACCCTACGTTCGAGGGTCTGGACGGGCTTTCAGCCGAGCCGCGCCTGCTTGCTGACGTTCGCATCGTGCTGGCCGAGGTGGGCCGGCGCATCGTTGCCGAGGTCGCGCACCTGTATCCGGGCAATCCGGTCCGGGGCGGGCAGGTGCCGTGGGCGTATCTGTGGGCGGTCACGATCCCCTGTGACGACTGCAAGCGACGCTTTCCCCTTATCGGGTCGATGGTGCTCCGGCACCCCTACAAGCGCACCGCAGACGACGGCCAATCACTCAAGCTCGTGTTTGAGGGTGACGCATGGCATACACAGGTGCACGACGGAGCCCCTCGGCAGGAGCCGACCTTCACAGCTCCGTCAGGCAAGCGGGGAAAGTCGGCGCGATGCCCGTTTCCTGGCTGCGGCAACACCCACAACTTGGACGTGGTGAAAGCGAAGGGGTTCGCAAGGCAATATGCTGATGCGATGCTCGCGGTCGCCGAGATCGACCCGGAAACCAACCAGAAGATTTTTCGGGTCCCCCGACTCGATGAAACTGCGGCGGCTGTCGCTGCAGACTCAGGGGATGTGCAGCCCGCCGGACCATTGACGGCTATCCCGGACGAGGTTATCGCGGCCAGCAACTCGAACACAATCCAGGCCCGGTTCTATGGCTACATGACTTATGGCTCATTGATGAATACTCGGCAGGCTGTTCTATTCGCCACCGCCGCGCGGGTTATCGACGAGTTGCTTCAGGAGTTGTCCGGCATCGTCGGAGCAGAATACGCCCGTGTACTCACATCCTATGCCGCCGCCAATCTGCCCCGGATTCTGCGCTATGCCACTCGGGGCGCCAACCTTCGTGCCCACGGAAACGCCAATGGAACCGAACAGAATCGTTGCCAGGTCGGCGACGTGTTCGCCTCCCAATCTGTCATAAAGCACCAGTTCGATTATCTGGAGGCGGGCCCCGGCATCGGTCCCGGAACATGGACCTCGGTTTCGACCAGCCTTGTCAATGCCCTCAAGAAAGTGCTTGAAGAGAACCACGCCGGGGGTCGACCGGGGCGGTTCCGGCGAGAGTCGGCCGTCGCGCTGCCTTTTCGCGACAACACCGTTGACGTCCTCGTCACCGATCCCCCGTACTACGATATGATCACATACGCGGACTCGTCCGACATCTTCCACGTTTGGTTCAAACGCGCCCTCCGCTCGGCGATGCCGGACCTGTTCGACGGTGCGGTCGACGGCGAGGATGGGCTGCAGGACAACGCTGATGAGATCATCGTCAAGGGCCGAGGCGCCAAGGGCGCTGGTGACCATCGTAGCGACACGGCCCGCTACGAGAGACTCCTCGCGCAGTCGTTCGCCGAGGCACGGCGGGTGCTCAAGACTCACGGGCACCTGACCGTCATCTTCGGCCACTCCGATCCAGAAGCATGGAAGCGGCTGCTGGCCGGGCTGACCGATGCCGGATTCGTAGTAACGTCCTCGTGGCCGTCCCGCACCGAGACAGCCGTCACCGGTGTCGCGACCATCTCCGTCACCGTCTCAATCGGAGCCCGCGTCGCCCCCGCGCACCGGCCGGTCGGCCTAGCAGCCCAGGTCGATGCCGAGGTGATCGCCGAGGTCAAGGGCCGCTGCCGAGGTTGGGACACCGACGGACTCGCGCTCGACGACCAGCTCATGGCCTCCTACGGCGCCGCCTTGCAGGTGACTGGTCGGTACAGCAAAGTCATCACTCCCGATGGCAACCATGTGCCCTTGGACCACCACATGACACTTGCTCGGCGTGCGGTCCGCGATGCTGTCGCGCTGCGGTTGGACGAACTCCCGCTAGATACCTTCGACGCCCATACCCGCTTGGCGATCTTCTGGCACGAGGTTCATGGCCGCATTGATGTCCCGAAGGGCGAGGCCAGGTTCTTCGCGCAGTCCGACGGCCTCCGCCTCGAAGACCTGCGCGGCCCCATTCTGATCGAGACCAAGGCCGGCTTCCGCCTCCGGCACGACGCCCCTGGCCGGCTCACCCCGGCCTCCAGCGCGTACGAGGTCGTCCGAGGCATGGCGGCCTCCTGGCCGGCCGGCACCGATACCGTCGCCGCCTGCCTGGCCGCAGCGGAGCGGGCGCCCACCGACGCGCACGTGTGGGCCATCGTCGACTGGCTCACCACCAAGCTGCCGTCATCCGACTCCATCGCCGTCGCGTTGGCCGCGATCAAGCGCAACCGCGGGTCCGTCCAGGCCACCGCTGCCACGCAAACGGCTGTCGCTGTGGCTACTCAGCCCAGCCTGTTCGAGGAGACCCTGTGACCGTGCCCGCCTACGGCGCCCATTGGACGGACGTCCTGACCCTGCGCGACGAAGTCCGCCTCACCGATGGTTCGGTCGGTGAGCTACAGATGAGCCTGGCCAAGGCCGTCTACCAGACAGTGCCTGTTCCCTATGCCAAATGTGCGTACTACACCGACATCACCCAACCCACCCCGCTGCTGGTCGGCTTCCTCGGCCGGGTCGCCCGCCGGCTGGGAGTAGAGGGCGTAGAGGCGCAGGCATGTTTCCACCTCGACCAGGGGATGGGTGGCGGCAAGAGCCACGCCCTCGTCGGCATCTGGCATATGATCAACAGCGCTGACGCGTTCTTTGCCTCCGACCTCGGTCACGCCGTCGCCGCCGAGGCGACAGCCGGCGGGCACACCCTCGACCTGAGCCCGGTCGTTCCGGTGATGCTGATCGGCGACTCCATGTCTCCGGGCAAGACCGACCCGAGATTCGGTCCAGCCAGGGATCTGTTCGGACGGCTCCTGTGGCTGCTGTTCGACGGCCACGCCGACCGCATCGGTCGTTGGCAGCACTACGTTGACCTCGGCGCGAATAAGGCCACCCTGCAGGCCGTATTCGCCGAAGTCGCTCGCCCCGTGCTCGTCGTGATTGACGAGCTGATGGACTACGCGATGGCGCTCACCGATCAGACTGCCATCGGCGGCCTGCCTGGAGAGCAGGCGTTCCTCAACGCCCTCGCCGATGCGGTGGACGACCAGCCACAGGTAGCTCTGGTCGTAGTAATGATCCGCAGCGACGAGGACCAGGCCGGCTATCACCCCGCCGCGGAGGATATGCGCGAATATCTCGGCGCCCGGCTACAGCGCAACGGCGAGACGGTGACCGTCACCGAGCCGGCCGACTTTGCCCAGATCATTCGTCGCCGGCTCTTCGCCCGCGCCGACGTCGATACCGCTGGGCGCGCGGTCGCACACGCCTACGTCGCGGCCGTGGACGACGCATGGGCGACGCAGGTCTACGGCAAACTCGGCTCCGGCCGCACCCTGGCCCGACTCACCGACCGGATCATCGAGACCTACCCCTTCCACCCGGACCTGTTCGAGTTGGTCTCCAAGGAGTGGTCCATTGTCCAAGCGTTCCAGAGGGTCCGGTCTACCGTCGCCATCTTCGCCCGAACGGTGCTGCACTGGGTGACCCAGTGCGAGGCAGGCCGGTGGGCGCCCGACCTCATCGGCCCGGGCGACATTCCATTGCAGACTGAAGCCCTGGAGGCGCTGCTGTCCTCCGGTGTTCTGGCCGGCAACGACCGCGCCATTCAGGGCTTCCGGGCTGTGGCCAACACCGACATCGTTCGGTCCGGCGGTGGAAGCGGCACGGCTTTCATCCTCGATGCCGCCCTTGCCGCCAACGGCGTGGTTGTAGGCCAGCCCGCGCCGGCGCTGAGGATGGCGACTGCCTGCTTCGCCTACAGCCTCGTGCCGCGCGCCCAGGCCGCGCGCGGCGCCACCAAGCCCGAACTAATCGCAGCCCTCGCTGGTCCGGCCGTGCCGTATGCCGCCGCCGAGGAGGTCTTCAACGCCCTTGTCGCTGGGCCGATCCAAGGCGGCCTCGGCGCACTGGAGCGTACTCGGCCCGCGAGCGGCAAGGGCGCCGAGCGCTTTCACTTGTCGATCAAGCAGACATTGAACATGTATCACGCCAACGCGATGACGATGGTCAGCCACGACCTCGCCCTGGACCGCGTATGGAAGCGTGCACAGCAGTTGGCCAGCAAGGGCGCCTTCAGCAGCCTGCTCTTCGTCGAGAAGGCCGTCGGGGGTAAGACGGCGGCGGTCGCCTGCTTCGCCGGAGTCGACGGACAGGAAAACCGCCTGGTCGTGGTGGACCCACGCCGATGGACTCTGCTCAACGGCAAAGATGCAGCCACCCGTGCTGACCTCGACGTCGCTTTCGGGGTCACGCCCGGGCTCACCAGCACCTACCCGGCGTCGATGGTCGTCGCTCTGGTCAACACCCAGCGGCGTACCCGTGCCCGAGATCGCGCAAGGGATGTGCGCGCCTGGGAAATCGTCGTCAGCCATCTCGACCCCGCGGACGAGGAATACGTCGAGGCATGCATCCGTCGAGACGACGCCCGCGCCAAGCTCGATGCCGACGTCAAATGGGCCTACCAGCACTACGCGTACCTGCTGCGCACTGCAAGCGGCCTTGTCGTGCAATACAAGACTATGCCCGAGGCCAAGGCCGGCCCTGCTGGAAAGGAGGTTCCAGCCGGCAAGACTGCGCTCGCTGGGCAGGACGTGTGGAACGACCTCGTCACGGTCGGCCGCGCGGTCGCCCACGGCTCCTTCGCTCCCGAGTACGTCGGCCAGCTCATCACCACGGGTGGATTCGGTCGCGATCTCACGCCGAAGGAACTATTCGCGCTGCCGTATAGCAACCCGACGTGGCCGATGATCGCCACCGTCGATGACCTACGCCAGGCTCTTTTCTTCTTGGCGACCAGCAGCGAGTGGATGATAACTGACAGTGATGGCACTGAAGTCCGTCCCGCTGACGCTCGACAGATCCAGCCGGCGTCGATGCAGCAACTGCTGCGCCCCCGGCCAAGATTGGAACCTGCGCCCACCACCGCGCCTGGTGCGGGAACTATCCCGGACGGTGACCTCGGCGGGTCAGGCGCCCCGACCGGCGGCTCGCCGCAGACTCCGGCCGGGGGCACGCCCATCCCGTCCGGGCCCGGGACCGGACGCGGCCCAGGCGAGGATGCGACGTACGAGGTGACCAAGGTCCGAATGCCACTGTCCTCGCTCACCGACGACCGCAAACGTGAGGGGGTGTGGGCCCTCATCCGTGAGCTTGCTTCGCTGGTTGATCCCGCGAAGATCAGCGCCGACATCCAGATGATCGGACTGGACATCACCGTAACAGCGCGGGCTGCCGATACATCCCAACTGTTCGCCAAGGCGGAATCCCTGCCCGGCGTCACAGCCTCCATCGAAGAGGAGGACGTGTAGGCAAGGCGCCGAACTCCAGCGGGCAGGAGGTTGACGCCCCCGCCGGCGAGCAGCGCCGGTAGGTCTCCGGAGTGGGTGTTTGTTTCCATCGACCGCGGCGGGGCGGCGCAACGATGAGGTGGCGGCAACTCACACAGCCGCAGGGCTGCGATCTACCAGAGGATGCTGGCCGAGCATGCCAGGATCAAGGCCGAGGGACGCCGCGGCCGCGGACTCCCGACGACCTCCTGCTCGGCATCGAGGATCTCCAGCGCCTCGCGGATGCGCAGGTCGATCCGAACGGGCGCAGCTAGGCTACGTCTTCCCTGGGCGCAGTTCTTTGGAGGTTCGGTGCAACCCTCGATCGAATCGGGCCGCGCTCACGCTTCGCGCTTTCCATCTGGGGTGAAAGTTCGTCGCACACGGGTTGGCGTGCACCTTTTCGATGTGGCTACCGGGCTCAACGTTCTCCTCGACGAGGTGTCGGTGGACCCGCGGGAATGGGATCAGGCACCCCGGCAGGTGTCCATCGCCCTCACCAATACCTGCGATCTGGCTTGCCCATACTGCTACGCACCCAAGCTGAAGGCCCGGTTGGACGCGACGCGCGTTGTGGGCTGGTTGCGAGAACTCGATGACAACGGGTGTCTTGGCGTGGGCTTCGGGGGCGGAGAGCCGACGCTGTTTCCGGGCTTTGTGAGGTTGTGTTCGGCGGTGGCGAGGCAGACCGGGCTTGCGGTCACGTTCACGACGCATGGGCACCGGCTCACCGCTGGGCTGTGTGACGAATTGCGTGGGTCCGTGCATTTCGTCAGGGTCAGCATGGATGGGGTGGGCGCCACGTACGAGCGGCTCAGAGGGCGTCCGTTCGCCTCTCTGTTGGAGCGCCTGGCTGATGTCCGCCGGGTCGCGCCGTTCGGGATCAACTTCGTTGTGAACGCCGAGACGATCGGCGATCTCGACAGCGCCGTTGAGCTCGCGGTGAAGGCGGGAGCGTCGGAGTTCCTTTTGTTGCCGGAACAGCCGACCGCGCAGCGGGCGGGCATAGACGAGGACACGGCCACGCGGCTGCGCGAATGGGTCTGTGACAACGATCCAGCATTGCGCCTGACAGTCAGTTCCGCAGGAGCCGATGAGCTGCCCGTGTGCGTGCCGCTGACCGGAGAGTTGCCTTCGGAAGCCTATGCTCACGTGGACGCGCAGGGTGTCCTGAAGTGGTCGTCCTATGACCTGGAAGGTGTCGCCGTGGATGATGACGGGCTCATGGCGGCACTGCACGTTCTCCGTGAGAGCGGGGGCGCGGCGTGAAGATCTGGGCGGGGTATGGGTCGGAGCACTCAATGAACCTCGTGATGATCGGCCACTTCGCGACCGCCGGTGACGCGGAGGCAGTCAAGCAGGCCATCGACGAGATGAAGACGGTGGCGAACCTCGAGGTGGAGGCGGGCCGTCTGACCGTCGGTGAACCAGCCAGGCGCTTCCCCGAGGCCTTGTCGAACGTCATCCGGGCGCTGCACCTCTACTCTCTCAGTGCCATCGAGTTGGAGCAGTTCTGCTACTACGTCACGACGAAGCTGGACGACAATGCGGTGATCCTCAGGACTGATGAGTCCGACGTGTCGGCGTACCTCAAGCTGCTGCTCGACAAGGGTGCTCGGATCGAGGTCTTCTCGGGGCACGACTTCCCGGAGCGAGCGAAGTCACTGTGATGAACCGGATTTGGCCAGTATGCCTGGCGTGAACTGGGACGTCTTCGCCGCGCTCACGGGCAGTCGGCAGAACAATTTCGAGAACCTCGCTCGGCACCTGATCCACCGCCACTATGGGCGCTTCGGAGACTTCAAGGCGCTGGCGAACCAGCCCGGCGTGGAGTTCCACCTCAAGCTGCGGGACGCCGGTCCGCTGGGCGATGCTGGGCGTTGGTACGGCTGGCAGTGCAAGTGGTACGACCTCCCGCCCGGCAGAGCGATTGGCAATACCCGGAAGACGGTCATCGAGGACGGGATCAAGAAGACCGCCGCCCACGTCCCCGGCGTCACGGATTGGGTCTTGTGGACCAAGCACCCGCTCACTAGGGCCGACCAGGATTGGTTCTACGGGCTCGACAGTCACGGCATGACGTTGACCTTATGGACGGGCCACAACATCGAAGAGCTTCTCGCTGGGCCAGGCGAGATCTACCGAAGCACATATTTCGGGGAGTTGATTCTCGCCGAAGACGCGCTTCGTTCCCTGCATACCCGGGCGGTCGCGCCGGTCCTATTCCGGTGGCTGCCTGAGGCGCATCAGCCGGTTGATGCCGAACGCGCCCTACGGCGGATGCTTGGTGGGGAGCATGCTCGGGAGGAACTCCACGAGGCCGTGACTCGACTTCGGGAGGCTCAAGCAGCGATCAACGTCGACCGCGCCGGACTACCCGGGGACTTGGTGGAGTCCGTTGACTCGATTCTCGTACACCTTGAAGCGGCAGCCGATCACCTGTCCGGGGTGAGTAACGCCCTCGTCGCTGGCGACTGGGAGTCGCTGCGGGGCCTCGCTTTGAATGTACCAACGGTCCCCAAGGACGTACGTCAGCTTCCTCGCCACCTTCGCGCACGGCGACAGCCTTCTATGTCCGTGACCAACGCGCTGGACGACCTGGACCAGGCGTATGAGCTCCTCCAGGTGACCAATCGCGACACCCAGGTGGAGATCGTCGCGGTCACCGCCGCAGCCGGAAACGGCAAGACCCACCTGTCCGCCCAGGTATCGGCAGCAGAGGACGCACGCCCGGCTGGCGTGTTCCTCCGCGGACACGGGCTGTCCGCCCGGGGAACACTCGACGACCTCGCCCGCCAGGTCACGGTGAACGGGCAGCCGTGTCCGAGCATGGACGCGCTGATCGCCGCCGTCGACGCCGCAGGCGAACGCGCCCATCGCCGACTGCCGATCATCATCGACGGGCTGAATGAGTCCGAAGACCCCCGCGTCTGGAAGACGCTGATCGCCGGCGTCAAGGGCGTTCTGTCGGAGTATCCGCACGTCCTACTGGTGTGCACACTGAGGTCAACGTTCGTAGAGGAGTGCCTGCCACCCGACACGCTTCAGATCACCATCGACGGGTTCGCCGCTGACCAGAAGGCGGCGGTCGCTCGGTACATGGAGTACTACAAGATCGACCCCGGCGACGCCGAACTGCCGGAGGGCCTGCTTGATCATCCGCTGACGCTCCGGCTTTTCTGCGAGGTGGCTAACCGCGACCGGGAACACGTTGTGGGTGTCGAGTCGATTCCGCACTCATTGACCGCGGTGTTCGTCAGCTATCTCGACCAGGTCGCCGCACGGGTGGCGGAGCTGTCACCCATCGGGCACCGCTTCTTCGAGACTGATGTCCGCGAAGCCCTGGAGAAGATCGGCCTGTGCCTGTGGCAGCACAACGCCGATGGCTTCCGAGTCTCCAGTCTCCGAGGGCTCATCGACAACGGCGCCAGCTGGGAGGGCAGCCTGACGAGGATGCTGGAGCAGGAGAGCATCCTGCTCCGGGACCCGATTGGCGAAACCGGCGAGGTCGGGGTGAGTATCAGCTACGACGCCCTCGCCGGACACATCATCGCCCAGGCGATCATCGCCACCCGTAGTCGAGATCAGATGGACGCGTGGCTCAAAGACCCCGCCACCGCCACCGCCTTCGTTGGCGACCGAGGCGATCGGCATCCTCTCGCCGAGGACATCTTCGTAGCGCTGGCCGGCCTGCTGCCGCGTCTCCACCGTCGGCAATTGTGGGCCATGGTGCCCGACGACATGCACATCCGAGCGCTGACCCTGGCGGCAGGACTGGAGTCCACGTACCTCGACATGCCAACCGTCGAGGCGCTGACCGCACACGTCCAGACCGCGTCACCTAGCTCATCCGCGATGGTGCTAAGCCGGTTGCGGGAGACCCGGGCCTCCCTCAACCATCCGCTAAACGCCGACTTCCTCCACGCGACGCTCGAAGCGATGTCGGTCCACGAACGCGACCTGCGCTGGACCGAATGGACGCGCGAGAACTGGCGTGCAATGGCACGCGACCTCCGGGACCTGGAAGCTGGATGGCGCGCATCACCCGTCCGGACATCTCGTGACCGGCTTCGTGCATGCTGGACGATGTGGATCTTGACAAGCACCGTTCGAGCGCTACGGGATCAGGCCACCAGGTCGCTGTACTGGTTCGGGCGACACGATCCCGAGGCGCTCTTCACGATGACGATGGAGTCATTCGACATCAACGACGAGTACATCTCCGAGCGGATGGCCGCGGCGAGCTACGGCGTCGTCATGGCCCACCAGATACATGACGCGACGATCGCTCAGGCGCTTCCCCCGTTCCTGGCGGCCCTCGCCGAAACGCTCAGCGGGCCCGCCGCTCGTCGCCCAACCAACCACTGGCTGACCCGCCTACACGTCCACGGCATCTTCACCTTCGCAGCCACGTACTACCCCGAATCAGACACCGCAGTTCTGGACGGCGATCGGCGGATCGCTTTCGGCGCTGGTCCCGCCATCACCGTCCTCGCCGACTCTGATCCACGCGCCGAGGACGCCCGTGGCGCCATGCGTATGGACTTTGAGAACTACACCCTTGGACGGCTACTACCCGCTCGCCGTAACTACGACTTCGACGACCCGGCCTACCAACAGATCATGGCCAACGTGCGCAGCGCGGTTTCGGAGTTGGGTTGGTCACGCGACCGGTTCATGGCGATCGACTCCACGATCGCCGAACGCTCCCATCGAGACGCCGACAGGGAAGGCAACCCCGAGAGATACGGCAAGAAATACAGCTGGATCGCCTTCTACGGGCAGGCCGGTGCACTCGATGACCGGGGAGAACTTAAGCCTCGCTCCGAGCGGCTATCCGATCTCGGAGTCGACCCATCTTTCCCTGAGAGGCCGGCACCGCTACCCATCGCCTTCGGAGACTGGGCTACGCCGACGCCCGCCAGCCTCGAAGACTGGGTCATCCTCGGTGAGGTGGACGTCCCCGACGAACTGCTGTACCCGGCCGAACTCAACGGGCACCCCGGACCCTGGGTCGCAGTCGGAGGACACCTCTCCACCAGGGGACAGACCCCTGGCCGAAGCGTCTGGGGGCTGCTTGCGACTGCACTGGTCGCACCCGAGCACGTCAACGCCGTTTGCGAAGCGCTCCAGTCACGCCCGTACCCGGGCCGCGACTGGATTCCCGAGGCACCCGAAGATCACTACACGTTCGCCGGAGAGATTCCCTGGCATCCGCACTTCGCCCACGTTCACGAAGACGACCCGCAGGATGATCCGTATCTCGGGTCCCTTCGGCTTGAAGACCGGACCCTGGTTCCGGTCGAAATCCTGATGCATCGATTCGGCTGGGAGGGATATCACTCCTCCCTCAACGACGCCGGACACCTGCTCGTCCCCTCGCGCAACCTGTCCACGGCAATGCAACTCAAGGCCGAACCGCAAACGTTTGACCAACGCGCACCCGACGGAACCATCGCGGCGATGACCTTCAGCGCTCCTAGCCGCTTCGAGGGCGACCTGCTATACCTCCGTGAGGACATCCTCCGCAGCTACGCGGCAGGAAGAACGCTGGTCGGATTGTTCTGGGGAGAACGGCTCCCTACCCCGTATCCACACGATCAACCGGAGTGGCTCCAGGAGGCACGCGAACTAAACGCCGAAGTCTGGAGGCGAGTAGTAGTTCGTGACTTTTACGACAGTCCGGGCTGCTCGCCGATCCGGGCTGCGGAGATCCCGCTCAAGTAAGCCTTCGACGTAGACAGCTACCGCCGGCGAGGTCTGGGCCAGCGAAGACTCGCTGGAGCCGCGGATAGGCAGAAGCGACTGCGTCGAAGTAGCCGCGGCTCCCGCCGCGGACGTTCGCCCACGGCACTTTCCGCCATGGAGAGCATCTCATCCGCGTCGGCCAGCGTGATGCCTGGCAGGAATCTCATGGACACCAATCCTGGCAGGCCGGACGGCCCTTGGCCGCGCGCGAAACGGCGCCTTGAGAAGGATCGGGCCGAGCAGGGTGCCTCCTTGGCCGCGGTGAATAGCGCCAGGGAGAAATCTCCACCTCGCCGCGCCATTGGTTTTGCCCCCAGGTGATGGTGACTATCGCGGTCGAGCCGCTTTCGGTGGCTGGCGGGCCGTGGCGGTGCATCGCGATGTCGCCAGCCGGGTGGCTGCTGGTTGAGGTACTCCGCAGTCGTGCGGGGCGGCCGACAGCACGGCGCCCGTGTTGGCGCGCAGCAGGTAGAGCTCGACCTAGTAGATGACCTTGATGGTGTGCTCGATGTGTCAGCAATAGCGATCAGTGCGAGTTGGCGGACGTTGGCGACGGTCGGCGGCAGTGCGCGACGGTCCGCGTCGGCCCAGATCGCGTGGGCGTCCGTGTGATCGGCGTGTGCTCCCCGGTCGGCGTTGGGACGGTCGGCGCCCGTCGGCGCTCCCTGGCGCCCGTTGGTAACCGCTGGCAGGTAGCCTGGTGCCCGTCGCCCTCGTAGCTCAGGGGATAGAGCATCGGTTTCCTAAACCGTGTGTCGCAGGTTCGAATCCTGCCGGGGGCACCCAGGTCAACGGGCTTGATCAGTGATCCAAGCACCAACGGAGTTCTATGTCCGCCTGGGCAGCTGCTGAAGCGCCCAGGTGTTGCCGTCCGGGTCGCTGAAGGTCACGAAGGAACCCCACGGCTGAGCATCCACGTCGCTGGCCTGCACGCCGCGGCTGACAAGCTCGCGCCGGGCGACTTCGACGTCTTCGACGACGACCTGCACGCCCTGCTGCGAGCCCGGAGGCATCTGGGTGATCCCGGTGCCCAGCACGACGGAGCAGGCGGAGCCGGGCGGGGTCAGCTGCACGAAGCGCAGGTCCTGGTGAACCTGGTGGTCGTGGTCGGCGTGGAAACCGACCTGCTCCACGTAGAAGGCCTTGGCGCGGTCGACGTCGGTCACCGGAATCGCAACGAGTTCAATTTGCCAGTCCATGCCGGCAACCTGTGCCGAGGGTCTGACGTTCCGCTCCACTGAGCCGGGTACGCCGCCGTCGCCGGTGTCAGCAGTGCAGGTCGGTGGCCGGGATGCACTCGATCGCGTGGGGCTTTCCGAGGCTGGCCACGATCACCACGAAGGTGAGTTCGAGCCCACTGTCCTGGTGTGCGTGCACGTAAGCTCTTCCGGTCACGTCGCTCGGACCGAGTACGTTCTGGTCGAGGTACCAGTGGCCCGGGGTGTACCGGATCCGCCCGAGGCGGTCGTCGAGTGTCCTGGAGTTGGCCAACGCCAGCATCCGCTGATTGTTGAGGCTGTTCCACGCGGTGAGGAAGGCGTCGACGTACTGTGCCGCGTCAGCCGGGTACCTGGTCGGCTCGAAGACCACCTGGACCGCCGCGTGCGGCTTGCCGAGCAGCGCGCTGGCCACCCGGAGCCGTAGCTCGTCGCCGTCGTTGTTGCGGAAACTGCAGATCCGCTCGTTCGCGTCGTTGAGGCACTGGTCGTACCGCCAGCTGGTGGCGGGATGTCCGACAATCTTGGCCAGGTTCACCGTGACGTCCCGTGAAGCCAGTTGGCCGAGGCGTTCGGTCCGGCCGCCGACCCAGGCATCCACGACGGCTTGGGCGTAGGCCTGGTAGTCCCCGGGGTAGGTCGGCGGTGACGTGGTGGCTCCCGACACCGGACCGGTGCTCTTGCCGAGGGTGTCGGCGCCCGCCGACGCGGTGCCGGTGACGACGCCCGACGGCGTGGCGCTCGCCGATGTCTTACCGGACACGTTGCTTGCGGGGGTACAGCCGGTCAGCGCTGCTGCGATCAGACCGACAGCGATGGCCAGAGTGAGCGCGGCGGCGGGCAGCCGGTGCGGTGCGTCGGTCTGGCGGGCCATGACAGGCCTCCCTCGGGTTGGGAGACCGAGGGTATGGCCAGTCCGTGGAGTTCGCGCGACACCGTCGTGAACCGGACTGTGCTGACGGGTCCGCCCCACGCCGGGGCTTGACGCCAACCGGGATCAGGATCGAGGGCAACCGGCACCGCGCAGCCGGAGCTCGCCCATTAATGCAAGACTATGGCTGCCCATCACGGCGCCGGGAGGTGGTTCATGGACGCGCGGCAGACATCGACCAGCGTCGACCTCGATCCGTCTGTACTGCTCGCTGCGTTCAACCGGGCCGCGGTGGGGATGGCCGTCGTCGGCCGCGGCGGACGGGTGGTGCACGCCAACCGGGAGCTGACCGCTCTGCTCGGCACGGTTACCGACTGGGCGTCGTTCCCGCCGGTGATCCGGGAGCTCGCGGTCGGCGATGCCGGACCCGCCACAGCCACCAACGGCCGGCTGGAGACGATGCTCCGGCCGAATCTGCGGGTGCGTTGGACTGTCCTCGGCATTGACGGCCATGGCTGGCTGGTGCAGGCCGAAAACGTCACGGTGCTGGCCGGCATGGCCAGTCTGCGGGAGGCGATCCGGCTCAGCGACGAGCGGCTGATCACCATCGCTTCGCTGCATCGGCTCGTCGAGCAGACCGACTTCGACGGCGATGTCACCACGACCGTGGAGCTGATCGCTGAGCGTGCCCGAGCCCTTCTCGGTACCAGTGGAATCGCCGTCGGCCAGATCGACGGCGACGAGCTGGCCTACATCTTCGCGGTCGGGACCCCGGAGCTGCTCCGGCTCCGGGGGCTTCGGGTTTCGCTGAGAGGCAGTCTGATTGGCGTGGCCATCCGCAGCGGTCAGCCGGAGGTGTGCCACGACACCGAAACCGATCCGCGGGTGGACCAGGCCTCCTGCCGGGCCGCCGGGATCCGGTCCATGATTGTCGTTCCGTTGCGGCGCGAAGGCCGGATCACCGCAGTGGTCAACGTCTTCTCGGCGGAGCCGCATGCCTTCCAACCCAGCGACGTGCAGACCGTGGAGCTGATCGGCGGAGTGATCTCCGCGGTGTACGGCCACGCCGCCGATCTGGCCACCAAACGCGCGCTGCTGGCCGAGCTGCAGGCCAACATTGCCGCGTTGCGGACCAGCGAGTCCAAGCTCGCCCGGGCAGCGTTGCACGATCAGCTCACCGGGTTGCCGAACCGGGCGTTCTTCATGGACCGCCTACCGCAGGCGCTCGCCGCGGCAGCCCGATACCATCGCCTCGTCGGTGTTCTCTACATTGACCTGGACCACTTTAAGCAGGTCAACGACACGCTCGGGCACACCGCCGGCGACGCCCTGCTCCGCGAGATCGCCACCCGGTTGAACGGTTGCATGCGCGGATCCGATACGGCGGCCCGGATCGGTGGGGACGAGTTCACAGTGCTCTGCGAAAGCCTCACCTCACGTGATGACCTGGTCCGCCTCGCGGAGCGGGTGGTCTCGTCCATCGCGGCGCCGCTCGTGCTGTCCGGGGTGACGCTCAGCCCGACCGCGAGTATCGGCGCCGCCCTCGGCGGTGGCCCGGCCGACACCCCCGAGCGGCTGCTCCGGTCAGCGGACGACGCTTCCTACGAGGCCAAGCGGCAGGGGCGGGCCCGTTTCTCCCTGGCCCCCGACGATTTCTCCCTGGCCCCGACGAGTGCCACCTGATGCCGCAGAGAGGTGCCGACGTCGACCGGCGCTGACACCGGTAGCGCGTGCGCGGCCCGCGGGCTTGAGCGCGAACGGCCGAGTTGGCCAGGGAATGGGCGCAAGGTGAGCTGTACGTGGTCTTCTTTGTGGATATTCGCGCGGCCTACCTTCTGGGCATCCGAGCAACAGCACCGCCCATCCGAGGAGCCCACCATGAACGCCAAGACTGACAAGGCCCCCAGCCGCAGTGCCCGTCGGCTGCGCCGCGGCGCCGTCATCGCCGGCCTGGCCGGTGCCGCCCTGGTCGCGCTGCCGAGCACCGCGTTCGCCAGCCAGAGCTACAGCGGCCCGGTCGCCTACTACCAGGCCGTGTGCCGGAACCAGTTCGCGAACTATCAGGTCCGGATGGACGGCTCGGCCGACCGCAACGTCAGCTTCACCGTGTACAAGAACGGCAACCTGTTGGACTGGCGGGTCGTCTCCGCTGCCGCATTCGAGTACCGCACGTCGTTCGGCACCTTCCCGGGGCCGGGCACCTACAAGATCTGTGCCACGAACAACGTGGCCGGCAGCCCGACCGCCAAGGTCGTCATCAACGTCCGCACCGACGCCGAGATCTGACCCGACCTACGCCACACCGGCCCGCTCAGACCGATGGTCTGGGCGGGCCACGGTCGTCAACGGGCGGGCGATGGGCCGGGCGGGCCACGGTCGTCAACGGGCGGGCTGAGGGCCGTCGCTGGGGCCCGTTCGGCGGTACGGCCGAGCAGGAAGCCGAGCGCCGCCCAGCCGATGATCAGCACGATGCCGGCGACCGGTGCCGACCGGTACGCGATCGGCGGGGCCGCGTTCACCGTGCTCTGCAGGTACCCGCCCAGGTAGACGCTTGCGGTCACCAGTACCCCGCCGAGCAGGGCCTGGACCGGCCACGCCGCAGCGGCCAGGTACGCCAGATCGACGGCGAACCCGGCACCGATCACCAGGAACGGCACGGTGGACGGCGGGAACGTGGCGACGACCAGGATCGGCCACAGCACACAGCGCCAGGTCACGTACGCCGCGGCGAGCGCGGTGGCGGTCCACCGCCAGCCCAGGTGGCGCCGGGCCAGCACGAGCACCAGCCCACCCGCGACTGTGATCCACAGCGGGTACACCCAGGACGGGATCGGCAGCGCAAAGTGCAGTACGGCTGCCGTGTCGACCGGACGCCCGATCTGCTTCGCGGCGAACGCCAGCAGGCTCGGCTCTGCGTAGGGCGCACCCCGTTCCCAGGCCCGGATCGACAGGATGCCGTACTCCTGCTGCTGGTTGGGGAAGAGCACGTTGTCCAGGAAGAAGAACCAGTACAGCCCCAGCATCAGCAGGCGCTGCGGCTGGGCTGCCGAGTGCAGGCCCCACCCGCGGATCACTCCGGCAATGGCGATCGCGGTACCCACGAACAGTCCGAAGTGGGTGACGCTCCAGGCGGTGATGTCCAGCCCGTTGATCTTGTGGTTCAGTACGTCCACCGGCGCCGAGAGGATGAACACCGCCGTTCCGGTCGCCATCAGTCGCAACGCGAGCCGGTCCACCCCGAACCGGGTGTAGAAGTGGAACAGCACGAGCAGCAGCATGATGCCGTCGCCGGCGAGGTTGACCAGGTGCGGTGGGGCGAAGTCGTCCCGCAGCCACTTGAAGTGCCAGGCGACATCCCAGCCGGCGCCCAACGCCTTCAACAGCAGCGCCAGGATCCACACCTGGTACACCCGGCGCAGGGTCAGCGCCGCCTCGGCCGGCTCCAGCCCGTCGCGGACCCGGTCCAGCCACCCGCGGGTCTTGTCTTTCCAGTCACGGGCGGGCCCGAGCCGGGCCCGTAGCTGGCGCAGCCGATTGCCGGCGGGCTGGCTGACTCCGGTACTCACGGCTCAGCCCTCGGCCAGCACGATGATGCGGTCGATCATGGGCATGGGTAGCGTCTTGTCGGCGTTGAGCACGATTCCATGTTCTCCTTCGCCGAGTTCCGCCCGGCGATAGCCGATCGCGACCTCGTTGCGGCGGCGCGCTGCCTCGACCACCGTCGCGAACGTCATGCCGGGGACCGGTCGCACGTAGTAGCTGGCCGGCCGGACGTAGATCTCCGCGCCTTCGGGGTCGAAGAGGTCGATGAAGACCGACTCCAGGTGGCGGTTCTCCGAGATCTGGGTCATCAGCAGGCTGACCAACTGCTCGCTCACGACGAAGTCGTCAGCCTTGGTCAACTGGGCCAGTGCCCGGTCGCGGTCGTCGCGCATCTCGCTCACGATCGAGCCCGCGGTACCCCGCTTGGAGAGCGTCTCGCGCAGGTGCAGCAGGGTCACCAGGACCCGGGAGTCGGCCGTGAGCGGGTCCAGTTGGTCGTCGGAGAGCACGATGACATTCTCGTACCCGCCGACGTCCAGCGATTCGAGGGTGTCACGGTCGCGGGTGTCGCCGTCCTTCACGCGTACCGTCAGCTTGCTCAGCTTCGGGGTGAGCTCCGAGGCCAGCATGTCCACGTCGGCCCGGCTGGTGACGATGTCCACTGTGGAGCCGAAGGTGACGTAGCTGTCGAGCTGCTCGATGATCTTCGTGGCCCGACCGTTCCAGCCCAGCAGCAGCGTGCGCTCGGGCGCCTGCGGGCCCCTGACGGAGTGCACGATCGCCGACTCGTCGACCAGGAAGCCACGGTCCGACAGTTTGATGAGCGAGTCGTCCTCGGCCAGGATCACGAGCTTGTCGTCGGGGGCGATCAGCGTGTGCATCGGCGGGTTCAGGGTCGTGGCGCCGTTGGCGTGCACGATGCCCACCGGGCAGCACCTGCGGTACGCCGAGAGCGCCATCCCGAACGGACGCCCCACCAGGCGGGGTTCGGCCACGATGTAGAACTCGTCACCGCCGAAGTCCATCAGGTCGGTGTAGATGACCGACAGCCCCGACTGGCGGGCGGTCTGTACGAGCAGTCGGGAGCTGATGTCGTCGGCGTCGAGCACCACCGCGTCGCCGCCGGCGAGTCGGGCCACCGCGCGGTTGCGGCCGTCGCGCACCGCCGCCACCACGTGATGCTTCTTGGCCCGGAACGCCGGACCCTTGTTGATCGCCAACAGCACCTTCACCACGTAGGCGTCGGCATCCTCGGCACTGGTCCCCTGCGGGGCGAGCACGATGATCGAGCGTGCTCCGTTGGGGTTGACCAGGACCAGATCCGCCAGGTCGAGCGGGCTGCCGGTCCGGCACACCACCCGGGTCCGCCCGGTCTTGCCGAGGCGTTGCCGGAGCAGGTCCTCCATCTCCACCTTGTCCTGCTCGGCCAGGATCACGACCGCCGAGCGGCGGCGGCTGGCGTTCGCCTCGATCAGCTCGGAGACGAGCGTGAAGACCTGGTCGGACCAGCCGAGAATCACCGTGTGGTCGCGTTCGACCACCACGGAACGTCCCTTGCGCAGCTGCTCGAACTTGCGGTGCAGCCCGCTGGTGAGCAGACCGACGAGGGCGCTGACGATGAAGATGCCGCCGAGCGCGAGCAGGAACCACAGCCCGAGCTCGGCCAGACTCAGGCCATCCTCACCCGGGACGGCGAGGCCGAACGTGCTGACGAAAGTCTTCCAGAGCAGGGCGAGCGGGTTGGGTCGCTTGCCGGCGGGATCCTTGGGGGCGACCGCATCCAGGGCCCCCGTCACCGACACGATGAGCAGCAGCGAGGCAAAGGCGAGCCACCCCACCAGTGAGGTCGTTCCCCGCGACATCGTGTTGTCGAACCAGTACCGCAGCCGCCTGCGTAGGCGTTTCTTGCCAGCCATTCGCCGTACCCCTCAGAATCGCCGCGCAGCTCCGGCGCGACGATCGCCTATGTGTGACCAGCTCCCCCCGCACGAGGGTCTCACTGTAGTGGGTCACCGGGCCCCGGCGTAGGCCGCGAATGCCCCGGTCGGTGGCCCTGAACCGGGCTCAACTGCGGCCGAAATCACGGACTGGTGAGGTTTCGGGTTTTCCGGGTGATACATCCGGTTTACCGGAAATAGCCGTGGCCACCATCGATCGGGCTATTTGCTCGGGGTACTGCGATCCGACGCTGCGCACCGCCCGACCCGCACGGGCACGCCGGCCCGGGGGACTACTCGTAGCGCAGCGCCTCGACCGGGTTGAGCCGCGACGCCCGCAGCGCAGGGTAGAGGCCGGCCATCGCGCCGATCAGCGTGGTGGTGGCGACCACCGCCAGGATCAGCCACGGCGGCAGGCCGATGATGTCGCGGGCCTTGACGCTGTTCGCGCTCAGCTGCTGGTTCACGAACACGTTGGCGACCAGCGACAGGCCGTACCCGGCCGCGACGCCGACCAGTCCGCCGAGCATGCCGAGCAGCCCGGCCTCGACCGTGAAGAGCCGTCGGACGGTCGCCCGGGTGGCCCCACAGGCCCGCATCACACCAATTTCCCGGGTACGTTCGAAGATCGCCATCAGCATCGTGTTGATGACCCCGATCGCGGCCACCACCAGCGCGATGGCGCCGATGCCGCCGAGCACGAAGCCGAGGATCTGGAAGACCTTCAGCTGAGCGTCCACCAGACTCTGCGCGGTCGCGGCTCCGACGCCGAGGGCCCGGATGCCGGCGGCCACCTGGTCGACGTTCGAGGCCGCGTCGGCCTTGACGGTCAGCGAGTTGTAGCCGCGCTGGTCGAGCTCGTTGGTGCTGACCAGGGTCAGCTTCGGCTGCTGCGGCTGGCTGCCCGGACCCGCCCGCCGGTTGGCTTCCTCGCTGGCGAGGCGGTCCGCCTCGGTCATTTCGTAGTGCCGGTTGGTGAGCAGGGCGCGGGTCCAGCTCAGCGGAAAGTACAGCGTGTTGTCGTAGTCGGCGACCACACCGAGCACGGTGGCCTGGAACTCGGTCGGCGGTGGTTGCTGGCCGTCGCCGCCGGGCCCGTTGCCGTTGCCGTTGTTGGTGGGACCGGTATTCGGGGGCGTGATCTTCGCGCCTTCACCGGTGAAGCCGCTACGGGTCAGCAGGGTGACCTGCTGACCGATGAGGTCGTTGTACCGCTTCTTGAAGCCGAGCTTGTCGGCGTACGGCTGGGAGACCAGGATCGTGCCGGCGCCGTCGGCGGTGCTGAAATCCCGACCGGCGAGGACCTCCCGGACGATGACTCCGTTGGCGTCGCTGGCCTGCACGTTGTTCACGGTCAATTTCTGTCCATTGTAGACAAGCGCGTCGAACACGTACGGCGAGGCGTTGCGCGCGACCGCGGTCACATGGGGTAGCGCGGAAATCTTGCTGACCAGGGCGTCGGTGAGCTTTACCCCGGTGCCGTCGGAGCTGTTGGAGTACTGCGCATGCTCGTAGTCCAGGTCGGTGGCCTGACTGACGATGACCTGCTGCAGCTGGCCGGTCGACTCCAGTTGGCTGATGAAGAAGTCCTTGGCGCTGGTCACCAGGGCGAGCATGATCGTCACTGAGGCGGCACCGATGACGATCGCGAAGACGGTGAGCGCGGAGCGCAGCTTCTGCCGGCGCAGGTTGCGCAGCGAGGTCCCGGCGAGGTCGACGCCGCGCATCAGCCGGTACCCCCGGCCGACCGGCCCTGCGCCGGGCGGGTCTCGGTCAGCCTGCCGTCGCGGATCTGCAGGATTCGCTGGGCCTTGGCGGCGAGGCCCAGGTCGTGGGTGATGACCAGGAGGGTGACCCCGTCGCGGTGCAGCCGCCCGAGCAGGCCCATGATCTCTTCCCCACGCTCCGAGTCGAGATTGCCGGTCGGCTCGTCGGCGATGACGATGCTGGGCCGGTTGGCCAGCGCCCGCGCGATCGCCACGCGTTGGCGCTGGCCGCCGGAGAGCTGGTTCGGCCGGTGGGTGGCCCGGTCCCCGAGGCCCACCGCTTCCAGGCACTCGCGGGCCCGTTCCCGCCGCTGGGCGCCACGCATCCCGCCGAGCGTGAGCGGCAGCGCGACATTCTCCAGCGCGGTGGCGTTGGACTGCAGGTTGAACGACTGGAAGACGAAGCCGATGGTCTGGTTGCGGTACCCGGAGAGTTCCCGGTCGTTGGCCCGGGCCAGATCGGTTCCGTTCACGGTCATCGTGCCGCTGTCCGGGGCATCGATGCCGCCGATGATGTTCGCCAGGGTGGACTTGCCGGAGCCAGACGGGCCGGTGACGGCGGCGAAGGTACCCGGCTCGATGGTGAGGTTGACGCCGTCGAGAGCACGGACGACCTCATCGCCCATCCGGTAGGTACGGGTGACGTTCCGCAGCTCCACGACGGCGCTGCGGCTCCCGCTCCATGACTCCACGAGATCGAGCATAGGTGGGTGTTCCGGACACGGGTTCGCGGTTGCCGAAACTGCTCCGCGGCTGCCCGAAGCCGCTACTGGCTGGTGAAACCCCGCAGCCCGCTCGACAGGGGGGATTGCCGACCTACAGATATCCTTCTATCCGTGTCCGGCGCGCACGGGACCTTCCCATCTGGGGACTCGTCCGTAGCATGGGCTCATGGCCGCCCCGCTGATGTCCAGCGCGATGTTCGACGTCGTCGCGCTGCTCCTGCAGGCGTGGGAGGACAAGACCGAGCTCCATGGTTGGCTGATCATGAAGTCGGTGCGGCGGTCCGGGCCTGCCGTGTACCGGGCTCTCGACCTTCTGGAAGACGCCGGCTGGATCACCGGCTCCTGGGAGGTGCTGCCAGTCAGCAGGAACCGCCCCCGCCGTCGCTTCTACCGGTTTACGGCGGCCGGCGTCGAGGCTGCCCGGGTGCAGCTTGCCGCACCCGCTCCGGCGCTACCACCCCGGATGAGGCCGCAACCGGGGTTCGGCCTGGTCGTAGACCTGCACCCCGCCCACTGACCGCCGATGAACGGGATCGAGATCGCCCTGGCACTCCTGCTGGGTCTGGTCGTCAACGAGTTCAGCGATCTGTCGCCGTGGCTGGCCCGCACTCTCGTTGCGTGGTCGGCCCGGCTGCGCTACGGCGACACCGCCCGCGCCGACATCCGGGCGGAAGAGTTGGCCGCGTTGATCAACGATCGGCCCGGCAAGCTCTTCAAACTGGCTACCGGAATCCGTTTCGCCTCGGCCGCGCTGGCCGTGCGACTGCGTCGACTGGCCTCGAACCAGCCGCAGCCGGTAGAGGGCCCCGCCCCCGACGACCTGCTCTCGTCTGCCCGTCGGTTCCTCCCGATGGAGTTCCGGCCGAGCCTGCTGGTCGAGCGCTACCTGTTCCCCTCGGAGAGATTTCGCGGCGAGTGGCGGCGGCACCCGATTCATCTGGCCAAGAGCTTCGTCGTCATCGCCGGATACGCGGTTTTGGGCAGCTGGGCGACCATTCGACGGATCAAGCCGCAGTACGTCGACCGGATCGTGGCGGCGATCATCATCGGGGCTGTACTCCTGGCCGCGTTACGCGTCCTCGGCTGGTACCTCGGCCGGTTCGTGATCACCAACAAGCGGCTGATGTCGACCGAGGGCGTCTTTTTCCGCCGGGTCTCGATGATCCCGTTGCTACGCGTCACCGACATGCGCTACGTACAGTCGCCGCTCGGCCGGCTGTTGAACTACGGCACATTCCGGTTGGAGTCGGCAAGCCGGCGCAACGCGCTGCGCAAGATTGTGGATCTGCCGAACCCGAACCAGCTTTACCTGCGCCTGGTTGAGGAGATGTACGAGCCGGCAGCGGTCGACGCTCGGCTCGCCGGCGCGCCCGAATCCCCACTCGACCATGAGGACGGTCCACGGTTCGACCCGGCAGCGGTCCAACGAGAAATCATCGACCAGATAGGCACGTTGTCGGCCCAGCTCGCTGCGCTGGCGACCGCAGTACAGCGGCTCGACCCGGCACCTGAATCCGGTCACGAGGCCCCGACCGTGGGATCCGCTGCGGCTCAGGTCCGGACCCGGCCGTAGCCGTGGATCGGCATCCGGTCGATGGTGCGCACCGAGACCTGTTCGCCCGGTTCCGGCGCTTCGATGATCCGGCCGTCGCCGACGTAGAGCGCGACATGGTGGATGCCGTCGTAGGAGAAGACCAGGTCGCCCTGGTGCTCCTCGATCCGGTCGGCCAGCGGGGCGAGCTGGACCGGTAACGCGGACCCCGCGATCGACTAACGAGATATACCGACAAAAGGGACGGGTTACCCTCGCGGCGGCAGTACCCGCGACTCGCCCACCGCCAGGTCCCACAGGTCCTCGCGGGGTCGCCCGGCTCGCGCCCACGCCGCCGCGGCCTCCTCGACCGGCGCGAGCAGCGGCTCGGCCGAGAGCTGGAAGGTGCCCCAGTGCATGGTCGCCATCCGCGGCGCACCGAGGTCGAGGCAGGCCTGCACCGCCTCGGACGGGTTGAGGTGCAACGGCTTCATGAACCAGTTGGGCTCGTACGCCCCGACCGGGAGTAGCGCCAGGTCGATGTCCGGGTGCCGCTCGGCGATCTCGCCGAACCAGTGCCCGTACCCGGTGTCGCCGGCGAAGTAGACCTTCGCTCCGGCGCCTGTCGGGGCCCGCCCGGCGACCTGGCCCGGCCCGCCCGGCGCCCCGCCCGGGGTCGGGCCCCGGCTCGGCGACCCGGTCGCTGACGCCGCCGTGGAGAGGACCCAGCCGCCCCACAGGCTGCGGTTGGTGTCGGTGAGGGTACGCCGGCTCCAGTGGTGCGCAGGCACGAACTCCATGGCGACGCCGTCCAGGTCCACCGACTCCCACCAGTCCAGCTCCGTGACGTCGGTGAGCCCCCGGCGGCGGAACCACCGGCCGAGGCCGGCCGGCGCGAAGATCGGGGTGTCCCGGGCCAGCCGGCGGATCGTCGGGGCGTCCAGGTGGTCGTAGTGGTTGTGGCTGATCACCACGGCGTCGATCCGGGGAAGCACCGTCCAGTCGATTCCCACCGGGGTGAACCGGGGCTTGACGCCGGGGATGCGCTGCGACCAGACCGGGTCGGTGAGGATGAGCTTGCCGCCGAGCTGCACGGCGAAGGTCGCGTGCCCGACCCAGGTGACCGCCGCGGAGTCCGCGCCTAGGATCGGCAGCCGGTCGCTGCGGCGGACCGGGATCCGCGGGGCGTCGGAGAGGTCGCGGCCGCCGGTGAAGCCGCCGCTGCGCAGCAGCCTGATGATGTCCCGGAACCGGGGTGGCGGCGCGGTGAGCCGGTCGCTGAACGACGCCGGCCAGCTGCGGTCCGTCCGGGCCCTCACCTGCCGGTCGACGGTACTCATGCCACGGCCGCCGGTACCGTCGCCGTGCCTGCCGCGCCGGAGAGTGCCTGGCTCAGTGCCTGGCTCAGCGCCTGGGCGGTGTCGGCGATCAGCGTGTCGGGGGTCAGCTGCACCCCGGCCAGGTCGGCGAAGAAGCCGGGCAGTCCGGGCAGCGGGTACCCGTCGTCGCGTCGGGCCCCTCGACCCAGGTGCTCCCGGCTGCCCGCCCACGCGTCGGCGACCTCCCGCGGTGACGGTACGCCGAAGGCGTGCCCGACCGGCGCGGAGTGGCGCAGCCGGACGAACGGGCTGTCGGCGTACGCCAGTGCGAGGCGGCACCGGTGCCGCAGGGTGCTGATGTCGGAATCGGAGAGTTGGCTGATCACCGTGCAGGGGTGGGCACATTCGGCGGCGCAGACCGCGAGCGCATGGGACACCCGGCTGTGCTGGCGGTCCAGGTACTCCCGCCAGCGCCGGAGCCCGTCGGGTGCCAGCTCGGCGGTGCCGCGGGTCAGTCGCAGCAGCCGCCGCCCAGCCGCGCGGTCGTTGGTGCGGTGCGCGCAGAGGTGGTCCCCGTCCGGCGTCCCGAACCGGCTGCCCGGCACGCTGACGAAGGCGGTGAGGCGGTACGGGTCGCCGGCGTGGCCGAGGACCGACTCCCACGCCAGCAGCGGCGCGTACTCGCTGGCGATGTGCACGGCGGCCACCAGCGCCGCGGTCTCCCGGCGGGACCAGCGCACCGCGATCACCTCCAGCAGGAGCCGGTACGCCGGAACGAGCGACTCCAGCGCCCCCCGCGGCTGCTCGTCCGGGGACTGCGGCATCCGGCTGGCCCGGGCCCGGCGGAGCAGTGCGCCAGGTATCGCCTCTGCGGCGCGGGTGGCGGATCGGCTCGCCGGGGAGGTGGCCGAGCCGGCCTGTGCCGTGAACGCGTCGGCCAGGCTGGTGTCGGTGTTCGCCCCGGCGGTTGCGTCGGGGGTACCGAAGTCCTCGGCATCCAGGTCGAGCAGGCGCTGGCCGAAGGCGCACAACTGCTGGACCTGCGCTGCGCTGCGCGGGGTCAGTCCGTCGCCGGCCCCGGCGGCAACGAGCGCGGCGACCTCGCCGAACGCGTACCGCCCGGCAAGGGCAAGCAGGACCTCGTGCGCGGTCTCCACGCGGCACACTCTCCCACAAGTCGCCGGGCCCGCGAGCCTTTGAGGTCGCCGGGCCCGCGGATGTGCTGGGCCAGCTACCTGCGGGTCGGCGGGTTACTCCGCGGCGGGTGCCGCCTGCGGCCCGGCCGACTCTGCGGCGCCGCCCCGACCACCGCGGCGCCGCCGCCGGCGCGGGCGTGCTGCGGCCGTACCGTCCATAGTGGAGTCGTCTGACGGGTGGGGGGCCTCGGTGCCAGCCACACCTGCGGCCGGCGCCGTTGAACCCGTGTGCCGGCGCCGCTGCCGGCGTTGACCGGACTCGCCGTCGGTACCCTCGGCTGAGCGGGACGGTTCTGTCCGGGTACCCCCGACCGGTCCGGACCCACCGCGGCCAGCCCGCTCCCCGCGGCCGCCCCGGTCGCCGGAGCCCCCACGGCCGTCCCGGTCGCCGGAGCCCCCACGGCCGCCGGAGCCGGCCCGGTCCCCGCGGCCGACGGCCCGGCGGACGCTGCCCTTGTTGTCGATGTCCTCCAGCTGCTCGGCCGCGAGCCCGGCCCGGGTGCGGTCGGCGCTGGGCAGGGTGCTGGTCACGCTGGTCGGAATGTCGAGGTCGGTGTAGAGCCACGGCGAGGTGTGGTACGTCTCCGGCGGTTCGGGCGTCTGCAGCCCCATCGACTTGTCGATCAGCCGCCAGCGGGGCATGTCGTCCCAGTCGACGAAGGTGATCGCCACTCCGGTCGCGCCGGCCCGGCCGGTACGCCCGATGCGGTGCACGTAGGTGTCCGCGTCCTCGGGGCAGTCGTAGTTGATCACGTGGGTGACCCCGGTCACGTCCAGCCCGCGGGCTGCCACGTCGGTGGCGACGAGTACATCGATCTTGCCCGCGCGGAACGCCCTCAGCGCCCGCTCCCGGGCGCCCTGGCCCAGGTCGCCGTGGACCGCAGCGACCGCGAAGCCGCGGAAGTCGAGATCCTCGGCGGCGCGGTCGGCCGCCCGTTTGGTCCGGGTGAAGATCATCGTCAGCCCGCGCCCCTCGGCCTGCAGGATCCGCGCCACCACCTCCACCTTGTTCAGCGAGTGGGTGCGGTACACCAGTTGCTTGGTCTGCGGCGACGGCCCGGTGCGGTCGTCGTGGTGGGCGTGGATGGTCACCGGCTGGTGCAGGAACCGCCGCGCCAGGGTGACGATCGGGTCCGGCATGGTCGCCGAGAAGAGCATCGTCTGCTTCACCTCGGGCAGCATCGCCAGGATTCGCTCGACGTCGTCGAGGAAGCCCAGGTCGAGCATCCGGTCGGCCTCGTCGAGCACGAGTGCGGTCACCTGGTCCAGGCGCAGCTGCTTGCCCTTGGCCAGGTCCAGCAGCCGGCCCGGGGTACCGACGACGATCTCCACCCCGCGGGTCAGTGCGGCGGTCTGCGGCTCGTACGCCACTCCGCCGTACACCGGCATGACGCGTACGCCCCGGGTCCGCCCAGCGGCCTCGATATCGCGGGCCACCTGCAGACCCAGTTCGCGGGTGGGTACCACGACCAGCGCCTGCGGCAGCGCACCGGCTCCACCGTCGGGCTGTTCGGACGGGGCGGTGACCCGCTGCAGCAGGGGCACGCCGAAGCCCAGCGTCTTGCCGGTACCGGTGGGGGCCTGGCCGATGATGTCGGCGCCGCGCAGCGCGATCGGGATCGCGTGCTCCTGGATGGCGAACGACCGGACGATGCCGACCGCCTCAAGCGCTTCCACGGTCTCGGCGCGGACGCCGAGCTCGGCGAAGGTGGGGCTGTCGGGCTTGACCGGGGCGCGGGCGGCCAGTTCGCCGGCCGGGACCCCGGTCTCTTCGCTATCCGGAACGTTGCTTTCTTCGCTTGCCGGGATGTCGGTCTCTTCGATGGTTGTCAAATTACTCGGGGTGTCCCTCTCGCGGGAGCGCCCCGGGCTTGACGGGTGCGCTCAGCTGTTTGGCGCGCCACGGGCGACAAGTGTCGCGGGCCGCGCGTAGAGCCGGTGCAATGACGGCACCGACGACGGTGACCCCATGCTACGGGGAAAGAGCCGCGCTTGCCCAGCCGGTGCCGGTTTGACCTGCCCGCACTGCGCACAGCCCGCGGTCCGCCGGGTGGGCCCCGGCGGTCGCGGAGAGCGGGTGGCGCGCCCCAGGCGGTACCCTGCCGACGTGCCTGACCACGCCGACGCGCCCGACCATGACGTGCCGCAGAACGGCGCGCCCGGCCCGGCCGCCGACCCGCTGGGCGCAGCCGCCGACCCGCTGGGCCCGGCCGTCGTCGAGTTGCTCGCGGTGCTGGCCTATGGCGAACTGCTTGCGTTCGACCGGATGGCTGCCGATGCACGACTGGCGCCGGACCTGCGCCGCCGAGCCGTACTGAGCGAGATGGCGGCGAGTGAGATCGAGAACTTCCGGCGGTTAGCCGCCCGGCTGCGGGAGCTGGGTGTCGTACCGGAGGAGGCGATGGCTCCGTACCTGGCCGCGCTGGAGCAGTACCACGAGCAGACCGAGCCCCGGGACTGGCTGGAGGCACTGACCAAGGCGTACGTCGGCGAGGGCATCGCGGACGACTTCTACCGGGAGGTGGCCGCGTTCCTCGGTGCCCCGGACCGCGAACTGGTGCTCGACGTGCTGCACGACTCGAGGTACGCCGACTTTGCCGCGCAGGAGATCCGGTCAGCGATGGCGGCCGACCCGAAGATCTCCAACCGGCTCTCCATCTGGGCGCGCCGCCTCGTCGGCGAGGCGCTCTCCCAGGCGCAGCGGGTGGCCGCGGACCACGACGGGCTCGCGATGCTGATCGTGACCGGCGCCGGCGACCTCACCGCGGTGGGTGCCCTGTTCAGACGGCTGACCACCGCACACACCGCCCGGATGGCCGCGGTCGGCCTGAACAACTGATCCCCCGCCCCCCGCCCCGCCCCCCGCCCTCGCCCGCCGCCCCGCCCAACACTGCGGCGATCTTGCAGTTGTGGTCGCCTTTTCGTGGTGTTGTGCCCGCTTATGGGCGTGCCACGACTGCAAGATCGCGATGAGGGGGGTGGGGGTGGGGGGAGAGAGGGGGGTGGGGGGAGAGGGGGGTTAGCTTGCGGTGAAGCCGACCGTACGGGACGCCGCTTCGGCGATCTCGACGTACGCGAGCTTGTCGACCGGCACGATGACCCGCCGGCCCCGCTCGTCCACCAACGTCAGTACGCCGCTGGAGTCGGCCAGCGCGGTGGTGACGGCACTCTCGACGTCCGCGGGCGACTGCGCACTCTCCAGCACCAGCTCGCGGGCCGCGAACTGCACGCCGATCTTGACCTCCACGTCACCCTCCTCGTCCGGGCGCCGATGCCTCGTTTGTGGAGCGGCGCGTGTGAAGGGTAACCCGGTCAGCCGGGTTCTCCCTGCAACGGGAAGCTCGCGATCCCCCGCCAGGCGAGGGTGGCCAGCAGCTGCTCGGCCGACGGCTTGTCCACTTGGCGCCCGCCGGCCAGCCAGAAGCGTGCCGCGGTCTCGGCGGCCCCGACGAGCCCGGCGGCGAGCAGTTCGGCGCGGGACCGGGTGACCCCGGTGTCCGCCATGATCGTGTCGGTGATTGCGGCGATGCTGCCGAGCTCGACCCGGTCCACGCGTTCGCGCACCGCCGGGTCGTTGCGCAGGTCCGATTCGAAGACCAGGCGGAACGCCTCGCTCTCGTGGTCGACGAAGTCGAAGTACGCCTGCATCGCGCCGGTGACCCGTTCCTTGTTGTCGTGGGTTGCGGCCATCGCCTGGTTCACCCGTGCGACGAGGGCGTCGCAGTGCTTGTCCAGCAGCGCCAGGTAGAGCTCCAGCTTGCCGGGGAAGTGTTGGTAGAGCACCGGTTTGGAGACTCCGGCCCGCTCCGCGATGTCGTCCATCGCCGCCGCGTGGTACCCCTGAGCCACGAAGATCTGCTCCGCGGCCGCCATCAGCTGTGTCCGGCGTGCCGAGCGGGGCAGTCGAACCGGCCGGCCCGTGGACTGCGCGCTGCTCGTCACAGAGATCATCCTTACTCTTCGGATCGGGCCAACCGGGGAACTTACCGCCCACCTCCCCACACGGTAGCCTCAGTTCAAGCGATCGAGGGAGCGCGCGATGGACGAATCCGTACAATCCGTCGCCGTCCGGGCAGCCGGGGGTTTTGGAATGGACGACCGAGGCGGGGACCAACTCTCCGACGCGGCGGGCTGGACCAGTGCCAGCCCTGCGCCGCGCTCGGCTGAGGAAGCCCTGTCCGAGCACTGGCGGCTGCAGCGCGGCGCCGCCCGCCGTCCGCCAGGGATCGGCGCAGCGCGCCCCGGCGACGAACCCGTCCCCGCTGCTCCGATCCCGTCCGGCAACGGCTCGCACCAGGCCGCCGAGCTCGTCGAACCGACCATTTCGCCGCGCACCAGCGCCCGGCGCGACTACTTCACGCCGATCCGCCACCAGACGGCTCAGACGCCGCTCACCGCGCCGGGTGCGCCGTCCACCCCGCCATCCGGGTACCGCCCGGCGATCGAGTACATCACCGCGGACGAACCGAACCACCCGGCGTCCGGACAGCCGAATAGCGCGGGCGAGGCGGACGACAGCCCATGGGCCCCGCAGAGTCTGGCCGGGTACGACGAGTTCCCGCCCGCGCGCAGCGCCCCGCCCACGCCGTACGGCGAGGGGCCGGTGTACTACGCCGAGACCTACCGCGACGAGCCGTCGGTGTACCGCGAGGAGCCCCCGGTGTACCGCGAGGAGCCCCCGGTGTACCGCGGTGAGCCCCCGGTGTACCGCGGTGAGCCGGTCGTGTACCGCGGCGAGCCGGTTGTGTACTTCGAGGAGCCCTCCCGGTACGACGACGAGCCCCGGCGGTACCGCGACGAGGTGCCGACGGGTTCGGAGCCGGTGTACGCCGAGGTCCTCTCGCAGCGGACGCCTGCCGAGGTTCTGCCGCAGCGGGTTCCTGCTGCACCGGACGTCCCCCCGGTGCCGGTGGAGGTGGAGCCGGGGGCGGCAATCACCGGTCCGCCCGCGGCGACGCCGGAGCTCGCCCGGATCGCCACCTACCTGCGTGATGAGGACGATGACGCCGAGCCGGCGCGGCAGGACGGCTTCGACGTCCAGGCGGTGCTCGAAGCCGCCCGTGACGTGCCGGGCGTACGCCACGCGCAACTGCGCGCCATCCCCGGCGGGGCGCACACGCTGCGCCTGGAGTTGGCGGATGACGCCGACTCGGCCCAGGTCAGTCGCCAGGTGGCCCGGCTGCTCAACGACCGGATGGGACTCGCCGCCGAGCCGCGGGGCTCGGCCGCGCTGCGGGACTCGGGCGCGCTGCGGGACTCGGGCGTGCTGCGGGACTCGGGCGTGCTGCGGGACTCGGCCGCGCTGCGGGACCCGGGCGCCCCGCGGGATTTGGCCGCGCTGCGGGACTCGGGCGGCTGGGATGCCCTGGTCGGCGGTGGGCTGTTGGGCGGTACCCCCTTCGGCGAGGAGCCGCGGGGTGGTGCGCTGATCGGTGATGCGTTGGCGGCCGCGCCGCAGGCATCGCAAGGTACGGATACCCGGACCGGGTACCCGGCACCGTCGCCGCGGGCCCCGGTCTCCGGCGTTCCCAGCGGTCCCGTCCACCCGTCGCACGGCCGGGCCGCCGCAGCCCGGCAACGACAGGGCCCGGAGCCGGCAGCCGAGGCCGGTGCCGCGGCGCCCCGACCGCTCTCCGGCGGAGCCGGCGGCGCGCGGGTCGTGATGGAGCAGGTCGAGGTGACCACGCACGGCACCGAAGCCATCGTCGAGGTGCGGCTGATCGCCGATGGGACTCCGACGTCCGGGGTGGCCAATGGCCCGGCTTTCGACGGGTACGTGCTGCGCCTGGCGGCAACCGCCGCTGCCAGTGCCATCGACAAGATGCTGATCGAACCGGACGGTACGGCTCGTGGCCGCTGCTTTGTCGAGCACGCGACGGTCGTACCCTTCGGCAGCTGCGAGGTTGCCGTGGTGGTGGTGTTGCTGGACTGTGGCGGCTGGGTGGAGCAGCTCGCCGGTTCGGCCGTGGTGGTGCACGATCCCCGCCAGGCGGTGGTACGCGCCACGCTGGCCGCGGTCAACCGCCGGTTGGAAGCGCTCCTGCCCTGAGCGGTGGCGCGTCGGCTCCTCGGCTCCTCGGCTGCGCCGCGTCTGCCCGCAGCGGCCGCGTCGGATGACGGACAGACTGCCCGTTTATCGCCGTTTCCGCGGGGCACGATGAAGACGTGAGAAGCGCTCGGCTGGTAGCCGATGATCTCGTACCGACCCGCAATCAGTTGCCGCCGCGTTGGCCCGGGCGGTTTGCCGTACTCGACGGCGCCCGTACCTACGTACGCGAGACGCCGGGGCGTTCGCCCGACGCCGAGCCGGCCCTGTACCTGCATGGCCTGGGCGGCTCATCGTCGAACTGGACGGACCTCGCCGACCTGCTCGCGGAGCGGCTCGCCGGACAGGCGATCGATCTGCCGGGCTTCGGCCGCAGCGAACCGGCGCACAGCTATTCGATCGCCGCGTTCGCCCATCGGGTGATCCGCTGGATCGAGTACGCCGGCCGGGGGCCGGTGCACCTGTTCGGCAACTCGCTGGGCGGTGCGGTCGCGGTGCGGGTCGCCGGTACCCGGCCCGATCTGGTGCGCACCCTCACCCTCATCTCGCCCGCGCTGCCGTTCCTCGATCCGCGCCGGTCGGCGCACAGCCGGATGGTGCCGCTGGTACTCCTGCCGATGGCCGATCGGCTGGCCGCGCGGCGGCTGGCCACGGCCGACCCGGCCGACCTCACCCGGACCGTGATCGACATCTGCTTCGCCGATCCGGACCGGCTGCCGCCGGAGCGGTTCGCCGAGGCGGTCGAGGAGACGAGGGTCTGCGCCACGCTGCCCTGGCACTCCACGGCATACCTGCGTTCGCTGCGGGGCCTGGTCGGCGCCTTCGTGCGGGCGTACCTGCCCGGCGACGGCTCACTCTGGCGGATCGCCTCGCGGATCACCGCCTCCACGCTGGTGCTGGGCGGCCGGCACGACATGATCGTCGATGTCCGGGTCGCCGGTCAGACCGCCAACATCATCCGGGACAGCCGGCTGTGGATGTTCGACGGTGTGGGGCACGTGGCCCAGATGGAGGCGCCCCGGCTGGTCGCCCGCGCGGTGCTCGGCATGCTCGACGAGGTCGGGGCGCTCCCGGCCCTGGCTCCGCCGCGGGTTCCGCTCCCGGCCCGGAGCCCCGCCCTGGTGCCCGCTGCGCTCCCGGTTGCGGCCCTTGCTGCGGCCGGCGAATCCGCCGTCTGACCGGGTGCGGGACCGCTGCCCGACCGGATGCGAATCCGCGGTCTGACCGGGTGCGGAACCGCCGCTTGACCGGGTGCGGTGTGGTGGGAGGGTCGCGTCGCGGGTACCCGCATGGCAAGCTGGTGACTCGATGACGATCCGGCCGCCCCGCGTGCCGCGCGACAGGAGCGGCGTAGCTACGTCCCCGGTCGCGGGCACGCCGCCCCAGCACGGCGGGCCGGTGCCGCCCCAGCGCGGCTCCGGCCGGTCGTCGGCGCGGCATTCCTCCGGATCGGAGTCCGGGTACAGCGGGATCCTGCCCGCGGGCTCACCGGCTGGACCGCCGCCGCTGCGCCCGGATCCGGAGCCACCAGGCCAGCTGGACGAGGTACACCTGCCCCGCCGCCGCATCCTTCCTTACCTCCTGGTCTTCTTCGGGGTGCTGTTGATGGTCGGCGCCCTGATCGGGATCAACCTCTGGCGGCACGGCTGGTTGCCGCGGTTCGGCACGCAGCAGGCGGCCGCACCCGCCGGGGCTGCCCCGGGCGGCACTGCCCCGGCCGGTTCGGTTCCGAGCGGCACAGCCCCGAGCGGCTCAGCCCCGAGCGGTGCAGCCTCGCCGGGTGCCGGGGCTTCCGCCCTGGCCGCACTGCCAGCCAATCCGGATTCGGTGCCGGACAAGGGCAAGGGCACGTTCGCCTTCGTCGACACGCCAGGGGCGGTCCTGGGTACCGCCGGCACGCTCAAGCGCTTCCGGGTCGCGGTGGAGGACGGTACCGGCTCCGATGCCGCGGCCTTCGCCGCTGCGGTGGACCAGGTGCTCGGCGACCCGCGCGGCTGGACCGCGGGCGGGCAGCTGCGTTTCCAGCGGGTACCCAAGAGCGCGGCGTTCGAGTTCACCGTGTTCCTGGCCAGCCCCGCCACCTCGGAACAGATGTGCCTGGGCGGCGGGCTGCACACCCAGAAGTACAACTCCTGCCGGCTGGGCGGCCAGATCATCATCAACCTGGCCCGCTGGCTCACCTCGGTGCCGGGGTACGGGGCCCCGCTGGAGGTGTACCGCGGTTACGCGATCAACCACGAGGTCGGCCACGAGCTGGGGTACGGCCATGAGGCGTGCGTGGCTCCGGGGCGCCCGGCCTCGGTGATGCAGCAGCAGACGCTGGGCCTGCAGGGCTGTGTCGCCAACGCCTGGCCGTACCTGGACGGCGTGCGCTACGCGGGTCCGCTGATCCCGTAGGCCGGATCCGGTACGGCGGATCCGGTCGTGAGGATCCCGTACTCCGGACCGGGTGTCCCACTGGGTGCCGCGGTGCCGGTCGGCGCGGCACAATGGGGGTCGTCCGTACCGACCGAAAGGGCGACGCCCCGTGTCTCTGCCCCCGCTCGTCGAGCCCGCCGCCGACCTCAGCATCGACGAGGTTCGCCGCTACTCGCGCCACCTGATCATTCCGGATGTCGCGGTCACCGGCCAGAAGCGGCTGAAGAACGCCAAGGTGCTCTGCGTGGGCGCCGGCGGTCTCGGCTCGCCCGCATTGATGTACCTGGCCGCGGCCGGCGTCGGCACGCTGGGCATCGTCGAGTTCGACACCGTCGACGAGTCCAACCTGCAGCGGCAGATCATCCACGGGCAGTCCGACATCGGGCGCAAGAAGTCCGAGTCGGCGCGGGACTCGGTGCGCGAGATCAACCCGTACGTCACCGTGGTGGTGCACGACACCGCGCTGGACAACGAGAACGTCTTCGAGATCTTCAGCCGGTACGACCTGATCGTCGACGGTACCGACAACTTCGCCACCCGGTACCTGGTCAACGACGCCTGCGTGCTGCTCGGCAAGCCCTACGTGTGGGGCTCGATCTACCGTTTCGATGGGCAGGCCAGCGTCTTCTGGGCTGAGCAGGGCCCGTGCTACCGCTGTCTGTACCCGGAGCCGCCGCCGCCCGGGATGGTGCCGTCGTGCGCCGAGGGCGGCGTGCTCGGCGTGCTCTGCGCGAGTATCGGGTCGATCCAGGTCACTGAGGCGATCAAGCTGCTGACCGGGATCGGTGAGCCGTTGCTGGGCCGGCTCATGGTGTACGACGCCCTGGAGATGACGTACCGCACGGTGCGGGTACGCAAGGACCCGAACTGCGCGGTCTGCGGGGAGAATCCGACCGTGACCGAGCTCATCGACTACGAGGACTTCTGTGGCGCGGTCTCCGATGCGGCGGTTGCCGCGGCAGCCGGCTCGACGATCACCGCACCGGAGCTCAGTGAGTGGCTGGACGCCGGTAAGTCGATCCACCTCGTGGACGTACGGGAACCCGCGGAGTACGAGATCGTCAAGATTCCGGGCTCGGTGCTGGTACCCAAGGGAGAGATCCTCTCCGGTGCCGCGCTGGCCGGGCTGCCCCAGGACCGCCAGATCGTGCTGTACTGCAAATCGGGCATCCGGTCGGCGGAGGCGCTCGCCGCGCTGAAGGCCGCCGGCTTCCGCGACGCGGTACACGTGCAGGGTGGCGTGGTCTCCTGGGTGCGTACCGTCGACCCATCCCTGCCCATCTACTGACCCGTCGTCATCTCTTGACCGGTTGACTCGGCAGTTGACCGGTTTTCCGCCGTTCGATCTTGCGTGGATTGGGTAGCGTACCGGCCATGGTGGACCTTGATGCTGCGATCGGATACGTCGTCGCACACGGTGACCCGGTGGACCGGGCCAGGTTGAGTTGGCTCATGTCCGGGGCGATCCCGTCGCAGGAGATCTTTGACAAGGTCGAGGCCGACCAGACCGGTAACGGCGGCTGGTCCGCGGTCTGGGCCGGCGATGTCGCCTCGGTCGACGCCACCTGCTTCCGGCTGGCCGAACTGGCCGAGCTCGGCGGGCTCGACCGTCCGGCGGCCCGGCGCGCGCTGGACTGGCTGGCCAGCAGCCAGCGACCGGACGGCGGCTGGGACGAGGACCCTTCGCTGGCCGACGTGGCGCCGCCGTGGGCGCAGCCCGGCGACCCGGAGGCGCGGCTGTACCTGACCATGAATGCCGCGTTCTGGCTCGCGGTCGGCGGCCCACCGCAGGGCGCCCGGCACTCCGCCGGGCCAGGTCCCGAGCAGCACGAGCGCCTCGCCGTGGTGACCAGTGCTGCGGAGGCGTTCCGGGCCGCGCTGCGCTCGGACGGCAGTTGGCCGTCGTTCCTTGCCACCGGCTGGCTCGGCGGCGCCGTGCTGCACCACCTCGGCTGGCTGCACGAGGCGGCGCCGATCTGGGCCATCCTGACCGATCGCGTGCCGGAACTGGCGCCGTCGGACTGTGCGGCGATGGGCGGCGCGCTGCTGCGGGTCGCCTCCACCGGAGACCTGCTGCTGGAGGCGGTACATCGCCGGCTGGCTCAGACCCAGCGCAGTGACGGCGGCTGGCCCAGCGACGACGGCGACGGCGAGGCCTTCAACGTGCACACCACGCTGACCGCCCTGCGCCTGCTGCGCTGAGCTGAGCTGAGGCTGGGCTGGGCTGCGCCCCGACTTCGCCGAGCAGGTGCTTCTCGACGGAGTGCGCGCCACCCTCACCGGCCTGCGCCCGTGAATCGTGGACTCCCGCACGGGCCATCGTGCGCCCGAGCGTCCACGATCTCGGGTGTCAGCCGCGGACCTGGCCGGTGCCGGTGACCACGTACTTGGTGGAGGTCAGTTCGGGCAGCCCCATCGGGCCGCGGGCGTGCAGCTTCTGGGTGGAGATGCCGATCTCGGCGCCGAAGCCGAACTGCTCGCCGTCGGTGAACCGGGTGGATGCGTTGACCATGACCGCCGCCGCGTCCACCCGGGCGGTGAACTCGCGCGCCGTGGCGAGCGAGCCGGTGATGATCGCTTCGGTGTGCCCCGAGCCGTACCGGGCGACGTGCGCCACCGCCGCGTCCAGCGTGTCCACCACCGCTGCCGACAGATCCAGCGACAGGTACTCCGCCGCGTAGTCGGCTCCGGTCGCGGGCTGCACCGTCACTCCACAGTGGACGCCGGCGGCCACCACGTCGGGGTCGCCGTGCACGAGTACCCCCGCGTCGCGCAGTGCCGGCAGCGCCCGGTCCAGGAACGCTGCGGCGACGGCGCGGTGTACCAGCAGCGACTCCGCGGCGTTGCAGACCGAGGGGCGCTGGACCTTCGCGTTGAGCAGGATCGCCAGCGCCATCTCCAGATCGGCGGCGGAGTCGACGTACACGTGGCAATTGCCGATCCCGGTCTCGATCACCGGTACCGTCGACTCCTCGACCACCGACCGGATCAGGTCGGCCCCGCCGCGCGGGATCAATACGTCCACCAGCCCCCGGGCGCGCATGAGCTCCTTCACCGAGTCCCGGCTGGAGGCGTCGACGAGCTGCACCGCATCGGCCGGCAGCCCAGCGGTGGCCAGGGCGTCCCGCAGGACCGCCACGATCGCCGCGTTGGAGTGCGCCGCCGAGGACGAGCCGCGCAGCAGCACCGCGTTGCCGGCCTTGAGGCACAGCCCCGCCGCGTCGGCGGTGACGTTGGGACGCGCCTCGTAGACGATGCCGACCACGCCGAGCGGCACCCGGATCTGCCGCAGTTCCAGCCCGTTGGGCAGCACCGACCCGCGGATCACTTCGCCGACCGGGTCGGGCAGGCCGGCCACCTGGCGCAGCCCGTCGGCCATCGCCGCCACCCGCTTCGGGTCCAGCGCGAGCCGGTCGACCAGCGCGTCGCTCATCCCGGCCGCGCGCCCGGCCGCGACATCCGCGCCGTTCGCCTCAACCACCTCGGCGGTACGGTCGACCAGCGCGTCGGCCATCGCGCACAGCGCGGCGTCCTTGGCCGCCCGCGGCGTGGTGGCGAGGACGCCGGCGGCTTGCCTGGCCCGGCGGGCGGAGTCGTGCACCGCGGTGGCGTAGTCGGACATGCGGCGAAGCGTAGTCGCCTGCCCGCGCGACTGCTCAGGCTGGCGGCCCCGGCGGCGTCGGCGCGCCCGGGTGGCCCGGCGCGGCGGGGTACGCCGTCGGGAAGACCGGCGAGGCTATGGGCTGGTCGAGCTGGACCTTGTTGCGCGCCCCCGCGGCGACTGAGACCGAGGCCAGCAGAAGCCCCAGGCCCACCGCCGCCACGCCTGCCGTCGGCACCCAACTCGTCGCATGGCCGCTGCACGACAGGCCGCCTTCCACCTGTTTGGTGTAACACGACAGTTCAAAGTTTGACCCGAAGTCCTCGATGAACCCCACGAATGCCACCACTCCAAGACAGACCAGTCCCGCGATGAGGAAGAGGAGCTGGAAGAAGCGTGCGCCTTTGGACATGGTGGGCAGCCTAAGCCACTGCCTCTGCCGGCGCTGTCCCGTGATCACCGGTCCCCGGCTCGCCCGGCGGTATCGGGCGGTGCTCGGCGATCCAGGCGTCGATGCGCTCCCACCAGTCGTACAGCCACCGGGCCTGCTCGGCGCGGCCACGCGGGATCTCCGCTGCCTCGACGCGCCACCAGCGGGCCTTGATGATCTGTTCCATCGGTAGGCCGCGCCAGACGTCGGCGACCGTGACGAGATGGTCCAGCCCGGTGTGCGCCACGAAGATCACGTCGGCGGTCGGGGCGTGTGCGATGGCGGCCAGCGCGCCGCCGGTACGGGGCGGGAGCAGGTGCGCCATCCGCCGGGCGCGCGCCGCCTCGTCGTGTCGCTGGCTCTGCTCGAGCCGCTGGATGCCGCGCCGCCACCGGTTCACGGTGAAGTTGCCACCCTCAGGGAAGATGACCAGCGCTCCGGTGGGGCCCAGCCCGGCGGCGAGCCGCTCGATCTCGGAGATGACGCCGCCGCCACCACCCGGCTTACCTACCGTCCCGTCCCCACCAGGCGCGGCTGCCCTGACGCCGACGCCCGGCGCGGCCACCGTCCCGTCCCCACCGGGCGCGGCTGCCCCGACGCCGACGACTCCGGGCTGGGGTGCGGTGCTTTCGCCGGGTGCCGGCGGTCGCGGCCGGACGAACGCATGCGGCAGCCGGTTGATGACGACGTCCAGGCCGGGGTCGAGTTGCAGCGCCGCCTTCATCACGATGCGCGGCCGCCGGTGGTACCGGCTCAGCAGGTGATGGATGATCAGGAACGAGTCGCCGGGGCCGGCGTGCCGACTCAACACGATCACCGGGCGGGTCAGTCTGGCCGCAGCCTCCTCCGGCGTCAACGGTGGCTCCTCGATCTGCACCGTCAACCGGAAGACGCGTACCGCCACCCGGAACAGCGATGCCAGAAACCAGCGCACCAACGCGTAGTGGCGTTCCTGCTGTGGCTCGGAACGGACCCGGCCGCCGAAGCCGCTGGCCAGCCAGAGCCCGAGGCAGGCGACGAGCGCGGCCGACTCCAGGGCGAGCCAGGCCAGCACGAACCAGACCAGCCGGACCGCGCGCCGGCGACCCCGGCGGGTGGGTACGGCGACCAGCGCCGCGAGCAGCAGCAGCGGAAGGGCCAGCAGAGCGGCCGCGGTCACGCCGACCAGCATGGGCGCGATGACGAGCCGACGGATCGGCCGTGGAGGGACCACGCTGGTGCACCTCCTCGGCCAGCTCAGGACTCGATCAGGAAGTACCGGTGTCAGCAAGGTACGCCGACGTCGCCTCGTACGCCCGCCCGATGTGGGCGTCGATCCGGGAGAAGTCGCGGTAGCGCAGCTGTTCCGTCAGGTTCGCCCCCTTTCCGTCCACACTGGCCGGCAGCACGTGCGCGGTGACGCCGGCCGGCAGCGTCGCCATCTCCTCGACGAAGCGGTGCCGCCGGGCGATCTCGAACGCGACCATGCCGACCTCCCACGGCTTGCGGGGTACCGTCAACGGGCGCTCGATCCGTCCGACATGCAGGACGTACACCGTGCGTGCACCCAGGCTGACCGCCCGGCCGACTGGGATACTGTGCACGAGCCCGCCGTCGAAGAAGTGCTCGGAATCGATGCGTACCGGTGGCAGCAGCCCCGGTACCGCGGCCGAGGCGAGTACCGCCTCGACGATCGGACCGTGCGTGAACCAGTGCGCGGCGGCCCGTTCGATGCTGGCGGCGACACACTGGAACGGCACCGCCAACTGCTCGATCCGCCGCACCGGCAGGTACTCGCCGAGCAGCTGGCGCAGCGCCTCGTTGGAGTGCAGGTGGGTGCCGCTGCGGATCAGGGTGCGCAGCCGCAGCAGCAGCGACGCGTCGAAGGTCTGCTGGACCACCCCGGAGCGCCACACTTCGGCGAGGCGGTGCGCCGCTCCGGCCGGGTCGGCGGCGACGAAGACCCCGTTGAGCGCGCCGACCGAGGTGCCCACGACGAGGTCGGGTCGTACCCCCGCCTCGTCCAGGGCCATCAGCATGCCGACCTCGTGGGCGCCGAGCACCCCGCCGCCACCGAGCACAAACGCGATCTTCCCCGGCTCGGGCTCTGCTGCCACGGTCATGCCCGCAGGCTAGCGGGTGCCCTTACAGAAGAACCAGGTCGTCGCGGTGGACGACTTCGCGTTCGTACCCGGGGCCGAGCTCGGCCGCAAGCTCCACAGTGGAGCGTCCGAGCAGCCCGGGGAGTTCGGCGGCGTCGTAGTTGACCAGACCCCGGGCCACCGGCTGACCGCCGGCGTCAACCAGGTCCACCGGGTCGCCCGCGGTGAACCGGCCGTCGACTGCGGTGATCCCGGCCGGCAGCAGCGACGCCCGGCGCCCCACCACCGCCCGTACCGCGCCGGCGTCCAGGTGTAGCCGGCCGCGGGGGGCGGTGGCGTGTGCCAGCCAGAACAGCCGCGCGGCCGGGCGGGCCCGGACCTGGTGGAAGAGGGTACCCACCTCCTCGCCGGCGAGGGCGGCGGCCGCGAGTGGTGCGGAGGTCAGCACCACTGCGATGCCGGAGGTGGTGGCGATCCGGGCCGCCTCGACCTTGGTAGCCATCCCGCCGGTGCCCACCCCGGCCTTGCCCGCCCGCCCGATCGCGATCCCGGCGAGGTCCTCTTCACCGCGGACCTCGGTGATCACCTGGGCGCCCGGCTTCGACGGGTCGCCGGTGTACAGACCGTCCACATCGGAGAGAAGGACCAGCAGATCGGCGTGGACCAGCGCGGCGACGAGCGCGGCGAGCCGGTCGTTGTCGCCGAAGCGGATCTCCTCGGTGGCCACGGTGTCGTTCTCGTTGACGATCGGTACCGTCTTCAGGTCCAGTAGCCGGCGCAGTGTGCGGTACGCGTTGCGGTAGTGCGCCCGCCGGATCACGTCGTCGACGGTGAGCAGCACCTGCCCGACGGTACGCCCGAAGCGCGCGAACGATTCGGTGTACGCCTGCATCAGCAGCCCCTGGCCCACGCTGGCCGCGGCCTGCTGGGTGGCCAGGTCCCGCGGGCGCCGGGTCAGCCCGAGCGGCGCCAGCCCGGCTGCGATCGCGCCGGAGGAGACCAGGACCAGCTCGCGTCCGGCCGCGGCATGCTCGGCCACCGTGCCGACCAGCGTGTCCACCCGGGCGCGGTCCAGTCCGCCGTCGGTGGTGGTCAGCGACGACGAGCCGACCTTGACCACGATCCGCCGGGCGGTGGTGACCTGTGCGCGCACGCTGCCCATTCTGGCCCGCCGCGCTGCGTGCGGCGCAGCGGGCCGGCCGCGGTGGGGCTGGCTGACCGCCGCGTGGGGCGAGAGGGGCGAGAGGGGCCGGGTCAGGCGAGCAGGCCGACGCCGCCGCGGCGCGGGTCGCCGGCCGCCCCGGACCGGCCTACCGCGCTCACGCCACCGAAGTAGTGGCCGATGTGGTCCCACCGGTGCACCGCGTACCCGGCGAGCGCCAGCGCGGCGACCTCGTCCTGTGGGTACCCCGGCTCAACATGCGCCACCGGCGGGCCGCCCGCCGGATCGCAGGTCACGTGGAACCGCGGCCGGCCGATCGCGGTGGCCAGGTCGTCTCCGTCGACGAGCAGATTGACCAGCGAGTGCAGCAGCGCCGTGCGGATTCGCGAGGCACCGGCCGACCCGGCCGCCACGACCAGCTCGCCACGATCATCTGCTACCACCAGCGGGCACATCATCGACGACATCCGCCGGCCCGCAACGAGGTCCGGGGTGATCAGCTCGCCCTCGCCGAGCATCGAGTTGAGGTGTACGCCGAGACCGGGCAGCCAGACACCGGAGCCGATGCCGAGGGTCACCGTGATCACGCACGCGTTCCCCTCAGCGTCGACGACCGAGATGTTGGTGGTATCCCCGATCCGCTGCGGGCCGTGCTGCAGCAGCGCGTCGGCCAGCGACACAGCCCGTTCGCTGCGGGACAGCGTGCGCAGGGACGCCGGAAGTCCCCTGATCGTCGGGATCGTGTTGTTCAGGTCGCGTCGGGCGTACACCTGGGCGCCGTCCAGTGGCGCGTGCTCGACCGGTAGCTCCAGGACCTGGTACCCGGCCAGATCGGCCGGCCCGATCGCGCCCCCGCCGGCGCGGACCGTCTCGACCAGGTGCTCGCCGATCCAGCCGGTGTAGAAGACGTCGGGGCCGTACTCGGCGAGGGCCGTGAGCGCAGTGTCCAGCCCCGGGTGGAAGAGCAGATCGCCGCCCTCCAGCAGTTTGCCGCCGGGCGAGTAGATGGCTGCACCCATCCCGGGTACCAGCGCCGGGGCCACCGACATCAGCGTGCGCGCCTGCGCGGCGGGCAGCACCGCACCGATCCGGGCCAGGCTCACCGCCGGCGCCACGATGTCGCTCCACCGTAGCCGCCCCCAGCGGCGGTGCACCTCACCCAGGCCGGCAGGGATGCCGGGTACCGCGACACTCGCCTCGCCGATCGCGTAGCTCTGCGGCAGCCCGCCGTACTGCACCTCGATCGGCACCATCGGCCCCGGTGTGACATCGCAGTCCAGGCCCGGTACGGCACAGAAGAAGTCCAGGCAGGTGACGCTGCGGGCGGCCGCGTCGTAGTACGTCGCGAAGCCGCCGCCACCGATGCCGGTGAGCACGCTCTCGGCCACACAGGAGGCGAGCGCCGCGGCGACAGCGGCGTCGCCGGCCGTACCACCGGCGTGTAGGACGCGCAGCCCCACCTCAGCGGTGGCCGGGTGTCCGGCGGCTACTCCCGCGGGCACCGGCGTCACCTCCTCTCGTCCTCTCGGCCTGCTCCGTTCGGGCTCAGCCGCGCATGCCCGGCCGCGCAGCTCAGCCGCGCATGCCCGGCCGCGCAGCTCAGGAGCGCTGGCTCCGGCTGCGCGCTAAGGTAACCGGCATGGCGGAACTGCCAGGCGTACTGGGCGAACCGATCCGCTTCGTGCTCAACTGGGGCCGACGGTACTCGTTGTGGGTGTTCAACTTCGGGCTGGCCTGCTGCGCCATCGAGTTCATCGCCACCTCAATGGGGCGCCATGACTTCATCCGGCTCGGGGTGATCCCGTTCGCCCACGGTCCACGCCAGGCCGACCTGATGGTGGTCTCCGGCACGGTGACCGACAAGATGGCCCCCGCGATCAAGCGCCTCTACGACCAGATGCCCGAGCCGAAGTACGTCATCAGCTTCGGCGCCTGCAGCAACTGCGGCGGCCCGTACTGGGACTCCTACTCGGTGACCAAGGGCGTGGACCAGCTCATCCCGGTGGACGTGTACGTGCCCGGCTGCCCGCCGCGGCCGGAGGCGTTGCTGCACGGCATCCTGAAACTGCAGGAGAAGATCGCGAACGAGCGCTCCGGGATCGGCGGCGTTCCCCGCCCGGATCCGTTGGCGTCGCCGGCCGACAGCATCGGGCTGGCGGTCACCGGTGACCTGCCGGCCTGGCCGGATCCGCGTGAGCTGACCGCCCCGCTGGTGCGCCCGCCGGCACTCCGGCCGCCTCAGCCGTGAGGCGGGCTCAGCCGGCGGCGATTGTTGCTGGGCAGATGTCTACCGGGTACGGCCCCGGCACCGTCACCGTCTCGTCCGCACTGGCCCGGACGACGTCGCGGTACTCGCCGTCGACCAGTTCGTACGCGACGAACTCCGGTGTGCCTTCCGCCGGGTCGAAGGTCCAGAAGTAGGGCACGCCGCTGGAGGCGTAGGTCGCCCGTTTCAGGATCAGATCCTTGGCCCGGGTGCTCGGTGAGAGCACCTCGACTGCGAGCACCGGCGGCTGCTGAAGGTTCTTCTCGCCGACCTGGTCCCGGCGGGCCACGAGTACGTCGGGCTGGAGCGAGCGCCGGCGGGTCGGGCGGAAATCCAGCGGCGCAAGGAACACCTCCAACTCCGCCGGGCAGGCCGCGTGCAGCAGCCGACCCAACGCGAAGACGGCCCGCTGGTGCCGGGGCACGGGTGCCGGGCTCACGACGAGTACGCCGTCGAAGAGCTCGTACTGCAGGCCGTCGTCGGGCAGCGCGTCCAGGTCGTCGACGGTCCACTCCCGGTCGCGGGGCAGCCACTCGCGCTCATGCTCGGTTACCGGCATAACTGTCATGGTGCTCCCCACTGCCTCTCCCCGTCACGTCCTCGGACGATGCCCGACGTGCCGGGTGGCGGGCAAGGGGCAGTCCGAGGCTGTGGACAGCCGCTCAGCCGCTCAGCCGGTGGCAATCGTGGCTGGGCAGACGTCCACCGGGTACGGCCCCGGCACCGTCACCGTCTCGTCTGCACTGGCCCGGACGACTTCGCGGTACCGGCCGTCGACCAGTTCGTACGCCACGAACTCCGGACGATCCGGGTCGGCCCCGGGGTCGAAGGTCCAGTAGAAGAGCACGCCGCTGGCGGCGTAGTACGCCGGGTACAGAACGAGATCCTTGGCCCGGGTGGCGGGTGAGAGCACCTCGACCGCCAGCACCGGCGGCTGCACCAGGTTCTTCTCGCCGATCCGGTCGCGCCGGGCCACCAGTACGTCGGGCTGGAACGATCGCTTGCGGGTGGGCTGGAAGTCCAGTGGCGCGAAGAACACCTCCAGCTGGGGCGGGCATGCGGAAAAGAGCAGCCGGTAGATCGCGGCGACCGCCCGCTGGTGCCTGGGCGCGGGTGCCGGGCTCACGACGAGTACGCCGTCGAAGAGCTCGTACTGCAGGCCGTCGTCGGGCAGCGCGTCCAGGTCGTCGACGGTCCACTCCCGGTCGC
>Ga0209515_10000840_pt1 | contig 53208 bp, 55 predicted proteins | sample Subgroupgradi54m_FD_187454 | JGI IMG/M metagenome (GOLD analysis project Ga0209515, IMG submission 187454) | Subsurface groundwater microbial communities from S. Glens Falls, New York, USA - GMW60B uncontaminated upgradient, 5.4 m (SPAdes)... ... | reverse complement strand
TTATCTTCTTGTGCTTGATCTTGTTCATGTCTTTTAAAACTTTAAATTGCGTTTTTCTCTCTTTTCACGAAGGTATGTTTAGGGATAATAGGTTAGATTCTCTTGAGATTCTTCTTTATTGCACGGGGCAGTTTCGTTCGGGTAGCGATATTCTCGTGATTTACATGTTTCATCACAGAAAACGGTTTTATTCAGAACTGCTTGATAAAATCCCCCCTCAGCATTCGTCAGATTTCCATTGAACCACCACCATGGTATTAATAGTCTACACGGTTCATCTGATTTGCAGGATAGAACTGTATAATTCGTCGTTGCCTGAGATACACATAGTGTATTGCTTGTTGGTAATGGACTTGAACTTGGATTGATCATTGCAATCAAGAATATAATCGAGAAGAGGAATGCAAGTCCGAAGAGCATGAGCACAACTGCTGTCCGAATAACAAGCTTTATCCCTGAGGGAGGTAGTGTTTTATTTTTCTTTGCGAGATCATTTTCACCTTTTTTTGGGATTTTCTTCGGTGTTTCTCCGAACAGTTCTCTTTTTACTTTCATTCCCTGCCAAAGTGTTCCACTCCAGAATACGATTGAAAGAATCATGAAGACAATGATAAATGTCCAACTTTTTTCATTCTTTTTAGGAGTAGTTGTATTAGTCATCATTGAGATATTAGTCTCATTAATGAAAGTCTCTGCGGAGACGGGCTGCTGGATAAGTCCTTGCATTTCTTTTAAAAATTCTTCACGGTTACTTAAGAAAAGACTTCTCTCTGGAAAGAAAATATCTTCTGAAGTGATATCCTTTCCTGAAGCAGAGATTAGATGTCTAATAAAAATATGATCTGCATCTGTTACATTCTTTGTAATCTCATCTGCGCTTTCTTTAATCGCGGTTAGAAATGCTTCTTCACCATATGTTTTGGCATAATGATTAACAATAAATCCATAAATGGGGTATCCTGCAAAGAATTCTTTTTGTGTTTTATTTTTAAAATCTGCATTATGTTTTTCATACCATTCTACGATCGTTTTTTTAAGTGGTTTTGTTTCATAGTACTGGGTGAATGGGTTTAATCCTTTATTGTTCGGGAAAAAGGTATCATAATATTTTGTTTCTGTATAGACTGCTATCCCTTCAACTGCCCACGGTCCTAAATAATTATTATATGATTTTGAACTTTCTACTACGGAAAGGTGCGTTAGTTCATGGAGAATCGTAGATGTTATACTATCTTTTGTCGTGACATTATTTAAATAATCTTCTTCAATGAGAACAATACGATTGCCGATAAATAATCCTATTGCCTCAATATTCTCAGTTCTGTTAACCTTTGAAGGTGTGATGATAATATTTAATCCATTATCCTGGTAGTTTGTTATTAAATCCCTATGCTCCATCGCTTCTTCAAATGGCTCTATGAAATTTGTATTGTTCTCTATTAGAAAATTATTACTTCCTACTCTCCTTTTTATTACTGATTGATTCGTATTATCAAAAAAATTTACATCAACTGTATAATCTCCATTGTTAATATATTTGAGGATTAATCTTCCTTTTTCTTCTTTTTTACTGATCAACCCATCTTGATTCACTTCATACAAGCTGAGTTTATCAGGATAATTAATAATCACTTCCTCATTCGTATCAATCAATTTGGGATAATATTTTGAATCAATTCCCATATCTACTCTCACCACCCATCTGTTATACTTGGCGAGACTCGGACCTTTTCCAGAAATGGAATATGTGTATGTATTTCCACTTGCTTCTCCTGTTCTTGATTCTAAGTCCGCATAATACGAATAATTCTGATCAACGATGGGGATTTCTCCATTCTCATCACTGAATGAAATATCCTCTAACTTCCCTAGATATGCCTTATACGTATTATCAAGAAATCTCGGATAGAGCTGATGCTTGGCTAGAGTCCCATACTCATCGAAAATATTTTTGTCCCAGGTATTTGTGATGAGAAGATCATACGTAAAATCATCATGGATTGTTATTGTTGTTTTTGTGTCTACTTTACCTGTGGCAGTAACCGTTCCTAAACTTAGACAGAATATTGCAAAAAGTATTACCAATAAAGATAGAATCTTTTTCTGTCTTATTAATAGTCTCTTCTTTTGTATCACTTGATTCCCTTTTAGATTCTTCAATAACATTTAGAATATAAAAGTCTTGTCTTTCAAAGCAAACTTTTCACAAGGTTTTTATATAAGGTTCTGCTGAAGGGATCATGCGTAAAAGAGAATTGATTTTATTTCTTCTTGTCGTTTTCCTTTTCAGTTCAATCATTTTTGTCGTTGGATCTAGTCCATCTGCTTCTCAAGATGCGATAACAAATAAGGGAACGACTCCGCAAACCAGGCACTTTACCTATCCTGAAGCGACTGCTGCTTATCAATCTGTAAAAACTTGTGTTGATCAAAATGGATATGATGGACAAAGTGTTGCGTGTTTTCAACATGTCAATGATCTCTTAAAAACGGTAGAAGGTGAGCAAGGCGCATGTGTGGATGTATGTAACTGTCAGGGTTCCTGTTCCTGTGTCGATGCATGCATAACAAAATATTCTGGGGATAAATCTGGAGATATTCTCTATGGTAGAGATGTAGCGATTTCAGATTGGTATGCTGCTCATAATGTTCCATCTCAACAAGAGAATGGATCATTGGGGACTACTCCACCTGATAATACTGTTCCTGTAGAGACGGGGGGAGATACAATCACTCCTCTTCCTGCAAGCCCAACTAGTATTCTCTCTCATTCGTTTACTGATCCGACTGCTACTCAGTTGGCTGATGCAATTATTAAAAATGGTGGATTGTCTGAAGAACAGGCTGCTGCCTTGCGCGGGAAGATCGCTTCGTGGAAAGCAGACGTGAAAAATACTCCTGCAGGTGAAGCAATTACTGTTGCTCCTCCACAAGGTATTTCCGGACCAAGTATGTTCGCGATCAGCAATGAACCCATTAGTTCTGCCATAACTACTATTACTACAATCGATGATTCGCAAACTGTTTTATTGTTCCAAAAATCGATGGGGAGTTCAGGTTTTCCTATCTCCACTCCTCCACCGATTTCTATAAAGTCATTTATTCGAGCGGCACGACAGATTCAAGGAACACTTTTCAAACTCTGCGCACCCAACTAAAACAACTTATTGATTCATCCACTGCTACCCCTACAACAACGACCCCTACGACTCCAACTACGACGCCTGTTCCTGTTAAAAGTAATGGTTCTGCCAATGCTACTCTGTTTTCTACTCAGTATTTCAGAGTTTTTTCAAATTGTTTTAGCGATTTTACTGCAGCACAAGAGGTTTCGACAGCACAAACGAAATTGAATGATTGTAAGAAGATCGTCAGTGATGATACTCCTAAAATCAGTAAGCTCGCAACCACGTTTCCTGAGAATCAAGATGTTGCAGCTGCACAATTTTATTTTACGTCTATTGCTTTACCGATGCTCAATTACTTCCAGGCAACTATTGATAATGATCTTGGTCTTGCTCTTTCCACTGTTAATCAAGCACTTTTAGGATTTACCCAATTTGAAAAATATTCTACGACTTCGTTTTATCTAACTGTCTATGCAGGTGATGCTGCTAAAACTCGAACTACTTTAGAAGAGGGAAAAAAGAGACTTGATCAAAGCAAGAATAAAGGGAAGCTTGTGGATGCGCCTGTCATCAATACTACTAAAAAAACTACACAACAGAATCTCACTCAAAATTTCTCCTCTCTCACTCCGAATCTCGGTTGTGTTGAAAATTGGAAATGTACTCCATCAGGGGATTGTATTAATGGAACAACACAACAGAAATGTACTGATCTCAATACCTGCAATACCATACGAAAGAAACCTGCTGATAAAACTACGTGTACGGAGACGACAACGTCTTTGGGAACGATCACTCAAGGATTTTTCGATAGTATAAAAAATATCTTTAGTGGGGTCTTTGGATTTATTTATCCACACCGTTAACTCATGGAAGAAAAAAATTCACTCAACACGGGATCACCGCAGAAACTGTCTCCTGTTCTTGGGAAACAACCCTTAGCGAAAAAGAAGAAAAATAAATCTGCTAAAGAATCCGTTGATACTCCTTGGTATAAAAAATGGTGGGTCATCGTTTTAATCTTGGGCGGTCTTTTTATTATCCTTATTGGAGTTATTGCTCTTTTTGTTGGAGTTTTTTATTTCCTTAATCAAACAAGTACCGCACTTACTCAGGGAAATCTTTCTATTACTACGAATATTCATACTTATCGTGATGCCCAGAGTCATGATTGTACTCATCTTGATGTCGCAACTGCTTCTGAACAAACCGTTTCTTCTTGTAATGCCTATAATTATTGTGATAAAATCGAACCGCATGACATTGTTGTACGCGAATTTGCAAAAAATGCTATCACTGCTCACTTAGGTGAAGAATACTCAACAGCTCAAATTCTTGATGTCTATGCTTGGACGAAACAAAATGTCGCGTATCAAAATGTACCTTTAGATGATTTTGCACCCTACCGCCCTTCAGAAACAATTGCTCTCAAAACCGGTGATTGTAAAAATTATGGTGTTCTTATTTCTTCTATGATCTCTTCTATGGGGGGATTGGCACGGGTAGCAGTTCCCTCAACGTGTCCGCACGCTTTTGCTGAGGTATGGATTTCACAGCCAAAAACTTACAAAAATGTTTCTCTTAGTTCTTTATTAGATGATCTTCGCCAGAGATATCCCCTCATCGCGAATATGTCATTAGATATTATTAATGATTCTCAAGGCTATTGGTTAATTCTTGATGGCGCAGGCGCAGATTATCCTGGAACAACGAGCATTGATCATTGTCTTGACAAAAATGCAGAGATGTACTATTCTTATTCTTGTATTTCTCCTGATGGTAAAATCGATAAACAGACCTATAAAAAAGAGCAAATATCAAAAACGTTTACGTGGTCTTGTGCTACCTGTGATTCCATCAATGATTGTGCTCCTGAATGTAAATCTGTTTGTAAGACGAATGATTGGGCTGGTGTTAAAACTGCATCTGGGGTTATTACGAAAAAATACTTAGGGAAGAATTATATTGACTGTTCGTGTTCTTGTTACAAATAGATTCTAGTTTATTTGTTCTAAGATCTTCTTTGTTTTTTCTTTATCTGAACTGTCTTTTAAGAATGAACCGACTGCAAACATGTTTGCTCCTGCTTCTTTACATCGTTTGATTGTTTCTGGGTTCATGTGACCATCTATTTCAATATTGCCACTGTATCTCATTCTTAATTGGCTTATTTTTTTTATGACTTCGGGAATAAACTGTGCGCCATATTTGCCTGGATGGACACTTAGAAGCAAGACTTGATCAATCTCTTTGAGATACGGTTGAAGAAGGGTAATCGGAGTTTCTGGATTGAGCGCAAAACCAACTTTCTTCTTTTTACTTTTAAGAAATTGAATCAGTTTTTTAGGATCTTTGACTTCTTCAATATTTGCGATAATGGTTTGGACTTTGGTGTAGTTTTTTTGGATCCATGCTTCTGGGTCTTGCACCATTAAATGTGCTTCGTAGGTATGTGTTTTAGGTACGTTGAAATTAAACCAATTACTCTTTTGTTCGACCCACTTTCCGTCCATAATATCTAATTGGATTGTTTTGAAGGGTTTGTATTCTTTTATTAAAGAGTTCATTTCTTTCTGATTCTTTGCAATAATTGTTGGAATGATCTTATTCATCGTTCTAGTGCTTTGATTTCGTTTAATCTTCTTTTTCTTCTAGGAATACTTTCGAATTTTGTTTTTAAAAAAGTTTGAATAATTATTCTTGCTTTTGGGAATGAGGTTGTTCTGCCTGATAAACATAAGACATTAACATCGTCATCTTTTCGTGCTAAGAATGCATCTTGTTTGTTTTCCGCGACTGCTGCTCTGATTCCCTTGATCTTATTTGCGGCAATACAGACACCTTGACCAGAACCACAAATAAGAACTCCTAAGTTGTTTTTCTTTTTTGCAACTGCTTGTGCGACTTTCTTTCCATACATTGGAAAATCATCATTCGGATCAAGCTTTTTATTGCCAAGATCAATTGCATTCTTTAAGAAACTCTTTACTTTTTCTTTTAAGAGAAATCCTGCATGGTCTGCACCGAGATAGATTTTCATGGGGAGAGCATTCTCATTGCTTGTTCTGGTTTTTTCTTGTCAAAGATAATGGATTTTATTGCTGCAGTAATCTTTAATGGGTGTTCAGCCTGCCAGACATTTCTTCCAATCGCTAAGCCTGTTGCTCCTGCCTGCATGACGTCATAGACTTCTTGCATAAGGTCTTGAGGATTTGTTTTCTCTCCACCTGCAATTAGCAATTTTGTTCTTCCTGCGCATTGTGTAATCCATTTTAATCCATCTTTATCTTGATTGTATTTCATTTTGATAAAATCTGCACCTAGTTCTAAGCCAACTCTTGCTGCATATGCTAATGTTTCCGTGTCATGATCTTGTTCTAATCGTGAACTTCGCGGATACATCCAGGCAATGACCGGAAGCCCATAATCATGCGCTTCTTCTGCGATTTTACTAAATTCTTGGAGCATTTGTGGTTCATAACTGCTTTTGAGATAAATTGTGTAGCCGACTGCATGTGCTCCTAACTTGACTGCATGTTTGACTGAGCATAATTGTGGAGCGTATGGATCAATTTGTGCTAAGGTAGTTTTGCCATTGACTTTGACGATTAAAGGAAGATCTGGTTTGTAGTGTTCGTAGTATTTTTCTGCTATCCCTCTTTGGAGAATCATTGCGTTGTATTTTCCTTTCACCGCAATGTCTAACACATAGTCAGGATTAATCGTTTTTGGCGTAAAATCTTTTGGACCATGTTCTAACCCTTGATCCATCGCTAAGAAAAGTGCTTTCTGATTCGTGAGTAATTCGTTAATCTTATGATTGATCATTCTCTCCTCTTTTTAGTATATTTTTGATTTGTTGCTATATAAGGATTATGTTTACTTTGGTAGGGTCTTTCGACGCTTTTTCCATTAAAGAGGGTTTATATATTTAGGAGTCTCTTCTTGGCTAGAATGTTAAAGAAAGATCCGAATTCTCCAAAGCTGACCGAACATGATAAGGAAGTTTTGAAGAAGATTATCGAACATACGAAGATTCCCGATAGTAAAATTGCTACCGACATTGGTATTTCTCCACAGGCAATCTTTAAGATTCGAACGAAGCTTGAGGAGTTAGGAATCATTAAAGGGTATACCCCCATCATTGATTTTAAGAAGATCGGGATCCATGTTTTGGCACTTCTTATTATTCGATTGAAACCACAGGTCTGGAATAAATATTCTGATGCGCTTGTTTCTGAACGCATTTCGAAAATTCCTTATATTATTTCAGCATATCGGGTCGCTGACGCCCAGGCATCGCACATTCTCCTGATCGGATTTCGAGATACTTCACAAAAGGAGCACTATCTCTCACAAATGCAAACGAGATATACGAATGATATTGAGATCAAAGATGTCTATACCTTTTCCGTAGATAAGATCATCACCCAAAATCCAATTGGCTTGCTCAATGAGATAATCGATAAAAATGATTTTTCTAAATATGAATTATTCCCTCTTGACAAAGATAACTAATTCTCAACACATTCTTCTTTATTCATTGATGATCTCTACCATACTGTTTAATGTTTATCTCAGTTCTTATCATTTAGGAAAATTTTGAGCATTAAATGAAAAATACAAAAAGAAGTACTAATTTAATTGCAAAGCGTCTTCAGTGTAAACACTGTAACAAACAGATTGATCAGGTTACGTTGAGAGGCCTTTCATTGATCTGTCCATTCTGCGGAAATCCCCAAAATGGGCATCTCATTAAAACTTAAAATGTATTTACTCTTTTTTTTGCTCAAGACGAAATGCGAATATTTTCAACTAGAAAACAAAAATGAATTGTAATTCCCAACCAATGGGTCTTATACTTAAATGCCTTCATAAACGAAGGTCGGACTAAAAATGAAACAAAACAAATTATTATCGAGTATGGTTATATCTATGCTTATTTTCTTATGTATTGCAGGTAGTGTTTACGCAGCACAACTTCCTGTAGATCTTGGAACAGCAGGAGATTATGTTATCTTAACAAAAACAGGTATCTCAACAACGGGAACAACTTCAATTACCGGAGATATTGGTGTGAGTCCTATTGATCATACAGCAATCACTGGATTTGATTTAATTGGGGATCCAACTACGGATACATTTTTAACATCAGCTTTAGTGACTGGAAAAATCTATGCAGCCAATTTGGTTCCTCCTACACCTTCTAATATTGGTACATCTATTAGTAATATGGAAACCGCATTTACTGATGCGCAAGGAAGAACAACGGATAGTTCACCAGAAGATACTACAGAATTAGGTGCTGGAGATATTAGTGGAATGACTATTGTCCCTGGACTTCATAAATGGAGTACGGGTGTTTTGATTAATACTGGTGGATCTGGAGATACTCAAGGAATTACTCTTGATTGCTCGAGTAATCCTAATGGTGTTTTCATCTTCCAGATTGCGCAAGACCTTACTATTGGTAATGGTGCGCGGATTACGTTAATTGATTGTCAAGCAAAGAATATTTTTTGGGCAGTTGATGGTGGCACTGGTGTTTCCATTGGTACGACTGCACATGTCGAAGGAAATATTCTAGCTTCAAAAGGAATTGTGTTTAATACTGGTGCAACCTTAAACGGAAGAGCATTAGCACAAACCGCAGTTACTTTAGATGCGAATACCGTTGTATTTCCAACAGACGCAGTAACACCTGTTTTGACGACAATCACCGTCTTACCTGTGTCAGCAAGTCTTACGATTGGTTCTACTCAGCAATTGAATGCGAGTAGTTTTGATCAGTTTGGTGCGCCTATTGTTGCAACGATTAATTATATGAGCAACAATTCAGCTGTTGCGACGGTCAATGTGACAAGTGGTCTTGTTACGGCTCTTACTTCAGGCAGTGCGACGGTTACTGCATCAAGCGGCAATGTTAACAATTCTACAACTATTGTCGTCAGTCCTGTGAGTCAGGGATCTGGTAATGGGGGTAACAGTGGTGGTGGCTCAGGCGGGGGTAGTAGTGGAAGTCCAGCAGTTAATTGGCTGTGTGGAGACTATTCAGTCTGTAGTGCAAGTGGATTACGTACAAAAACGTGTACTGATTCAAATACACAGGCTATATCCACATTAACCCAAATTTGTACACCAACGAAAACAACTGTCGTCGTAAATTCAACTACACCTGGGGTTACGGGATCAACAACAGATCAGGGTACTCCTGGAACTGTTTTGGCTGATGGAAACGGAAACGCAATTACAGGTCAAGTAGTTAGCGATCGTGGGGTTATGCCTGCATGGTGGATCACCACGTTAGCACTTGTTGCTGTTGCTGGATTGGGTGTTGGTGGATACTTCTATTTCAGAAGTCCAAAGCATCTGGTAAAACACAGTCAATAGTGAACGTATCATCTTAAAGACGTATAGAGTTCAACAAGGGGATTCCTTTGTTGAGCTTCTTTTTTTATTTAAAAATTATTTATATTTAAAATCAAGAACGGGAGGCGTTCGATTATGACATTTATTGGAATAGTATCTGGATTTTTTGTAAGCTTAGTTATCTCAGCAATTATTATTTATATCTCTGCAAAATTACTTGGGGAAGAAGAAGGATTCGGTACTGCGATTTTGGTTGCGCTTTCTGGTGCGATTATCTTCGCGCTCGTTTCTTCTTTCATTGGAGTAGGTTGGGTTGCTACCTTGGTTGGTGGAATCGCTTGGCTTATTGCTCTTGGTAGTTTCTATAAAATTGGGTGGATCAAATCTTTTGTTATTGCTCTCGTCATATGGGTTTTCGCAATGCTTGTCAGTACGGTGTTGCCAACCATTCCAGGGCCTCTTTAAGAGAGAACTATCGCGTTTAGATCTACAAAACTGTGGGGTGGTGTACGTGTATTTGAATCTACGGAAAAAAAAGATAGGATATCTGGGGGAAGAGTTGACTATGTTTGAGCATCCAGGAGATTTCTTGGATGATGAGGACTTAGAAGGGGAAGAATGGTCTGCGTTGGCAATTCAAGCAGGCTACGACGGCCTCTTTGATAAATACTATAATGCAAAAACTGCGGAAGGCATACCAAGAAGACACATTGAACGAAATGAAAAGATCAGGTAGATATCTGGAGCAAGAAACAAATGACGGATAGACAAAGAATTGAAAATGATAAAATAACAACGGATAAACGAGAAATCGCCGACAAAACAATGAGCGATAATCGAATTAGAAACGATGACTTAACGAGGGAGCGAAGACTGAAAGCAGATAAAACGATGTATGAACACCGCCTAAAAAACGATCAACTCACGAATACTCGAAGAGAAATAAATGATGGGAATCGAGGGATGAACTTCGCACTCTTTTTATTGTTCTGTATTATTTTAGGGATTTTGGTTTATTTTATTTTTATCTAGAAAAATGAACGTGTCTCTTTGAAAGAATTGAGTAGGATTCATGAAAATGGATCTTCTCAAATATTAAACGTCTCGTATCTACTTTAGCTCTTCATGGAAACATCTTAATAATTCTGCGATGTTTATTGCACAGCTGAGTTCTCCTCGTGGATAATAGGGATAACTTCCATCATAACATTCTGAAATTGTTCCAATCCCATTATTTCTTCTGCTATGGATAATGACTTCTAATAATCTTTTCTTCATTTCATGTTTTGCTTCTTTACTATAATTATGTGCTTTGAGATATGCTGTTGTGTAGAACCCTAATAATCCTGGCCAGATCGCACCCTGGTTATTCTTTCCTTTACCTCGGTAGTGTTTATCTCGGGGGGACAGTGTTCTTATTCCATAATCAGTGTAGAGCTCTTGGGTTATTTTATGTACGACTGCTAATGCTTCTTTACCTTCACAGACAGGATAGGGTAATGCGATTGCTAATAATTGATTTGCTGCAACTGATGGATCTGTTAGACTGTTTTTGAGACATTGTTCTTGTTCATTCCAGAATTGGTCGACATTCATTTTTAATTCATGTGCTTGATTAAGGTAGGGGTATGGATCTTCGTTATACAATTTTGCGAATTGTGCACCCGTTTGTAATGCGTTATACCATAAAGCGTTTATTTCAATTGTTTTTCCTTGTGCTGTTGCTAAGAACCCATCTTCTTGTGTGTAAGTTAGGTAATGTTTGATAATACTTTTTATAGTTTGCCAACAATGCTGTTTCATGAATTTGTAATCCTTTGTTTCTTTCATGAATTTTTCAACTGCATAGATATACCATAACGCAACGGTGAAATCTTCATAGACAGGGAGCTGATTTTTGAATCTATTTGGTAATTGTCCTTGTTTTTCATACGATGCAATTGTTTGTAGGAGTTCTTTCGCTTCTTGGATTTTTCCTGTTGCTAAACAGAGTCCGGGAAGTGCGATACAACTGTCTTTGATGTTTTCTTTTCCTTCGAGATATTTTGCAATGATCGCGGTCTTTCTATTTTTCTTGATAAGAAATTGTTCTGCACTGATAAATAACTGTGTAAATAAATCGCTTTCTGGAATTTGACTCCAATGATATGCATTTTTTATTTTGCTTTGTACCCGTTGTTTTTCTAAAAATGCTTGATTTACATAGTTTTGTTTCTCTTCTGTTTCTTCTTGATCAAAAATAATATTTGTTTCTTGGATTTTTCCTGCTGCAATCAATAAATTAATTTTTGTTGTTCCGGGTTTAATTTGGTGTTTCCATGCTCCTGGAATAAAAAGGTCTTCACGAAATGGACTATTTAATTTTTCTTCTTCACTATACTCGATATTTGTTGCCCATCGTGGATTGGGGGTATACGTTGCATGATCTGCAAGCATTTTAATATCTAGTTTTGGAAATTCTGCACAATTCACTTGTGTACTTTTGATTGTTGGATGCTGTGAGAAATGGCGTTGTTTTTTTTGAACTACTTCATTCACTTCGCGCATCTGCAGAAAAGGCGTTATGGTTATTTCTGCGGGAGTATGACTAAGAATTTTATAACTGACAATAATTGCATTTGTTCCGTGTAAGGGTATTACTTCTTTTTCTATTTCTACTTGATTTAATCTGTAGACCCACTGTGGGAATCCATTCCAGCTAAATGTACGTATATACTTATGTCCTTCGGGAACAATTGCTCCAGGAAATTGATTGATTCCTAATTGATATTTCTCTTCTTCAATCGTGATTTCTTCTTCTACTTTTGCGCAAAATAAAAATTGTTCTTCATTGACGTTTCCAATGAGGTATCCATGATTTCTTCTGGTGTTTAATCCGAGAATCGTTGATGCAGCCCAGCCACCAATTCCATTACTTGTTATCCACTCTTTTTCTCTTCCTTTGGTGAGATTTAGTTCTTCTTTTCTGAAGATTAGCATCTATTTTTTCCTCTTTGTTTCTTTTTTCAGGACAATGATTAATGCCCAGATAATTCCACCTACAATGAAGACGTCTGCGAGATTAAAGACTGGCCAGAATTTGAGATCAATGAAATCAATAACGCCGTTGTAAATCATTCTATCTAAGAGATTGCCTAAGGCTCCTGCGAGAATAAATGCGAAGGGTACATGTAATCTGATTTCCCTATCGAAGATACTCAGGATATAAAGAATGAAGACTATACTGACTAAGATAAAAAAGAGATTTTGATTTTGTCCAAGGCCGAATAATGCGCCTGTGTTGATTTTGGGATTAAAGAATTCTTTGAATGGGGACTGAAGCACTAATAATTTTGTGGCAATGTCGACGAATAACAAAAATAATGTTACTTCAATATATTTGAGATGCTTCATTGTTGTTTCCTGTCAAGTTCATTATGGATAACGGTAATACATTGTGATGCGAAGAGCATGGTTGGACCGATGGTTATTCTTTTTGCGTCATACTTCTCTAAAAATCCTTCTGTTTTCTTTGGCATCCCAATATAATCTCCTAAAATGATCGTTACATTCTCTGGGAATGTTTCTTCACGACAATCGTTTCCCTTTGGATGGAGATAGTATAATTGAGATGTTGCTGCTTTTTCTTTGATAAGTTGTTCGAAACTTTTTTTACTGATCTGAATGCCTGGACTGACTTGTTTGGTTTGATTTAATTGTAGTCCTTTTCCTTCTTTCAATGCTTGTTGGATTAGTTTTCCTGTGGAGAGTTCATCACCGTTTAATCCTTTAATTGTTTCGCCTGTTAATGTTATAATCTTTGGTGGGTCTGCAGGACCATCTAAACAGACGTGGATAATTGTATTGCCTCTGACTGCGTTGGAGATACATAATGCGTTCATGATACATCTACAGACTAAGTCTAATCTCCCTGCTGCAACTAATTCTGTTACGGAAAAATCTGGTGTTGTTTTACTTTTTAATGTCTTTAGAATAAATTCCCTCATTTTCTCTTGCTGAGTTATTCTGTTATATAAATCCTCTTTTTCTAAACCTTTAAATATATCCTGTCTCCCTATTTTCTTTTATGTTTCAAAAATTAGGTGTGATTGCTGTTTTATTTCTGTTAGCTTCTTCTACTGTTCTTGCAGGTTCTTTTTTTGAAGGATCTGTTTGGGATTCATGGGTTACTGGTGATTCTGTGAGCGATTCGAGTGATCCTTGGTCTTCTTTTACTGGATTTTTTTCTTGGTTCAATATCTTTGCAACGAAGGCTTCACCTTCTTGTCCATCAGAATTTACTGTTGATTTTTCTGATTTCAATGAGCTTACCTCTATCTGTTCTTTAAATGTAAAACTTGTTGGTGTTGATTTTTCAAAAACTCCTTATCAGGTTACTCTTGGGATTCCTGCAAGCTCAGGTCCAACTGCTGTTAATGGGGTTTCTACTGATGAATTATTTATCCTTCCTTTCAATCAAGAGGTTGCTCTTAAGTCTAATCTTCGTGTTACCGCGATTAATGCATATCTTGATGGGAAGGGTGCGGGCACTGCTCGTATTCGTGTTCATAATACCAAACTTACGAAAGCACATCGTTATTTTGCTCTTCCTTCTGGTACTTGTTGGAAAGTCGTACAACTTGCTGCTCATGCTCCTCAGACTGTTTGTGGGAAATCTCTTGCCCTCAATGCAGTCGCTCATTCCAATAATGACCCATCTATTGTTAATGTTCAGTTTAGCCTTGATAATCATCTTGATAGCTTGGATGTAGGTCATCAACAATACTACTCTTCTCAAGGATTATTTGTTTACGCAATGAATGCTTCTGAATCTGCTCAAACTGGAACGTTTGTTGTTTCTGATCATGATATTGTTTATTTTGGTCCTCGCGATCATGGGGGTGTTTCTACCTCTGGAACTACAACAAGTGGTACATCAACAACATCTTCTTCGAGTTCGACTCAAACTACCTCGCAAGGTACTTGCCCTGGTGAAGTAACGTTATCGTTAGCACAACCACGTGTTGATATTTGCGGGGGATCACTCTGGCTTCACGGAGCAATTTATACTGGTACAAATCCTTCATCATCGTATTATAATAAACTTGTAGCAACGATCTATGATCGAGATGGAATCAGTGGTATTGCTCTTATACTATCTTCCGTACCGAGTAAACTTCTTAATTTGGAATTACGTGTCACCGCTATCACTCCTCAAAACGTTACACTTTCCGTTACTAAACTGCCTGGATCTGGAGAACATTGTGGGGGAATAGATACTAGTAATTATTGTCAAAATAATGTTGTTTGTCCAGCAAGCAAAGTTTGTCCTGCATAAAGCTAACTCTACATTTTAAATTTTATTCACTCAATGCTTTAATTCTTTGAGAACTATTTACTGCCCTTCGCTAACTGTTCAATATTCTGTAATCTTCTATCAACGTTTTCTAACTTTTGATTGATTAAATCTAATTTTGCGATGACTAACTGCATGTTGGTGTCTTGGACTTGATTTGATGGAAAGTTGGGTGTTTCTGGAAATGCAGGTTTAAAATTTGGATCTGCTTCAGGAAATCGTTTCTCTGGCATTCCTGTTGTTGTTTCGACTGATTCAGTTGTATCAAACGCAGGAAGTTCAGGTTCTTTTTTCTTTTTGAAGAAATCTAATATCGCCATCTCTTTCATAACATTTATAAAGAGCGTTCTATAAAAACCTTTTGTTCATGGCATCATCAGAGTTTTCCTTTGAGGAAGTAAAAGAGGCGATTCAATCTGCAAAGAATCATGAAGAGCGTCAGCATGTCTTCCAGAAGATTGAAAAAGAATTTAAGAATCTTAAAGAGACGAAGGATAAGATTACATTTTTAAAACAGTTTATCAAAGATGATACATTTAAAACATTGAAGCATCAATTTATTGCTTTACTTTCTCTTGAGATTAAGAAAACTGATGTAGCGAAGTATGAAATTATTTATGATTCGTTTGGTGAGGGATTAGAACCGATTTATTATTGGATCTTAGATTTTTTACGTGATACTGGACCAAGCGGATTGGGGATGGATGTCAAGAAAGGCGTTGAAGAGTTTGAAGCTTCTGTGACTTCTGGTTATTTTGGGGAGATGGGACAACGCGCAACGTTAATGCAACAGAAATCCATGGATTATTTAGGTGCGATTAATCAAGTCATTAAAAGTATTCTCAATTTAATTTATGATTTGAAAGAGTTTGAGATTCGATTAAGTGATTATGATAAATTGAAGAGTAAAGAAGCGAAAACACGCATGGAAGGTGCGTATGCTCTGAAAGGTGTCTGGATGGATAATGTCGATGCGAAGAAAGGAAGAGGTAGTATCAACATGCTTGCGCAGGATTTAGGATTTATTACTTTACGTGATGCTTTTTTCATTGTTGAGAACAAGGATAAGATTATGGATTTGGATTTAAATGAACGGGTGAAACGAATTTTATTACGAAAATATGCAGAATATATGGAATGGTTAGGTCATAGTGAGAAGGAGATTCGGAATCGCTATCAAGTGGAACGTTCGTATTTACGTTCGCAAGTTGCTACGTTGAAATTGTATACCAATTGGGTGAAACCGTATTTGAAAGCTGCGCAAAAGTTACGGATGAAAGAGTTCAATACTCCTGATTTGGTTAATTCGTTTAGTACGATGGAGATGAAACTTGGATTGTATGGGAAAAAGGAGGTTAAAGCAGAACAGGTGCATGAAACCTTTGCTGAGGTGAAATTAAAAACGAACTATTTTTATGTTGTTGAAGTCATGATGGATTTCAGAAGTGTTCCTTCAGCTGTGACTGTTTCCGGACAGCGCCAATATGTGCAGGGTGGTAGAGTGCAGATGTTCTTTAAGGGATATGTGTTTGACCAAATTGAATTAGAAGCGTATGAAAGTGCTGAGTTGTATGAAGATCTGGATTTAGTGGATCATTGGGTTGGGGGAAGTTTGAAACAACTCTATGAAGAACTTGAACGATATATGGCTCTCTCTGAAGATACTGAAGTCAAACCTGAGAAAGAAAAGAAAAAACCAAAAATGGAAAATCCTTTTGCTGGTGTTCTGAAAGGATTTGGTGAGATTGTGAAGCCGTTGAAATCTCTTTTACCTGCGAGAAATCCACAATCGTTTGTTGAGGATGATGTGCGAGCGTTAGCAGAGAAACAAGCGAAAGATAAAACAGTGCTTGCGTATACCATCTATAAAAAAACACATGGTATGCTTTCTGTTTAGAAATGTTTATATACAAGATTCTTTCGATTATCATTCGATGCAAAAAAAGATTGGTCTAGTTCTTGTATTTCTATTACTCTTCTCTACGTCTGTTGTCGCTACTGGATTCTTTGAAGGATCTGTGTGGGATAAGTGGTTAACTGGCAATTCGTTTTCATCCTGGTTTACGGGACAAGTTAGTGGTCTTACTTATGGGAATGCCTGTACACAAAATAGTGATTGTGCAAGTAATCTGTGTGGTCCCAATCTTAATGGTTCTCTTGGTCCAAATAAAAAACAATGTGTCGACTGTCTTGTCGATAAAGACTGTCAGACTCTTTTCTCAAAAACAAAGAAATGTATTAGCAGTAAATGTCAAGTTCCTTCTGTCTTGTCGTCCTCTTCTCCTCCTCCTGGGCTTGCTGGGGCAAGGAATGCGCTTCCCAATCCTGCTGCTGCTTTTTTTCAACAACCTGTGACGATTACAGCTGTTGATTCTCCTACCTATCTGAACTGTCTCCGTCAATCTGAAAAAACACTTCCTGGTTGTGACCATCCTACGAAAGATCAACAGGCCTCTTGTTATGAACGTGCGAAAGCACCCTGTGCCTTTGCTGAAGTTGTTGTTCAAACCATTCCTGATCAAGCGACTGTTTTGTATGATAGTGTTTCAAAAGGAACAACGAGTACAACTAAAACAATGATCATTAAAGAACCTCTTGATACTTGTTCTACGCAAAATGGTAAATATACTTGTACTCCTGAAGCTCATACTTTGAAAATTACGCGTGGAACGTATAGTTCTGCGAATATTCCTTTGAAACTTGAGTTAGGAAAAAAATATCAAGTTCTTGTTCGTTTACCAAAAGATAAAGGATTTGTTGCTGCGTATCAAGTGATTACGACTCCTGCTGTTGGTGGCGCTTCTGTTTACTTTGATGGTGCTCCTGCTCGCTCTACTTCTTCTGCGTATGCAAATCATCAAACAACTCCTGATGGGTATTTCCTTTCTGGTGAATTCCCTCTATTGAGCACTCAAGAAACGCATGCAGTGAAAGTCTCGATGCAGGGATATATGGATCCTCCTGCTCAGAATGTTGTTTTCAATGATGGAAAATTAACTGTTGTGAATGTTGCTCTGCAAAAATGTTCTTCAAATGCTCAATGTAAAACTGCTTATGGTGAAGCACGACAATTCTGTACTACTGATGGTTCTTGCGCTATCTCTAAATCTTGCGCACAAAATACTGATTGTGCTGGAACTACTCAACCTTATTGTTCTGGGGCTACTTCGAGTTCTGCTGGTTGGTGTTCTGAGAAACAGTGTATGACACAACTTGACTGTACTCTCCATTCTCCAACAACTCCATTCTGTATTAGTAACACTTGTGCTGCAACAAAGACGTGTATTAACTCCCTTGATTGTGCTGGAACGAGTAAATCATATTGTACTGCTGGATCGTGTTCTGATAAACAATGTACTACTAATACTGAGTGTAGTGAGAGAGCTAGTTGCTCGACTGAAGATGTTGGTTGTACTCATTCAGCTGACTTTTGTGTTTCAAATATGTGTGCTGCAAGCAAAACGTGTACGCAAGATGCTGACTGCGCTGGAACAATGCGACCTGATTGTATTAATAGTCAATGTGTGAAAGCGCAATGTACCCAAAATAGCGATTGTGCTTCTTATACAGGAAGTCCCTATTGTGTGAATCGTGCGTGTGTTCCTACGAAAACATGTGTAAGCGCAACAGATTGTAGTCCATATAAACCCTATTGTAATGCTGGTTCTTGTTCAACTGTGAATCCCCTTACTTGTAGTTCAAACACTGATTGTAAAGATGCGAGTAAACCCTATTGTGTTGCTACATCTACTACTAGTGCCTGTCAAGCACAGAAAACTTGTACGCAAACGGGTGAATGTCAAGGTGCTGATGGATTAGGGTATTGTAATGCAAATAAACAATGTACTCGAGATAATACACAAATTCGAATTAAATCCATATCAATCCTACCAGGGGGTTCTTACTTCTTAATCAATGAAACTAATCGTGTTGTTGCTACTGGGAATTTCCCAATAACCTCTGATGTTATCGTTCCTTTACAGAAAAATTATTACGGGGGATATGCAGCTCATAAACTTTACATTCTTAATATTGCTTGTGGTAGTGCTTACGTTGAAGGTATTAGTAGTCCTTCCTATTATTCTTCCTCTCCAAAGTATTCACTTGTTACAGGAAAAGAGCTTATTCTTGATCCTAATCAATTGACTTGTGCACAACCTTATCGTATGAATATTACGCTTAATTATTCGCCCTTATCCTACAGTTCAAATTATCTTTCTCTTGTTTCTCCTTCAGGTAGTTCAGCTTATACTATTGAAAACAATCCTTGGAATCCATTGCCTTCTCCTGCACTTCTTCCTCAACATATTATCAATGTGGCATTACCTTCTTCAGGCGTATATCGTTATGGCTTTAATGCTCTTGATAACGGGCAATTCTGTACTGGTTATTCTAGCGGAACGGTAAATGTTGGTGATAATAAAAATGAACTTGTCTTAGATCCTTGTAATAGTCATGCTCGAGATCTTATTTCTCAACAGGATCTTCCTCTGAGTCAACTTGGTATCGTCAATATTAGTTCAAATATCGCCTTTGGTTCTGTCGCCTTCAATGATATTTCTCTTGCCACAAATAGGAGTACTTTTGATGGTTCGTTGAATCTTCAATACATTGCTGCTTCTTCAACACCGTATACTGTAACGTTGACCGCCCCTTCATTCTATACGTTTATTGGAGATGCTGTTCAATTGTCTCCTGGTGCTTGGTTACCTGCACAAACAACGACCTCTGTTCCTGCTATGACCACTACCCAACTTTCCATGACCGCGTCTCCTAATCCTGATGCACTTGTTTCCAATCCCAAACTCACGAGTGTGGATGTTTTCGACTTTGGTGGTAGTCAAATTTATGTGAATGATCTTCTTGTTGGACAGACGCCTTCGAGTTGTGATGGGTGTCATTCCACTTTACGATTTTATGTTAACTCAACTGGGGTTCCTTCTGGAAAACAATACCTTGTCAAAGCAGTTAGAGCTGAAAATATTACTACTGGGTATGGTGATGTAAGACGGGTCACCTTGAATGGTTATCCTTACGCATCTACTGCTGATTTCTTTCGTTGGTATTAGAATTCTTTCTTCATATACACATCTTCTTTTGTGTATCCTACTTTCTGATAATATTCACGGACACCAATACCTGAGATAATAATCATTTTCTTTTTTCCATGTTGTTTTGCGATTTCTTCTGCTTTTTCCAATAGTTTTTTTCCAAATCCGCGATGCTGGAAACTTACGTTTGATTTTTCTTTTAATTGTAAAGTATCTGCATAGACATGGAGTTCTCTAACAATTGCTGTTTTGTCTGTTATTTCTGGACGTAATGATTGGGATGGGAAGCGTACTCTGCAATATCCAATTAGAACATTGTTTTTGAGATCTTCTGCAGCAATGAAAAATTCCTTTCCTTGGGATGCATCATATTCTAAGACGGTTATTTCGACGTTTTCAATTTTCTTTGCTCGTCCACTTTCTCGACACCGTATGCATTGACAATGGATACCTTTTTTTATACAAATCTTTTCCACTTCTTGACGTAAGTTGGTTCTAATGGGGCCAGCATCAATCACTGTGCTTGGGATGTCGCGTTGGACACGCATAATTCTAACATACTTTGGAATAAATCGTTTCATTTCCGCAATGGAACTTGCTGCTTCTTCAGCTGAGATTTCTTGATACTGTTTTCGTTTCCATAATTCGTACAATGGTGTTCCTCTGACGACTAAACAGGGATAGATCTTAATCATGTCTGGTCTGAAATCAGGATTATCAAATAATTCTTTCATGGATGCGATATCTTTCTCTGCTGAAGAATTGGGTAAACCTAACATCATATGCGCATTGATCTTAAATCCTAAATCTTTTAATTCTCGTACTGATTGAATCGTTTCTTGGATTGTATGGCCCCGATTAAGATTGTTTAATACGTCTTGAAAGGTGCTTTGAATCCCTAATTCGATTCTCGTACAGCCTAATTGCAATAATTCATTGCCGTGTTTTGCTAATCCCCAGTCTGGTTTGGTTTCAATCGTTAAACCGACACAACGAACAAATGCGGTTTCATTTCTCGCTTGTTCTTTTTTTAGAGAAGCTGTTCCGCGGAGTTTGAGCACTTTTTCTTTAATCCTCATTTCACGTTCTTTATCATGAATACTTCCCGGTAATTCGAAAAATTCCTTAAATGTTTCAAAGTCTAATTCGTTGTTTTTGAAAAATACTTCTGAAAAATCATTCATTGCTTTGTAGATATAGGTGACGAACTCTTTTTGATATTGTTTTGGCATGGACGGAAATGTTCCGCCTTGAATAATTACCTCTCCCTTTTGGGGGATTCTGCCCATTACAATATACTGCTCTAATCTGTTGAAAATAATTTGATACGAATCATAATTTGCACGAATTGCTCGCATGGTTGATGGTTCATGGCCGGTATAACTTTGCGGCACATCTCCAAAGACTGAACCCGGACCACCTGGACAGAAAATACATTTTCCATGGGAGCAACTAAATGGGGCAGACATGACCGCTAACGGAATTACTCCTGAAAGTGTTCGTGTCGGTTTGGTAATTAGAAATTTACTATATTCTTTTCGTTCTGCCTGAGTTAAATGATTTAAAATTTCAATATTTGTTGGAACATTCTTCTCTTTGTATTTTGCACTGATCTGTTTTTTTGCTTTATCAATTGCTTCTGGTGTAAGATCTTTTGTGTGTTTTACTTCTTGTAAGATCTCCTGGATCATCGCTGCATTCATTTTCTTCTCTCTTTTCGAATCGTAACATAAACTATTTAAAGTCCGTGTTTACAGGAAGACTGTGAAAGCAGCAAAAGTGGTGAATCGTCCTATTCCTGCTCGTTTATGGAAGCGGGCTGTTGCGTATGGTATCGATGTTTTTGCTTTGAATTTTGTTTTGTTATTACCGTTACATCAAATCTTACCGACGATCTCTTTACAACAATTTTCCTGGAATCTTTTTGCAGCTGTTGATCGATCTTTGATTTTGTTAACGACGTTTATTGCCATTTTAACATTAGGATATTGGGTTGCGTTAGAATGGAAATTGCATCAAAGTCTTGGGAAAATGTTCATGAAACTGTATGTTATTGGACAACCCTATACTTTTCAACAAATTTTATTACGTAACTTAACGAAGCCTTTTTCATTACTTTTTTTGATTGATGTTCTCTATTTGTTGTTTAAAGGAGGACATCAACGTTTATTTGAAGTCTTTAGTAATACGCAGGTGGTGGAATTTACATGGTCAATCAGATAATGCCTGAACAACAATCGAAATGGACGTATGTCTTTGGTGTCATTCTTGTGATCTATCTTGTTTCTCTGGGATTTTCTTACTTCTTTCAAGACGTGAAGAATTCTGTGAATGAGAAGATTGTTGTTTTACCGTTAGAAGGCGTTATCACTGTTGATGGTGGAGGTTCTAGTCTTTTAAGCTCGGGAAGTGGCATTGTTTCTGGGGATGTTGTCAAACAATTAAAAGATCTTGATACCGATACTTCTGTAAAAGCAGTGTTATTAGAGATTAATAGTCCTGGTGGCAGTGCTGTCGCTTCTCAAGAAATTGCCAATCAAATTAAAGCAATGCATAAACCTGTGTATTCTGTTATTCGTGAAGTTGGCGCTTCCGGTGGGTATTGGATTGCATCGTCAACGAACTATATTGTTGCTTCGCCTTTGAGTATTACGGGGAGCATTGGTGTTATCTCTTCCTATTTACAATTCAATGAGCTCTTTTCAAAATATGGCGTTACGTATGAACGCATGGTTGCTGGGAAGTATAAAGATATGGGCAATCCCTACGCTAACTTAACTGATGAAGAACGTGCAATTTTACAGAAGAAATTAGATTTGATTCATGATGTGTTTATCTCTACGGTTGCTGAAAATCGTCATTTACCTGAAGAGAAGGTTCGTTCTTTAGCTACGGGAGAATTTTATTTGGGAAGTGAAGCAAAGAAGTATGGATTAATTGATTCTTTGGGTGATCGTGATACTGCTTTGACCTTATTAAAACAAAAGATTAATCAAACAGATATTGATGTTGTTGATCAAACACCCCATGAAAGCTTCTGGTCGTTGTTGACAAAGACAAGTGCGTTTTACTTTGGACAGGGATTTGGGACAAGCTTTCAATCATTAAGTCTTCAATCTTCACCACAAACTCCCTCTGTTTAAGCCCTTAAAGAATATCGACATTAATCCCTAGATCGTTGATTCTTTTTTGTTCTGCTAAAAATTCTTTGAATGCTTTATTTGTTTCGCTTAATCTGTAGACTTTTCCCTCCCTATATTTTGGATCGATATATCTCATTTTTGGTTTTGATTGAAGTTCTGTTCCTGGTCTGTATTTTACATTCTTCATTTTTTCTAATTCTGTAGCTAATTTTTCTCCCTTCGCATTTTTTAGCTTATTCATGACATATTCATCGTGTTCATAGAAATCTTTTTCTGTGATTATTTTGTTTTCTAATGCATCTTTTAACATCTTTGCAAATAAATGGTATTGGATATTCTGCTTTACTTCTGCCCATCGTTCTCGTTGTAGTCTAGAATATGCTCGTGCAAATCTTTCTGCTGTTATCTTATTTTTGAGGATAATCTCTCCCTTATGACTTATTAAATTTTGGACAACCTCAGCGACGAGTTCTTTTTCATCCCATCCTTGTAGCTCTCGTAAACTATAATCTACTCGATCTGCGCATAAGTCTGGAGCATGATTTTCTAATAACGAGAAATGGTCTAAATGCATGATGCGTTCGACATCAAGATTGTGCTTTTTCAGGATTGTTGGAATTTCTGTATTTATGATAAATGTTTTATGAATTGAATCCTGATAATCTTCTTTTGAGGGGTCACCAAAAACCCAATCAACGACATGCGAAAATGCTAGATGCGAAACATCGTGAAGTAATCCTGCAGCTTGTTCTTCAATACTTGCTCCTAGTTTTCTCAAGAGCAGCATGACCCCAAGACAATGATCATAACGGCTAAAATGGAGAATGTTGACCAATTCTTGTGGCAATCCAAATTGTTTAATCTTTTTTAATCGCTGTACTGGTTTTGAATTGATTAATTCTACGAGAACTGGTTCTGTAATCGTAAAATCGCCATAGACTGGGTCATGAATCTGCATTCTTTCTTGGTTGAACATAACCTTTAAAAGCTTCCGCTCATTAATTTTTATTGCAGGCTAGGCTGGCGGGATAGGCCTCCGCTGTTACTTGAAACGGTCTTTACTTGAGCCGAAGCCTTAAGGGCGGTTCATCTCTGTTGTGCAGTCCTGATGACGACGATGATGTTCTGTCCTGATTGGTATGCATTCTGATGAACCAGGTGAGGCCCTGACGGGAGCAACCTTTAATCTCTGTGTATACGCTGTCAGGGAAGCGGAATAGAGAAATTTTCAGGGTCAACCTGTGCAAGAGAGGTTCTATCCACCTTGAGGTGTGCCTGCTTTATGATTATGAAACACTATCTCTCTCTTATTACTGCAATTCAGCAGAAGAAACCATTAGATCGATTAGATGCATCCTTTGTTCAGCAGTTTCTTGATCGATATTTTCAACAGCATCCGAACGATTTGAAAAAACTTGAACTTGTTTCTGAAGCTCATCTTGCAAGAAATGCATTATTTAAGAAGATCGTTAAGGAAGTACGTTCTGAATTAAATCGGATTTATGGAGTGTTTTGGAAGTCTCCTATACTCGCTTTAGGAGCGCATCTCTCTACAAATGAACGATTGCATATTTATCCTAAACTCTATTCCTCAATTTTTAAAAAGACGGGCGTTCCAGAAAGTATTCTGGATGTCGCTGCTGGATTAAATCCACTTTCATATTCGTATTTACAAACTGCGGGATTTACGGGAACGTATACTGCTGTTGAGCTTTCTCCCTCTGATTGTTCCTTGTTACAAGATTATTTTACCCAATCTAAGATTCATGGAACTGTTTTATGTGCGAATCTGTATACTCTGCCAAAATTACCTTCAGCTCAGATGTGTTTTTTATTTAAGGTTTTCGATGTTTTAGAAATGAAAGGACATATCTTTTCTGAACGATTGATTGATTCTTTAGATACCAGTTGGATTGTTGCGAGTTTTTCCACGACGACGATTAAAGGACAACGTATGCGTCATCCGCAGCGTGGTTGGATTGAGCAATTGTGTAAACGTAAGGGATATTCTTTTTCTACCTTACTTTATGAGAATGAAATCTTTTATCTTATCCAGTGCCGTTGATTCCTTCTAACGCAGATTTGAATTGGGTTGTGATTGGACCAATGTTTTTGACCACAATTTCTTGCAAGCGTTCTAAACTTAATTCTAAGAGTACTTCTTTTAATGGGCCTGTACAATATTGATTGATATCATCGATTTGTGAAATCGGTTTTTGCTGCAATTCTATCTGAGGAACGCCACACAACATCCCTTTTCCTTCTACGGCCTGTCGTACATTCTCAGGAGCACCTGGCGATAATTGCATTAATTCTACTTTGACGACACAGAGATCTTTATTTTTTCCTTCAATTGTATATTGGAATAAATTATCTTTGCTGTTTGCGAGGACGGTTGCTCGGCTACATTCTCGCGCTTGCCAGTTAAAACAATTCTCGTCTTTGTCGCATTGTTTTGTATGAGTAAACACTAATAAAAGAATAATTAAGAGGAGAAGGATCGCTAATGCCAGATATTTTGCGCCTTTCACCCTTTTTCACCTCTTTTTTTCTTGCTTTAGAGTGTTATTAATTTAACTCTTTTGTCGTCATGATGGTTACTTTCGTTTCTTGTGGTCGAATTTTGGAGCTTGTTGCAACTAAGTATTGCACATTGCTCATTTCTGCAAGATGACTCAGTTCTTTGGTAATAACGCCATCAAAGATCACTGCATGGACATTATTCAATTCCTTTAAGGTTGATTCCAATTCTGTGCTTGGGACTTTCCCTAAAATGTTGAGGTCTTTGTCTAAGAGATATGCTCCCCGCGTTCCTAACAGATCATCAAGCTTCTCCTTAAAGGGAGCTAAATCTTTTGTGTTCTGTACAGGTTTGGGTGTGAAGTTTTCTCTATTTTCTCTGAACTCACGATTTGGTTGCATTGGTGCTTCTCGTGTTCTTCGGAAATTTTGTGGGGTTGGTTGAATACCTGTTTTCTTTGCCCCATTTGTTTCGAAGTGAAATTGCTCTGCAGCAATTTTCGCACGAATTGCCATGTGGATTTCTTTCTTCGTTAATTCTTCCACTTCTTTGCCATCAGGTGCTTTCGTGATGTAATCGATTTCGGTTGAGTTCAACAATTCTTTAATGATGATATCTCCACCACGATCTCCATCCACGAACACAGTAACTGTTTTTCTTCGACACAAGTCTTTTACCGAATTTGGAATGCTTGTTCCATTCATCGCAACGGTGTTCTTGAAGCCTTGTTTTAAGAGATTTAAGATATCTGCTCGTCCTTCAACTAAGATAATCTCTTCAGAATCTTCGACACTTGGGCCTGCAGGTAAGTGATCTGGACCCCATTCTGTGGCTTCCATGATACGAACACTTGCTGCAACTTCTTCTGTAATCTCTTGCGAATCTGGTAAGACATTTGCTTGTAAGTTTCGTAAGAGTTCTTTTGCACGCTCAATGACGAACGTTCTTTTTGAGACACGAACATCTTCGATCTTTTCGATTTTGACTGTTGCATTACAGGGGCCGATTCTCTCAATCGTTTCTAAGGCTGCGCCGATAATTGCGGTTTCTGCCTTATCTAAGCTGCTTGGAATAATGATTTCTCCAGCAACTTTCCCATTTGTAGTGATTAATTTGACTTCAATTCTGCCTAACTTTCCCGATCGTTGCAGTTCTCGTAACTCGAGTTCTGAACCTAAGAATCCTTCAGTTTGGCCAAAAATTGCGCCAATGACGTCTGGGCGATCTACTGCGCCTTCAATTTGAATGTTTGTATGAATTACATATTTTGCTGAAACTGGGCTTACTTTTCCCATGGTGTTTTTCCTCCGATCAATACTCTTAGAACAAGGTTACCTACAGGTACATACTCTGCACTCTCTACCTACTCTTTTCCTGTATGGTGAATGAATGAATGCGAATGAACTAAGGTTCGCCTTGTTCTTTTGTATACGATGAATATTGTCGCCCGGCACTAACTCTCAAGCTTCATTGCTTGAACGTTGTCGTGAGCTCCATTGAGTCTTCTCATGACGGGCTTAACTTTCCTCTATCAAAGAATCTATTTAAGTGTTTCGTTTCGAGAATACGGGAGAAAATTGCTTATTTTAGCTTTAAAACGGTAAAAATAAGCTTATTCAAGATTTAAGTATTGTTTTATCGTATTTACTAAATCTTTGAGATCGTCTTTTAAACGTTTTGACACTTTTGTTTCTTTTTCTTCTTGGAAAAATCGATCATACATCGCTCGTAAAAACTTTTGTCCAGGTTTTTTCCATTTGTCATCATAATCACGTTCCATCTCTGCATCAACTGCAACTCTGAATTTTCCGAAAACGACCTTTTCTCCATCTATTGTTTTTTCTTCGCCATCTGCCATCCCAAATTTGATCTTTAAAAGATATTTGTTGAAATCATCTGGTTTTTTATCACATTCCCAACGCCAGCGTGAGGTTTTGAGTTTCCCCCTTGCACTTGTTTCATAATCTTTTTCGGTGATATCGTAATCATGTTTTTTCATCCAGCTGCGTAAGAGTTTAAGAAATTCAGGAATGTTTACAGCACCTTCATAATTAATTTCTGTGCCTTCACTGATCACAACGGTAATGCCTGCCATAGTATTCTTTTCTTCTTTAGTTTAATAAATGTTTCTAGGAACGATAAACGTTTAAGAATCGTTTTACTTCATCAATAATCGCTGTTACGTTCTTATGAAGATCAATTTTTTGTTGTTCAATTTTATCGCTGATAATATATTTTTCATAGAGCCTTTTCTTAAAACTCTTATCTGGCCACTCATTACTCGCGTTTCTAACGAGCGTTGCTGAAAAACCAATTTCAAGTTCTCCTTTATGCGCTTTGACTTTTTTCCCTTCAAAATCAATCTCTGTATCATTGACTGCAATTCCAAAAAATTTTATTTCAAGAATCCATTTAAAATATGCACCTTCATCTTTGGTTGTTTCCCACACAATCTCAATGAACTTCCCTGCAGGTTTTACTTTTTCAACGTAGAGTTTTTCTTTGACTGCCCCAAATCCCTTTTTTTGCATAAATAACTGTAAACTTCGATATAACAGCACGAAATCAAAATTTCCCGCGAATTTCAGTTTCGTCTCTTTAATAATCACGTCTTTTTCTGCCATTGTTATTGGTATAGATCGGTTACTTCTTTGATTGCGTCATAGATTTTGTTTGTTTCTATTCCTAATGGTTCAATATACTTTTTTTTGATCTTTTCTTTTGCTAAGAACTTACTGTAAAAATGATATAACATCCTTCCGAATTTTGTTTTTCCCCAATGATTTTTTGGGTCAAAGATTAACGTTCCAACGACTTTAATTTGAATATCCCCAATATTCTTTTTTTCTCCTTCTCGTTGGCGTATTTTGCTAAATCCACATTCAATCTCAATTTGATTCTTGGCAAGTTCATCTATCGTTTTTTCACAGATAAAAGAGAATCTGTTTAATCCACCGTACTTTTCTGATTTGAATTCTTGCTCTTTTTCAACGACGCGATAATGCAATGATTCTGCTTTTGGTTTTATTGATCTATAGATTTTTTCTACTTCAATTGGCCAGTCTTCTCCAGAAATTCTTCGTTTTGCGACCTCAATTTCGACTGGCATGCGTATTTCTTCAGAAGCAGAGACGGTTCATAAAGGTTTTGTTTTAGATCTGCTTCACACAATCGAAACAAATGAGTTTACTTCCTTTTTGCTTTACAACGGTAAAACTTCCACAGGATTCACATTCTGCTTCCATATCTGGTGGAGCACGCGACTTTGCCAAGACTTGTTTTTCAAAGAGGATTTCGAACAGTTGTGGTTGAATTCTTAAGATGTCTGTTACTGTTAATAACCCAATCAGTCTTTGTTTTTTATCAACAACTGGCAATCTTCTTACTTCATTTTTCGCCATGACTTGAATTGCTTCTAAGAGGTCATGATGTGGTTCAATCGTTACTAAAATATCCTGCATCACTTCTTTGACTTTGATCTTTTTTGGATCACTCTTATTTTGAACAGCTCTGACAAAATCTTTTTCTGTTATAATCCCTTGTAACCGTCCTCGATCCTGGACAATGAGGCTTCCAACACTATTTTCGAGCATGAGTGCAGCACATTCTGCAAGTGTCTTGTCTTGGGTTACGACGACTGGTTTTTTATGCATCGCTTCGATGACGGGCAGTGTTTTTCTCATGATTTCCTTTATTGTTTTTCTCCTTAAAAAAGATGGTTGTTCTCGAATAGTTCTGTTGGTAGGAAATGAAACGCTCCTCCTTTGAAGTTAAGAATCTTAAACGAAACTCTTTAAAACTCTCTTATAATTCAGAAATCATGGATTTACGTATTTTAAATTTTGAACAAACACGGAAGGATTTGAAAGCATCTTTTCAACGTGATCTATTGGCAATCCATACAATTCGTACCTTAGATTTACTTGAAGCAATTCAAGAGAAACTCCTTGCGCAGTTACGTGAACGCTTTAGTATTTATGCTCCATTAGCTGCACGTTCATTAGAGGAAGCAGGTTTCATTGAAGCGATTCATCATCCGAAAGAAGAAGCCTTAAGCGTTGCTTTACGGAACGAAGATTTTACTGTTCTAGAATCTTATACTGTTTTATTAAAAGAATTGAAGAAAGAATATGATCATCAATTTGCTTATTTGAATGGATTATTAACGGTTTTATGTCCAAGGTTTACTGCATTAGCTACGCCTTTATTGGCTGGACGGTTATTAGAACGTGCAGGATCGTTACAGCATTTAGCTTGTTTACCTTCGTCAACCATTCAGGTCTTAGGTGCTGAGAAATCATTATTCCGTCATTTGAAAACAGGTAGTAAACCGCCACGCTTTGGGGTTTTGTTTCAACATCCTTCGATTGCAAATGCTACTGAATCTGAAAAAGGAAAGACTGCACGGAAATTAGCGAATAAATTAAGTATTGCTGTGAAACAAGATTACTTCGGAGAAAAACAATGAGCCTCGAATCAACTCCTTATCCTGGCGTTTCGATGGTTTGGAAAGGGAAACAAAAATTACTCTTAACGAAGAATTTAACTCCGGGAAAAATGTTCTTTCGTGAACTTATTTGGGATGAACAAGGTGTCGAATATCGTGCATTTGATCCACGTCATTCAAAAATCGCTGCTGCGTTTGCAAAACGAATTCATTCTTGTCCTATTCAAGCAGGTTCATCTCTTTTGTATTTAGGAGCTGCGCACGGGTATACTGCAAGTTTTCTTTCTGACATTGTTGGAAAGAATGGTGTCCTCTATTGTGTTGATATGGCGCCTCGTGTTGTTCGCGATTTATATTTACTGTGTGAACAGCGTGAGAATATGCAGCCAATCTTAGCGGATGCAAATAAACCAGACCTGTATGCGAAACGGATTACTCCTGTTGATATTATTGTGCAAGATGTTGCTGCGCGGATGCAAGTACCTATCTTGTTTAAGAATTTACAATTTTTGAAACCAAAAGGATATGTGCTGTTTTCAGTTAAAGCACGAAGTATTGATGTTACGAAGAAACCTTCGACGATCTTTCAACAAGTTGAAGAGCAATTAAAAGATAAATTAAAGGTTCTTGAGAAAGTGGATCTTGGTCCGTTTGAGAAAGATCATGTTTTATTCTTGTGTCAAAAGAAGTAATATTCTCCTCTGTCGAGTAATAACAAAACGAAACCCTTTTAAAGCTATTTTGGTTTCTTTACGTGGGTTACCGTCTAATCCATGGCTAAAGGTATCAAGAAAGAACAAATGCGTCGCGAAAATGATAGACTTCGTAGTTCAAATGTTCGTTCACAAGCAGAAATCGCACGTCTTGCTCAGACAAATCAATCTCTTGGTGCTGAATTGGTACAAGAAAAGACAGCACGTACTGTTTTAGATGGCGATCACCGTAAACTTTCAGATTTACATAAATCTGTTCTAGGTCAAAATGCTCAAATTTCTGCTTCTTTAGAAGAATTGCAACGACAGCTTATTGGTAAAGAAGATTTACGTGCCAAGATTCTTGCTTATGCCCATCAACGTCCTGAAGGACTCTCAAAAAAATTCATTTCTGTTGAAGGGGTCTCTGCAAGCGGAAAAACAACCCTTGTTGATACTATTGATCAAGCATTTAGCAATGCAGGTTATAACGGACTTATTACTAAAGGAAAAGGAAACTCTCTTGATGTATTTCGTCCTGCACGTGAGACTGCTCTTAGTACCGCTTCTGAGAAACTTGAAAATCGAGATATTGAATTAGCTTATGGCTTAACGATGACTGCAGGCAGACTTCTTTCTTTTGGACATCTTCTTCGCTCACTCTCTGGAGATCCCGGGTTTCTTTTCCTTAATCGCTATTACATTACGACTCTTTATCATCAAGTTGCTTCAGGACTTTCCCCCGGGGATGCAGTTGCTCTTTCTCGTCGTGGATATATTGTTCCTGATTTAAGTATTATCTTACTTTGTAATCCAGATTGGTCTGTTGAACGCTCACGTGAACGGTATATGAAAGAAGGTCGCGATCGTGAAGCACTTGAAACATTACGACGTAATGCGAATGCACTCTATACTCTTGTTGGAAATCCAAAAGCACCGAATATCCCCAATGCATATGTTGTCGAAGTTACTGAATATGATCCTGAACAAAAAACCCTTCGTGTTAAGGATCCAAAAACTGTGTTTACTGAAGTGATGCACTCTGGATTACGCCCTCTTTTTGGTGATGAACTTACTGATGCTGTTCTTAATTGTGCTTCAGTTACTGAAGGGATCAGTTCTAAATAGACTCATTTTTCTTTTTTGTAATTTAATTTTAAGAGAACCCCTGCAATATTTCCTGATTCATTATTAATCAATTTGAATTTCTCCAATCCTGGAATTTCCTTTAACTTGACTTTGGACATACATTTCTCTATTGTATTATATACGACGACTCTTTTACCAAGAACCTTCATTGCAAGGCGTGGATCATTTGTGAAATGGGCCTGCATCGCATTTTTGTATTGTTCCATTGCCTCTTCAAATGCAGCTACCCCTTCTTTGGGAATTCCCCCTTTAATATGGAATGGAATTCGTTTCAATTCATCTGCTATTTTTTCCAAGAACAACGCAAGTTCCCAGTAATAAAAAACGTCGTCTAACCTTAGATTTAACGCTTTGCGATCATGGGGTTCAAATGCGCGTTTTAATGTTTTAAATATAACACTAGTGAGTTTATCCACATCTGTCTCTCGTTGGTGCAGTGTTTCTGTGAGTGAGGTATTTTTCTCTCCTTTGAGGTATGCGGCAACATCTTCGGACATTGAACTATTAATACGATCTATTCTTCGCATAATATCGTGAATCGAAATCTCTTGAATGTTCAATAGATCTTTTAATACAATCTTATCTGGTGTTTGTTGAATAACCTCTAAACCTGCGAAGTTTGCAACAATCTCTCTAATCTGTTTCCAATGCTTGTTCATTGTCTTTCCGGTCACGGTAATTGGACTAAATCCATTGATATATGCATACATCAATTCTGAACGAAATGGTTTCAGTTCTTCAAATTCAATCATAACCTCTTTGGCGGGGTCTTTTTTTCTTTGTCCACGATTATTGGGGGTAAGTCTTAATGAATCTTGATCTTCTTCAATCGAAATAAGATCTCCTTTCTTTAGATTATTCTTTACGGTCCATTCTTTTGGCAAAGAAACAACATACGATGCTTCGCCGAATTTGATTAGTTTTCTGAATTCCATGGGACGTATATACAGTATTTGTATCCTATACATTAACTATATATTAAGCTTCTGCTTCAACTTTGTATGCAATATTCTTATAAAACAGCGGGGGTGATGGGGTTGAAGCAAGAAGTAGAATCGACAAAATCAAAAAAATGCGATTACTGCGACGAGTTTGCTCAATACAAAATGAAAGAGGATGGTTTATCTTCCTATCTTTGTGATTGGTGCTATCGTCATTTAGATGTCGCAAAGACGCAATTAAATCCAGAAGAATAATTATTTTGAACTCACAATTTCGATAACGTCTCGGTGCTGAAGGAGGTGTTCTTTACCGACCGTTCTTTTTCTTTTTACATCTAACGCACGAATAAATCCTTTTGCTAAGTCCGTATGAATTAAACCAGCGAAGTCATATGCTGTTGATCTTGGTGGTACTAAGAAACAATCTGGCAATGTTCTTCCTTCACTATCTTCTAATTTGTTCATGCCACCGGGGAAAATTGCAATATATTTTAATAGATCAAAGACTGCCGCGTTTAAGACTTCTTGAATGCCTGTTGTTTTGAATTGATTGAGGATTTTTTCTTGGATTAATTGCAATCCTCTTTTTTGTGCATCATTTACTTTGCCTTCATTGATTTTGAAGGTGGATTCACCTGGTGTGTATTCAATCATCCCCTTTTTTGTCGCTTCTCGTAAGGCTAATTCTGCATCACCAGAACAAGGGATGATCTTGTATTTTGGGAATTGTTGTTGTAATCGTTGCACATTCTTCTCTGCGCCAGGAACATCGACTTTATTTGCCGCGATTAAGATCGGTTTTGTTTCTTCTCTCACGGTTTTGATAAACTGTTTGAGCTGTTCTTGTGTCCAATGCGTTAGATCTACAGGATACTCCTTTGCGATTTCTTTAACGGTTTCTTCTTTGACTTTTAATCCTGATAATTGTTTCGCTAATGCTTTCCATGCTTCTGTTTGTTCTTGCTTTGCTTGTCGCGCTAAGCGTTCCCAATTTTTTTGAAACATGCCGAGGATCCACATTTCAAGTTCCACTTCTAAGAATTCAACGTCTTTACAGGGGTCGTGGCTTAGTGGGGGGACAGCTTCTCCTTTTTCATTCGTCATTCCTGCTGCGTCAACAATATGGATTAAGACATCTGCTTGTCGTAAATCATCTAAGAATTGGTTCCCCATCCCTAAGCCGGTATGTGCGCCGGGAACTAACCCTGCAACATCTAATAATTCTACTGGGACGAATCGTTTGTGGTTTGTACAGTATCCTGTTCTTGGATTGCATTGTTTGTTAAATTCTTGATCAACACAATCGATTTTTACGAATCCAATTGCCCTGTTTGGTTTGATGGTTGTAAAGGGATAATTCGCGATCTCTGCTTCTGCTAATGTCGCTGCTCTGAAGAATGTAGATTTTCCTGCAGATGGTTTTCCCACGATGCCAATTAACATGATTTTGCTCTTCCCTTCTATTATATAATACTTCTTCTCTTTTTATGTTACCTCTTTTAAGTTATTATGAAAATTTATAAATAAGGTTGTTGTTAAATTGGACAGAATAACTATGGATCTAAAAAGGGGTTCTTTAAAATTTAACTCATCTAGAGACGCAATTTTGACTTTCGGTCTTTTGACTCTTTTCTTTTTGACTGCTATTTTCTTGGTTGCTGGTGAATCTCAAGTTGATAATGTCATTGGTCATGGGAATACTAATCTTACTGTTCGTACTATTTTCTCAAATGGGTATCTTTCTGGAAGAACCAATTTCAATTTTACGTTTGCTATGGAAGTTGCTTCTTCTGGTGGCACTACTTCTCTTTCTGGTGAAGGTAATATCACCATTGTTACCTTGGGGTTCCTTAACGGAACAGCAGTTGGAGCTGGATTTGCAGGGAATGGTGTAGGCGCAGTGTTTAATTTCTCTTTCCTCAACAATACTTATCCTAATAGTTCTGGTGGCTCGGGAGGTATTCGTGGTTTTGGTAATATTACTGGTCCGGGGCAATTTTCTCCAAACTTTACAATTGATACCACTACGATGTATGATTGGATTTACGATCTTAATCTTGCTCTTTCAAACATTTCTGCGCTCGGTGTTGTTCGTAGTGGTATCAATAGTACGGCAATTACGAATATGACTATTGATAATACATTCCCTAAGATTGGTCAAACTCGACGTATGGATATTTCTAAATCGGGGAATATGACTAGTCCTGTTGAAACGAATAATACCCTTGTTATTTATGGTAATGTCACAAATTTTGTTGTCAATCTTACTTTGACTGAAAGAAATCTCGGACAACGTGCAGGCAATATCTCTATCTTTGTTTATATGGATAATGGGAGTGCAGGTGCTGGTGGGATAATAAGTTCAAATAATTGGACTCTTGTCAACATCTCTTCTCCGAAAATTGAATCTGTTGAAGTGGGAAATGGTTTTGCTGATGTCGCTGCTGAGAACGTTAATATTAGTTTAAATCTCACGCAATATTTCAATGGAGCAATCGCGAATAATAGCGCCAATAATACGCGTTACCTTATTAACATCAGTGCGACAGATCTTGCAGGCAATGCAAATATTTCTGCTTATTCGTTTTTGGTTATTTTGGACAATATTGTTCCACAAATTGATTTCTCTGCTCAAGCTATTACGAATGGAACTTCTCTCAATGGGAACTTTGTTGTGAATTATAGCTTATCTGAGACAAATCCAATTAACGTGACCTATCGTTTATACAATGCGACAAATGGTGCGATCAATGTTACAACTCTCCGTCTTTTTGCCATTCCAAATCAGACGTTGCCATTTATCAATTACAGCGCACAAGCTACATCGCAATTGAATACGAACGGTCTTTACTTTGTCAACATTACGGTTGTTGATGCAGTGCTACTTTCGAACACCACATATTCCCGATCTTATTTCTGGGATACAGCCGTGCCTTCTGTTGCTCTGCAAACGGATGAATCATCAAATACTATGACTAAGGGAGATACTGCCCATGTTACCTGTAGTACTCCTGATGCTGATGCTGCTGGTCGTCCAGCCCGTTCAGTTGTTATTAACTCTACAACTGATAGAACGTCCATCTGTAGTGCGACAAATGCCTCTGCCTGTACTGCGGCTTTCACGCCTGCAAATTCAGGTACGAATAACCTCTACTGTCAAATTGTTGACCTTGCTGGTAATAGGGCATTTACCTCTCTTGCATTAACGGTAAATCCTTCTTCTGGGGGATCTGGCGGTGGTGGAAGTACTGGTGGTGGTTCTGCAGCTTACTCTGGTGTTGCTGCTGGAACTGAGAATACTTATAGTTTAGGAAACACAGCTGTTGGTGTGGATAGTGTGAAATTTACCACAAACGCCAATGTTGATACTGCAAAAGTAAGTGTCAATGGTTTAACTGCTCCAAGTGGTGGTGCACCTGCTCCTTCAACGCTTGTCTTCAAATACTTTGAAGTCACGAAAACAGGTTTTGACAACAGCCAAGTTGCGAAATCAAGTGTTGTCTTCACTGTGAGTAAAGCTTGGTTAGAAACGCAAAAGTTAACGCAAGACCAAGTTGTTTTATTAAAGTACGCAGATGATAAGAGTGGTTGGAAAGAATTATCCACAAGCTTTGTTAAAGCTGATGGAGATCTCCTCTACTTTAGTGCAGATACGCAAGGATTTAGTTTATTCGCTATCTCTACGAAAAGTGCTCCTACCACGGTAACAACAACTTCTGGTACTGGAACTGAGACCTCTACCACAGGTACTCAAGGAACAACAACGCCTGCTGTAACAACTCCTGTTGCAAAATCAAAAGCATGGATCTGGGTTGTGGTTGCTCTTGTTGTTGTCGTTGTCATCGTCGTTGTGATGATGAAGAAACGTGGTGGAAAATCTGAGTGGAGCCACCGTTCACGTTAATTTTTTCTTTTTTTCATTACTTTTTTATACTTCTTCTTTCTCTTTGTTTTTATGAGGCTTCTCTTACTTCTTCCCCTTCTGTTCTTCGTTGCTTGCAGTTCTGAGGTTCCTTCTCCTTTACCCCACCAGTTTCCTGCCTTGAATTCAACATATCGCGGTCAGGGGATCATTACTATCCCTAATTCGAATAGTAGTTTTATTACTCTCAATCAACACGTAATTCCTGGTTTGATGAGTGCAATGATTATGACCTATCGCGTGACTCCTGCTTCCTTAGCAGATGGATTCAATGAAGGGGACAATGTGACGTTCACGTTGAAGACAGATCCTGAGTTACGATCGATAAATATTACTGCTTTAGAGAAAAAGTGAGTGTTGAGAATGGAAAAAAGATTATCTATTTCGTTTCTATTGCTTGAGCAATTTTTCTTACAATATTCATACACCTTTTCGAACAAGCAGATTCCATCTTTTTATTACAATCAGGACAATAAATTGTGAGTTTATCACATTTCATATTTGCGCAGTTAATATATTCTCCACAAGGGACATTGCATTTTTCACACAATGTAATTACCGAATCTTTCACACCAGACGGAATTGATAATCTATCATCAAATACAAAACATCTTCCTTCAAAATAAGCATCTGGATACTGTTCAATGTAATTTAAAATTCCATCATCTAATTGATTCACATCTTTAAACCCCTTTTTCATTAAAAGCGCAGAAGCTTTTTCACACCTGACGCCGCCGGTGCAATACAGAACAATTTTCTTGTCTTTACACTCTTTCATTTGAGGGATAACTTTTGTAAAATCTCTAAAAATAGCAATGTTTGGTGTCATCGCATTTTTAAATTTTCCAATTTTGCTCTCGTAATTATTTCTTGCATCAATGATAATAAAATCCGCATTTTTCTCATATAACTCATGCAATTCTTTTGGAGACATATGTTTCCCTACTTTATCTGTATTTACATTAAATCTTGACGTGATAATTTCATTTCTTACCTTCACCATCATTTTCTTAAATGGTGGAATAGGACTTCCATTTCTTTTAAATGTTATATTTGAAAGTTCTTTATAGCTTCTTAGTTTTGATTCATATTGATCAATTTGCTCTTTCGTTCCTGAGATCGTTCCATTTATCCCTTCTTTCGCGACTAATACTTTTCCTTTGATCCCTAGACTATTACAAAATTCTTGGTGTTCTTTCTGAAACGTTTCTGGATCGAGATTAACATATTTATAAAAACTTGAAACGATTAATTCCATATATACTCAGATAAGGTTGGTTTATTAAATTTTACGATTTCTTTAGTCGGGTTCAGAGTATGAAAACGCCCCGAACGAGATTTGAACTCGTGTCACAAGCTCGAGAAGCTCGCATCCTTGGCCGCTAGACGATCGGGGCAATAGCTGAGTTCTTTCTGAGAACTTTATAAACCTTGCTTTCAAAGCGTTTAAATAGCTCTTTCTTTCATTGGGATTATGCAGAAAAAGAGGAATCGGATTCATCCTGCAATCTTTTGGTTAGGGGTTGTAAGCTTTTTTACTGATGTGAGTTCGGAGATGATTTTTCCTATTTTCTCTATTTTTTTTACGGTCATTCTTGGTGCGTCGACTGCCTTCCTTGGATTGGTGGAAGGGCTTTCTGATTTCGCTGCGTCTTCCTTAGATTATCTTTCTGGTTATTTTTCTGATCGTCTTGGAAAACGAAAGATTTTTGCTGTTATCGGTTATGGGTTTTCTACCTTAGCAAAATGTTTGTTGCTCTTTACCAATTCTGTGTTCTTCGCTTCGTCTTTTCGAGTCATTGAACGCTTTGGAAAATCCTTTCGAGGACCACCACGAGATGCTTGGATTTCTTCTTTTACGACCAATGCAAATCGTGGATTTTCTTTTGGGATTCATAAAGCGTTTGATAAGGCGGGGGCAATTCTTGGTCCATTAATTGCGTTTGGGATCCTTTCTCTCTATGGTCAAAGTAAAGCGACGTTTTCTTTTCTGTTTGCGATTGCGTTGATTCCTGCTGTGCTTTCTGTTGTGATTTTACTTTTTTTAAAAGATCAGCCTGTCAAACCCAGTGTTCGACGTTCTCCGTTTGCTGCCTATAACCTAACGAGTCCAGGGTTTCGTCATTATTTGAAAACTTCAGGTATTTTTTCTTTAGCGTATTTTAGTTTTGCTTTTTTCTTATTGAAGGCGTATGCTGTGGGATTTACATTAGCGCAAGTGACGTTATTGTATGCTTTTTTTAATTTGGTTTTTGTGATTACTGCTCCGCTTTTTGGACAATTTGGTGATCGTGTTGGACGTCGAATTGTGCTCTTCATTGAATATGGATGTTATGCTCTGCTTTGTTTTGGTTTTCTTTTTGCACAGAGGAAATCATTTGTTGTTCTCTTATTTTTCTTATTTGGAATTTTCTATGCTATTGATGAAAGTCAGAGTAGAGCATACATTACTGATTTAGAGAAAAAGAATCGGGCAACGGCATTAGGGATTTATAATTTCGTTACTGGGATTCTTTATTTCATTGCTTCATTTATTGCCGGTAGTTTATGGATGCTTTCGCCGCAAGCGCCGTTCTTGTTTGGTTGTATTGTTTCTCTTTTTGCTTTGTTTTATTTTTCTTTGAAATAACTTCTTTTTTCTCTATATCTTTAAATAGAAGTAGATCATTGTATCCTGCTTTAATGTCCCCTGATTTAACTGAGCGTGTTGACGGTTCTTTGTCTGGAGAATTGGTTGCGTTGGTTGTTCCAGGTATTGCGACGTATCGCGAAGTGCATACCCCAGAATATGTGGGATTACCTCGATTAGGAAAGCGTGAACGCATTGAAGAATATTTATTGCTTGATACGTTTCGTCTTGCGCTTACAGGATATATCGCGTATCAGTGGTTGACTGCGTTACCCTATTTACTTTCTTAATCGTTAGCTTTTTATACTGTTATTTTCTAAGAGGGTCTATGCGTTTCATTGCTCTCTTCTTTCTTATTTTAACATTCTTCATCGTTGGTTGTTCATTATCTCCACAACAAACCCAACAAGTGCAACAATTAGATCAAGAGGTTGCTGCATATGAAGCAGTGCATCAAACGTTGCCTGATGATCAGATTTTAAGTTATGATACTGCTGCTGCGAAATTAAATGTAATGTTTGCTTCTGGGAAGAAATGGAAATGTGAATTTTTAACTGATAGTCAAAAAGATGAAAAGAATTCACAAGTCTTTTATTTAGATGGGGAAACTTATCGTGGTGAAGGTACGATTCATAACTATCTTCATCCTGAGCTTGATGGTTCAAGTTACGTGCTTGGAAAGAGAGAAGGTACTCGGTATTGTAGTTATATGTGGGTTTCTAAACCGCAAGGAAAACAAACTGACGCTTCGATGTGGAAAGCTTGTTTAGATAATTTCCATGATGTGCACCCCTTTCAAGTCGGGGAATTAGGCGTTGCTCAATTTGAAGGCGTGACTGAGAAAGTTTTATCCAACTGTCAAGAATATACTGGTGTGATTGACCTGAGTGCTCCTGAAAATATTCCTACTGCAGATTGGAGTGATTTAGGAAAATTAGCTGCTGCAATGAATCAAACTGCGTAATCTTTAAATCATTCTTTCTATTTAAAACTGATAGCGGGCTGGAGGGGATTTGAACCCCCGACCTGTTGATTAAGAGTCAACTGCTCTCACCAAGCTGAGCTACCAGCCCAATACAAAAACGGCATTGGCGAGGGGATTTAAACCTTTTGGCTTTCTATTCCGTTCTTAAGAAATCTACTTCACTTCTTCTAACAAACACCATTTAAATCTAATTGCCAAGCTCCATTCCCTAATGTTCCGACTAATAATCGATTCTGCCATTGATCATAATATAGGCCACCCGTACTAACGGTTTCCAATTCATTGTCGGTTTGTGCACCTGCTCTTTTCCAGGTTTGACCAAAATCAGCACTCTCCCAAACACCATATTTCTGATTTGGTAATATTTCATCGGAATTAAAATGTCCGAATCCAGGAAAAACAGAAGCATAGACTTTATTGCAATTAGGAACAAAAACCATATCTACAATTTCATTATAATCAAAATCCCTCTTCCAACTTTTTCCTCCATCATTAGAAACAAAGAATCCTCGTTCATTTCCAATAATAATACTTGGCCAATGCACTACTAATGATGGGGCGTGAGGGTTGAATGATGAAGTGGCTAAATTAGTTGTAGGAACCTTAGAAAATTGGGTATCTGTTATACTCTTTTTATAGAGTGTATTTGATCCATACCGTGGATCTGCAAAACCTGTATCAAGTATCCAAAGTGTATCCTCATTATCGAAATAAAAACTTGAGGTATGGTTGAAAATTGCTTTTTGTGAAGAAAATGTATCATCAAATTCAGTAAGTGTTCCCCCTTCATTAGAGATCAAATACCAGTGATTCTTATGATAAATCGGGATACTCCCTAACCTATCTTTACTAATTCCAGAGAAATGACTTAATTTACTTTCAGTAACTGTATCACTATTCGTTCCATCAGGAAAATATCCCCAACCAAACGGTTTTCTGAAAAGAAGAGGCGGAGAACAACTATTTTTATCAGGATTAACAAAGTAACCATAGCCTTCTCCACTATAACTTCCACCTATCTTTTTAATTGTAGAAAACCCATTTCTTTTTTCTCTATACTGTGAATCGTGCCAAAGACCATAATATATCGTTCCACATGCATCAGAAGAAACAGTAAACTGTTGAGCAAAGCTTAGATCCTTAGCAAATTGGTTCATCTTCTTAGATGCAGTATCAAATGCATATAACCCTTGATCTGTTGGCATAAAGTATATCTGTCCTGCTCCATTCTTTAATGCGACAAGTCCCCCATAGCGTAAATCCCATGGAAAAGCTTCCTCACTACTAGAAGCAGCATAGTAATAATTGTAAATATAAGAATAAGAACTAGAAGCAGCATCAAGGCGGAAATGGCTAAGACCTACTATATACACAAAAGAGCTAAGATCTTTTAGTTGATCGTCATCAATATGGATATCCTGCGTTGCTGCGTTGTAAAAATTAGTGATCTTATGAGAAGTCCATGTTACTCCTCCATCTAGTGATGTAATAAACAATGTGTGTTCATTTTGATTTTCTGAATGCAATACAATAACTATCCCATTAACGGCATTCAGATCATAAGAACTAATTTGATACCCTGGAAATTGAGCTGTTACATTAAAAATAAGATTCCATGCCGCCCCACCATCTACTGTTTTATACAGCAGAGAAGAAATTTGATTAGCATTCGAAGTGGGAAATGACAATTGTGAAATTAGACCAGATCCTGATGGCTGTATTTTCATTTTATGAAAAAAAACTTGAAAACCAATAAATCGATTACCATGTGTGGACAGAAGGTTAGTTACGTTCTTCCAAGTAACTCCTCCATCTTTGGATATGATAAATTCATCTTTAGTACGAGAAATAATTCCCATCGAAGAAATACTAAGATCGACATCATCTTGCCCTTGTTCGGGAAAGATTCCGATGGTATTTGGATTAGAGTGAACTAACGTCCAGTCTTTTCCAGAATTTGTCGATTTATAAATTTTTGAATAAGCAACCAATGCATATAATGTTGTATCACTATTTGGATCTATAACGGCTTGGGTCACAATTGACGATGGAAGATTATTTATTTTTGTCCACGTAACGCCCTTATCAACTGATTGATATGCTCCAGCATATTCAGTACTAAATAGGATATGATTAGGATTTGTCTTTGAAAGAGAAACCTGAGTTATTACTCCAAATCCCTTCAACCCAATCTGTTGCCAACTTTGTGGTAATGTAACTCTTACACAGGCAGAATGTATTGTTGGGTCTTGCGGTAAAAATGAGTTACACTCCCAGATCTTGTTGTTTCCCGCATTCCCAAATTTGTTAATACAATCTTGTTGTGTTCTACAAGAAGCAAGCGTACATGTTGAAGGACTCTTTGAACATAAATACATCTTATTCTCCTGTAAAGATTGTTCAAGACAATTATTGTCTGTCGTACAACTACTTACCTTCCCAAAAAAACTTGTGACCTTTCCTTGGAATGGAATCTTCGAAAAATGCGCGTAAAAGAATAGAGCTAGAAGAATAAAAAAACTTAGAATAATGACAAGAAAGAATCTCTTTTTCATTCTTATCAATTCCGACACATTGACTATATAATCCTTCTTATTTTATACTCATATCTTTTGGCTTATGGTTTCTTTTTGTAAGAATTCTTGAACGCTTTTCTGTCCGAAACACACACTTTGATAATCACACCATTTGCACCAACTTCCCAAGTTTTTGGGATACTCTTCAATCTTTTCACTGACGGTTTTTGTATGGACTTGTGCGCATTCTTTTTCAATGTTTTCAATTAATTGTTCGTTGATTTCCATAAACTTTTCTCGGTTATGGCGTAAGAAATATAATCCTACTTTATGGGGGAGATTGCCAAACTTTTGTTTATAGAGGAGGCCGTAGATGGTTAATTGTCGTTTGTAGTCATCTGTTACATCATCTTTTCTTGAGGTTTTGTAATCTAAGATTAAGATTTCTCCGTTTCTTTTTTGGATCGCGTCAATATATCCATGGAGTTGATGCTTTTCTGAAAGGATATAGACTTCGCTTTCTGGTTTGAGATTGGTGAATGCTTGTTGGATGGAATTTGTTTGTTTTTCTTTTTCTAATCGTTCGAAAAATAATTCTGTAAAATTTTGGAGCATCTGTAAACTTTCTTGATAATAGTTATGGATTGCGTCTTTGTTTTCTTTGACTTCTTGTAGGTCGGGAATTGCGGCAACCCATGCTTTGCTGAAACAGGAGAATAAGTATGATTTTAATTGTTGTTGGTAATTCTCAGTTAAGGTTTCTATAGGAAATGTGTAGAATTCTTCTAAGGTGGCATGGACGACTTGCCCATTGACTGCTGCAATGCCTTTCTTTTCTGGAAGTTGTAATTTGTATCTGTAGAAGTATTTTCTGGAGCACTGTTGAAAGGTGCTGATGCTACTTGCTGATTCTATGCGTGTCATCTCTTTGTCTTTATTCGCAAATCTTTGGACATTTATATAGATTCTTATCCTTGAATGGGAGAATTATAAACTTGCGAAATACTGTGCTACTGTTCCTATTGCCTTTCGTGCATGATCGAGATGATAATGCTCTTTTTCTTGGTGATATCCATCGGTGTCTTGGCTTTGTGCAAGTAAGACAAAGGGCATTTCTGTTCCAAAGACTTCTTGCATCATGGGTAATGTTCCAATGGTTCCGCCTTCGAACAGTAAGAGTGGTGCTTTGTCGAAAAATCGTGCGTACGCTTCTAATGCTTTTTGATGATACTGTGTTTCTGATGTTGTTTTGAATGGATTGACGGTGTGACTATAATCAACTTCAATACGGCAGGGAACATTGCGTTCTGATGCTGGTAGATCTGATACATCTGTGACACCACCATAGAGATGGGGCACACCTGCTTGTTGCGTTCGATCACTATATACTCTGGCAAGATGTTGTACAAGATTCTGTTTAATCGCTTTTGGATTCTGTCCTTGGATGAGTCTTGCTGTTACAAATGCTTCTGCGCTTGGTGCGATGCCTGTTCCAAATCCGCCACCTTTTATTGTATGGATCGCTAATGTTGCTTCTAACCCTGTTTTTCTGAGCATGCCTTCCACGCTTTCATCTCGTAATACATAGGCTGTTGCTGCTTTCTTCAATCCATCGACACTCATATATCTCCCTGCTTTTCTTATTGCAGCAAACTCTGCTTTCGATGGAGCTTTGACTCCATTATAAAACTCTGGGATCAACACACGACCATTGTATGGATCTTTACAGGTTCCTAAGAGATCTGCAAGAATTTCAACTGCACTGGGGACATTATCTCCAAAAATACCTGAATGCATTGTTCCTTCTGCATACTTTAGTGAAACACGTGCTGCTAAAATTCCTCGTAAACTGAGTAATAAGTTTGGATGCCCCTCTTTGAATTCAGTATCGCTGACAAAGACATGGTTTGGGTGTTTGATTACTCCATTTGCTAATCCATCTTCGAGCATTTTTTTGAATCCGCCACTTCCTGATTCTTCTGCTGTTTCGTAGACTAGTTCAACATTGACTCCTAATAAATTATTCTTCATTAAAAATTCAAGTGCATAGAGTGTTCCTAACAATGGTCCTTTGTCATCTGTTGCTCCACGTCCATGCACAATGCCTTGTTCATAATCGATGTGGCCTGAGAATGGATCTTCGCCTTCCCATTTTTCTCTATCTCCTTCTGGTTGTACATCTGCGTGATTGTATACAAGAACCCACGGTGCTTCAGGATTGACTTCATATTTTGCAACAAGTGCAGGATACGTTCTTTCTTTGTCTACTGCTTGTACTTTTGTTGTTTGAAATCCGCGAGCTTTGGCGTTCTTTTCTAAGGTCTCAACGATTTCATCAAGTTTATTTGCTTTCTTTGGGTCACCGCTCTCACTGTCAATTTTAACTAATCCTGATAAGTTTTCTGCAAATGACCCAATACGTTCATCAAGAAATGTATTGATTTGGCTATCTGTGAATGTTGTCATTGTTCTCACTCTACAAATGCAACTTGTTTATAAGTTTATCTGGTACTTTCTTTCTCTGTTCCGACAAAGCCGCCTGCTTGTAAGGTCCAGAGCTTTTTGTACAAACTCGAGTTCTTTTTGACTAATTGACTATGTGTTCCTTGTTCGAGGATCTTTCCTTTATCAATGACAATGATTCGATTCATCTTTCTAATGGTGGATAATCTGTGTGCAATAACCATCGTTGTTTTATTTTTCATCAGTTTTTCTAATGCGTCTTGAATTAAGGCTTCTGAGTGTGAATCTAAACTTGAGGTTGCTTCATCTAAGACTAGAATAGGGGCGTTTTTCAACATTGCTCTGGCAATGGCGACACGTTGCCGTTCTCCCCCAGATAATTTAATGCCGCGTTCTCCGACAAAGGTATCATATCTTTTAGGTAATCTATTAATAAATTCATCACAGTGTGCTAGTTTTGCAACTCTCTGAACTTCTGCATCGGTTGCATCTTTTCTTCCATAGCGAATGTTTTCTAATAATGTTCTGTGAAATAAGACAGGATCTTGTGGGACGAGACTTATTTTTCCCCTGAGTGATTCTTGTGTTACGTTTGCAATATTTTGATTATCGATTGTAATCGATCCTTCTTTTAATTCATATAATCTAAAAAGTAATCTGACTAACGTTGACTTTCCTGCACCTGATGGGCCAATGAACGCAATTTTTTCTCCGGGATTGATTTTTAATGAAACTCCCTTTAAGACTTGTTTTTGACTTGGGAATTGGAACTTGACGTCTTTGAATTCAATTTCTCCTTTTTTGATTTTTAATGGTTTGCTGTCTTTCGCATCTTTGATTTCATGGGGGAGCTCTAAGATATCTACCATTTCTTTTGCATCGCCAATCGCTTCATAGACATCTCGAATGACTCTGCCAAAATCCCACAGTCTACTGATAATATTTCCTAAATAGGTTTGCAGCAAGACAATGGTTCCAATTGTAATTAATCCTAGGCTCCAGTATTTTACTCCGAGGTAGAGCAATGCAAATTCAATAAACACGAAAAAAGCTGTTTGTATTGCTTCAATCGTATTTGAAATGTTCCATGCTTTCAGGACGCTTTTTGCATGTTCTTCTGTGATTGTATAATATCGTTTGAATTCTTCAGATAATCCTGTAAAGAGCTGGATGGTGGTATGATTCGTAATCGCATCTGCTAAGACTGCACTTGTCTTTGATTCTTTCTCTGCACGAGTTTCATCGTATTTTAATTTCCAGTTTGACAGGAAGTAATGCATGACTATAAATAGGACTGTCCAGACTAAGAGTGCAATCGCAATGGTTCTGTTTAAGTACCATAACGCAATTGTAATTCCTCCAACACGTACAACCATAGGAATGAGATCCCAAATAAATCGATCAAGAATTCGTTCAAATGATCGCGCTAATCTATTGACTTTCTGGACTAATGCCCCACCAAAATTATTTGCGAAGAATGAATACGAATGGTGCATTAAATACTGGAATGCATGTTGCTTGATTCTTGCCGTCATATGCGAATGATAATAACTATCTAAGAATGTGGCTGTTCTGTACGCAACCCAGGATAGACCGTTCATTCCTAAGATAAAAAGTAGTACTTTGACTAAGTCTGGGACTGCTTGTGTTCCTTTTGCTGTTGTTAAGATGTCGAAGAATTGTTTGTAGAATAAAGGTGTAATGATACCAATAATTCCCCCTATTGTTGTTGTGAACAGTAAGAAGAAGAGGATGAGATTATACTTTTTTGCAATGTTCCAAAAGACGCGGAGTACACTCTTTATTTTTCCCATCTGTTCTTTTCTTTTTTATGCTATAAAAATGTATTGCACTCCTTCCTCATTACAGCGAAAGCTATTTTAAGGAAAATTGTATTTATTTTGTATGGCTGTCTTAACCTGTCCGAAATGTAAGTCCACTGATGTGAAGAAAGTGCATATCCTTGGTGGAGATTTCTTAATGTGTAATAACTGTGGCTATGATGAGAGCGAAGAAATATTAGATGTGTATCCTGAGGGAAGAAATACTCAAAAAGGAAAATCAGGCTATAGTCCGTATAAAGCGGGTGGTGGACGAAGAAGCGTTAAATAATCTATGTTCTCGGTTTCTTTGATAGACTGCTCTTGATTTAAGGATTGGATTCTCGTAATGAGGAAGAAGGTATTCTAATCCCCTCCATTCTCTTCTTCTTGCGGTTTGTTGCAGTTCTCGTGTTTGATAGCATTGATTTTCTGCAGGCATTGGCCTGTTTGTTGGAACTTCTTGATTGGGTAGGATGGGATATCTTCCTGTTGGTTGTGGCTCTTGTTGTATTTCATTGAGCATTGCCCATTCATTGGTATTTTCTCCTCTTTCTTCTCCAATCTCTTGATGGTATACTCTTCCTTGTTCAATTGTTGTTTCTGAATGCCTATAGAATTCAACGATTGCAACTAAGGAAATCATCTTTTGCAGGTTTTTATTTTATTTATAAATTTATTCTTTTGAGGATGCGTTGATACTGTTCTGGTGTTCCTGAGAATTGCTCTGCAATAATCGCTAACCGTTCTTCATCTTGCAGGACTTCTGGACCATAGGTTTGGATATATGTTCTTAGACTTTGTTCTGTGCCTTTTCCGGTACGATCATCTTCTGGACGAATGGGAATCGCAATGCGATACTTATTTTTTGGGATTGTTTCCACAGTAAAATTCTTTATTCTTCCTTTTAATTGTGGAAGACATACTTTTTTGAGATCTCGTCCTGGAGGGATTACCTCACGTGGAACATTGGGTGGGCCTGAATATTGATAATTTGCATGAACATGTTGTGAAAGATCATAGACTGCAAGTTGCATTGGTTCTTGTGTTACAACATAGGGGACATTTCCTGCTGTACACTCATTCCAAAATAGTTCTTCTCGGGTTACTTCTCGCGCACGTTCTCGTTCTTCTCGGGATAGTTGCCATAATGCTGGTCGTTGCTTTCCTCGTGCTGATCTGTAAAATCCTACCTCTTCCCCTGGAATAAGGATGGGACAGACGGCAATCTTGTTTTTTGTTAAAGATTGTACTTTCTCTTCAAGTCGTTGCACATCTCCTAATGGTCGTTCGTATACTAGAAATAAAAAACGTGCTTGGTGATTACTGCCTTGATCTTCATCTTTTCGTTCAGCGTATACATGATGATGTAATCCATAGTTGATGTGTTTTCCAGGTTCATGAAAGCGATATCCTCGAGTAATATTGATAAATTCTCCTGTTCTCGTTAATGCATTTTCAACGGATTTAAGGACGAGTAATCCTGTAGGAGGGGTAATCTTCCTTCCTTCTTCTAAAAATGAAAGTTGATCTCGTCTATGCATGCTTTCTTTTTGGAGAAAACATTTATATTGCTTCCTCTAGATCTCGATCTTTGAAAAGAGATAACTTCCTAAGATTAAAAATATGATCGTACTACTTGTTAAGACGAGGAAATCTATTCCTAATCCAAAATGACTGCCATTTGCTAATGTTCCTCGTATTCCATCAATCCCATAGGATAATGGATCTAATCGTGTAATAATTTCTAACGCTTTCGGTAATCCTTCTAAGGGGAATAATGCTCCTGATAAAAAGAAGATGGGCATGACGAGGAAATTCATAATTAATTGGAATCCTTGCATATCGTCTAATTTTGATGCTATTGCTGTCCCGATAGCGGTGAATAAGACTGCTGTTAAGAACATAAAGACGAATGCGAGTGGAACTAAGCTCCAATGTTGAATTCTGAATCCAATAAGTAAGGAAATGAGTAAAACAATCACTCCTTGCACCATTGCGACGGTTGCTCCGCCTAATGTTCTTCCGACCATGATTTTTAATCGGGAGACAGGTGCAACTAATGTTTCTTTTAAGAATCCGAACTGTTTATCCCAGATGATTTCAATCCCTGAGAAGACGGCAGTAAATAAAATACCCATTGCGATAATGCCCGGGGCTAAGAATTGAATGTAATCTCCCCCACCTGCTTTTTGATAGATTGGGCCAAAGCCAAATCCTAATGCAAGTAAGAAGAGTAATGGTTGTCCGATGGATCCAATCATTCTTGCTCGTGAACGGAAATATCTCTTTAATTGTCTGAGCCAGAGAATGTAAATTGTTTTCATCGTTTTGTCCAGAGTCTCCCATGTAATCGCATTTGATCTTTTGCTGTTGCTTCTTCTTCACGTACTTGATGGCCGGTTAATGCAATAAACGCTTCTTCTAAGGTCTCTTTCTGTGTTTGTTTTTTGATTGCTTCCGGTGTATCTTCTAGAATGATTTTTCCTTGATCAATGATTGCGATTCTCTTTGCGATCTTTTCTGCTTCTTCCATGTAGTGGGTCGTGAAAAAAATCGTGATCCCTTCTTTCTTATTGAGTTCTTTTAAGTAATTCCAAATGTGATTTCTGGTTTGGGGATCTAAACCAATTGTGGGTTCATCCATAAATAAAATCTTTGGATGATGGAGTAACCCTCTTGCAATTTCTAATCTTCGTTTCATTCCGCCTGAGAATTGTTTGACTAAATCATCTTTCCGATCCCAGAGTTCAACAAACTTTAAAAGTTCTTCAATTCTTTTTTCTCGTAAGGCTTTTGGAACGTTGTATAGGACGCCATGAAATTCTAAATTTTCATACGCAGTTAATTCATCATCTAAGCTGGGATCTTGAAAAATAATGCCGAATGATTTTCTCGTATCATTTTTTTGTGTTTGTGGATCAAATCCATTGAGTTTAATTGAACCTGCAGTTGGATGCAATAATGTTGTTAACATCTTAATTGTCGTTGTCTTTCCTGCACCATTTGGACCAAGAAATGCGAAGATATCTCCTTTGTCGACATTAAATGAAATTGCTTTTACTGCTTGAAAGGTGCCAAAGGTTTTGGTTAATTCTTTGACTTCAATAATCTTCTCGTGATCTGTCACACGGTTGTTGCATTGTTTTTCTTTATAAATCTTGTTTCATTGAATATGCGTCCTTTCTTTACATAAACCTTATAAGATGGATCTGAAGACCTCTTTTTATGGAACGCGTTCAGATTCTGATTACTGACTTGGGTGATCCATCTGATCCTTCTTTTGTTGCATTTATTCATCACGCATGGAGTGAGATTGGTTTTGTTGCATTACGTGATCCTGCATTAGATACAAAGAAGTTTCAACTGTATCGTGCTTTTGAACGCTTTCGCGCCTTGCCTGATGATTCCCTTGTTGGTGAGATTGTTGCGTGGGAAAAAGTAAACGATGTTCATAAATTGAGAAAGTATGTTTCTGGACCTTCTGCTTATCGAGATTTATTACGCCTTTAATTACTGAATAAATGCTGTTAAGGTAAAGATCACTGCTGTTCCTACAATCATCGCTAGGATAATCCTTCTTGAATGATGTTTATGAATTTCTGGCACTAAGGTTGATGCGCCAATATACAGAAATTCTCCTGTAAAGAAACTCAAAATAAGCACTAATCCTGTTGTGGGAATGTTCGCAATAGATGCGACGAAGACTCCTAAGACGGGAGCTAATGCATCTCCAATGAGAAATGCTCGTGCTTGAGGAATGGTTTTTTGATGTCTGAGCATCAGGATGACGGTGTTAATGCCGTCGGTGAAATCGTGGAAGATAACCGCAATGCCGACAATAAATCCAATCGTTGGGTTGATTTGAAACGCTGCTCCAATCGCAATACCATCAATGAAACTATGCACAATTAAACTTCCTGCACCAATTTCTCCCATCTTATGCGTGTGATCTTCTTTGTGATGTGGGTGCGTTAAACTATATTTTTCTATTAAACTATAAATTAAGAATGCAATAACTGTGGTGAGCATGACACTTCTAATACTGATGGTTGTTTCTTTTGCTAATACTAATGCTTCTGGTAAGAGATCGAAAAATGCGACGCCAATTAAACTTCCTGCAGCAAATGCGAAGAAGTAAGGTAAGTATTTTTTTAGTTTTAATGCGATTGATCCACCAATAATTGTGGAGAGAAAGGTAATGCCTGCGAAGATTAGTACGTTTGTATTCATCTTCTTTTTTGTTGGACAGGGATTTATAAGGTTTTTTCTTTATCTTCTACTATCGCTTATTCTGAAGACAATATCAGTTCCATATTCATATTCTACGCCTGCCATCGTATTTGCTCTCCGTTTCAAATAGGGTAATTCTGCTGGATCCTTTCCTTGAAGCATCGCATTTGTAAATTGGTCTCCTATCTCTGCTTCTGCTATTGTACTTCTTTTCAAGGTATCTTTTTTATTGAACACATTATAGATTAGTTTGGTATACATTCCTGGAGCCGTTACTTGATATTCAACTGTTTTTCCTTCGTCATCACTTGGATCTTGGATGACCATCTTTTCTAATCTTCCCGCATAGAATTCACGATAGACATTGAACATCTTTTTATTAGGAACAAAAGATTTTTAAGACTATGTCCTTATTTGATCACAGATTTTATCGTTCTATTTAGTATGGTGTTTTTACTTCTTGATTATTTCGAATTATCTGTAACGCACTAATAATCTTGGGTGTAAACTCCTCACGTCTGTCTAACGTAATATCTACGAGATCAATTGGTTTTTTGATTAATTCTGCTATGTCTTCTTTTGAAAAGCTTGCGTCTGCTGCTGCATAGATCTCACTCGCACTACGATACGTAATAAAGAAGGGTCCTTTTTTATTCTTATACGCTCGAAATAAAAATTCTTGTGTACGATTTGGTTTCTGTATTTCATATCGGTCTCGAACAACCCATTCACTTACCCCTACAAAATAAGCAATATCTGTCGCAGATAAGGGTAAATCGATTGCACGTGCCATTGCTTCTTTTTGCTCAACTGTAGGATCATGATGCTCTCTTGTCCCATACATGGGAGAAAGACCTACACGTTCTAAGATTAAAGATACCTGACCAGAACTAATGCTACTCTTTTTCCCTAATCCTATTATCCCTTTGCGTTCGTCTGCTCTTTCTGCTGCTTGATATTCTTCAAAAAGTGTTACTAAGTTTGACAATGCAATCTTTCCCTTCCCTGCTTTCCACTCTGTCCGACTCAAATGATATTCATAGGCTTTGCCTGTTGCCCAGCCTTCTGCATATGCTCTTTTTAGTGTATTTTGTTTTATTAGGGTTACCAGTTCTGTTAATACCTGCTTTCGTTGCATCTCATCGCGATATTGATGCACTTTTCCGGTTAGATTGATTTGTAGCATAGCTCTCTGTTAAAGGCTCTCTGTCGTATTAAAGGGTCATTTTAATATTACCTCCTTTTTTGTCGTATTCGGGTGATTAAGGCTTTGATGGAGTAAGCTTAGCCATCTGTTTCTGCCTAAATCAATATCAATTTCTGCTACCTGAGAAGGTGTTGCTCCATTCAGAGCCATGTGCTTTTTAATGAAATTGTGATAAAGCCTAAAGGCATCACTCCATTGTTGTGCTGTCTCATCTGACTTAAATCCCCTTCTCACTTTGTCAAATTCTCTAAACTCATTATGGTATCGCTCAACCATATTGTTGTTAAGAAGTTTCTTGGCAATTCCTGCATTTCTTGAATGAAGAACAGCATTTGGACTTGTTCTTTTTGTAACAAATTCTTTCCTTATAGCTTTGTTATAAGACCATAAACCATCGGTTACAATCTCTTTAGGATTTTCCTTGATGTTTTCTTTTGCTATCTTTAATACTGCTCTTGCGTCTTTAATTTCTCTTCCTCTTGTTACATTGTTTGCTATTAAAAATCTTGTTTCGCTGTCTAGAACATTCCAGCACCAAATATAATCTTTCTTTGACTTAATCATCTGCTCATCAATATGCCATTTATCGCTTAATTCTGGTTTGAAATTCTTAGTGTAGTCATCCATTATTTGAGTGTACTTGCTAATCCATCTTCT
>Ga0209515_10000839_pt1 | contig 53219 bp, 59 predicted proteins | sample Subgroupgradi54m_FD_187454 | JGI IMG/M metagenome (GOLD analysis project Ga0209515, IMG submission 187454) | Subsurface groundwater microbial communities from S. Glens Falls, New York, USA - GMW60B uncontaminated upgradient, 5.4 m (SPAdes)... ... | reverse complement strand
CTCGTGTCCTTCGACAAACCACCGCTTCGTCCTTATACAGCTTGGACTGAGCGAGCGAAGCGAGTCGAAGTCCTGGGGGACAAGGACTCGAACCTTGATTACCTGGTCCAGAGCCAGGCGTGCTACCGTTGCACCATCCCCCAATGTTAAAAGCTAAAAAAACTTTATTGGCCGCAATCATCTCAACTGCTCACAAATCATAACGGCCAGTCCTGAGCGCTTTTTGCGAAGGGCACCATCCCCCAATAGAAAAAAGCAGAACTAACATCTTTGGCTGCAAAAAATTTTACTGCTCACTAATTATATTACTTCCCCTCTCCCTCTTTTCCAAAGAGGGAGAGGGCTAGGGTGAGTAAGCCAAGGCACTCTCCAATATTAAAGACAAAAATGATTTCTAATTGGCATGCTTCCAAGACTGACGATCAAGATGTTTGAAATCGCGCATCAATTGATCACTTTCCTTAAGCATTTCCAGATAACCTTTACGAAGTAACTCTTTCATGGTCTTTTTTTCTTTTCCGTCTTCATTTTTATTGAACCAAACTTTTTTACTACCATTGTTTATATTTTTTCATTAAATGAAAATATTCTTGGAAAACGGAATTTTGGAAAGCAAACCTTGAATAAAATCGTTTTTTTATCTCTATATATTGATCCTTATGATGATAAGAAATTATAAAATGTTCAAAAAAACCTTGCTGTCCCAGTATTCCTGAAACTCCTATATTTTCCTGAGTGGAAAAACCAATTTTTGATTTAACTTGATATTCTCCAAAAAGAATATCGACCTCATGAAAATAAAAAGGAGTTCTTGTTCCACCAATACCCGAAAAATCGATTTTCTGACCGTCTTTAATTTTAATTCCCAGAATGTCAGCAATCCCTTTCGGAAATAAACAGGCGTCTGCTCCTGAATCTATTAACGCAAACAACTTCTGTTTCTTTTCCTGATATTTTAAGACGATCGTAATTTGAGGTTTGAGAACTTGAGATGTGAAAACTTGTGAAAAATCTAAAGAGGCAGGCTTAACAAGATAAGGAACTTTCATCCCATCTTTTAACCGCAGTAAAGAAGATTGGAAGGTTCTACAAAAAGAAGAGTGAAATCGGAATGACCCGTAGAAATCGCACCGTCGGCAGCGACTTTCGCAGTATCCCCAGAAGCGTAGACAGACTTATGGTCATCTGATAATGCGACCCACTTACCCGAGTATTGTCTCAAAATAGGAGTTAAATCTATTGGAGCCATTTCATCACCAAAGAAAGTATAACATTTTTCCAAAAATAATCCACCAATGATCTCGGAACATTTCCAAAAGTGCCAGGTTAAACTTTGGTCAAAGTTTCATCCAATACATTCGTATAAGGATCCTCTAATGAAAGAAAATCCCGGTAAGATATTTGCCGCTGTTCACCGGTTGCACCCATCAATTCATAATACACGTTGGGTGTAATCAAAGGATCTTTGTGACCGCAAGCATAATACCGGGCGCTTGAATAAGGATAATCGTGGGCTTCGACCACCATTTGAGCTTTCAGCGGGTTACGTTCAATATAACGGCCGCATTGTAAATAATAACTTTCCCGTGGAATTCTCGGACTCCTGAAACGTTCTTGAAAAACATGGCCCTGAAAATCATACTTCTTTTTAAAGTAACGAGCGTAGGCCAGCTGCAGGCGGTGCATCAGTTTCGGCAAGTCTTGGCCTTTCATCACTTCAAAAAGCAAATGGAAATGATTCGTCATAAGACAGTAATGATAAACTTTGACATCAAGCAGCAATTTCTCTTGAAGCAGTTTTTCCAAAAAAAATTGAAAGTCTTCCGACGATCCAAAAAGTTTCCTTCTGTCATTACCGCGATTAAAAACATGATAAATCCCCCCGTCCTCAAGTTCACGGACACGTCTTGGCATAAATACCTCTTAAGAGTTGCGTGAGAAAGGAAGGAGATTGAATTAACAGGCAGGATTATACATCAATCTGCTACTTTTGGAAATGTTCTAATTTACTAATTGACTGAACCTGGCACTTTTGGAAATGTTCCGTTTGTTTTTGCGGCTGGCGGATTTTTTATTTTCGGTTTCAGAAAGTTGAAAGATGGGAAAGTAACTAGGCGGCTCAAACCGAATAAAATTGGAATTGCCAAAATCAGAATCCGGAATCGGATCCGGAAGATCCGGACTTAATTCGGCACCGCGCGTCGGGCGGCTGAATGAATAAATGAAATTTGAAAAAATGGGAGAAATAACAGAAATGGGTTTCGCACTATAAATGGGAGAGACCGTGTTAACCGTCAGCGCTCCCAAAGCATCGACGAGGCCATAACCATAATAATTATCAAACCCGCGCGAACCTAAATCAACCGCTGAATTTTTGAGCCGCTGATAAATATCATTTAAATTCAAAAGCGGAAACTTGGAGCGGATCAAAGCAACAACACCGGCCACAATCGGTGAAGAAAATGAAGTGCCCGAAGCTCTGGAGTAAGCCGGATCAAGAACACTGCTTGATCCGAATGAAGTGCCGCCGGCCCTGAGCGAAAGAATGTCAACACCCGGTGCAACGAAATCAAGTAATTTTCCGAAATTAGAAAAATAAGCCCGCTGATCTGTTACCGGTTCAATCGCGCCCACGGCAATCACATCTTTGATGCCGGCCGGATAAGTATTCTCAACACGGCTGTTATTATTTCCGGCAGCTGCCACCACGACGGCTCCCCTGCTGATTGCGTAGGAAACCGCATTTTCAAGAGAGATCTGCCAACTTCTTGAAAGATAATTTTTCAAAACGCCAAGCGACATGTTAATCACTTTCGCGCCCAAATCCGCGGCGTAACGAATTCCGGAAATCACATCCGAGACAAAACCGCTGCCCTGTGAATTAAGAACTTTGATCGGAATAATTTTACTTTCCGGAGCAATGCCGGCAATACCGATTCCATTGTCAGCTGTGGCTGCGATCACGCCGGAAACAGCCGTGCCGTGTCCGTTGTCATCTCGAGGATCATTGTCGTGATTGTAAAAATCCCAGCCCCGTGAACATCATCAATAAAACCGTCGTGATCATCATCGACACCAGGAACACCGTTCAACTCAGCCAAATTCGTCCACACATTTGCAGCAAGATCCGGATGATTAAAATCAATTCCAGTATCAATCACAGCCACCGGAACATTTGTGCCGCGGCTGATCGACCATGCCTGATCGGCCTGAACGCGCTTGAGCCACCACAGATCATCATAAGATTGGCCCCAACTGCCGGAGGTGGAATAAAAAGGATCGTTGGATTCCATGGAAACTTCTTCATCATCGACGCGCGAAATTCCGCCTTGCATCACAAAGTCAGTTACGTTGGCCAAAGAATCTGTTTTCGGCGGAGCTTCAGCTTCTTTTTTTTCTTCTTTCATCACGGCGGGAATTGTGGGAACGAACTGTCCTGTCGGATCTAATGTAGGTTCAGCAGCACAAAGTGAAATTGATGAAGACGGCAGAACCGGAAGAAAAACCAAACAGAAACTCAGAATTGCTACCAGCATTCTGTCCCATAGGGATTGTCTCAATTTCCACGAACCTTCGTCATTGCGAGGCTCTGTCATTCCCGCGAAAGCGGGAATCCAGAATTTGGATCCCCGATTAAAGCATTCGGGGATGACACTTCGTATCAGATTGCTTCGTCGCCCTTTCCGCCAAAGGACGGATTCGTCCAACTTCTGGCGAACGGGCTCCTCGCAATGACGTTTTTCTGTTTCCAACTCCAATATTTTTTTTCTCATGGAATTAGTTTTGTTAGTTATCGGTTCATTCATCGAAGAAGTTAAATTTTTTTCGTGACTCGAGAGTACGATGATTTGAAACAAACTTCAAGAATTAAAAATGAAAATGGACAAGAATTTTAAATGGAGGAATCTGCTGAGGAAAGATAAGACAGATATAATAAAAAGTTTTTATAAATTATTATTAACAAAACAGAAATGACTACTTTAGCCGAAAGGGAACGTTGACAATGGAACGCTTCTTTTTTTCTTCGTAAGTTTTTCGGTCTAAAATATAGCGCACGTACATTTGGACGAATTTAACATATCGATCCATGGTCAGCATAGGATGTGGTGGAAACGGCTCTTTAATGACGGGGAAATTCAGCTCTTCCATATCGCAACACCGATTACTTTATGATGCACATCTTGGTTTCCAAATTTCGAACAAAGTTCCTGGAACTCTTTTTTCGTAAGCAGGCCTTCGTTTGTTCTTAATAAGTTGACGATATCAACCAAATCAGGAACCTCCCGTGAAGGATTGTGTTTTAGAGAATGCAGCTTCAACGCAATTAGATGTCGAAAAGAAGGAATTTTTATTTTGTTGTTTTGAATTAAAACTTCATTTGCTTCCTGATACATTCCTTCAAAGGAATTAGGATCAACGAACAACACGTCTATATCAATAAAGTCATATTTGTTATTTTGAAGCCGTGCAAAAAGATGCTGTTTGAGAACTTCATAATAGCCCCCATTTTTAAAAATGGGTGCTGCTCGCTCATAGTCCGCTTCCGTCATCAGAAGATCGACATCAGCTGTTGCTCGTGCCACTCCATAATAATTAACGGCAAACCCGCCAATTAAAATACATGGGATTTTAGCTTTTTTAAATTCGGCTGCGACCAAATGAAAAACAGTCGGATATTTCAAGCTACTTCTCTCCGGTTAAGATAAAATCGCGGGCAATCGGAAGCATCAGAGATTAAATCTCCACAAGGCTCAATTTCAAAATAGTCTGCATACGTCGAAAATCCTGGTCCTGAGTTAAAATTGCCTTTCCATGAGCGACCGCTGCGTAAGCAACAATAAGGTCAGGAATGCTAATGCCGGTGATGCCTTGCCGTTTCAATTGCCAACGAGATTCAAGCATATCAACCCACGCAGTTTGAGGAAAGTCAACTTGTGGAAGAGCAGAAAAATCTTTCCGCAACCGTTCAAATTCTGAGCGGTTACGAGCGCCGGAAACAACTTCGACAATAACTAAGGGCGTGGTACAAACTCTTTCCTCTCCCAAGAGTAAATCCACAGCCGCTCCCCACTTGGAACGTGGATTGCGGAAAAATTCTATCCACGCAGAAGTATCAACTAGAACATCGCTCATTTATACTTCATCCCGAATTTTGCGCGAACGGGCAAGATTAATCTTAAGGTTCAATTTTCCTTTGAGTGAGCGCAAGTCCTCGATTCGCTTGGCATCCCGCAAGCGTTGAAGGGCCAAAATTAAAATCGATGTCCGGGTTTTTGCTCCGTAAAGCCGTTTCACTTCTTCCAAAAGTTGATTAGGGAGGTCTACTGTGGTTCGCATGCGGATTGCTCCTTTTGATCAAAAGGATACATCAAAATGATGCATATATCAAATAAATATTATGCATGACTTTTTATGTATTACTTCTCTTTGGTGGTGGCTTAGCTCCGACCGAGCTAAGCACTCTGCAATCCTTTGAGCGGTCGGCTCAAAGGGTGGCAGTGTCATCGGAATCAGAATCGGAGGAAGTTAGATCGCGGGCAATCGGAAGTGTGATGACAAAGGTGGTTCCTTCACCGGCTTTGGAGCGGACTTTGATTTCTCCTCCGTGAAGTTCGATGATGTAGCGGCACATAAATGGAGACAGGTTCTCTTGGCGGTTCATCATAAACCATTAAGTTTCCCCTCTAAGATCTGTTTCTGTATATTTTCCAAGATATTTTTCAAAGACTTTATGTAAATTTTGATATATGATTTCGGCCTCAGATAATTTTTCTAAAAGGCACCTAGTGTGTTTTTCAAATTCTTCTTTTCCCTCTCGTTGAAACGCTAGAATCATTGAATATAATCGCATACAAATCGAGTTATGTAGAGCCGAATAAATGTTTGAATCACCGAATGGAATTAAGGATTTAATATAAATTCTTTGATTTCGTATCGTCTCCTTAAAGGACACGACCATGCGTTGAAAAGAATTACAAACAAATTGGAGTTCTTTTAAATCCCATCTATTTTCTGAGTTCATCCCTTCAACTGATTTTCTAATATTCCTAGCTTCTTCGTCTAATTGTTTTGAAATCTGATATACAATTTCCATACCCTTCAGCTTTTTATCAAACCATTTTGAAACTAGTGATTGACAGGTCTTCAACATAAGAAGTTGCTTATCATATTGAAACTTTTCTCTTGCTAGTTTTCGATTATAATGAAACCAAATGACCCCGCCCGAAAAAAGCGCAATTATTAAATTAGGTAGAATTAACCTTAAAATATCGTTAGCTATTGCTTTCATCATTTCAATTATAATCCGAGGGACATTTTAAGATTTTCCTGTACCTTCCGAAAATCTTCTGGGGAGAGGATGCCCAACTTGCGCTCAAGCATTTCGCCTTTGATCGTTTGGATAATTCCAGCGACTAGAGAAGGGAAAAGTAGATTTGCTTTTTTCCATTGCTTGATTTCCGTATCACCAGTCAATGCTCGCTCAACATTGCTTGTGATTGCTGCGATCATAACTTCTTGGCGGTTACGGTGATAATCATCACTGCTGATCACCAAAGCCGGTCTCTTTTTGAACTCTGTACCTTCCGAAAAAATGAATTTCACAAGGACAATATCGCCTTGTCTATACCTCATCATACGCTGCATCTTTATCGTTATTCCACAATTCTTTCAGTACAGGACCAACGCCCATTGTCATAGAAGATAAATCTTTTGTTTCATCCTCTTGAGATAAACGCTGGCGAATACTTTCCAAAACAAAAAGGCGAATACTCATTCCATGTCGAGCAGCGTGTATCTTGATCTTTCTGTGTTCCTTAGGATGTACGTCAATGCTTAACCTTTCTTTTTCTTTAGCGGGCTTTGCCATCATCTCACCTCTATCGAATAGTATACCACATTTCATGAAATACACAAATGTGATTTTGTTAATGACTGCTGATAGTGTATTGCGTCGGCTGTTTACTTTCAAATGAAATGAAGGTTCTGAAAGCTTTCGGAATAAAAATCAAAATGCAAAAATGTTATCGAGAAATGTGAGTTACTTTTCTTCGGCGGTGTCAGAATCGGAGGAAGTTAGATCGCTGGCAATTGGAAGCGTAATGACAAACGTGGTGCCTTCACCGAGTTTGGAGCGGACTTTAATTCCTCCTCCGTGAAGTTCAATAATGTAGCGGCACATATAAAGTCCCATGCCGGACCCTTTGCCGGCCGGCTTTGTCGTAAAACCGTAACTGAAAATTTTCTTCATCACGTCATCGCCCATTCCCTGGCCGTTGTCGGAAAATTCCACGAGCACCATCGCCGGGTGGGCCGGATCTTCATGAGCCGTGACGGTAATCCGCCGGTCGCGCTTCCCCGCCATTGCGTGATAGGCGTTGATGAATAAATTGAGGAACACTTCCTGAAGCCGCTCGAGATCTCCTTTAATCAGCGGAATATTTCCGGGAATGTCAAACGTCACTTCAGTCCCTGAAAGATTATCCAGATAGGTTTGAAATTGGACGAGCGGAAGCGTTTCTTCGAGAATCAATTTGAGTGACAGCGCTTCAAATTTTCCGTGTTCTGATTTTTTCAGAAGTCCGGTGAGCGTATTCACCACGGCCTTGATGCGGCTGATGTTTTGTTCCATTTTGTGGAAGATATCCAGAACCTCGGTTACTTTTAAATCGGGATTCTGGCGGTATTTCAAAATGGCACGGCTCACATTCATGGACAGAATGGTGAGCGGATTGTTGACTTCGTGGCCGACGGAGGATGCCAAACGGCCGAGTGTCGCCATTTTTTGTTCGTGAATGAGCTGAGCGTGCGTGTCGCGCAGTCTTTTGTTGGCAACTTCGGTTTCATTTAATGCACGAAGTAAATTTGTTTGAGCGGTATTCAACTGCTCGTTAATTCCTTCCAACTCACGGGCTTTTTCAATGGCTTGGTCATAGAGACGTGCGTTTTCGATGGCAATGGCAGATTCCTGAGCCAGCGTATAAAGAACGTGCAGATCTTCGTCCGAGAAAAAATCGCCGGATTTTTTTTCACCGAGAATTAAAATGTTTCTGAGATTGTTACCCAAAAAACTTGGAACGCAACACGCCGCTCGGAGCTCTTCCATTCGTTGGTGGATAGCTTTGTAATCATATTTCGGATGATCCACTCCTTTTTTCGGTTTCGGACCGCCCGTCTCGACATATTCCTTCACGCGTTCGATATCGAGCGGCACCCGTTCATTCTCGAGGTAATCAATCAGTTGATCACCTTCGCTAAAAACGTGGTCTTCTTTCAACCATCCACCGGGTTCATAACCGCGCATGTACGCCAGTTTGAAATAATCATTTTTTTCATCATGAATTAAAATAGCGGCGTTACGGACCCGGATTCTCATCGTCACAAAATGAGTGACCAAGCTCAAGAGCTGACGCAGACTTTTGATTTGGGAAATTCCGGCCGAGGCATCGCGAAGCAGTTTCCGGTAATCATATTTTTTCTGGAACAAGAATCGATCGGTAAGATTGATTAGAAAATTTCTAAGCGGATCATAGGAAATCACGATCAGAGAAACGCTGATGATCATTGAAAGGATACGAGCGCTTCTTCCGCTCAAATAAGCACTCAATAATTCCTGTGTTAGAAATGTACTGAAGGCAAATACCGCAAACGCAAAGGAAAACAATCCAGCGAACACCAGCGTCCGCCGGATAATAACTTCGATATCTAATAAACGATATTTTAAAATAGCATATGCAATTGATGAAGCAAACGCAAAAGCGGCGATATATCCGAAGGGATAAATGTCTATTCCAAATTTTACTACATAATCAACAATACCAAAACATCCGATAAGAAATCCGAAAAAAACAAATTTAACTTGCTGATATTTACCTTTATTTTGTTTGCAACGCAAACTAGATAAGTCATTATAAAGAAGAAAAATTCCTGATAGAAAAGAAATGCCGAAAAGAGTTACAAACAAAAAGTAAAGTGGACCCGCTGTGGGATAGTAGCCCCAAATATGTTTATTTACAGATTTGTAAATTAAAGGCGTCCAATTACCAATTAATGCTGGGATTGTCGAAAGATAAAGTAGATAAAGAAATATTTTTTTTTCCTTTTCAAGAAAGGCGAGTATGAAATGGAATGTTAAAATCGGAATAAAAGCAATGCCTATAAATCCAACTCTTGCCCAAAATAATGCTATGGTTGGACTATCAGATAAGTACATATTCGTATAGCCGTACAGCCACCAACTCATGCTAAAACAAAACATAGAAAGAAGAATATGAATTTTTGATCTTCGGTTATGCGATAAGACAAAAAGACTGAGACATAGAAGAAGAAAACCGGTGATTCCTGGTGGAATAGCGTATAGATTCATATCTATATTGCGACTTTTTTTCTTACGTTTGGGCGAAAAACGCTAACTCCTTGCAGATGCGTTGTTTTTTGCCAAACATAGTTAAGTTCGCCAAAAGGTCCTCCCGAAAGACCCGTGCCACCATGTGTAGAAAGAAAGGGTGAAAAACCTGTATGCTTAGAATTTATTCTAAGCAGTCCGCTCTTATTTAATTGCCTGATGAATTTCGGTATATAATATGTCGAATTTACCCATACAGAAGTCCTTAAACCGTATTTATTGCTATTCGCCAAAAAAATCATATTCTTAAATATTTGACCATCTTTACCTGCGTGGTTTTGATCATTCAAACAAGAAACCTTTATTAACGGAATTAAAGGAAAGAAGTTTTCCTCTTGTACGCATTTCATTTCCATGGCTTTTTCCCAATTCTCAATATATATAACGGTTGGAAGTATAAAACTACCATTAGGATCAATTGCACCTTTATAATTAACCTGTTGGCCGCCGCATAAAAGTTTAGCTCCTTTTTCTAAGGCGTCGTTTAAAAAAATAAAAAAATCATCTGTTCTGATAACTGGTGTAAGACAAGTGTCGTCCTCATTTGGTAAACCTACTTTAATAGATTGCGCTTGTTCCACAAATAACTTCTCAAATTCTTCATAAACATCCTCGTGAATTAAAGCTTTTTTAGGAACCATACAAATTTGAGTAGATCCCAAAAAGGCATCTTGTAAAGAATTAACGGCCGATTTTAAGTCACAGTCTTTCCAGACCAACATCATGTCGTTACCAGACATTTCCAGAATTGGTTTTTTTCCACTCTGAAAGGCCCTAAGTCCAATCTGAGTCCCAGATACGCTATCGCCAAAGAAAAAAAGATCATTTACTAATGGACTATTAAGCCATAATTCGGTAATCAGTTTAGAATTACCAACCAATGTATTAACCGTTCCGGCAGGAGCTTTATTTTTCTTTAAAGCTTCCCAAACAATGTCTCTCCATAAGAATAACGTTGATATCGGAGCGCGAAGAGGCGGCTTTACGATTATTGTGTTACCACCCAAGAGAGCAAAACCAGCTGTTAATGAATTGCTACAAGAGGCGTTTCCCGGTGGACTAACACAGACAACTCCATCAGGTTTTCGAATCCACCCAATGGTTTCATCAGCTGAAGTTTCTCCATAACTACCTCTAAGTTGCGTTTTAAAAAAATTAATCGATTCGGACCGATACGCCATTTCCATTCCAGAAAATTCCCATTCAGCTAATTTACGAGGATGACCTTCGATAACCATCAATTCAATCAATATCTCTTTCTTTGATAACAGCAATTCGTAAATATCTGACATTATTTTTACACGTCTAGAAAAGGAGAACTCTCTATAAATCAAACTAGCTTGATGGGCAGATTCGATAGCTTTTAAGATAATTTCTTCATCGCAGAGACAATACTTGGCATAAATAATATCTGAAGTTTCTATAGCATCATTTTTTTGCATTGCTTTTTGTGCTTTAAGTGCAGCGAAAGGATCTTCAATTGCTTTATGGGCATAAGGAAGATAACGATAACGTTTTGTATCTATATCCTTACCGTCGATTAAAAGTGTAAAAAACTTCATTACAATAAAACTTCCTCTCTCAAAATAACGTTATTTCGCTTTATTTATCTGTATTTCTGTTTGATCAAGAATCCATTTATCAATTAAATCTTTTCTAAATCTCCAATGTTTTCCCATTCTAAGAGTTCCTGGAATTCGACCCTCTTTTGCAAATTTATAGATCGTTCTTTTTGGGATTCTAAGTAATTGACTTAATTCTTCGGCAGTTAAAAGTTTAGTCATTTGAAGGCTTCGCGCATCTAGCGCAGTTAGCGCAATGAGTTTATTATAAAGGCAAAAAGGGAGTGTTCAATGATTAATTTTAATGTTTCATTCGAACGCAATATCTTGTAGATTTAAATTTTGAGGTACAAAGATATTGTATTAAGTTTAAATTGATTACATGAATAAGGGAGGTACTTAATGGAAGTGGACTAGGTGTGGTGCCTATCCCAATCGTGAATAGTCGATCGTATTTCTAACTTGTGATAGCTGGTGATTTTTCTACTTTTCCGAAAACTCTCTTTTCAAAAGGAAAATCAAATCGATAAGTAAACGTTACAAAAGCGCCGTGTATAATACTCGTGAACTTTCCGTCGATATTTTCGCCGGCTCTTGCCAGCTGTTGGGGGTTTGAAAATTTCCGTGTTCCAAAAAGCATAAAAAGATACATGAAATCAATATCCATACGATCATTAATTTTGTAGCTTGTTCCTAAAGTCCAACCGTATCGATTAGCGTCAGGAATAAAGTTATCGATATGATTTTTAGGTGAAGCAGCAAGATAAAAGAAAAAACCTCCTAAAAGATCTAAATTCTTTTTAGCTTGATAATGACCTCCCCAGTTAAAACTCCAAGTAGTCTTGTAATCACGTGGAATTCGCCCCAAAGCTCTCACAGTTGCATTGGGTCGATCAAAACCAAAATCCATATCTTTAAACACACCCCAAAAAGTGGGGCCAAAGTCAAACTCTGCTCCCCATTTTTCTGAAGGCTCATAGGCGTACCCAATTGTGAGGTTGGCTGGAATTGAGATATTTGAGTGTACACCTGACTCCCAATTAGGGAACACATCGAATCCTTGTGCTGCGCCGCTTACAATGCCTTCAATAACAGCGCGTCCATGAACTTGTACGGTAGCCCGACTCCGATAAGAGACTCCCACTTTGTGTTTTGGATGAGGCTTTAGAAGAATTCCCATGTTCCATCCCCAGCCGTAGCCATTTGTTTCTGTCCGAACCATTCCATCAGGACTGGTCGTGTTTCCTAAAACGAAGGCGTTTGGAAAATTAAAACTTTGACCATAATCATACATCCAATAATTGGTTGCACCACCTCCAAATTTCAGCCAGTCGGTTATTCTCACCGCTCCTGACATCGTAGTTGCAAGCACTTTCATTGCATTTTTATAACCGCCAGTCCTTGCAACGCTAATAGAATCCCAAGTGCTTGAAAGACCAAAGGGAGAATTCACACCTACTCCAATAGCAACGCGATTATCCAATAATTTTCCTGGATTCATAGTTAGATAAAAAGACGGAAGAGGAATGATTTTAAATTTACTGTGGCTTTCATCACCATTAGTACGGGTGTGAAAAGTTCGCCAATCTAACGCTTGGAAACCGCCAGCCACTTGAATGCCTGGTAACTCCATAAGACCTGCCGGATTAAACATGATGGTTGAAGGATCTTGAGGGCGCGCAACGACTGCATTACCTTGACCCAAAGTTTTAGCGCTAAAAGAAGCGTTTTCAAAACCGGCAGAACCCAAAGCAAAAAGATAATGAGAAAACGAAATAAGCGGAATTAAAACAAGTGCCAGGATGTTTAAAAGTTTATTGTTCATAACACCTCGATATTTTCACTTTAAATATATCGGTAATAAGATAAAAACCTGAAGACGGAAAATTTAAACGCAAAAAGCCAGAAATCTGAGGAGCAACCGATAAAACAAAGGTGAAATCCTTATGGGTAAAAGCACGCGTCCTCGAAGCAAGCGATGAACTTTATACAACCGCTCTCCTTCCATTAATCGATCAGGCAAGGAAAAGTATTGTCATGTCACTTTATCTGATGGAGCCCAATGATTCGGCAAGCCCCGATCATCCCGTTAATCAATTAATCGAATCCCTGATCAAAGCCCGCAAACGAGGAGTGGAAGTGAAAATCTTTTTGAATACCAACTTTCGCTTCATTCCTAAATCCGGTGTTGCACAAGGTAAATATTTTGAAAAACTATTTCAAGCCGGCGCTCAGATGACTACGCTTCGGCCGAATCGCAGACTTCACGATAAATTAATCGTCATCGATTATCGTTACGTCGTCGAAGGAAGTATGAATTGGAGTCTCGCTGCTCTTAAATCCAATTTTGAATCCGTTTCAATTATTGATTCACCAGCCCATGCCAAGAAAGAATTGGAACGCATCGAACGTCTTACACTTCCCCGTCCGTCTCAAATAAAATTGCGTGATACATCAAAACCTTTATTTGATCTCCCCGAAACTGTTGAAATCCCGGCGACGCTTTTTGAAAAAGACCGTCTTGCGCAAATGATTCGTGAATCGGATATGCGGGCAATGGATCTTTATTTAATTCTTCTTGGACAAAGCTGTGCTCAAGGTAATTCTCAAATTGAAATTGATCTTGAAACTTTAGGACAGGTCTTTGAATTTCCCAAAGATTGGACCCGGGCGGATATCCGGCGCCAAATCATTAAGGTCCTGAAGAAGCTTGAAGAACAATACCAATTGATTACTGTTGAAATTCCCTACGCCGGAAATGCAAGAATCGAAGTTAAAAATTTTCAAGGTGAAAAGATTGCAGTTCCGGGTAAACTTCTGGACGCTGGTTCTATTGTAAAGGAACCTTCGGGAACAACATTTCTTAAACTTGCACGGGAAATTTTAAAGAAACAAGGAATCGAAATCGATTCTCTTTCTGCGCCTGAACTTGAGGAACGATTTGGCATTGGAAGCAGCACAGTTCTACGTTCTCGATTTAAAAAAACAGAAGACGAAAAACAAAATGCAGAAACAAAAAATTAAACGGTTCGAAACTCCAAAACAAAACTCGTACCTTTTCCTTCTTCACTTTTAACCGAAATCTTCCCGCCGTTTCTCTCAACAAGTTGCTTCGTGATGTAAAGCCCAAGTCCGGTGCCCTTTTCACCTTTTGTGGTGTAAAAAGGTTCGAATAAATGTTTTGTTTGTTCAGGGGAAATACCAGTTCCGGTATCGGAGATTTCAATCGTGACTCGTGTATCATGAATTGTAGATCGCAAAGTAAGGACAGAAAAAGAGCCAGACAATACTTCCTGCCTGTCCCCTTTTCCAGACATTGCGTGGCAAGCATTAACAATTAAATTGAATAATATCTCTTCAAGTTGTCTTTGGTCGGCTTGAATTGAAGGAAAACTTCGATCAATTTGATTAACAATTTGAATTTTATCTAACTGGAATTCATATGAAACTAAATCAAATACCGTTTCAAGAGCCTCACAAACAGATGCTTTTTGATCGGGACCTGTCGAAACAGCAGGTTTTGCAAAGCGATTTAATTTAGTGATGACATCGAGAGCTCGATTAATTTGAGAAACAGCCTTTTTGGTAATTTCTTTTGGTTCTTTGCCTATTTCTTCATAACTTTCAAGAACACTTCGGGCAGCGTAAAGAGGATTTCGAATTTCATGATTGACACTGGCAACAAGGAGCCCAATGGTAGCCAATTTTTCACGCTGAAATTGTTCCGCTATCTGATCAATATCAAACAAGCGATGTCGAATCATGAAATAAGCCATCATAAATGGATATATAGGTAAAAGGAAAAGTGTATGCTGCGGAAACATAATGTCATAAGCAGGTAAAAAAGTCAGACTGCCCCCTATAAAACCTAAAAGTGTTGCAACAAAAAAACCTGCTAATTGTAATTTTTCTTCCTTTTTAGTTTGTTGAATTTTTAAAAGCAATTCACGAAATGCAAATGGGACAACTGTAAAAAATTGAAAAACAAAAATATGAAATATGAATCCGGTTCGAGTATAGTGAACAAAACCGACTGCAGGCTTTAAATTTGGAATGAACCAAGGGGTAAAAGCAAATAAATCAATTAAAAAAGCAAGAATATATAAAAAAAATAATATTTTCTTATACTTTTGAACTCTATTTACTAAAGATAGCACAAGATGTAACCAGGTGACTGGAATAAAAACTGCTGAGAAATTACATAATCTTGCGCTCAAAAGTGCATTTTCATAAGAAAAGTCTTGATTTATTAATAATGAAAGAAAAAATCCCCAAACGCCTACTGCGATTGAAAATATTAAATATCTTTTTCCTACTTCATCGTTTCTTTTTAAGAAAATAAGCAAACCGATAAAAAAATTACAAAACCCAAAGAAAAGAACCGACAAGTTGTACGGATTCATTTGAGTTTGAAATTAATCGCCATAATGGGTTCTGGCTCGCTCTAAATAAACAATTTTCTTGGCACGATCAATGTGATATACAATTCGATCTTTAAACGTTAATCGCAACGAATAACTTCCTTCAAGATCTCCAATTAATCTTTTGCCTTGGAATGGGTCTTTGGCCACAATTTCGGTTAATATATCGTAGAGCTTTTTTTGAAGCTGAGGGGTTAACTTGCGGATGTCTTTTTCTGCACGGCGTGTAATTCTGATTTCATATGGCAAAAAACTCATTTCCCGAAAACTTCTTTTAAAGATTTCGTCCTTCCCTGTTTAATGTCTTGCCTTGCTTCTCTGATGCTTTTGAGCATTCCCGGAGTAGAAAGAAGTTCCAACGTTTCCAGCAAACTCTCATAATCTTCCTGTGAAAGCAAAACTACATCTCCGTTTTTTGAAGTAATTTTAACGGGGATATGGCCCTTAACTGATTTTTTGAGCAACTCAAACAAACTCTGCCGTGCTTGACTGGCTGTTAATGTTGTCATTTGGACGCCTCCGAAATTGTACAAAATTAAGTACGTACATGTTTACGTACAAGTATAGCATGGCCGTGATGCTAAATCAATTTGAATTCCAAAACAAAGCTCGTACCTTTTCCCTCTTCACTTTTGACTGAAATTTTCCCGCCATTGCGTTCAACCAATTGTTTCGTGATGTAAAGCCCAAGCCCTGTTCCTTTGTCACCTTTTGTAGTATAGAATGGTTCAAATAAATGCTTTGCTTGTTCAGGAGAAATTCCGGTTCCGGTATCAGAAATTTTAATTTGAATGTATCCGTCATTGCGAGGAGTCCCACCGGGACGACGAAGCAATCCCGATTGAGATTGCTTCGCTTTGCTCGCAATGACGAGCTGCCCACCATTCGGCATGGCATGACAAGCATTCACAATCAGATTGAAGAGAATTTCCTCGAGCTGTCTTTGATCGGCTTGAATCAATGGAAGGTTATTTGAAATTTGATTATCAATCTTGATCTTATCGAGTTCAAATTGATAAGAGATTAAATCAAAAACATTTTTGATGGCTTCTAGAACTGAAACGTTAGAATCAAATGTATTCACTTCGCTCACTGGTTTAGCAAAACGATTAAGTTTCGTAATCACCTCAAGAGCACGAGTTGCCTGAGTCAGTGCTTTCTTGGAAACTTCAACTGGATTTTTTATTTGCCTTTTATTTTCTGAATCTTCGACAAAACTTTCGAGTAAACTTTTTAGCGCATAAAGTGGATTTCGAATTTCATGATTCACACTTGCCGCTAGCAAACCAATGGTAGTCAGTTTTTCTCTTTGAAAAACTTCTGCAATTTGCTCCAAATCGAAAAGTTTGTGGCGCATCATGAAATACGCCATCACAAAGGGATATATCGGCATAAAAAATACTCCATATTGAGGAACCATAATTTCGTAAATTGGAAGAAAGCAGAATGAACCTCCAACAAATCCAATCAACGTAGCAATAAAGAATCCCTTTAACTGAAAAGCCTCCTCGCCCTTCGATCGCGTGATTTTTTGAGCGAACAAAACAAAACTTATAGGAACAACAATAAAGTAAAGGAGCGGAAAAATATGATAAAGAACTCCAGCCCTCATATAATGATTAAATCCAACAGCGGGTTCCATCCTGGGAATAAACCATGGAGTTAAACTGAAAGAAAGCAAGACAAAAGCGATAATATAAAAAACAATAAGAATTTTTTTAAACTTTTGTACTCTATCAGTCAACAGTAATATCAAATGAAACCATGTAACAGGAATAAATACAGCGACGCCTTGCGATAGTCGTTCGATGAATAAGGCGGTAGGGTATGAAACATTCGGACTAATCATCACGGCGTAACCAATTCCCCATACTGCAATAGTAACGGAAAATATAAAATATACATTTCCCAACGCATCAGCTCTTTTAAGCCAGATGAGTATTCCTATGAAAAGTGAGCAAAAAGCAAAAAAGAGTACCGAAAAATTATACGGATTCATTTGAGTTGAATACCCGCTGATTGATAGAAATAGTTGATTGCTTTCTCGGAATCAAATCGCCTGCTCCAGATCTGAACACCATAAGATTTAATAAAATCCTCCACATTCTTCCTGAATAAAAAACACGCGGTGGACTTTGGACTTTTTCGAAGCGCATGTCCTGCAATTTTGATGAGGTTTTGCCAAGAAGTTTTTGTTTTCTTTAAAACCTGAATCAAATCCCTCACATCGGGAACCAAATAACGAGTGAGCTTTCCAATGGCCCAATAAGGAGGATCTAAAACTCTCACTTCAATGGATCCAAACTTTCTAAACAACCGAGTATGTTTTTCATAATCCAGATAAGTGATGGATGACCACCGATCGATATCTTCCGCATATTGGGCTGCAATTCCCGTTCGGGCACTGATTTTTTTCGCAGCCTCGGTAAACATCTGCCAATCTTCTTCCTTTTTTTGACGCGAACGGGACTTAAGCTTAAGTGCAAAATCAATATCAAAGGTTGCCCGGACACCTCCATAAATTGTTCCCAAGGCAGCGCCCGTCAAAATAATCCGGCAAGGTCTGTGGTAAATCCGCGAGAGAATCCGAAAATAACGAATGACTTCCTGTTTCTTCATGGCGTAAAGAGCGAGCGCTTTTCAATCCGCTGAATCAAATTATGAATTTCCTCATCTCGGAGCAAAACTTTAAGTTCCTCCCAGCTCCGTTTTTCCTTGCGCGCAGTTTTAGGAAGCGCTTTTTGAACGGTACGGGAGTGAATCAACTTACGTTCGATCATAGAATGAATGAGACCGGCAATTCTTTTCTCAATTGCTTTAAGCAGAATTTTTTCGCCAAGAACGAAACGTCCTATTCGATCCAGCTGCTTGCGGCTTAAAGGTTTTGATTTTGGAGTTTCAGGACCAACTCCATCCACTAAAATACCAGGTTGAATCTCAAGCGCTTCCGCAATTCGTCTTGCCGTATCAAGCGTTACATCGCGCCCGCCTTGTTCAATCATGGAAAGATTGGGACGAGAAAGCTCAGCCTTGTTCGCAAGTTCTTCTTGGGTTAAACCCTTCAATTGCCGCCAAAGGTATACTGCTCTTCCAAAAGAGAGATGGGTTTCAGACATGTTCTAAATGTATCATATTTAATACATTTTGTAAAGCGCCCGAAGAGAGGAATCGGAAGTTCATGCGCTCTTAACATTCGACTGAGATTCCAAGGAAATCCGCAACTCCTCTGCGAGCTGATCGGCCAAAGCTGCGTGGCCAGCCGGGGCCAAATGAAGATCGTAGCGATAATAATCAGCTTTCGTTTCGGAATCCGTTTTCGGAGAAAATTTCAGATAGGACGTTGAATGATTCGCACAAATCCGGCCAAGCTCCTGATCCAACCGAGTGAAATCATAAGTTTCTTTTGGCTTTCCGAGTTCCCGAATCGCTTCGTCCTGCCAAGACAGTCCATTCGCATAGCCCGGCACGATTCGGATCACCACGCATTTTTGCGAAATGGATTTCGCCTTTTCAATAAATTGATCGAATCGAGTTAACACCAATTGTCCAATCGCTGAATCCAAATATTTTTTTTGATGAACACTGAGATCCCGGCCGTAAGCCACTCGAACATTAGCGTCTGAATCCAAATGACGAGCCATAAAACCGGCCAAGCCGAGATGATAACTGATTCGTTTGACCAAAAGTCCCACTTGACTCGTCACCAGCGCATACCGAATTCGATAGAGGTATTTGTCCCAATTATTTTTGAACACCGTATTGGGCTTATAAGCAAAATCATTGTCATAGGCGGCAAGCAAAATAAAATCCGGTTTCGGAAGATGGGTTTGTGCCCACCGGAGCCGGTAATAATATTGTTGCAGCCCATCACCGGGAATTGCGAGATTATAAACGGCAAAACCATGCTCATTCAGTTTCGCCGCAAAGGTGTCGCGCGCCTCGACTCCCCAGCCAAACGCAAACGAATCTCCAAAAAGCCAAATTACTTTTCCTGGAATCGGTTTCGCCGGCCACGTCCCCTGTCGATAACCAAATTCATTTCCGACCACTTCGACAGAAAATTCCCGGCTATAATTTTTGCCGTGAACACCGGGAATTAAAATTCTATAACTGTCCTGCTGAGTAAAAACACGAGAGAAAAAATTAGCGGAAGGTTGATGCCATGCGAGGCGCAAAAAGATTTCCAGAAGAAATAAAAAAAGTAAAGGAACGATGAGCCAAACAAAAATTGAGAGGATTCTCTTATGCAAAGCTCAAACCATTCAGTTTGTCGTCCTTGAACTGGTAACGATTATTTTATTTTCTGTCTTACTTTCCAATAGAAGATTTTCCGCCGGAGGACGGATCCGCCATCTTTGTGGCGGAAAAGAAAGTAAGAGCCGCATCATAATTCGGATGACTCGTCACTTCCTTGACATATTCGACATATTGAACTTTATCATCCGGCCCGATAATAAAAACTGCGCGGGTCAGCAAATGAAGTTCCTTAATTAAAACGCCGTAAGCCAATCCGAACGAAGCGCCTTTATAATCGGAAAGTGTTCTGACCCTTTGAATTCCGGCTGTCGAACAAAATCTTTTTTGAGCAAACGGAAGGTCCATTGAAACAGTCAGCACTTCAACATCTTGCGGAAGTTTTCCAGCTTCTTCATTAAACCGGCGTGTCTGCTGATCACAAACGGGCGTGTCGAGCGACGGAACAACGCTGATTAATTTTGTTTTGCCTTTGAAATTTTGAAGCGTAACGGTTGAAAGATCACCCGCCGTCACTTGAAAATCCGGCGCCTTATCCCCAACTTTGATCTCGGGGCCAACTAATGTCATTGGATTACCTTTGAAGGTAATCACTCCTTTTCTTTCCTGTGCCATGTCATAACTCCTTTCGAATAACTGTATCGTATCACAGGAGCAAACAAAAAGAAAAGATCAACATTTCCTTGGCCTTCAGAACCGTTTCGGCCGCGAAAAATGAATTCCGGATTGTGCGGCCTTCACTGCGCAAATGCTTGATTTTTCCATTACCATTGAAAAATCTAGGCATTTGAGCTTCTTCCGGCAAGAAAATGTTTGTTGTTCTACCTTAAAAAAAAGGGGACAGGCAAGAAGTATTGCCTGTCCCCTTTTTTATCAATTCTAAAACTTATATTTTTCCCTCTCCCTTTTTGGGAGAGGGCTAGGGTGAGGGTTGATCCATTTTGCTATTTATTATCACCCTCATCCTAACCTTCTCCCTCTAACGAGGGAGAAGGAAAACAAAAAATACTTCCTGCCTGTCCCCTTTTTTTGGCTATTTCAAACAATGCATCAATCATTTGCGGAGCGCCTTCGAAGAAAAAGCTTCAGCTCGAAGCTTTTTCTTACGGGTCGAGCACGTCGATTTTTGTTTAGGCCGACTGCCTAAAATCGACGCGCGCAGCAAATGATGATGCTAAACACTTAAGGATGGGGTTGTTTTGGGCGATAAATTGTGTGGAGTCTAAGCCCAACTACAATGATCAAAGTCGCCATTTTCTTAGTCAGAAATCCGATTGTCTATCTGATCAATTTAATTTTTGATTTCTTTGCCGAGCTCGGCTCCATCGCCATCTTCACCCGTCAAGCTGTCATTTCCATTTTTACCCGGCCGTACAAAAAAACAATCGCACGAAGCCAAATGGATGAAATCGGTGTCGGCTCTCTTCCGATTGTTGCGCTCACGGGACTTTTCATGGGACTCGTCTCAGCGCTTCAAAGCATCGTGGAACTGAGAAACATTGGCGCCACTTCATATATAGGAAGGCCGCTTGGGACCACGATCGTACGCGAAATGGGACCGGTGCTTTCTTCGATGATGGTTGCAGCGCGCGCGGGCTCCGCCATTGCAGCAGAACTTGCATCCATGTCCATCGCCGAACAAATCGATGCGCTTCGCGCTGAAGGAAGTGATCCAATCAAAAAATTAGTCGAGCCGCGGCTCGTGGCCTGCACACTCATGGTTCCCATCCTCACTTTGATCTGTGATTTAATCGCTTTCATCGGCGGATGGTTCATCGCCACTCAGGTGGTTCGAGTCAGTTCATTTTTTTATTGGGATTCTGTTATGGAAGTATTAACTCCGGCATTCATTTGGGGCGGATTCATTAAATCAATCACCTTCGGTTTTTTAATCGGAATTATTTCGTGCTATTCCGGAATGAAATCCAGTTTCGGCTCCGCCGGTGTCGGTGAAGCCACCACCAAAGCGGTTGTCACCACCGCCATTTCCATTCTGGCCATTGATTTTCTCCTAACCAAAATTTTTATCGTGACATGGTGGTAATGAGAAAATTATCCATTTCAGATCTCCTCCCCCCTTGTGGGGGAGGATTAAGGTGGGGGGATAAAATCCAACTAACCCCCATCCTAACCTTCCCCCATAAAGGGGGAAGGAATTACAATCGAACTCAACATGACTGATCCTTTAATTCAACTGAAAGGCGTTACCCTCACCTACGGAGGACACGATGTCGTCCGTGACGCCAATCTCAATGTAAAACGCAGCGAAGCCAAAGTGATTCTGGGTCCGAGCGGCGTCGGAAAAAGTACCATTTTAAAAGCCGTGCTCGGATTAATGAAACCCAAAACGGGTGAAATTTTTGTTCATGGAACAGACATTACAAAACTTTCGGAGCCTGAACTGGTTAAAACCAGACTTCGCATGGCGATGGTCTTTCAGCACGGAGCACTTTTTGATTCCATGACCGTCGGTGAAAATGTGAGTTACCGTCTTCGGGAACATCAAATTCTTCCTGAAACCGGAATTCAAACGCGAGTCACCGACGTTTTAAAATTTGTCGGGCTTGAAGGAGCGCTGAAACTAAAACCTGCTCAGCTTTCCGGCGGAATGAAAAAACGCGTTGCCATTGCACGCGCGCTCGCGCCGGCACCGGACATTTTTCTTTTTGACGAGCCGACGGTGGGACTTGATCCGGTCAATTACTACAATATTGAGCAGCTCATTTTGAAACTCAAAGCCCAGAAATTTACGATCGTCGTCGTAACGCATGATGTCGAAAGCGCCGCCAGAATCGCGGATTCCATCGTCATGCTTTATGAAGGAAAATTTATTTTCGAAGGAACGCCAGAAGAATTGAAACGTTCAAACGACAACCGTGTGAAAGCATTTCTCAATCCGGCTTCGGTTTCCTCATTATGACATTATCGCAAATGTGTAAATCCCTTCCCCCTTTATGGGGGGGAGGTTAGGATGGGGGTTGATTCCGTTTTAACCCCCCACCTTAGTCCTCCCCCACAAGGGGGGAGGAAAGAAAAGGACAGGCAATCTTTCTGTTTTCAATAAAAAAGGGGACAGGCAAGACTTCCTACCTGTCCCCTTTTTTAATTTTCAGAACTCATAACTCATAGAGGAGTAAACATGAATCCGATCAATAAGGAAAGATTGTGGAGTGATTTCAGAGTCGGCCTGATTACGTTTATCGGCCTCAGCTTTCTGGTCATGGCCATTACCTTTGCCGGAGGAGGTAAGGGTTTGCTTTTTCAAAAAGTAACGATCGTCAAGGCGCGGCTTTCGGATGTCGGAGGTTTGAAAAAAGGTGCCTCCGTCACAATGAACGGAATGGTCATCGGCAAAGTGACCAACATTTCATTTGTGAGTGAACAAGATATAGCAGAAGTCCAGCCCCCTCAAAACGAAAGTATGATTGAAGTCGCAATGGAAATCAGAACCGATATTCGAAAACGGATTCGAGTCGATTCAGTGCCGTCCGTCCGGACTCAGGGAATGCTTGGAGACCGTTACATCGACATTCCACCGGGAAGTTCAGATAAAGAAATTCTGCCTGAAGGAAAAGTGCTAACCGGAGCACCGACGAGTGATTTTGACAAAACACTCACGCAAACGATCGCCGTATTAAATGAAACCCAAAAACTTCTCGCCGCGATCAACAAACAGCAAGGCACGGCCGGAAAATTAATCTACGATGATGAGTTCTATAATAAATTAACGGGAATTTCTACGGAACTGGACGGGTTGATTAAGGACTTCAAGAAAAATCCGCGGCGCTACATCAAGTTTTCAATATTTTAATTTTAACCAAACTACCATTCTAGTTCTTTGCTGCAGCGGTTTGCGGAAATTTTTAAACCTTTACGAATAGATTCTCTCATTCCGGGAATAGAAAAAAGATACAATGTTTCTTGTATTCCCCTCCGTTTTTTCTCAGCAATCAAAACTGCACTCGCTCGTTTGAATGTTGTCATGTTCTTTTAACGACTGAATTCCTTTAATGAGAAAATAAAATCGAAACGACCTTTTGTTGCTTTTAATATTCCTTCATCAGCCGTGACTAATGGTGCAACGTAAATTTCTGCAAGCGCAAGATAAACACCGTCGTAAATCGAAATGTCAAATCTAACAGCGTTTTCCAAGGCAATGTCAGTTAATTCTTGATCAGAATAACGTTCAAGAGGAAGTGCTGAAACTTTATCCAGCACCGACGCAGCGTGATCAAATTGAATCTTACGCCTTCGGAATAACTTCCAGCAGAGATTTCCAATTTCCAAATAAAAAAGCTCCGGAACGATTAGCTTAATTTCCCTTTTTTCCGCCTGGTCAAGCAAATCAAAAGCAGTTTCTTGAAATTCTTCTCTAAAGTACCATTTTGCTCCGACTGAAGCATCGACAACAAAGCTCTTCATTTAATGACTGTCTCGGTCTTCTCGAATAAGCTTTGTTGAATCATCAAACTTTCCATACTTCTTCCAAATTTCTTCACGGAGTTGCCTCGTCCGTTCAAACGCCCGCGCTCTCCTTTCTTCCTCGTCAATTCCCTTGTCCATTCGCTCAAGGTCATCATGAATCATTTTCAGCACCGTTTGATTAACTGAGGCGTTTCGAGATTTGGCCAATTTCTGAATCCGCTCGTGAATGCGCTTGCTTAATCCTCGAATTAACATATCACCCATCGAAAACTACCTCCTTGATATCATAATGATATCACTCTAATTTTTAAGATACAAGTGCAAATTTTTTGAAAATGGAATTTAATTGGCTTTGACTGGAAAGATAAGCGTGAAGATCGTGCCGACGCCGATTTTACTTTCGGCTGAAATTCGTCCGCCGTTGCGCTCGATCAACTGCCGGACAATATAAAGACCGAATCCTGCGCCGCCTTCTTCTGTGCGTCTCGTATAAAACGGCTCAAAAATAAATGGCAGCGCATCTTTTGAAATGCCACATCCGGAATCTCGAAATGAAATCGCAACCGAAGATTCCTCTCTTCGGTAACAAGCTTCAATCACAAGAGAATCGCCTCGTTGCATAGCCTGCGAAGCATTGATAATTAAATTGAAAAAAATTTCTTCCAAATCGATCAGATTCACTTGAAGCAGTGGAAGATCGGTGGGAACCCATTTAACAATGGCTAAATCTTCCAGGGACCGGGCGCCGGACAAGGCTTCGAGAATCCGTTCTAAAATTTCCCTCACGCAAACTGTTTCGCTCGACGGAGAATCTTGCGGTGAAACAGACAGTTCGTTTAATTTCCGAATAACTTTAATCACCTGTTCAATAGTTCTCGCCGATTTGGACAAAATCCGTTTGGTTTTCAGATGTACCGCAGCAGAGTCATCCTTTGAAGCTTTAAGATAATGAAGATGAGATTCGATAAGATTCTTGGCAGCGTACAGTGGATTTCGAATGTCGTGTTTGAAATCTAACAGCCGTTCTTCGATCAGAGAATTGTTCCCCACTTTGATTCCTCTCTTTCTGTTTCGCGGGGGAAACGTTTAAAAGGTAGCCTACCAAATCTTATTTGTCAAATGTAAGTCCTTCAAAATAAACAACTTAAAACTTTTCTAAACCTTGACATCAATACTTTAAGAACGAGAATTTAAACGGGTTACGGACCAAAGCAGGAGGATTTAAAAAAAATGAAAAATTTTTAATGCACGCAAATTTTTTGAAACAATCTCCTCTCCCCTGTCGGTAGGGAGGGATGAGGGTAAAACTAACGAACGTCCCCTCACCTTCATCCTCTCCCCGTGGGGGAAAGGAATTAAAAAAAATAGAAAACATTCGAGTTATTCCCTCTCCCTCCGGGAGAGGGTTAGGGTGAGGGAGTTGTTTTGGCGACTCTTTCCTCCAAATGATGCGCCTCTGTTCGTCCCAAAATGTGACCGACGATGGCGCCGATAATTGAGCCGCCCATGATAAACAAATAAGAACCGACATAAGTGCCGTAGGCCGGATATAAAACTTTATAATTTTCAATTTCCTGATTTACCATTTTTTTCTCGCGCACATACTCGAAAGCATGATTTGTTGCTTTGTATTCCTGATACAAATCAGCAAATGGAATCAATCTCAAAATCGCATAAGAGCCTCGGTAACGGCGCTCGGAAAAATCTCTGGCGTGACCCAGTTCATGCAAAGCCACAGCCGGAATATCGGAATAAATATCCAGCGTGTGAGTAAATGGATTATACCGGTCGCCTCCAAAAATTCGTCCGACTAAAATGGTATCAATGATCAGCACAATAAAAGTTCCGATGAATAACCGGTAAGGCCACTTGACTCCTTTGTTATGAACCAAACGCCGCCACGCATCCTGAGGCGCGTAACGATTGACTTGGACATAAACATCGCCCAAAACTTCCTGATTGTCAGCAATGTAATCATTGATCGCTTTTTTAGTTTCGGGTTGAATATTATGACGCTCCATTTTCCAATTCCAAATGATCAACTTTTCAAAAATGCCGAATAAATTTCCGATCCAGTCAATCGGCACCACTCGATGACCCACTTTTACCTGCGCTGTTCCATGATAACCGTATTGTTCATACTGATCCGGCTTCAACATCGCACAACCGGAAGTCGTGATTAAAAAAAGAACGACAACGGCGAGCGATATAAACTTTCTAGTATTTCGAACATGAGTCATTTTTTTACCCTTTCTATTTTTTTATTTTTTCTAAAATTGCGGCGGCGGCAAGCGCATGACCTTCTGGATTCCAGTGCCCGTCTCTTGGAAATTCAAACCTTACGCCGCGTTTTTTAAAATCATTTTGAAACGTTTCGATCAAATCAAGATGGTCAAATCCATATTTCTCACTCAACTCAGCCGCCAAATGATTCAACTCGGATCGTTTGAAGCACGTGCCAACCGGCGGAGCTTCTGAATAAAGTTCGAGACGCGGTGCATCCATCACCATCAGGACTCGTCTTCCCTTTGCCAGGATCGAGATTTGATGCCACACATAATCGCCGCCTGAGCGCATGTAATCGGGAAGGACGGCTGAAATTTGCCGCTTCTTCCTCATCTTAAAAATTCGTCCAAGCCGCGGAAGCGTCTGATCCAATTGTTCTAAGTTTACATTGAGCAGCAAATATCGAAAGAAACTGCTTTGATGGAAAATTTCTTTGAGCGGTTGAGGCCGGTACGGTTTAATCGGCGCCTCCTTCCAATTGTCTCCGTCGCGCTCAAGACAAAGCATTCCGTCCCGCTGGTCTACACGGCATGGAAAACCGAAATCATTGTGAATAATATTGAAGATGAAAAAATCGGAATGAAAAGTTTTGTCGACATAACGAGCCATGTTCAGATATTGAACGAGATTGGCTCCGTCGAATCCAAAGCCGTACACATCATAAGCGCCGCCCAGTTTTTGCCTGAGAAGAGAAACCACATTTTGGTTTGGATTGACGTGAAAACCCTCAATAAAAGAATCGCCGATCACAACAATTAACGGTTTCGTCCGGCCGGTGATTTGATAATCAATATCACTCATCCAGCCCATGTTGTTGACGCGCCAGGTGGTTGGATTGGTGCACAGTTTTCCCAGACTGTGAATGCCTTCCCGCTGCTTCGTGACGTCATATTTTAAGATTTGATTCTCAGAATCAAAATAGGCATAAGGAATTTCCTGGACGTGGACAAACAACCGGAGAAAAATTTCAAAAGCCAGAAAAAAAACCAGCAGCGAGGGAATTGTCAGTAAGAAAAATCGTTTGATCATTTTCTGATTTAGAATGTCAGTAAATCAGTCCAATAAATAGGCGATCCAATTTTGGACCGCCTATTTAATTTTGGATTAATTACTCACCTTTTACAACTGTGCAATAATCTCCGAATATTCCTAAAATATTTTGCACTTCATAGTCCACAATGGAAACCTTTGTGATTCCAGCGGAAGCTTTCGCAGCTTCAATGCTTCCGTCGCCAACCGCAAAAAGAGCGAGCACAGAATGGACACAAGCCCTGCCAACTTTTGTGCCGGATCCGCCGTTGTCTTGAAGTCCCAGCTTCCCTTCAGAGTAAAGTGAGCCCATCGGAACAAACGATGCGCATCCGCTTAATAATAAAAGTATTCCAAACAATATGGTCTTTTTCATGATTCTCCTTTTTTGTTTTTTGTTTTAATTAACTAAAAATAAGGAATTCGTAAATCCGAAATCCGCACCGTGATCATGAGAAAGTTAGGAGGAGAAGAAAGCTACTGAGACGAATGAGTTTATGCTTCATTCAACATGTCCCTTTGGTACCCGGTAACGGATTTACGGATTTATTTCTTATATCAATTAGTCCAACAGCCCTTCAAAGAAACTGGTCTTAAAAGTGGCGCGTTTTAAAGGAATTGAATCTTTTACTGTGACTTTTTCACCTTGAGGCGAAGTGATTTCTACTTCAAATTCTAGAATAAGATTTTTTACGCTATTGGGAATATCATAGTAGAAACTGAAGGTTTCTGCGAGGTCTTTATATTGGTATTTTTTGTCAAGAATCTCTTCGACTCTACCCGGCTTTCGACCAAGTGATCCTCCAAACTCCCTCTCTGCCTTCCCTTGTATCAGATTTCCTTTTGAATCTTTAATAGCCCAATGTTTGATTAAAAAATTAAACTTTGCATGAGGATCGTTTGACTCTTTGGCATCGATCGTCAAACCGCTCAGATGGACCCAATTATTTTGAATACGTTCATGTGTTGGAAATAAAATACTTACTGAATAAAAATCACCTTGATATGATTTCCCCGTATAAGAGCGTGCTGGTGGAATTCGATTTGGATAATTTTGAACATTTTGAACTACCTGATCAGGCGCACTCTGATCTACAAAATATGTATGTGTTTTGTATGTGTTTCTTTAAACATGGCAAATGCCGTTGTTGCTGAAAGAAAAAGTGTCAGAAATAATATCACAAATAATGAGTTCACCAATAATTTGTTCTTCATACATACACCCTGAAAAGTTTATCTTTTAAACGAGATGCCACCCGCCGTAAAACACGTAAAACAGTACCGGTTCTCTGAGGGACAGATATGTTCATGTTTAATTCGCCATTAAACCTTGCGCAATGAATTCTTCATAAGGTCGGCTCTGAAGTAAATATTCTCGGTATTTTAATTGTCTTGTCGATGGATCGGAACTTAACTCTAAATAAAGAGGATTGGGAGTAAGAACGGGGCCTTCTTGATCATAAGCATAATAACAATAGCTCGAATATGGATAATCTTTTAAATCTTGAACCATTTTAGCTTTGAGGGAATTGCGTTCAATATAGCGGCCGCACTCAAGAAGATAAGATTCAGATTCGATGGGAAAACTTTTAAAGCGGTCTTGAAAGACATGACCGTGGTAATGGTATTGTCTCCTATAATATTTGGCATAAGTAAGATTGATTCTCTGCATCAACTTCTGAAGCGCTTCTTCATCAAAGAATTTAATCAAAAGATGTGTGTGATTCGTCATAAGGCAGTAGTGATAGAGTTCAAATAAATATTCTTCTTTAAGAAGCTGAATGAGCTCAAGATAATAATCAAAATCTTCAACCTTCCTAAAAAGACTTTGGCGGTTATTGCCTCGTGTAATGATGTGATAAATACCTGATTCGGTTAAACGTCTTGGTTTTCTTGGCATTGAATGTTTAAGTTAACGCGTCCCTCAGAGAACCGGTACTGTTATTTGTTACAGAAACAAATTGAGCATCTTTATTGTGGTCATGAATGAGATACTGTTCAAAGGCGGATTGAGTAGAAAAGACTTCTATTGGATAAGCAAAAGAAATTTGATGGAAGGAGAACGGCAAGAGAATAAGAAAGGCAATGAGACGAAGGAATCTAGGATTCATTAATTAAGTATAGTGTCCCCGGATTTATTTTACGGATTTATTTTATATTTTATAGGGCAGATTTTAGTACGTTTTAAGAAACAATTTTTTCGCTTGCCGAAAGCCATAGTGCAACTACAAGGATTGCTATAATAATAATAATAGCTATAAGGAATCCGCAAATTGCAATCCAAAACGGATTTTTTTGCTTAGCCTCTCCTACAAAGATGCCAATCTGAGGCCCCAAAATAAGAGGGACGGTCCAAAATAGTGTATTCCCAAGATCAAACCTCTGATGCATCATATATGTCAGCGTTAGACCTAAAAATGATCCCAGAATAAACCAAATAATAGCTAAAACTTTATGCGCGGTCCTCATCAAGACAATGTCCCTTTTCGCTTCCACCATTCTAAAATTAATCTTCTAATCTGCCCACTCTCGAATCCTACTGGTCCCGACGAAACCGCATAAGTAGGTATCCTAGCAACCTCAAAAACACCGTGAGCAAGAAAATCCGGCGGTCCATTAATGGGATTGAAAGCATCATAATGGACATAAACCGGACCTCCAAGCTGATCCGCCCCTATATGATATCCTCCAGGCAACCTTTTCATTTGCCCCGGAACATCATATATAGGGGACAGTCCCTTTTTGAGGGGACAGGTTAAGTAACATAAACACTTTCTTGTATCTGTAATCGAAACAATTCTGAGCCAATTACGGTTCCTCGTGTAAAATTTGTTTTTTCAGAAAGTTCTAAAGCGGGCTCATAAGAAGACTTTTCGTAAGAATCGATTAGAGGATCCTGTTGATTCAGGAAATAATGACGGCTTGAACTATACGGCCATTCTTCAGCGCGTTTGACCATTCCTGCTTTGACAGGATTCATCTCAATATAAAGTCCGCATGCATATAGATACCGTTCATTTTCAATGACTTGGCTGCCAAATCTTCCCCACCAAATAGGACCTTTATATTTTCTATTTTTTTCATGAACCCATTTTGCATAAGCTTGCTTAATCTCCTTTAATGCATCAGAGAAAGCTTTAAGTTTAGTGATGGAAACTGCCAAATGAAAATGAGTATTCATCAGACAGTAATGATGAATCTGATATTGATACTTGTTTTTGGTTCTTTCAAGGAGGGCTTTGAAGAATTCAAAATCGTCATGGCTTTGGAAGATCAATTTCTGATCAAGTGCTCGTGAGAAAACATGAGCGAAACAGTGGTCATAAAGGACTGTGCTTCTTGCCTTACGAGCCATCATTTTACCTCGTCTGTCCCTTCAAGCAGGGACTGTCCCCTGTTTTGTGCGGGTCTGCTAAAGCATTGCCGCGATCGGTACTCACATAATTTCGATAAGATTTGTCCAACACAAGTTGAATGCTGTGATTTGATTTAGGCAATAGACTCAAAAGATCGGGGTCGGCAGTACTCAGAGGACGAATCGTATGACAACCGGAAAATAAAATGATTAAAAAGATGGGCAAAAATAAGTTTTTATTCATCACCTTGCGTTAGGACTCATTTCGATTTAATTTCAATTTAATTTCTTCCACCACAGGATGTCCATCGATAGGACGCCTGTTATGCTGTTCGATAATTTCTCCCAACCTGTTCTAACGAACCAATAAGCTTATTCACAGCTTCCTTTAATGAGAGACTTGCTCTGTAATAAACGGTCCATCCGTAGAGATCAGCCATGTCTGTTCCCTCCACTTTTCCTTCAAATGTTTCTTGCAACAAGAGTTTACTGTTTCTAACATCGGTTAGGGTTACCTCGGTCAAAATCGTTACGGCGGTGTATTCAGCTCTCATACCTAAAATCGCCAAACCACCCGCAAGTCCAAAGTATTTAGCTGTTTCAGCCCCCATAGATCTTTCCTTAAATGCCTCAAATTTCTTTATCTTACCTTCCAGTAAAAATCCTTTCTGAGGAACACGGCCATCGTAGAACTTCACCCTTTCAAAGAGCATTGAAGCATCAAGGTGTTTCACAATCATCTGAGTGACCCATGGGGCTACAACGTGGCTTTTATAATGATTCTCACTGTTGTAAAACCACGTTTTGCCATCCTTGACGATCTTCTTTGGGCCTGGCCCTAAGGGATCCTGTATTCTATTTTGCTCAAAAGGTGTTCGTACATCTTCAAACTCTTTGACTGTTAAATCATAGTTTGCAAAATAGCCACCGGAAAGGTGTGGAACATCCTTCAAGGAATAGTCCACCTTATAAGAAGCGCACCCAGATAAAAAAATTCCTATAAGACCTATGAAAACGAACCTAAATGGTTTCAATTCGCCACTACTCCCATAAGTGTGTGTGTGTGTGTGAAAAGTCTGCGGAGATGAGATTTCCATTTAAGTCATATTGAAGGACTTCCCTTCCCACTTGCGTATACTCATTCAGATTAATTTCCTGTCCCTTTTGCTGGGGACTGTCCACTGTTTTTTTGTTGTTTAGATTTTCACTATTTTATTTTACTTTTTCTGAAGATCGGCTATTGCCTTTAAGGCAACCTTTCGAGCCCCAACAGCATAGGGTCTTTGGTCGTCCGCAGGAATGAGTTCTAGAACTTTATTATAATCCTCCACCGCCCGTTCAAAATCTTTCTTTTTCCTCCACACCTCACCTCGAGACCAGAAATACTCCCATTTAGGTTCAATTTCAATGGCTTTCGAATAATATTCAATCGCTTTATCGTAATCTTTCTTGTACCACCAAACAATGGCTAGCCCTACATAAGCTTCTGCGCTACGCGGATTTTTTTTTAAGGCGAGATTGAAACTCGTTATGGCTTGATCATAACCTCTTTTGTCATAATCGCCCCTGTCAATTTTGCGCCATCCGCGGCGAATGTCTGCGGACTCGATCTTATTGCTTCCCACATCATAAACAACTGCATATCGAGGATCTAAAGAGACCGCTTTTGAAAAATATTCTTTCGCTTTCTTATAATCTCCTAGATCTTCGTAAGTCATGGCAAGCCACATGTGCGCATCTGCATTCTGTGGGTTGTGTTTTGAAACATCTTCCAAATACCGAATCGCTTCTTTATAATTACCATCACGCCATTGATTAACCCCATGGCTAAGAGCCCAAGACTCATAAGAAGTGTGGCATCCGCTAATAATCAAGAGCGACACAAATAAAGAAGCACAAATAATGCGTATCTTTTTCATTTCGCCTTTCATTAAACTGTGACGACATCAACAGCAGTATTAAAAACAGCACCAGTTACAGCTGCAACGTATGCTGGGAGCATAGTTGGAACATTTGCAGCATGAAATGGGACCCCTGCATTCATAAGACTTCCCACAATAGAATCATGAACATTAGCAACTGGATGCATCGTTGGAATAAAATCTTCAATCACCTTCATGAGACCTTGGCCGGGCGCTAGACTAAGAGGACCGAGACTAAACTGTGTCGTCCCGAAGAGATACTTCGCACTTTCGGGCCGGAAAAAATTATTCCTCGCAGATTGCTGAATCCGATCGCCCACTTGGGTGAACCCAGAACCAAAGGTTTTCCCTGTGTTGTCCATTATTGAGGCAAGGTTCTGGAAACCTTGCTGAATCCCGCTTCCAATCACACTAATTGCTTTGAAAGCTCCAGCGGTAATCGCAGCGATGGCGGCGTTCATTCCAACGCCTCTGAAAACAGGCGCACTTTGCACCAAATTTGATGTGGCGGTAGCCACAACTGCTGCACCAGCTCCAAAAGCAGCGGCACCCACAATGGCTCCTGTTGCTGCTGCAACACCTGAACCAACAGCAGCGCCTGCTACAGCTCCAACTACTCCACCAACGGCGCCGCCTATTGCACCACCAATGGCTCCGGCTACAGCTCCAATAACCGGTCCGAGAACAACAGCCGCAATAATTCCTAAAATCGCTCCAAAAAGTTTTCCGAAGAATCCTTTATGTTTCTTGCCTTCGCCCTTTGGATGCCAAGGGCAGTTCTCGACACAATTCCAAACCCCATTTGCCATGACCATTTTCATACCATTAATAATCTTGTCATAATGGCGACCACCGCCCCAGTAAACGTCAAGACCACTGGGATCGCGGAAAGAAAGCGGATTGTTTTGAACATAAGTATAAAGATTAAGTCCTGCGGCATAACCTTTTGGATCAGCGTTGATGAAACGGCCGAGTGAAGGATCATAGTAACGGGCGCGGTTGTAATAAAGATTCGTTTCAAAATCAAACTCGCGACCAGTGTAAAGAATCCTGGTCGAAGGCAGCGGAACATTGCTTCCAAGTTTGTCTTTTGAACTGATTAAATTTCCGTAAGGATCATACGTGTAGGATTCTTTGACTTGACCTGTAGAATCAGTGAGTGCAAGTGTCGACTGAAGATTGTCCTGATGAAAGAAAAGAGTTTCATTTTTTATATAATTGGTTTGATAAAGCACTTCGTCTACCTCAGGCCCGTGGACATAACTTTTGAGGAGTTTGCCGGTTCCATCAAGCTCGGCTAAAAGTTCAGCTCCGTCCCAAAGAAAACGGCTCGTAATGGAGCCGACTGTTTTGGAAGTTCTTCTACCTAAAACATCATAAGCAAATGTCACCGTAGTTCCGTCCGGCATAATGGCTTTCATCAATTGATTCTTCACATTATATTGATATTGGGTCTTTAACGAGGTCGAAGAATCCAGGCGCTCAAGCATATTGCCGTCAAGATCATATTGAAATGACTCTGTTCCGGCAATTGTATATTCATTCAATGTATTGGTCGTGTAATTTTCAGGTGTTACACCAGTGTTCACTTGAGTCCGGTTGCCGAGTTGGTCTATAGCAAATTAGCACTTTTGGAAATGTTCCGATTAGTGTTCACTAGGGTTGGTGAGGGTGTCCGTTCATAGGACGCCTGTGATTTTTTGTAAGTTTGAGGAAGATAAAGATAATATCTACCGTTCTTAAATTGGTGTTCCGCAAATCCCGGCGTCGGACTTTCGCTGTAGAAAGTAGCTTCTGAGTAAGTAATGGGAAAAATGAACAACGCCATAAAAAAGATAAGCCCAAAACCAAACCCAAAGTTGCGTTTATACTTTGTCATGCTTTCCCTATCTCTTTTCAAAATTTCATTAATAGAAATAGCAGACTTATATGATTTCGTAACGCATATTTGAGACGGATCTAACACATCGGTCTGAAAAATGAGATTTTGTAAAGGTTATTCAATAGTTTGTTTCGTACCGGTCAAATATTCTCTTCCAACAACAAGAAAAGTAATCAAAATAACTGAAGAAATTACATCCACACCAACCCTAAACCCTACTAAAGGAAAAACGATCGAATAATGAAATAGAGAAAGTTTGAATTCAAAGAAAGGGGTAACGGATATGATCTCCAGAAAATAAAAGCACAATATCAAAAAGTAAGCCCAACGTTTCATTTTTAAAAACCCATACGAGGCCACCAAAAACGGGAAATACATTAAAATGAAAAACAGAGGACCAAAAAATTCGGAGAAAATACCATTTTTCATCCCTTTATATGCGAACGGTGCTAGCAAGGCGAACCCAACTGTTGCCGAAACGATATGGTACCACCACACCGTCCTTCTCAAAGCTGATAAGGTTAAAACTTTGTTTGAACTCATGATTTTCACCTCTGTTTCATTTAAGAATCAAGTTTGTATGTGATGCCCGCTGAACCAAACGTAAACTCCAAAACATCTGTGGAAATTCCGGCATTAAAGCGTATGGAAAAGCTTATTTGCCCATTGATTGTAGTATTGAAAGAAATAGACAATATACCAAGTTTAATGCTCTGTCCAGCGGATGGAGGTCCTAATGTGCTAGCTGAAATTCTAGCATTGAGTACCGAGCCCTCTCCAGCAAATCCAATCCTCGCGCTTCTAACATTGGCAGCACCAACACCAAATGAAGCTGCAATAGAAGATGGCAATGCAGTTTTCGAGTTAATAGGCCCGACTGTTTTGACAGTGCCACCTGCACCGAAGAGACCAAACAATGAACCTTTCGGACCTATTTGAACATCATATTCGGTATTGCTCCCAGAAGGTGATGTGACTGGAGTAACAGATTGTCCCGCTGAAGAAGATGCTGGTTGATAATTGGTAACATTCCCTCCGTTTAATGATCCACCAGTGGAAGAAGAATTCGATTGTCCTGATCCTGTCGTGTAATATCCACCACTGCCTCCGCAACTTCCACATCCTCCTCCGCCGCTACTGCCAGAACTTCCGCCCGAATATGTTCCTCCAGAAGACGAACCAGAAGAAGTGGCACTAGGAACATAAGAAGAACCTGACGAACCGCCAGAACCATAACCTCCACTTACCGCGGAGGATCCGTAGATCATAGTACCTGGCTGCATTCCGCCGCCATAATCCCCTCCGCTTCGGTAACTGCTTCCAGAATAACCACTGTATCCACCGCTATAGCCACCGGAGTAACTTGAGTAACCGCCACCGTATGAATATCCATAACCATAGGAACCGTATCCTCCTCCGCCACCGTAACCGTAGCCATATCCTCCTCCATACCCGCCACCATAATCACCTTCACCACCCCAATAGACGTCAAGACCGAATGGATCACGGAAGGAAAACGGATTGTTATGGGTGTAGGTATAAAGATTAATTCCGGCTGCATAACCTTTGGGATCAGGATTTAAAAATCTTCCAAGTCCTGGATCGTAGTAACGGGCACGGTTGAAATAAAGACTCGTTTCAAAATCAAATTCCCGGCCGGTGTACAGAATCCGGGTCGACGGAAGCGGAATATTGTTTCCGAGTTTGTCTTTTGAACTTAATAAATTTCCGTAAGGATCATACGTGTAGGATTCTTTGACTTTGCCTGTGGAATCAGTCAATGCAAGAGTAGATTGAAGACTGTCTTGATGAAAGAAAAGAGTTTCATTTTTTATGACATCGGTTTGATAAAGTACTTCATCTACTTCAGGCCCATGAACATAACTTTTGAGAAGCTTCCCAGTCCCATCAAGCTCGGCCAAAAGTTCACTTCCGTCCCAAAGAAAACGGGTGGTTTTAATGTTTGTGGTCTTCATAAAAAACTCTCGGCTCAATTTGAAGTCGGCACTTTTGGAAGTGTTCTGGATTTGTTTTCAATCAAACTTGGCACTTTTGGAAATGTTCTGGTTACTGTACAAATTTCTTTACTTACTCTTTTAACAATTCATTCTAAGTCATTGAAATAAATAAACTTATTGATATCTGATTACATGGGTCCAAGCAAAAAAAATTCCCTTGACCAGGCCGACTGTCCAATTCTTGTTGAAGCAGGAAGAAATGCATAACGACTAAGAAATTACACAGTCTGGTTTGTTTAGGACTAGTGCCTCTAAAAGAAAAGGGGCTTATCGAGGCCAATGAAGGACGGTTGATGTAAGATGAATGGCAACCACGATAACAATCAGTACAAATGCTATGGTCCAACCTATACTCAAAGGCCACTTGCGGCTCAGATGTTGAACATCATATTCTATCGCTGACTTAGCCAAGGAGCTTGCTGTGACATTTCGCAGAATTAGTTCGGTAAGTTCAGGGAAGTTCTCTAAGGCATTTGTAAATTTGATAGGCTTCTTACCGCTATCCTTCTTCGGCTTCAGAATATAGCGTTTTGATTCCAGAAATAATATGAAAGGTTCCAATTCCAAGCTTTCTATGTCGCCCCACTTGAGTGTAAGTTGTTCCTGGCTATCCCACGGAGGTAGAGGTTTGCACATTTGGATTTTGTCTTCGTCCGTTGCAATTTTAAAGTAAAGGAAGTAAATACACGAATAAATCAAAGCTACTATCCCAAAGAGGAAAAATGCAATCTGGACCTGGTCTGGAAATCTTGTATATGATCTACCGCGAATCATCTCAAAAATTATCCAAGCTAAAAGTACCATCCATAAAAGGGCAACGGAACACAAAAAAATTGCGTTTGATAATCTAAACCTAAATATTCTCATTCCTCTACCCCTATTGCTTTCAATATAATTTTCTCTAAACGTGGGAATCCAAACGCCGCAAGACCAGCGGCTGCTATTGCTCCTGGAACTCCAAATACAAATCCGCCAAGTGCAACTAAAAGCACCGAGGCGAACGTGAGCCCCGTTCTCGTTAGAGAAACCTTTTGAGCCTCATCAATTGCGTAAATCGGAACATTTCCAAAAGTGCCGGGTTTCATACTTTAACCAACATCTCATCGACAAGTTTACTGTAAGGTTCATCAACCGATAGAAATTTCTGGTAATTTGATTGTTTTTGTTCTGGGGTTAAACCCATTTCTTGATAGTAAAGATTGGGAGTAATTAAAAGATTTTGTTTTCCTGAGGCATAATAAGAAGCACTGGACCACTCGTATTGTGAAGAATCTTTGACAAGACCTGCTTTGACGGGATTACGTTCGATGTATCTTCCGCACTGAAGGTAATAAGATTCTTCTGGAATTCGGGGGCTTCTGAACCGTTCTTGGAAAACATGACCCACAAAAGAGTATTTCTTCTTAAAATACCGGGCATAAGATAATTGAAGTCGATGCATGAGTTTTGACAAGGCTTCAGCCTTATGAATTTGAATGAGAAGGTGAAAATGGTTAGTCATTAAGCAATAATGATAAAGATCCACAACCAATTCGGTTTTAACCATCAGTAATTGATTAAGGAAATAATTAAAATCTTCTTGATTCTGAAAGAGATCTCGACGGTCATTGCCGCGGTTAAACACATGATAAATTCCGCCATCAACAAGCTCTCTTATTTTTCGAGGCACGAATCATGATTTCCTTTCAATCAAACTTGGCACTTTTGGAAATGTTCTGGTTACTGTACGTATAAAGATTAAGTCCTGCGGCATAACCTTTTGGATCGGCATTGATGAAACGGCCAAGCGTTGGATCGTAGTAACGGGCGCGGTTGAAATAAAGACTGGTTTCAAAATCAAACTCTCTTCCGGTGTACAAAATCCGGGTTGACGGTAACGGGACATTATTTCCCAGTTTGTCTTTTGAGCTGATCAAATTTCCGTAAGGGTCATAGGTGTAAGATTCTTTGACTTGGCCTGTGGCATCCGTCAATGCAACGGTGGACTGAAGATTGTCTTGATGAAAGAAAAGAGTTTCATTTTTTACGACATCTGTTTGATAAAGTACTTCATCTACTTCGGGTCCGTGGACATAGCTTTTGAGAAGCTTATTGGAACCATCAAGCTCGGCTAAAAGCTCAGCTCCGTCCCATCCAATTCTTTTACTTTGTGAGGTACAAATCAGAGGAATTCCTTTCAATTGAACCCGGCACTTTTGGAAATGTTCTGATTTCTGTTTAACCCACGATAATCTTGGTCTTCATTTCTAAGGGCTTCTGTTTTTCAGACGTCAAATACTGTTGGACTTCGGGCAAGAATTCGTATCTCTCGACATATGTTCCTTCTTTCATACTGATCGTATCAACTCCAACAAGAACGGCTTTGCCATTACCAAATATGTACTGAAATATTCTGTTTTCTTCCTTTCTTTTTTGCTTCCAAAAAGGAAAAAATCTTTGAAGATTGGCTTCATCCAACAGAGGCCCTTTGTATCTCGCAAGAATCTCATCAACGCGAACGATAGATACTGTACCCAGCTTTTGGACGAATTCTTTCTGTACTTCTCTCTGTCGACTTTCGAATTGTTGTAAGGTGAAATGCGTTCGCAGACTAGGTAAGAATAAATAATAGGCGTTTTCAAAATCTTCGTTTTTAATGTAGGCGACGAATTGTGCCGCTACATCTACCTCCGATGAGCAATATAATGTAGTATTAAACAAAAAAATTAACAACAAAATCGAGAAAAAAAACGAAAAAGAGTTACCTTTGAAAATACATCTCATACCTTACTCTAAAAAATTCTCTTTTTCGTTAAAAAACTGCGTATTCGGTCCAATGCCTAATGACCCGTTTGATCCTGCCAGTGCCATGGCTTCGTTACAAAATGTTGAACAAACTTGGCCAAAGGGCGGTAAAGCATATGGAATATTAGTTTGCGCCAAAGTCAAAGTAGCTGATACAACAGCGGCTCTTTGTTCTGGAGATGTCGGAAGTATCCAACCTAGCCTGTCACTATATGCACTTACATTTCGAATGCTAACTCCTCGTTGATCTATTGAAGAATCGACAAATCTGTTGTTGCCGATATAAATAGCCTCGTGTGAAGTAGGGCCAGGATCAACAAAGGAAACGAGAAGACTTTTTAGATTCATGCTAGGACGATAAAAAAAGCGATCGCCTGGATTAAGCTTGCCCTGAGCTATTGCATCTTCAGCAGTAATATTGCCGCGAATTCCACCAAGAGATGCAACCGTTAATCCAATTGAATTGTAGATCCCGCTTATGGCACCTTGGATAAAATCTCCCCCGGCTACTAGAGCAGAAACGCCGCCACCTGCAAATGATGCTGCAAGACCGCCAAAGATAGGTCCGATCAAGCCTGCTGTAGCTCCGCCCGCTGCCCCCGCAAGTCCTGCACGCACAGGGTTGCCGCCAAGAACAGCCGCTGATGCCGCACCAGAGACGGCTCCGGCAACAGCACCACTAATCAAACTGCCGCCTAAACTTCCTGAAGCAAAACCTATAGCACTCGCGATCTGTCCTCCGATAGCTCCACCCACTAAAGCGGTTCCCACTCCTATGGCGCCAGCAGCTAAAGCTTTTCCTAAGCTTGCACCGTTTTCTTTCGCTGAAACAGCAGCATTAACACCAGCGAATGCAGCAATTCCCACTACCGGATTAAAACCGCTCGCTACAAATGCTATTACACCAACAATTGCTCCAAAAAGTTTTCCGAAGAATCCCTTGTGTTTTTTCTTACCTCCGCTTTTACCACCCCAATAGACATCAAGACCTGATGGGTCACGGAATGAAAGTGGATTATTCTGAACGTAGGTATAAAGATTAAGTCCTGCGGCATAACCTTTTGGATCAGCGTTGATGAAACGGCCGAGTGAAGGATCATAGTAACGGGCGCGGTTGTAATAAAGATTCGTTTCAAAATCAAACTCGCGACCAGTGTAAAGAATCCTGGTCGAAGGCAGCGGAACATTGCTTCCAAGTTTGTCTTTTGAACTGATTAAATTTCCGTAAGGATCATACGTGTAGGATTCTTTGACTTGACCTGTAGAATCAGTGAGTGCAAGTGTCGACTGAAGATTGTCCTGATGAAAGAAAAGAGTTTCATTTTTTATATAATTGGTTTGATAAAGCACTTCGTCTACCTCAGGCCCGTGGACATAACTTTTGAGGAGTTTGCCGGTTCCATCAAGCTCGGCTAAAAGTTCAGCTCCGTCCCAAAGAAAACGGCTCGTAATGGAGCCGACTGTTTTGGAAGTTCTTCTACCTAAAACATCATAAGCAAATGTCACCGTAGTTCCGTCCGGCATAATGGCTTTCATCAATTGATTCTTCACATTATATTGATATTGGGTCTTTAACGAGGTCGAAGAATCCAGGCGCTCAAGCATATTGCCGTCAAGATCATATTGAAATGACTCTGTTCCGGCAATTGTATATTCATTCAATGTATTGGTCGTGTAATTTTCAGGGGTCACGCCGGTTTTGACTTGAGTCCGGTTGCCAAGTTGATCTATAGCAAACGTCACAAGACCGATCACGGGATGAGTCATTGAAATCAGCTGGCCCAGTTTGTCATAATTGAAACTGCTGATACCTTCTGCAGAATCGGTTTTGCTTGCAACCAATCCCCTGCTATCAAACGTTTGTGAAAGAGTTCTAAAGGTAGCGCCGGTTGAATCTTTGTAGAGAATCTGGGTAAGTTCGGATGCGCTGTCATAACTGTATTGGGTTTTTGCGCCGTTCGGCAGCGCTTTTTCCAAAATGCGTGATCTCGAATCGTAAGTATAGGTTGTTTTCTGTCCCTTTTCATCTACTATTTGAGTGAGTCGTCCCAAAAGGTCATACGTATAAGTTTGGTTGAGAATACTTGTCCCTATAGTCGCTTTCATGGTCAATCGTCTTCCCTTTGCATCATAGGTATAATCCAAAACATTTCCGAACACATCCACTTGCTTCGTTAATCTTCCAAGCAAATCATAAGTGTTCAGAATGGTGCCGGAAGAATTCGCTGCCGAAGTCACATTGCCCATCACATCATAAACAAATGTTTCTTGGGAACTGTCGGGCAATACATTTTTCGTGACCCGATTGCCTGCGTCGTAGGTCGCCTGGGTCAATCTTCCCATCCGGTCTTTCGACGAAATAATATTTCCGACAGCGTCATAAGTAAATGATTCTTTCGAACCATCCGGATAAGTTCGATCTAAAAGCCTACCAACCGTATCGTAACTCATGAGACTAATATTCCCTTTTGCATCTGTAATTTTTGTCAGCCGGCTTAAAATGTCGTAGGTATAGGTCGTTATATTTCCAAGCGCATCAATATCTTTAACCTTTCGGTTCAGCGCATCATATTGGATTTGCGAAATGTTCCCAGCCGGATCGGTGATTTGAATTAAATTTCCAACAGCATCGTAAGTGGAAATTGTGCTTCGGTTGATCGCATCCGTCACTTTGGTTACCCGATTAAGTGCATCGTATGTTTTCGTTTCAAAATTTCCATCCGCATAAGTTGTTTTTGTTAATCTTCCCAAGGCATCATATTGAAATGCGGTCGTGTTGTTCAATGCATCTTTGACTGAAATTCTTTGATTATTGGCGTTATAAGCAAATGTCGTAATCGCGCCCAAAGAATCTGTTTGGGTCAGTAAATTCCCTCTCGAATCATATGAAAAACTGGTAATTTTTCCAAAGGTGTCTGTTTCGGTTGTCGTTCTTCCGAGCGCGTCGTACGTAGCGCTTTGAGTAGCGCCGTTTGGAAACGTTGTTTTTGTTAACCTGCCAAGCACATCATATTGAAATTGTACTTTGTTTCCGAGGGAATCCGTTTGGGACGTTTTTCTTCCCAAAGAATCGTAAGCGACTGAAGCAATCCGCCCAAGCGCATCTTTGGTTTGAATCACACGATCGAGTGAATCATAAGTAAAGGTCGTCACATTTCCCAACGGATCTGTTTGGGAAATGCGGTTTCCCTTTGCGTCATAGGCGAACAAAACTTTATTGCCAAGCGCATCTGTCACGGAAGTAATCTGGCCGTTTGAATTATATTGATTCGTTTCTATATTTCCTAAAGCGTCTTTTTTCTGTACCGGTCGTCCCATCGAGTCGTAAGTAAAAGTTGTTTTCCGTCCGAGCGGATCAGTTTGAGAAAGTAAACGGCCAAGAATATCGTATTCAAACAAAGTAATACCGCCCAACGCATCAATTGTCTTGATGACATTCCCTTTTGCATCATATTGATTGGTGGAAACATTTCCCAATGCATCTGTCTGAGTTAACGGAAGTCCATTTAAGTTATAAGTAAAATTGGTAAGATTTCCGAGCGGGTCTTTGGTTTGAATTAAATTTCCGGACACATCATAAGTATTTTGAGTCACATTTAATGCTGGATCCGTAACGTTAATTAAGTTTCCTTTTGTATCGTATGTAAACTGCGTGGTATTGCCAAGCGCATTTTTAGCGGTAAGAACTTTATTAAAATTCGCTTCATACGTATATGTTGTCACCTTCCCGAGCGGATCCGTTGAGGTCAACAGATTTCCTTTTGTATCATAGGTAAACGTGTAAAAATTTCCTTGAGGATCGATTTGTTTAATCAAATTTCGTTTGGAATCATAAATGTTCTGAGTTATCGCGCCTAACGGGTCTGTGCTTTGAAGTAAAAGGCCTTCGTCAGAAAGTGTATAGCTCGACACTCTTCCAAGAGCGTCTTTAACGCTAAACGCTGGATTGTTCCGGTCACCATAAGTGGATTCACTTTGGACAATGCCGTTTCGTAACACTTGAAAAACCCGGCTTTCTGAATCATACGTGTACGATTGAGTGCTCGCGTCCGGATAAGTTATTTTGGTGAGTTTGCTTTTCGAATCATACTCATAAGTTGTTTTTTGATTTAATGGATCGCTTACTGAAATCAAATTTCCTTTTGAGTCATGAACAAGCGTCCAAATATTTCCGGCCTGGTCAATCAATTTGTCCAAATTGTATTTATTCGTATTGAATTGATCTCTCGTTCTAAACGAATATTGAAGCTGGACAGAATCACCTGAAGGCGCAACTACTTTTGTCAGATTCCGGTTTTCATCGTAGAAGAACTGCGTTTGATTTGCGTTTGTATCCGTGATCTTGGTGACAAACCAAGTGGTTGAATTGGTATTCACATCAATAAAAGGTGACGACGTAAACTGGTAAATGGTCCCGTCTTTAAGTTTGGTTTGGAATCCGCCGCTGATTTTTGTCAAAACGGAATAATCATTAGGTGCCATGGACCGGTAGCTGCCATCCGGGTTCTTGAAATAAAATTGATAACCACCGGCACCCATGCTCACTGAAGCCGTACCATCCGGGAAATCTTGAACAAAATAATCAAGACTGGAATGCCAGCCGAGTCCGAGCTGATGATCAAATATTTCCGCGTCAACAGGATCGTAACTTCTTGCAATCGGAAGAGAGCCGCCCAATAAAGGAAGTGAGAAATCCTGGATTTGGAGTAATTCACCGCCTGCTGGAACTCCTTTCGTTAAACGAATCGTAAGGGCTGGGCTTGTTTCGGTCCCGAGGACGGTCACATTTCCGGATTTATCTTTAAGGGTCACAATCACTGCGTAATCATCCGCCGCTTTTAATCCGGTCGTATCCCAATGAAAAGGCCAGAATTGTCCGTCGTGAGTAAAAATCAAACGTTGTTCGCCGGAATCATAACTCATTGACTTTGAAACAATCCGAACGGTTCCATCCAAAAGATCACCTGCTGCGTTTAGTTCCCACGCATTGATTCTGACCAAACTTCCAACGTGATATTCATTATCGAGGTCAGCCGCAACTGCGGAAGAAACCCATCCAATTTGAGGCGGTCTCGTCGGATCAAATTGTTTGGCCGGAAGATCACTCTGGAAACCAAGCTTAATGGAATCCATATGGAAACTTCCCTGACTTGCTTGCGGTGTGGTGTAAAACATCGGATCGACGAAGAATAAAATATTTCTGACTTTTTTAAGTGTGGAGGGATTCAGGGAGGAAAAATCATAATTTAACTCCATCCATCCGGTTTGACCTGCGGGAATTTCTTTCCACTCTTCAAAATTAATTTGTGTACCATCAAGATCAAATTTCATCATCAGTCTCATTGCCGGAATAGTGTCTTTTTTAACCATCAGCTTCAGGACGTTGTAACGTGAAAAATCATTCGTAATTCCGTCTTGCTTCGGGGTCAGTGCAAAGAAAGAAGTTGGAAATTGCGCGCTTTTGTTGTAATTGACAATCATTGAATGTGTTCCGTCAAAACCTTGCGTATTGTCAACAGCCCGGGTAAAAACCGTTCCGCTTCCATCACCATCCCAATAAGTTTGGATGAGACTTGAATTGCCTTCGAAATCGTCTAGCAGTTGTTCATTCGGCCGTTCCGCCAAACGCATCCGATCCATATAAAAAGATCCTGTGGTTATTTCGCTTGATGGATCTACAAAGAAAAGAACATTCTTTACGTTCGCAAGTAAACTTGCAGAAACTTGTGAGAAATCGAAACTAACTTCCTGCCATTGATTACTTCCTTGCGGAAAAGAAATTTGTTGTTCAAATGTTTGTGTCGTCCCATTAAATTCAAGTTTCATCATGATAACCATTGGACTGGAAGAAATCTTGTTGAGATTAAATCTGAGAGTTCCATAATTTGTGAAATTGTTATTTACACCGTCTTGTTTGGGAGTCCAGGCAAAAAAGGAATAAGGATAACCTGGCTTTTTGGTGTAAGTTATTTTCATGGAATGGCTGCCGTCGTAGGAATTAGTTTCTGTGACACTTCGTTGATAAATAAGGCTCCCATTTGCATCCCAATAAGTTTGTAATGGAATGTTATTTCCTTCAAAATCATCCACAACTTTCGTCTCAGGCCATTCATCTAAACGAATACTATCCATCATAAAACTTCCTTGAGTAGACGGATTACCTGGATCAACAAAGAAAAGAATATCTTTAACATTTGCTAAAAAACTGGTTGAAACGGTTGAGAAATCAAAAACAGCTTCTTGCCAGCCGTACGTTCCTTGCGGAATACTTACTTGAGTTTCAAAGGTTTGACTTGTTCCGTTAACTTCAAATTTTGCCATTAATACCATTGGAGCAAGTTGAAGTTTATTGAGTTGAATTCGGAGCGTACGGTAAGTTGAAAAATCGTTTGCAACGCCGTCTTGTTTTGGAACGAGAGCAAAATAAGAATATGGAAGAAGGGACGTCTTTTGAAAATTAACTTGCATCGCATAAATTCCATCATAAGCTCCGGAAGCAACAACGCTTCTTTGATATCCGCCCCCGTCCCAATAATTTTGAACTTGGGTTGTTCCATCAAAATCATCAAGTGTCAGTACCTTTTGATAAAAAATAGTGGCGCTTACAGGAGCCGACCAAAATCCATTTATATCTTTCACTTTGACCCAAACTGTTTTCTGTCCTCTTCCATCTGTAAGTGTCCAAGCCTTGTTCATTGTAAAAGTTTCTGGAAGGCTGTAATTGACACCATCATTTGAAAAAGACATTTGAGTCACTTGTGAACCGAGATCGTAGGCAATCATATTAAGTGTCACATTTGCCGTTTTGGTCATCGAAGTTCCCTGATTAATTTGCAAACTTTGAACAACTGGAGCTTGAGCATCCAAACTAATTTGAAACGTTTTCGTTGCGCTGTTTCCTGCTAGATCTGTACTGCTCCGCACAATGTAATTTTTTCCTTCCTGAAGAATCACTGAATCTTGTTTGGTAACTCCGTCTACCGTGTAAGTTAATGTATAATTAGAAATATTGGTCGTCTGCGCTGAAACAAGATTGAAGACGGGTGGTGTGGTATCAAGAATGATCGGCTTCGAATAAACTGCGCTTGGATTTCCTGCCTTATCATAAAACCTTACATAAACAGTTTTATTTCCATCTCCTACAGGAAGCGTGAAAGTTTTCGAAGCAGCATAAGCTTCTTGAGCCGTCCATGTAGAATTGTCTGTTGAAAAACTCATCTTATCGATTCCGGAACCCAAATCTGTCGCACTCAAGTTTAAGGTCACCGTTGTGGAATTAGTATAAGCAGCGCCTGAATTAATATTGATTGAGCCGGTTGGAATTATTGTATCTCGAAAAATTGTAATGTTTTTGATTGTACTAATTAATCCGATAGAATTTTTGGCTGTGATATTAAATGAGTTGTTTCCTTCAAGAGAAAGACTAACTGTTGCTGACCAACTTGTTAAAGAATTAAGCGAAACATAAGTTGCCCCATTGATTAAAACAGCGACGTTAGCTTCCTTAGTTCCAGAGAGCGTAAATGTAAGATTTTTTGTTGCTGCTGGAATAGTGGTTGTAACAACAGGCTGAGCCGGAGCATTTATATTTAAACCATTGGAACGAATATAAATTGTACCGGTTCTTGTGGTTGAAGTAGTGGTCGTTTGATCCACATAAAGATTTATTTGTTTGATTCTTGTTTTATCAACCGTTGAAACTATGGATGAAGTCGCAATGCTCCAAAATAGCTCACTTGTTGATGATACGTTCGTTAAGGTGTATGAATCCTTATTTCCATTGATATCTACGACCTCAAGTTGTATTGCGGTTGTGGGACTTTGTAGTCCAAAGATGAGATTCGTAACGGTCAAAAGATTTTGTGTTTCGATAGCAGTTGTTGAAGCATTATCAAATGAAATAGTCATGCCTGATTTTGAACCCGCTGCATTGACATCATAACCCACTTGAAATCGACCATCTGCTCCTCGAGATAGAGTCGTTGTAGAACTCGAGCCAGACATAAAGTAAGGATAAGGATTTCCAGGAAGGGTAGAAACATTTGCACTCGTAAGTCCTGAAGTAAAAGTAAGCGTTCCGCCCATCAACAAAGTTTGCTTTTCTTCTGCCGGAGCTTGGTTGTAAAGGTCTTGGCTTTTGATAAATTGATTCAGATCGTTTCGGGTTTGAACTTGATCTTGGTCTTGCTTCGACGTATCAAGTGCTTGATTTAATTGATCGAAATACCATTCATAAGAATAGGGATTCCCATCATTGAGAACACCGTCATGGTTATAAGCGTAGACTCCGGTGTGAGTGACAACATATTCAGTAGATGTTCCTGCTTCATTTAAATCCTGACCGGATGGTCCTTCCTTCGCAAATTCATCGACGTGAGTGTGAGAAATAAAAGAAGCTTTATCAAGAAGTTCTTTTACAGCCGGAAGAACGCCGATTTCATCTCGACTTCCTGATGTGAATAAAACAATTTCTCCGTGAAGCACAATAATTCCTGTTTCAAACGGAAGATCTTCAAGAGCATCCAAATCGGACGTGGTAAGATTTTCTACAACGACAGCGCTTGCATATTCGGGTCTTAATTGATCGAGCGCACTTTCAAAATCATAGCGTTCGTAGTCGTAAACTCTGCTGTCATCCTGAGGCAAAGCCGAAGGATCTAGATTCTTCGCTTTGCTCAGAATGACAGGTGCTTCAGACGATGACTCATCAGCAGTTGGAGTGGAAAGTGGCGAATCGTTTTGAAGAAAATCGATTGATGTCTGAGGAAAAACATTTTTAGTTGAAACAGATTCATTCTGTAAATTTTGACTTGCAGAAGGATCTTTTGTTGATTGTAAGATGGACGGGTTCGCCGCTTGATATTCCTGCGAAGAAACAATTTGTGTTCCGCAAAACGTAAAAATAAGAATCAATGCGATTTGCTTTTTCAATTTAAAAGAGTTCATGATAAATCCTCCGTAAAATATTATTTGGCGCGGCTTCAATTGTCACTTTTGCGCTCATACCATTTCGAATTGATCGAGGCAGATCTGTGCACTGAATCAGAGCTTTAATTGTCCGTTTTCTAATAAAAGATTTTGAATAACTGTCGGCAGATGATTTGAAACCAATGACTTCACCTGCATATATTTCTTCAGGAAAAGCATAAAATTTAATACGCGATTTGCTCCCTATGCTTATTCTTGGATAATCTTCTTCACTCAAAGCAAATTCCAACACAGAACTCGGGCCTGTAACCGTTAGAAGAAATTCCCCTTCTTTGACAAAGGCTTTTTCTTTCAGTTTCGTATCTGAAATCACAACACCTTCATAAGGAGCCCTGATGTCACCAACCCGAAGGTTCGTTTGAAGAAAAGTTGCGTTCGCTTCCGCTTGTTTGAGTTTCATTTGAAGTGATTCAAGTTTTTTTTGTTTTAATTGATACAAGAGAAACGCTTCTTCGACAGCTTGTTTTTTAATAGAACCGAGAATTTTTAAGCTTTTCACGTCCCGGAGTTTTAAAATCGAAATTTTTAATTCAATTCGGCTTGCTTGAAGTTCTCTTTTGATCGCTTCGACCTCAAGCAGAGATTCTGCAATATGGTGTTTACCTTCTATTGAAGCCACTTTCATCAGTAGCTGGTTCTTTTCAACTCGCTCACCCTCTTTTACAAATACGTTTGATAGAAAACCATCTTTTGGGCTGGTCAAATCCGTCCGTTTAAAAGCAACAAGCATGGCGTTACGGTCAGAAACAGATGAACTGATTTGAATTGATGAGATATAAACCAACGCTAAAAGGAACAACATAAAAAGCAAAATATTTTTCCTGATGCCTGATTTTTCAATGACCTCTTGCTTGGAAGAAAAAAGGCGCGGTTTTTCAGATTCCAAAACCGAAAACCGGTCTTGATCTAAAAGTGCTGTGTGACCGTCGCCATTCCCGTTGCCATTGTTGTGTTTGACATGGCCATTTCCATTTTTAGAATAATGACCATTTCCATTTCCGTTGTGGACTTGATATTTAATTTCCATGTTATGCAGCCTCCATATAGACCATAGCGTGACTCGATTTTGAAACATTTTTAGAAGAAAAATAAACCGATGGGATCGAAAGAATAAGACTTAAAAGCACAGGTAGTGAAAACAAAGTCCAGGCATTCGATGAATTCAGACCCAACCATAAAAACCCTAAGCCAACAAGCGTACCGCTGAGGAAATTCTTAACGCATTCCGAAAAACTTAAATGCGCGTCAGGGATTTTCGTCATAGGAACCCATCCGAGCTTCTCAAAAGGCATCGTGATAAAATCAATGGTTCCATAAAAAATATTTTGGAGTCCGATCGCTGTTGAAAAAAATGTTTCTTGAATCACCCGCTTTACATCATTTAAATTTTTTACAACTACCATCTTATGAAAGAAAAGAACGCCTAATGTAAAAACAAAAAGAAAAAAAGAATCTGCATTGGTTGTAAAAAATGACCGTCCGGAAAATAGTGTTGAAACGATCCAATAACAAAGAATCGGTTGCACCAGATAAAGATAGATCTGATAAAAAATAAGAAAGCGCATCGAGAAGGAAATATTAGGAAGAAAAAGAAGCGGCCATCCTTGAAGCGTTCCTTTAAGCCATCTCTTTGATCTTTTGCGTTCCTCTAAATAATGAGGCGACGCTTCTTCGAAAGAAATAAGATTGGAAAGAAAAATAGTTCTATAACCGAGGTTTTCCAAGAGCGCAGTTTCCCAGTTATCATGAGAAAGTATGCGTTCTGGAAGTTGGATTTTCTCAAAGGCTTCCCGCCTGATGAGACAGTTGTGGCCAAAAGCAATAGATCTGCCAAAAACAACTTGGTTGACATTAAAATAAAGTTTTTGAGCGTAAAATTGCGCAATCGCCTGCATTCTTGAAAAAAATGAGTGTTCATGAGTAATGTAAATAGCACTTTGAAAAACCCCAATTTTTTCATTCTTTGAATGTTCAGCGATTTGAAGAATTTCCTCGACCCAACCCGGCGGTAGAAGGCTGTCCGCATCGCAAACAATAAAATATTGATACGAAGCGCCGTGCTTGGAAAGCCAATCTTTAATATTCCCTTGTTTTCTTTCATAAGGAAGCGGCCTGCGCCGATAAAATACATCACTGAAAACGCTTTGAAGTTCGCGAATTAATTTCTCTTCCGCTGTCCCAAAATCCTCATTTGAGTCTGAAAGGATCCACAAATGCAGATTTGGAAGCACGTTTCCGGACAAGGTATATTTAATTCTTTCGCCAAGTCCAAAGTTTTCATTTTTGACGCAATAAAGCAAAGCAACGGGAACCGATTCGATCGAAGTCCGATCAACTTTTTGGAAATCAGGTGTTTTAACAAAAAAGCCAAAAAATGCCTGCACAGCTAAAATAGAAATATTTATCGATAAAACAGAAAAAATAAAAACCCATACATACGGGAAAAAACTTCCCGACTCAAAAGAAACCATTTCTATTAAACATTTGACTTGAAAAAATGTCAGAAAAAGGACAAAACAGAAGAAGATACTTGGACGCGCCAAGAGACGTTGGGCAAATGACAGCTTGGTCATGACGCTAATACCTCGCCGCCCCAGATATTCGATTGAAGATAAGGATCTCCAAATGAAAATGGACGAGATGAATTTTCAATTTTATTTGAAGATACATTTTCATTTGCCACAACATCAATTTTTTCAATCAGAAAATCACCATAGGGTTTTCTCGCACGGAATTTTTCAATTTGAAATTCTAAAATCGAAATATCTTTAAAGGCAATACTGTTTGGCACCTTTAGTGAAATAACCTGAGTCTGCGAAGAATCTGTTAATGGAACTCGGTAGGAAGCTTTTACGCTCGAATAAGAACGCGACATTAAGAAAATTATTTCGTTCGGTACAATTCCGGAATAATAGATCCGTATTGTCTTTCCTCTTAAGTCAGCCGATTTAAACCGCCAAAAATGACCGATGATTTCTTCCGGGATTGATGTGTAACGGAATCTGACACCGATATTCTTAATCCGTTCGTAAGGGAGCGTATTAATCGTGCCTTGTAAATCTTCATGTTGAATAAGCTGTGATTCCGCTGCTTTCTGTGTTGCTTGAAGAATATTTGATTTCTGTTTAAAAGGGCTTTCTGTTTTTAATTCTTTGTGTTTTCCTAGCAGCGCAATTTTTCGATCTGCCGGTTTCTTTGATGAAAACTCATCCTCTGATTTAATTTTCTGATTAAAAGTTTGATTGAGTTTTATCTCATTTAAACTTCGTTTTTGGATAAACGCTTGTTCGATTCGGTCTACTCCGGGCTGAATGATGTTTCCCGTAACAGTGGGGAAGATACTTGCCGGAGCAAGAGCGCTATAAGCAACCTGAATGGACGATTGTTCGTTAAATATGTTATTTAGAATTGAAGTCTTGCTGTCATACTGAGAAAAAATGGCCCTTGCGCAAATGATTAAGAACAACAAGAAAAAACCGCTAAAAACGATCCTGAATTTTTTCATGATCTGTGGCCCTCATTTTCTTTGTGCTCTTATTCAACGAAATAAAATGGACTTCAAACTTTTGAGTTTTTGGATCATAAGAGTAACGAATATGATTGACGTCCATTAGCCGGATTGTAAATTCATTTCCATTTTTAATTTTTTCAAGTGAAATAATTCCAATTCGTTTTTCAACATTAGAAAGCTTTTTCTCTAACAACTTTTTTTGATGATCTCTAATTAAAACAATTTTCATTTTTTACCGCCGGGGGTTTAATATTTCTTTTTTCTGTTTCACAAGCGCACAATAACCCAAATGATTTTCGTTCTCAATTTGAATATTGAATAAAAACACTTTTCGTAGCGATGCCGCCACAAAGTTGTTGCGCATGCGCTACAAAAACTTTTTAAATTTCTTTAAGAAAGGAGGTTGCTGATTTCTTGAATCGAGTGCAGGATTAGACTTTGATCAGAGAGGAAGAAATGAAGGATAAGTAATCAACAAGCAGGCACTAAGTTTGAGCGGCTCAGGATTATAAAATTCATACTCATCGAGACCACAATAAGCAATGTGATCTCCCTGCTTCAATAGAAATTCCCGACTTTCGCGAAGTAACATCATTTTTCCTTCCAGGCAGTGGATATAAATTTGAGCAGGATGTGGAAGTTTAGAGGACGGGACCGTCTTTTGCGCGTTTAGTTCAATTTTACCGAAAAAAAATTCTTTCTTTTTCGGAAGTAAAGATAAGATTCGAAAACCGCTTTCAGGAAAATCAATAATGAATTCGAACTTGTCAATTTGGCCCCGATAGCTGGCCGCCTCTCCCGCTGTCTCTGTTTTCAAGATAAGAGTTTTTAAACCTATTCCGAGCACTTCCGCAATCATTTCGAGGTTTGGCATTGAAAGTGTTTTAAATTTTCCAGATTCTACTCGGGCAATGGTGGTCCGATCAATGTGAGCATGTTTTGCCAAATATTCCTGACTGAGTCCCTTTTCTTTTCTCAAGCTTCGAATAACATCGCCAAAGGACCGGTTGTTCTCAGGTTTAATATTATTATCGTTGACTTCTCGTAGGCGGTCTTGGTTAGTTTCTATCGAAGGTTTCATATCTATGAAGAACATACTCTATGAGATGAAAAGAGCAACACATAACAGAATATTTAAATCATCAACCATATTCAAAATAGACAAATCCATTCAAACTAGAAAATAAGTTTGTTCGCTAATTTCTTTGAAAAGTGTTTAGTTGACGATCGTGCTATGATGATTTTAGAAAAAGGAGAATTAGATGAACGCGCAGTGCATTTCTCGTAAAGTAACAGCAATTAACCCGAGAGGTGCACGATGCAAGAGCGAATGTATGTTGGAGTGGATTACCACCGGAAGTATTCGTATTTAACGGTCA
>Ga0209515_10000838_pt1 | contig 53382 bp, 55 predicted proteins | sample Subgroupgradi54m_FD_187454 | JGI IMG/M metagenome (GOLD analysis project Ga0209515, IMG submission 187454) | Subsurface groundwater microbial communities from S. Glens Falls, New York, USA - GMW60B uncontaminated upgradient, 5.4 m (SPAdes)... ... | reverse complement strand
GGGACTGCGCGACCCCCCCCGTCCTCGCCGCGCCGCACTTCGGCGTCGTCGGCTCCGGGCGGGTGGGGGCCCCCGCTCCGCGTCACCCGCCAAACCTGACCATCACCAAGCTCCTCCGTCGTTTGACACATCCTCTCCCGACGGTTACCATAAGGGTTTCCATGCCATGAGATTCCAGCCTACCCTCCCAGACCGCACCGGCTACTTCGGGCCCTTCGGGGGCCAGTTCGTCCCGGAGACCGTCATGGCCGCGTTGGACGAGCTCGAGCACGCCTCTGCCAAGGCCCGCCGGGACCCCGGCTTTCGCCGGGAGCTCACTAATCTGCTCGCGCAGTACGCCGGCCGCCCGACGCCGCTCTACTTCGCCAAGCGCCTCAGCCGCTCGCTCGGCCGCATCCGCGTCTACCTCAAGCGGGAAGACCTCCTGCACACCGGCGCCCACAAGATCAATAACACGCTTGGCCAGGGGCTGCTCGCCGTGCGCATGGGCAAGCGCCGGCTCATCGCCGAGACGGGCGCCGGCCAGCACGGAGTCGCGACGGCAACGGTGGCCGCCCTCTTCGGCCTCGAGTGCGAGGTGTTCATGGGCGAGGAGGACATGCGCCGCCAATCGCTCAACGTCGTGCGGATGCGCCTCTTGGGCGCGCGCGTCACCATGGTGCGCAGCGGCACGCGCACGCTCAAGGACGCCTGCAATGAAGCGATCCGCAACTGGGTGGCGACGGTGCGCACGACCCACTACTGCATCGGTTCCGTTGTCGGGCCGCACCCGTATCCCCGCCTGGTGCGCGACTTCCAGTCGGTCATCGGCGAGGAAGCCCGCCGGCAAATCTGGAAGGCGGAAGGCCGGCTGCCCGATGTATTGCTGGCCTGCGTCGGGGGCGGCTCCAACGCCATGGGCCTGTTCCACCGATTCCGCAACGACGAGCGCGTGCGGATGATCGGCGTCGAGGCGGGCGGCCGCTCGCTCGCGCCGGGACATCATGCCGCCACGCTGGTCAAGGGGCGGCCGGGCGTTCTGCACGGCGCGCGCAGTCTGCTCCTGCAGGACCGGTTCGGGCAGGTGATGGAGACCCAGTCCATCTCGGCGGGTCTGGACTATCCCGGCGTCGGGCCGGAGCATGCCTACTACCAGCTGACGAAGCGCGCCGAGTACGCCGCCGCAGGCGACACGACGGCCCTGCGGGGCGCCCAACTCCTGGCGCGCACCGAAGGCATCCTGCCGGCGCTGGAACCCGCACACGCCATCGGCTATTTGGAGTCACTGGCCCGCCGCCTGAGGCGTAACGCCCTCGTCATCATCGGTCTCTCCGGACGGGGCGACAAAGACGTCCAGACGATGGCCGAGCGGCTCTTCCCGAATGGACCTGCCCGACGCGTTTGAGCGCCTCCGGTGCCTTGGCCGGAAGGCGCTCATCCCGTTCATCATGGCGGGCGACCCGGACCTGCGCACGACCGGCCCGCTCCTCTTGGCGCTTCAGGAGGCCGGGGCGGACGTGATCGAGGTCGGCATGCCGTTTTCGGACCCGCTCGCCGACGGGCCGGTCATCCAGGCGGCCTCATCGCGCGCGCTCGCGCGGGGTGTGACCCCGCCGCTGGTGCTGGACGCCGTCGCCTCGGTGCGCGCTCGGCTGCGCGTCCCGGTCGTGGCGCTCACCTACTGGAACCCGATCCTGTCGTTCGATCACCGGGAGGCACCGGAGGCGGTCCGCGCGTTCACGCGCTCCGCGCGCGCGAGCGGCCTGGCGGGCGTCATCGTGCCGGACCTGCCGGTTGAAGAGAGCCCGCTGCTGCGTCGGGCCGCCGCCGCCGAGCGGCTCTGCGCCGTGTTGCTGGCCGCACCCACCAGCCCGCCGGCTCGGCTGCGGATGATCGCGCGCGCCTCGCAGGGCTTCATCTACTATGTCTCCGTGACTGGCACCACCGGCGCGCGACACGAACTGCCGCCAAGCCTGGCCCGTGGGGTGCGCCGGCTCAAGCGGCTCACGACCAAGCCGGTGTGCGTGGGCTTCGGCATTTCGACGCCCGCCCAGGCGGCCGCGGTGGCGGGGGTCGCCGACGGGGTCATCATCGGCAGCGCCCTGATCCAAGCCATCGCGCAGTCAACGCGCAGCGCGGCACCCGCCCACGCCGCCGCGTTCCTCAAGCGCTTTCGCCACGCCGTGTAGCGCGACCGGCCCCTATCACGTTGGCTCGGGATGACATGTGAAACAGGAGTGAGAGATGAGAAACCGAGATGAGATTTTAGGGTGCCTGCGAGAGCAGCAGCAGGTGATACGAAGGCTGGGTGTGCGACGCCTGGGGCTCTTTGGTTCAATCGCGAAGGGTGAAGGCAACGCCAGCAGCGACCTGGATTTTCTCGTCGAACTTGAACGCAATAGCTTTGACGCCTATATGGACGTGAAATTCTTCTTGGAAGAGCTCTTCCGGTGCCACGTCGATCTCGTGCTCGCCAATATGATCAAGTCAAGATTGCGAGAGAGCATCCTGAAGGAAACCGTCTATGTCCCGGGACTATAAGAACCCATCCCAAAATCGTTGGAGGGGCGGGGCCTGCCGCTGCGCCACCCCACGGCAGTGCTCGCCGCCGGGCCGCTGTACAGCGGCCTCGGCCCTATCGGGCCTCGACCGGCAGCTGCGCGCTGGCGTGGGGACCTCGCGGCTGCGCGTCACCCGCCCGGCAAGAGGCGTTGGGATGGACTCCAGTCGTGTCGTATAACGTACGGCTGACCGTATGTTGCACTGGCGCAAGATGGCGCTGGAGCTGTTGAAGAAGTTGAACGGGTATGAATAGCTAATGTGCTCCCAGAGTTCAAACAGTGTTGTGCCTAACAGAAGCGAAGCAGGTAATGCTAAGAAGGTCTTCTTGAAGGATATTCGCCGCGCCATTCAGAATATCGAAGAGCGGCAGAGGCTAATGCGCGAAGGGAACGTAGCGGAATTGCAGACCATAGGTTTATTCGTACTGCTCGTCGGAAAGCTGGAAGCGTCAATGAAAGCTATGGTACTCCGATATGGAAAGAGGCAGTTGAAACCCACGTTGTCTCTCGGAGCATATATCGGTGAGGTAAGGGGAATCCTGAGGAGAAAAGTTGGCGATTGCAATGTAAAGGGAAGTAAAAATTACAGTGTGAAAAATAGTCTCTTTCAAAAAGAGAGCGTAGACAGATTCTTAGAAAGGTGTGAGGAAATAACGCAGCTGAGGAATGATCTCATACATCAGTTTATTTGGCCGAAAAAAAGTAGCTGTGGAAGAGTTGAGGATCTTTTGAGAGCTGTTAAATCTTCCATCTCCCTATCGCTAACCCCACAGCAGCAACATGCTAAGCTTTCGGAGATGGCTCTTCGTGGGGAAGGAGGCAGAAATGCCTTTCTTCGGGAGAATGTTGAGCTATTCGATGGGTGCGGCAGAATTCATGCTACCTTGAGCATCGATAACCTGACAAAAATGTGTTCCTTGTATAATCAGTACTTGGGCATATGAATCACCCTGCTTTTTCCATACCTTGTATCTTGACCGATAGTTATGAAGAAGCATCTTACGATTATTACGTACGGCTGACCGTATGTGGCGCTTACTCGGGATGGTTCTGAAGTTGCTGAAGAAGATAAACGGTTATGAATGAATTGGTTGTAAGACACTTCATGCGCCGTTTCTAATGCCCAGGCTGAAAGAACTCATTAGGAAGAATCCCGATGTCGCAGTGCATTTTTTCAAATTATTGATTGCCCACAATGCCTTGATGTCTCTTTATAGGAAATATGTCCAACCAGCGCTTGAGTCCGAATGCGCTAGAGGAAGAGGCTTCAAGAGTGATAAGCAGATCTACTATCTTTTGTCTGTAGGGATCATGAAGGAAGCTCTCGACGCATTTCGCCAAGTAAATCAGTGTCACCCTTTTGTTCCAAGAGAGTTAAGTAACGATAAGGATTTCCAGCTGCGTAGGCGGTTACTCGAAGAGGCTGCAGATAAAGGAAATCGAAACAGCTTTTATAGTCGCTATGTTAAAACAATTCGAGATGAGGCAGCCTTCCATTGGAATGGCGTTTCTCAGTATTTGACAGAGTTGGCGAAAAAGCCAGATAAGAACTGGCCTCAACTTTTGGACACCCCTTCCGTCACGCCCAAATCTTGGGAGGTTATTTTTCCGATAGCCGACGACTTCCTTCACCGTTACGCTCAGAAAAACACGTCATCAGAAAGCATCCCAGAGGATGTTAACAAGATGTTCAAAGTCTCTGACGCCCTGTGTTTTTATGTGCAATCGATTATCCAAAGGTTGGCCTAGAGCGCTCTACTTAAATGGAGAGAGCGAGAGTTTTTATTAGTTGTGGACAACGAGATGACAGCCGAGAATTAAATCTTGCTCGACAAATAGAAACCCTACTTAGGGAGAAAGAATATTGTCCCTTCTTGGCAAAGCAGATTCAAACGCTGGGTGCACTGACCGACGAGATTTACCGACAACTAGCAGAAGCTGAGTATTTTCTCTTTGTGGATTTTAAACGAGACCCGATTGCGCTGGACAGTCCTCAAGCCTATAGAGGGTCACTCTTTTCTCACCAAGAACTCGCGATTGCATCGTTTCTTGAAAAGGAATGTTTGGTCTTCCGAGAGCGAGGCGTTGAGCTTGAGGGAATTCAGAGATTTATTCTCTCTAACCCAGTTGAGTTTTCGACCGATACACAACTTGTAAATGCGATAGAAACAGAAGTGGGGCAGAGATGGAACCCTGACTGGCGAAGTGAGCTGCAATTGAGTCTGCCAACTCCTCGTTATCAGGACGCAGTCCTTCCCGCATCCAGGGCTATAGATGTGGTAAGCATGTTACGGTCAAGTCGTTGGTATCACGTGCAGGTTAAGAACCGGCATCGGACGAAGCATGCCGTCAATTGCTTTGGATTCCTTGAGAATATTGAGTGTGGCCCCAACCGCAAGAATGTGCAGGTTGTCTGGGCTGGTACGCAGGCATACTCTGTAGTCATTTTGCCTGGTGATACTCGTGAACTGGATGCGTTCCATTGGCTTGCGGATACCGCTGGAGAGCTGAGGTTCCATACCTTTGCAACGTCGGGCTATTACTACCCAACACCCATAGACCGTGCTGGAGTTTTTAATCTGACCTTTAGGGTCGTGTCGGATAATTTTCCCGACGTGCGTGCTACGTTTCGCTTAAGCTGGGATGGCGATATTAATCATCTTAGCTTTGAAACTATTCCTACCTAACAAAATAGTGGCGTCCGTACGTTAGCAGTAAGGTGCCAGCATGGGGGACAGGCAATTTTGAGATGAACAAACGTCTCGTGGTCATTACGTACAGCTGACCCTTGGTGGCACTCCTACACGATGGTCATGCCGCTATTGGAGAGATTGAGGTGAGAAATAAGTCATGTGTCCCTGGAATTCCCTGACACCATTGCCATGAAGAAGAAAATCTGGGTGCATAAGACGAGTTCGTTTAAAGAAGCCGAGCGTTTCGACGAGCGGTTTTGGAAGAGCGCAGGGGCGGCGGCCCGCTTTTCCGCGACCTGGTCAATGGTGGGGGACTACTTCAAGCTGCGAGGGAAATCCCGTGGTCAGCTCAGACTACGAAGAACTGTTCAGCACATTGAACGTGTATAAGGTCAAGTACCTGGTGGTTGGGGCACACGCCGTGGCCTTTTACGCCCAGCCGCGCTTTACCAAGGATCTGGACGTCTGGGTCCCAACGGCACTCAACGACAGTCAACGGGTCTATGATGCTCTGAAAGCCTACGGGGCCCCCCTTCGGGGCCTGACGCCAAAGAGCTTTGCCGAGCCGGGCATGATTCTGCAGATCGGCGTCGCGCCGGTGCGAGTCGATATCATGACCAAAGTATCGGGTGTAAGCGTAGGAGAGGCCTGGAAGAGCCGGGTGAAATCCCGATACGGCAAAACGTCGATTCATATGCTCGGGTTGTCGGACCTGATCAAGGCCAAACAGGCGTCCGGCCGACCCCAGGATAAGCTGGATCTGGCCACGCTGCTGAAGAGGAAACGATCGGGCTACCGGTAACCAGCTCGGCATACGGCTGCCCAATGGACGCAGTATTACGGACTGCTGTCCTCAATATTTAGTGCGCTGGCTTCTCAGCAACCCAATGGGTTGATCTTTAGCAGATGAATGAACAGGACTGACTGGCTGTCGTTAGTTGTCTCAGGGCTGTTCCTCACGGTGAACGCAAACAGTTCTCAGGCAGCTTCTCTAGAAACGAATGTCCTGCCTGAGGTGGAGCTTGAGCGGCTTGCGAGTCTGCCTGAAGAGCAGATCGATGTCGGACAGGTGGCGCTGATTCTGGCCACGGAGGTCTTTCCGGGATTGGATGTAAAGAATTACTCAGCACAACTCAATGGTTTAGTGAAGGGGATTCGAGCACTCACGAAGGGCTCAACTGATCCGGACTACCGCGTCCGGGCCATGAATACGTACCTCTACAAGCGACAGGGCTTCCACTACGATTTTGAAGATATGCTCGGCGAGCAGCTGAAGAACCGCTACCTCAATGGCATTCTGGACACCAAATCCGGGAGCTGCACAACGATGCCGCTGCTGTATCTCGCCCTGGCTCAACGACTCGGCTACCCGATCTATCCGGTTGCGGCGCCTCAGCACCTCTTCTGCTGCTATCGCTTGCCTGACGGGACGCATCATAATATCGAAGCAACGGCTGGTGGGTGGTCTTCCGATGAGGACTACATCAGGGAGCTGGAGATTCCGGCACAGGGACTCAAAAGCGGCGCTTATCTGGAAACCATGACGTACCGGCAGCTCCTCGGTGATCTCATTATAGAGAATGGCAGCTTGTGGGCGCGCCAAGGCGATTTCCTTCGGGCGGTTCGCTACTTTACCGTCGGTCTCCAACTCAACCCAAAGGCTGCCGAGGTGTATCCGATGTTGGGAGCCGCCTACCGCCAACTGGCCAAGGAGTATCACCGCATGGCGCTTCAGTTGCCGTCCATCAACCAGCCGGCGTTAGAACTAACTCGCCAAGTCTACCTGGATAATAGCCGCCGGTATGCTGAGCAAGTGGAGCAGGCGTTTCAGCAAGCCGAACAGCTTGGTGCAGCGCAGCCCATTCAGGCAAACTATTGGGTACGGCAGAAGGAGCTGAGAGAAGCCGCCAGAACAACCAGCCAGAAAGGAAATGCACCGTGAGAAGCCCCACGTTAATCGCCTGGTTTGTCATAACGATCTGCCTGGTGCAAGCTTCGCTCGTAGAGGCTCGGTACTACGATCCGAAAACAGGCACATACCTCCAAGAAGACCCTATGAGCAGTTCTATGACCGAGCCTCAGCAGCAAAACGCATATGCGTATGCCCAAAACCGTCCGACGATTTTCATTGATCCATATGGTCAGCTAATCTTCGGAAGGAAAGATGCAGAAAAGGCGTTCTTAGAAAACTTTGACAAGGCTGATCCGCAGGGATTGTTCTCGCAGGAAGAGCGGTCGATAATGGCTCGGAAATTTGTCGATGAGATCAATGAGGTTGAAGGGACCCGGCTCAAAGCGGTGCTGAAAAGTGGTGATACCGAAACAGCGGGTGAAATCGCGGGGAATGTTTATGAGCGCATCAAGAAAAAGGCCATACAACGAGGACACCCAGATGACATTGCGCTGCTGAGGAAGATTGAGCAAGCCGAGTCCGCCGGTGTCTGTATCCTGCCTGGTGGAGCCACGAATCCAGCACCCGATAGTTCTGGCGGGTCAACGCCCATTCCTCCCCAATGAAGTATGACAGCCGTGTCTTGATCGGGTTCATCCTCGGAGTCCTGCTAGGACTCACTCTTTCGACATGTCGGGACCAGTTGGCCCACTTTCCAGTCGTTGTTGTTTCGGACGCGGTGGGCTTGTGGGCTTATTACCTTAGTAATAGTCTTTTGCTGGCTGGAGTTATTACTACACTATATTTTGCTGTAATTTTTTCAGTAGCGGCTTGGTTCTTGGTGTCACATCGAAATAAATTAGCTCTAGGTAGTATCCTGGCACTTTGTCTAGTCCATGTACTCCTGATCTGGCGCTTGGACAGCCTTTTGGGAGGCTCCATCGGGCAAATACCACAGCTTCTTTTTTCCAAATAGTAGGATGGTCTTGTTGAGTAAGGTGCCTGGCACGTGAGGGACAGGCACTTTTGACATGAAGAAACGACTTGCGGTCAATTACGTACGGCTGGCTGACGAATGAGAGAGATGGCGGGTTTGATGCGGGTGATCGGGCTGGATGTCGGGGATCGGCGTATCGGCGTTGCGCTCAGCGATCCCCTCGGGTTCACCGCCCAGCGGCTCACGGTCCTTGAGCGGACGAGGGTGTCGCAGGACGTGGAGGCGGTGCGCGTGCTCGTCGAGCGGCACGGCGTGCAGACGGTGGTCGTGGGGCTGCCGCTGACGATGCGCGGCGAGCGGGGCCCGCAGGCCCAGAAGGTCGCGTCGTTTTCAGACGAGCTCCGCCGGCGGCTCGCGATACCCATCGAGTTCATCGACGAGCGGCTGACGACGGTGCAAGGCTCGCGCGCGCTCCAGGAGATCGGCACGCGCGGCCGCAAGCGGAAAGCGGTGATTGACCAGGTGGCGGCGCAGTTGATCCTCCAACAGTATCTCGACATGGCGCGTGAAGCCCCGCCCCGTCATCCAGCGGGGCGGGGCGGAATCCCGAGCGACCCCGCACCCCGCGAGCGGGGTGCGGGGGAGTCGAGGGAGCCCAGCGAACCCGAATGAGCATTTCAGCCTACCACACTGCCACCTTGCCCAGCGGCTTGGGCCTGGTCCTGAAGCCGATGCCGCACGCCCAGTCGGTGGCGGTCGGCGTCTGGGCGCGGGCGGGTGGGCGCTACGAGCCGCCCGCGGTGGCGGGGATCTCGCACTTCGTCGAGCATCTACTCTTCAAGGGCACGCACCGGCGCTCCTGCGAGGAGCTGAAGCAGCAGGTCGAGGGGATCGGCGGGACGCTGAACGGCTTCACCGCCGAAGAGTTCACCTGCTACCTGGCGAAGGTGCCGCACCGCCACGCGCGCCGGGCCATCGACGTGCTGGCGGACATGGTCCGCCGGTCGCGGTTCCACCCCCAGGACATCGAAAAGGAGCGAGAGGTCATCCTCGAGGAGATCCGCATGTACGAGGATGCGCCGGGCCAGTATGTGCACGACCTCTTCAGCCAGCTCCTGTGGCCCGACCATCCGCTGGGGATGCTGCTCTCGGGGACGATCGACACCGTGCGCCGGATCACGCGCGATGACCTCGTCAGCTACTGGCGGCGGATGTACCAACCGGCCAATTTCTTTGTGACGGTGGCTGGGGCGGTGGAGCCCGACGCGGTGACGCGGCAGGTCCGGCGGGCCTTCGCCGGCGGCCGGCGCGGCACCACTGGCCCCGCCCGGAGGAACGTGCGAGGCGGGGTAGGTGCCCGGTTCCTCCGCGCGCCCCGGCCCCGGCGGGGCCCGCAGGTGCGCGTGTGGAACAAGCCGACCGAGCAGACGCACCTGTGCATCGGCACCTACGCGATGCCGCGCACGCACCCGGCCCGGTTCGCCCTGGAGCTGCTCCATGTCATGCTGGGGGCCAACATGTCCTCGCGGCTCTTCCGCGAGGTGCGGGAGCGGCGGGGGTTGGTCTACGAGATCGGCACGCAGATCAAGCGGTTCGAGGACACCGGTGCCTTCGTCATCCACGCGGGCTGCGACACGGGCAAGCTGGCGGAGACGGTGGCGACGATCTTCACGGAGCTCTCCCGCGTGCGGCGCCACCCGATCCCGCGCGCCGAGCTGCGGCGGGCGAAGGACTACTACGCGGGACAGCTCCTCATGGGGTTGGAGGACACCCTGGACCAGATGCTCTGGATGGGCGAACAGGCGGTGACGCTGGGGCGCGTCGCAAAACCGGACGTCCTCCTCACGCACATGGCGAAGGTGACCGAGCGGGACATCCGGCACGTCGCCCGCGAGCTCTTCGTGACGCCGCGGATGCACCTGGCGGTCGTGGGGGCGGTCGGCGAGCCCGAGACGAGGCGGCTAACGGAGCTGTGCCGGATTCAATGACACGACAAGCAGATTTTAGATTTTTGATTTTCGATTTTGGATTCCGTGGTCCATTACGCAGCTCACTCATTCCAAAATCCAAAATCCAAAATCAAAAATTCGCACGGGAAACAGCGGAATGGACACGCGAACAGTGATTGTGTCGCCCAGTCTGCTCGCGTGCGACTTCGGCCGGCTCGCCGAGGAGGTCCGCGCCGTCGAGGCGGCGGGCGCGGACTGGCTCCACGTGGACGTGATGGACGGCCACTTCGTGCCGAACCTCACCATCGGCCCGGTCGTCGTCGAGGCGATCCGCCGCGCGAGCTGCCTCCCGCTCGACGTCCACCTCATGCTCGACCACCCGGAGCGGTACGTGAAGCCCTTCATCGAGGCGGGCGCCCACGATCTTACGGTGCACCTCGAAGCGCCCGGGTTGCGCACCGAGAGCATCTTGCGCAAGACGCTCGACACGATCCGAGCGCTCGGCGCGCGGCCGGGCCTCTCCGTGCGTCCGCGCACGAGTACCGAGGCGCTTCGGCCGTTCCTGGAGGCGGTCGACCTCGTGCTCATCATGACGGTGGAGCCGGGCTTCGGCGGCCAGGCGTTCATGCCGGACGTTGTTCCCAAAGTGCGACAGGTGCGCGAGGGGTTCGCTCGCGATCTTGCGGTGGACGGCGGCATCAACGCCCAGACCGGACGAGCCTGCCGTGAGGCCGGGGCGAACGTCTTGGTAGCGGGCACCTACGTGTTCCAGGCTTCATCGTACAAGGACGCGATCCAATCACTGCGAGGCTGAGCATGGCGACGACGATTAAGTTCGGCACCGAAGGCTGGCGGGCGGTCATGGCGGAGGAGTTCACCGCTCCGAACGTCCGCCTGGTGGCGCAGGCGGTCGCCGAGCACTACCGCTCCCAGGCGCTCCGGCGCGGCCAGGTGACGATGGCGGTCGGCTACGACACGCGGTTCCTCTCCGACTCGTTCGCGCGGACGGTCAGCGAGGTGCTGGCGGGCAACGGCATCCGCGTCCTCCTCAGCGACCGCATGGTGCCGACGTGCGCGGTGAGCCGCTACGTCAAGGATGCTCGGCTGTCCGCCGGGATCATGATCACCGCCAGCCATAACCCGCCGGTCTATAACGGCCTCAAGGTGAAGGCGGGCTACGGCGGCTCCGCGACCTCCGACGTGGTGGCCTCCATCGAGCGCCGCATCGGCCGCTCGGCCATCAGGCGCTTAGCTCTTGAAGAGGCCAAGACTTCCGGCCTCATTCGGGAAGTGAACATGTTCCCGCGTTTCCTCAACGGGATCCGCGCGTTCGTGGACCTCGCGGCGATTCGAGGAACCCGGTTCCGAGTGCTCGTGGACTCGATGCACGGGGCGGGGGGCTGGCTCATCGAACAGCTCCTGACGGGCGGGCGCTGCCGCGTGGAAACGCTCCGCGCGGAGCGGGACCCGCTCTTCGGCGGGAACGCTCCTGAACCGATCGAAAAGAACCTGAGGACGTTGTGCACACGAGTCCGGCGCGAGCGAGCCGACCTGGGGATCGCGAATGATGGCGATGCGGATCGTGTGGCGATCATCGGCCAGAACGGAAAGCGGCTCCACTCCGGAGTCCTGCTCTGCGTTCTGCTCCGGTACCTCGTCGAGACCAAGGGCGAGACGGGCATCGTGGCCACGACGATCTCCAACACCGTCATGGTCAAGCGCATGGCGCAGGACCTGGGGCTCACGGTGCGGGAAGTGCCGGTGGGGTTCAAGTGCATCGTCCAGCGGATGCTGGAGGAGGACGTCCTGATCGGCGGCGAGGAGAGCGGCGGGATCGGTATCCGCGGCTACCTGCCGGAGCGCGACGGCATCCTCAACGGGCTCTTCACCCTGGAGGCCATGGCGGTCCGGCGCCAGACGCTCGGGTTCATGGTCGCGGAGTTGGAACGGCGATATGGCCGGTGGCACAGCGACCTCAAGAACTTCCACCTCACCCCTGCCAAGGTGGACCGGCTCTTCGACCGATTCGCGCGCTGGCGGCCCGCGCGGGTGGCGGGACTGCGGGTCCGGGAGATCAGCACGATGGACGGCGTCAAGGTCATCGCCGAGGACGACAGCTGGCTCCTCTTCCGGCGCTCCGGCACGGAGCCCATCGTCCGCATCTACGCCGAGACGCTCACGCCAAGCCGCCTCCCCGAGCTGATGCGCTCCGGCATCCGGCTGGCGCACGGGGCGTAGCCGGCGCTCACCATCCGATGGACCTGGCGCTCATCCGGAACTTCTGCATCGTGGCGCACATTGACCACGGCAAGTCCACGCTCGCCGACCGCCTCCTCCAGTTGACCGGCACCGTGGACTCACGGAAGTTCCGCGAGCAGGTCCTCGATGACATGGATCTTGAGCGCGAGCGGGGCATCACCATCAAGGCCTCCGCTGTGCGGCTGCGCTACCGCGCCGCGGACGGGCGGACGCACATCCTGAACCTGATCGACACGCCGGGCCACGTGGACTTTTCCTTCGAGGTGACGAAGAGCCTGCAGGCCTGTGAGGGCACCGTTCTCGTCGTGGACGCGGTACAGGGAGTGGAGGCGCAGACCGTAGCCAACTACCAGCTCGCCAGGGACAAGAACCTTGCGATCATCCCGGTCATCAACAAGATCGATTTGCCCAACGCCCAGCCCGAACGGGTTGAGCAAGAGATCGCCCGCCTCCTCCAGCGAGACGACGTCGAAGTGCTCCGTGTCAGCGCCAAAGAGGGGCGCGGCGTGGACGAGCTCCTCGAGCGCATCGTCCGCGACATCCCGCCGCCGAGCGGCGACGCCGGGGCCCCGCTCTCGTGCCTCGTGTTCGACTCGACCTACGACTCGTACAAGGGGGTCATCGTGTTCGTGCGGCTCGTCAACGGCACCCTCCGCAAGGGCATGCGGGTCGTGTTCATGGGGAACGGGAAGACATTCGAGATTCAGGAGCTGGGCGTCTTCACGCCCCAGCCCGACCCGGTGCCGGAGCTCCACGCCGGTGAAGCGGGCTACCTGACGGCGAACATCCGCAGCCCGCACGATGTCATCGCCGGCGATACGGTGACGGAAGCCACACGCCCGGCGGCCGAGCCGCTGCCCGGCTTCACGCGCCTGAAGCCGATGGTGTTCGCCGGCATCTATCCGGCCAACACCCAGGAGCTGACCACCCTCCGGACGGCGATGGAGAAGTTTGTGCTCACCGACGCGGCGTTCCTGTTCGAACCCGAGCAGTCCGACGCGCTCGGCCAGGGCTTCCGCTGCGGGTTCCTCGGCCTCCTCCACATGGAGATCGTCCAGGAGCGGCTTGAGCGGGAGTACGGCGTGGACCTCGTCCTCACGACGCCCAGCGTCGTCTTCCAGGTGACGACGCACGGAGGTAAGGCCGTCGAGGTCCACCGGCCCCACGACCTGCCGCACCCCTCGGCGATCAAGGAGATCGCCGAGCCGTACGTCCAGGCGGTCATCCTCTGCCAGGCGGAGTCGGTGGGCGCCCTCATGGACCTCGCCATCCAGAAGCGGGGCCTGTACCGCTCGACCGAGTACCTGAGCGAGACGCGCGTGAAGCTCGTCTACGAGATGCCGCTCGCCGAGATTCTCGTCGACTTCTATGACCGGCTCAAGTCGCTCACCCGCGGCTACGGCTCATTCGACTACGAGGTGATCGGCTACCGGCCGGCGAAGCTCGTGAAGCTCGACATCCTGCTTAACGGCAAGATCTGCGAGCCGCTTTCCTCCATCGTCGCGAAAGACCAGGCATACGAGAAGGGCAAGGTCCTCGTGGAGCGGCTCAAGGGGCTCATTCCGCGCCAGCTCTTCGAGGTGGCCATCCAGGCGGCGGTGGGCAGCCACGTCATCGCGCGCGAGAGCGTCCGGCCGCTCGCGAAGAACGTCACGGGTAAATGCTACGGCGGCGACATCACCCGCAAGCGGAAGCTGTGGGAGCGCCAGGCGGAGGGGAAGAAGCGCATGAAGCAGTTCGGCAACGTCGAGATTCCGCAGGAAGCGTTCCTCGCGGTGCTCAAAATCTGATGCCCTTTCGACCCTTCGACTCGCGCCACGGCCTCTGGCCGTGGGCTCGCTCAGGATTCCGCCCCACGGGCGCACGTAAAGATGCCACGGGTTCTGCTCGTGGGGCTCCACGCCGTCCGTCCCGCGCCACGGCCGATGCCGCCGAATCCGCCCAGCCGGTGTCGCCGTGGCGGGAGAATATCGAGTCGCTCCTCTGGGCGGTTGCGCTCGCCCTGTGCATCCGGACGTTCATCATGGCGCCCTTCAAGATCCCGTCCGGCTCCATGCGGCCGACGCTGATCGAGGGCGACCGCATCCTGGTCAACAAGTTCCTCTACCGCTTTCGGGAGCCGCGCCGCGGCGAGATCATCGTCTTCCGCTACCCGGACGACACGAAGCGCCCCTTCATCAAGCGCTTGGCTGCGGTCGGCGGCGACACCATCGAAATCCGCAACGGTCGCGTCCTGGTGAACGGCCAGCCGCTCAACGGCACCGGCATCTTCTCGATCAACTTCTACTACAACCAGGGCCAGTACGGCCAGGAACAACAGGCGGTGCGGGTCCCGGAAGGCTCGTTCTACGTCCTCGGGGACAACTCCTCCTCGTCCCACGACAGCCGCTTCTGGGGGTTTGTCCCGCGCCAGCTCCTCATCGGACGGGCGATGTGCATCTTCTGGCCGGTGACCCGGTGGCGGGTGTTGCGCTGAGCCGGCCGTCATGCTAAAGTAGAAGGACAGCACGATGCTCAATAGGAGGGAGACCAGATGAGATACGGTGCAGTCATTGGCGTGGCGTTGCTGGCGGCTGGCGCGGTCGGGTGCGAGTCCCTGGGCACGGCGGCCCAGTCGAAGACCAACCAGGGTGCCGTGCTCGGCGGCCTCCTCGGGGCCGGGACGGGTGCCATCATCGGGAACCAGACCGATCATGCGGGTGCTGGCACGGCCATCGGGGCCGGACTGGGGGCGCTGGGCGGAGGGTTGTTCGGCCACGCGCTCGAGGAGAACGAGCAGAAAGTCCAGCAGCGGACGACCCCGGTTGCGACGAATCGCACCAAGTTCTGCCCGGTCGGCGGCGAGCTCTACGGCGAGGACATCAAGTACTGCCCGAACCACGGCGTCGAGCTCCGCTATAAAGATCAGCAGCAGTAACGCTGATCTACGCTGATTTCAACGCTGAGCAACGCCGATATTCAGCGCGTATCAGCGTGTAGATCAGCGGGTATCAGCGGTTCCGCGCGGATGAACCTTCCCAATAAGATCTCGATCCTCCGGGTCTTATTGGCGCCGGCCATCGTGGCCTCGCTCGTCTACTACCATCCGGAGCGTGACTGGCTCCGCTTCCTGGCGCTCGGGCTCTTTACGGTGGGGATTGTCTCGGACGCCTTCGACGGGTTCCTCGCCCGGCTCATGCACCAGCAGACCGAGCTGGGCACCCTCCTGGACCCGATCGCGGACAAGACGCTCATCCTCAGCACGCTCATCAGCTGTTCCATCATTCAGGGGCTGCCGGCCTGGATGCGCATTCCCGCGTGGTTTAACCTCATCGTCATCAGCCGGGACGCCCTGCTCGTGACGGGTACGGTCGTGCTGTTTGTCATGAAGGGGCGCTGGAGCGTCCACCCGAGCCGCGTGGGCAAGACGACGACCTTCGCCCAAATGCTCGTGATCCCCTCAGTGCTCCTGGGCGGCCCCCCCGCCGTGACGACGCCCCTGCTCGTGGCGGCCGCGGCGCTGACCGTGCTCTCGGCGGCCATGTACGTCCGCATGGGCATCCGCGCGCTGAGTTGAGTTGCGCCTCCTGCGTCCCGTTCCCACCGGTTCCGCGCAACCGGCGCTCAGAGCGAACCTCACCATGAGCACGAACCGTTCACCCCTGATCGCGATCATCGGCCGTCCCAATGTCGGCAAGTCCACCCTGTTCAACCGCCTCCTTGGCGAGCGCCGGGCGGTCGTCTCCACGACGAGCGGCACCACGCGCGACCGGCTCGAGGGGCGGGTGGAATGGCAGAGGAGGGTCCTGCGGCTGCTGGACACGGGCGGCCTTGAGTTTTCCCGCACCGAGGGGCTGCCCGCCTCGGTCCAACGCCAGGTCCGCCGGGCGCTGGAGGAGGCGGACGGGTTCCTCTTCGTCTGCGACGCCCGGGACGGGCTGCTGCCGGCCGATGCGATGGTGATGGACGTCCTGCGCGGGACGGGGAAACCGGTCCTGCTCGCGGTGAACAAGATGGACGAGCGGCCCGTCGTGCCGCCGGACTTCTTCTCGCTGGGTGCTTCACACACGGCGGCCGTGTCGGCCCTGCACGGCACCGGCACTGGCGATCTGCTCGATGTGCTGGTGGAACGGTTCAGCCCGTCTTCCGCCGGCGGCTCGCCGGCGGCTGGGCCGAACCTCGCCATCGCGATCGTCGGGCGGCAGAACGTCGGCAAGTCCTCGCTCTTCAACGCGCTGCTGCGGGACGAACGGGCGATCGTCAGCGATAGGCCTGGCACGACGCGGGACGCGGTCGAATCCATCCTCCAGTTTCAGGGAGCCGCCATCGCGCTGATCGACACGGCGGGCCTGCGCCATCGGCGGAAAGTGACCGACCCTATCGACACCTTCTCCATGTCGCGCGCCATGGAGGCCATCCAACGCTGCGACGTGGCGCTGGTGGTGCTGGACGCGACGCAGGGCATCACCAGCGACGACCGGCGCCTGCTCTCCCGGTTGTGCGGGACCGGCTGCGGCATCGTCGTGCTCCTGAATAAGTGGGATCTCGTGCAGACGCCCGGTGGGCACGGCGGACGGCGCCGGCTTAGCGAAGACACCCTTGCCGAGTCGGTCCGGCGCTTGCTGCCCGACGCCTCGGCCGCACCGGTCCTGCCGGTGTCGGCCAAGACCGGGTTCCAGGTGATGCGCGCGGTCGCCGAGGCGATGCGGGTCGCGCGCGCCCTGCGCGATGGACTCTCGGATGAGGCCTGTACCGCACTCATGCGGCAAGCGTGGGCCGCCCACACCCCACCCCGTCTGCGGGGACGCGCGATCCGCCTCGAGCGGGCGCGGTGGGTGCCGGGACGCCCGGCTCGGGTTGAGCTCGCCACGCGCCCGATCGGTGCTCTCCCGCGGCCGTACCGGCATTACCTCTTGAAGCGCCTGCACAGCTCGCCGGCGCTGGTCGGAGTGCCGGTTCGCCTGGTCGTGGTAGACGTCTCGCACCGGGAGCGGGAGAGCCGGGAGCGAAGGAGGACGGCATGGCGGCGTGGCTGACAGCGCTCGCGGGCGCCTATCTCCTCGGTTCGATTCCCACCGCGTACCTCGTCGTGAAGCGGCTCAAGGGCGTGGACGTCCGCACGGTGGGCAGCGGCAACGTGGGCGCCACGAACGTGACGCGGACCGCGGGGTTGGGTGCTGGGGCGGTCGTGTTCCTCGTCGACGCCGTGAAGGGGCTGGCCGCCGTATGGTGGATCGCTCCGGCACTCCAGCCGGAGCCGACACCGATGTTCCGGCTCGTGTGCGGTGTGGCGGCGGTGGTCGGCCACGTCTTCCCGGTGTTCCTGAGGTTCCGGGGCGGGAAGGGGGTGGCGACGACGATCGGCGTCCTCATCAGCCTCTCGCCGATCGTCGCCCTCACGTTCGCCATCGTCTGGTTGGTGGTGTTTCTGCTCACGCGCTACGTCTCCGCGGCCTCGATCGCCGCCGCTGCTGCGATTCCGGTCGGGCTGCTGCTCGACCAGCGTCTGCCAGAGGAACTCCTGCTCGGTGTGGCCCTCGCCGTCCTCATCATCATCCGCCATCGCGCCAACATCCAGCGCCTCCTGCAGGGCACCGAGCACCGTTTCGGCCGTTCAAAATAGGTTCGGGGTTGGGGGGGTTGGGGTTCAGGGCTGGTAATGGGTCAGTTGAGCGGGTCCACTTCCGCCGACTGCTCATCCGACATGAACGACTCCTGATGATGTACCAAGCTTTTTTCCATCTGGTGTGCGCGATGATCGTACTCAGGCATTTATGAAACCAGTTGCTCCCGGCCAGGCTCACATTGACCTTCCCCCATTCATTGGGCCACGGGTAGCTGGGTGTTTCCTTATTCCTGCAGCAACCAAGGTCAGAGCGAAGCAGGAAATTGACGCGGGGGTATTGGGTGCGTACAATAGAAGGCTGTTGAATGGGACCTGAGCAGGGAAAGCAGCTAGAGCTCTTTGAGCTGACGCACCAGGCGGCTCCGCGTCCGCATCGAGAAGCACTCGGCCGCGTCTGGCTGCAGGTGCGCCACGATCAGCTCCTGCTGGGCGCGATGGCCGGCGTCATCGGCCTGACCGTCATCTTTGCTTCCGGTGTTGAGCGGGGCAAGCAGCTGGCCAGGACCGAGCGGGCGATCCTTACTCGCCAGCAGGCCGCTCCGGCCGCGGCCGTTGAGCAGGTGGAGCATCCCGCGGCGCAAGTCAGCGCCGCCGCTCCGGCTCCCATGGCTGTCCCGGCGGTGATGACCGCTCCCGCGACGAAGGCCATGACGTCGGCCGGCCAAGTGCCGGCGCAAAAGAAGACGGAGCCGGCCAAGACGCCAAAGGGCAAGTCGCGCTATGCGGTCCAGGTCGTAACCTTCAGCCGGCCGCTCCTGGCGAAGAAAGAGATGGACCGGCTGCGGGCGAAGGGGGAGCGGGCGTTCCTGATCATCCGCGACGGCGGCAGGACGGTCGTGTACGTCGGCCCGTTCCCATCGAAGGATAACGCGGTCGAGAAGGTGTCGATGCTGAAGATGAAATACCGCGACTGTTTTGTGAAGACGTTGTAATGGATAAATGAGACCATCTGTTTTTTTATCTGATTTTGGAATCTGTTTTATCAGCCAGCGGTTGTCCTGATGTCGATTCACACGTCCCTGAAGTCCGCCGGCAAAGCCGGAGGAGCCTTGCGCAACGTGCTCAAGCGCCACGAGCGCGTCCGGCATCTCATGGAGCGCGGTCTGTGGCTGGACGGACGCTCGATGTTCGGTTTGCCGAAGATCAAGCAGGTCAAGATGAAAGCCCGCAAGAAGGAAAAAGAAGAAGCGGCGTCCGCCGAGATGCCGGCTGCCGGCTCCTCCCCGAAGGCGTCGTAACCGTTGAGCGGCCGCCACGCGTCCGGCCCGCCTACGGTTCTCCCCGTGTACGACGGTTCGCTGCCGGCCGTGTCGGTGGCGCGCATGCGCTCGATCGACGCCGCCGCAATTGAGACGCTCGGCATCCCCCGGCTCCTCCTCATGGAGCACGCGGGCGCGGCACTCGCCCGCGCCGTCCGCACCCTCACTTCGAACCGTCCAGTACCCATCGCCGTCTGCTGTGGCGCTGGCTTCAACGGCGGCGACGGGTTGGCCGCTTCCCGCCACCTCCATGAGTGGGGCTATCCGCTGCGCATCCTCGTGGCGGGGCGGGTGGACCGGCTGCGTGAGGAGTCCGCGGTGTACGCCCGTATCCTGCGCGGGCTCGGTTGTAAGCTCTGCGAGTGTGCCACCGTAGAGGAGGCGGCCGAGCTGGGGCTGTGGCTGGCCGACTCCGACGTGATCATTGACGCGCTGCTCGGGATCGGTACCGCAGGAACGGTGCGGGAGCCCATCGCCGCACTCATTACCCGCATCAACGGAGCGGGGAAGCTGGTCGTGTCGGCGGACATCCCCTCGGGCCTGGACGGCGACACCGGGCGCATCCAGGGCGTCGCCGTGCGGGCGGCCCTGACCGTGACGTTCGGCCTGCCGAAGCGCGGCTGTCTCATGGCTGACGGGCCCGCGCACGTCGGCGAGCTGGTCATCGATCCCATCACTCTTCCGCGAGCGTTGCTGGTGCCATGAAGGACATCCGGGTCTCGCTGGGTGAGCGCTCCTACGCCATCACCGTGGCGGACTCCTACGCGCGCCTGCCCGATCGCCTGAGGCACCTGGGCCTGGGACGCCACGGCTGGGTGGTCTCGCACCGGTCGGTGCTGGCGCGCAGCGGCCGCGACCTCCTCGGGCCGCTCCGGCGCGCCGGCTGGACCGTGGAGACGCTCGTTGTGCCAGAGTCGGAAACGTCGAAGTCGCTCGCGCACGCCCAGCGACTCATCACCCAGCTCTCGCGCCGCGCCGCGATGCGCGTCCCCGTCCTGTTGGCGTTCGGCGGCGGGGTCGTGGGCGACCTGACCGGCTTCGTGGCGGCGGTGTACCGGCGCGGCGTGCCGTACGTGCAGCTGCCCACGACACTGCTCGCGCAGGTGGACTCCGCCATCGGCGGCAAAGTCGGCGTGGACCTGCCCCACGCGAAGAACCTTGTGGGGAGTTTCCACCAGCCGCGCCTCGTGTGGAACAACCTCAGCCTCCTGCGCACCCTGCCGCTGCGCCAGCGCCGCTCGGGCCTGGCCGAGATCATCAAGTACGGGGTGATCGCCGACCCGATACTCTTCCGGTTTCTCGAAACACACCTGCGCGAGTGCCTGCGCCTGGAGCTGCGCGCGGTGCGCGTGATGGTGGAGCGCTCGTGTGCGATCAAAGCGGCGGTGGTCTCGCGGGATGAACGGGACACGCGCGGCCTCCGCGCCCGCCTGAACTTCGGCCACACGCTCGGCCACGCGCTCGAAGCGGCCGGCGGCTATCAGCGCTGGACGCACGGCGAGGCGATCGCGATCGGGATGTGCGCGGCGGCTCGGTTGAGCGCGGCGCTGGGGAAGCTCTCGGCGCTCGAGTACGAACGGCTGGTGCGGCTCATCCACGCATCCGGCCTACCGACGGAGGCGCACGGGGTGTCGCGGGACGCCGTGCGCGCGGCACTACGCTACGACAAGAAGTTCATCCACGGACGTCCGCGGTGGGTCCTGCTCGCACGCCTCGGCCGGGTGACGGTCACGGAAGCGGTTCCGCGGTCGGTGGTGGAACGGGTTCTCATGGATGTTCTGTGCTAACACCACAGAGAGCACAGATAAGAACGCCACAGAAGCACAGAGAAAGACAACACGCTCTCTGTGTCCTCTGTGGTGTCGTGGAAGGAATTCTGTGTTTCTGTGTTACCGTGGGACGCGCAGGACCGTCTGGCGCCCGTCATCGTGGCGGAGCCTCACCGAGCCCTGGGCGATCTGTTCGAGCGTGACGTTGCCAATCCGCTCTCCCACGGTGACGATTAGCCCGTTGATCACCGCGTACGGATCCCCCAACCCCTCTACCACCCCGCTCAGCACGAGACCCGGTGCATTGACGCTTGCGTGAGCGCTCATCTGGGGGGCGCTCCGTGGACGCTGGGGGGGAGCGGGTTTGGCCTCTTCGGGCGCCGGAGCCGGCGAGGTCATGGAGGCCTGGGCGGGCGCACTAGCGGCGCGCGGAGCGGTGGTCAAGGTGCGTCCCATCCAGAAGGCCCCTCCGATGATCAAGGCGGTGGTCAGTAGCAGCACGGCCAGCGCCACGGCGGTGAGCGGTGCCGTCTGGGGTTGAAGCATTGGCGCGGCGGGCTTCGTCGGCGCGCCCTGCCACGGGTGCACTACCGGACGGTGCTCCGGCTCGGCCGGCCGGTCTGGTGCTGGAGCCGGTGATTTCTTCGCGGGGGGAAGCAGTGGGTCCTGCACGCGCCGGAGCGCCTCCTCAATAATGCTCATCGCGAGTCCCTCCTACGACACCAACACTTGCCCCGAGAGTTCCTGATAGCTGTGCCGGACGATGTCGGCGTCCACCCGCTTCACGCGGAAGACGTAACAGGCGAGCAGACTGCGGTCGCAGATGAGATTGATGAGGCGGGGAATGCCCCGCGAGAGGTGGTATACTTCATCCGAGCCCTCCGGCGTCCATTCGAGCCCGCCGTCCAAGCCGGCAATGCGCAGGCGGTGCTGGATGTACGTGCGGACCTCGTCGATATCGAGCGGCATCATGTGGTAGCGCACGCCGATGCGCTGGCGCAGCTGCTCGAGCGCGGGCAGACTGAGCTTCTCGCGCAGCTGGGGCTGGCCGACGAGGATGATCTGGATGAGCTTCTGTTTGTCCGTCTCGAGGTTGGAGAGCATGCGGATCTGCTCGAGGAGCCGCAGGCTGAGGTTCTGTGCCTCATCGATGACGAGCACGATGTTGCGGCCCAACTGTGTTTCTTCGAGGAGGAAGTGGTTGAGCTGGTTGAAGAGGCCGAGCCGGTTGTTGCCGTGCATCGGGTTGAGGCCGAAGTCCTGAACGATGGACTGCAGGAGCTGGAGCTCGGAGAGCTGGGGCTGGAGGATGAGCGCGGTTCTGGTCGATGGGTCGAGCTGGCGCAGGAGCGCCTTGCAGAGCGTGGTCTTACCGGTGCCGATCTCGCCGGTGATTTCGATGAAGCCTTTGCGCTCCCGGATGCCGTAGACCATATGGGAGAGGGCCTCGCGGTGCTTGCGGGAGAGGTAGAGAAAGGACGGGTCGGACGTGATGGAGAACGGTTTTTCACGCAGACCAAGGTATTCAAGATACATATTGCGCTCGTCGCTCATTATAGCGCGGCAAGAGGAGCGATGCAAGCGCCACGTGACACGGGATCACTTCATGCTTGACGCAGTCGGGACACTTTGGTAGTTTATTCCTATGCTCAACGAGCAGCGGGCAAGTTCACGGGTTCGCGCCTACCGGCCGGTACGGCTGCACCTGACGCGCTCCCCGCGCCTCCTCGAGACGCTCACCAAGGACATCTCGATCGGCGGCGTGTGCTGCATCAGCTCGACCGCTTTTCCGATTTCAACCCAGTTCAACCTCGAGCTCATCCTCTCCACCGGGGAAGGGCCGATCTCAGCCCTAGGGCGCACTGCCTGGTTCCGATCCATCCCGCACAGCGAACAGTTCGATCTTGGGATCACCTTCTTCGATATGCCTGAGACGGATAAGCGACGTTTGTCTGTCTATCTGGGACGTCTCGCTGAGAAATTCCCGCTCATTCCAGCCTAGCTCATCAGCAACTTCTTATATCACAATATGTTGCATGATCACTTGTCGCTGACTTCATGCATCGTGTATACTTGCCTTGAGAGCGGTTTTGGATCCATTGGAGGAGGTTCAGCCTGCTCTACTCTAGACAAACGTCTAGAAGAAGGAGGTGAGCGAGAATGAAACTTGACAAGTTGTTTGATCATCACGTCCTCACGGGAGCGGTCTTGGGGGCCCTCATCGGTCTCTACTTCCCGTTAGAGGCGTACAAGGGAATTCTCGTGATCCTCGGCGTGGTCATGGGCCTAAAGCTCGTGTCTACGAAGTAAGTGCCGCAGGATCCGAGAACGGCTCGCCCCCCGGCTTTGCTTCGCAAAGCGAAGCTCGGGGGGCGTTTTTTATTGATCTGGTCGACGGAAACCACTATACTGCCCTTCGACCACGAGTGAGTGAAACAAGTCGAGGGGTCGATGGTGTTGCTGACATGCAAGGGGGTGTCTGTGTTCGGGTTCTTCCATCCTCGCACGCCTGATTTCATCCTGGGCGTGGCGCTCGGCCTCACGTTCGCGCTAGCCTGCCACTGGGTCGCCTGGGCGTTCCACTAGCCCGTCCGGGCCGGCCTCGTCCGCCTGCGGGCGACCGGGCAGCGGGTCGTACGGATGCGTCCGCAGCCAGTCCCACCACGCGACCAGTATCTTCCTGAACTCCTTCGAGGGAGAGTGGCGCTTCCGGCCTTCCGCCCGCTTGATCTCGTGCCACCGTTTGATGGCCGATTGAATAGTGGGCGCCTGGAGCCGTCTGGCCGTATCGACCAGGCTCCAGGATAGCGTGGTTCAGGCGGGGCGTGGTTTGACCCTTGGGGGACATTGTGTTATGATACCGTTCGTTCACCCCGTACCACGTCGGACACCCCGCCCGTCAGGGCGGGGAGGAATGGCGTGGTCATCCCGAAGGGGTGCTCCAGAAGCCATGGCCGTTAGGCTCTGGTACGGGGTTCACGATGCTGTCTATCTGGGGGAGCTCCCCCACACAGGGGATGAGGTGTGATGTCTAAGGGAAGCCGCCCCGCCGTCTGCTCGGTCACGGGCAAGCGCCTGCGGGCCAAGTCGTGGTTCTACCGGGACGGGAACTACTTCTACAACAAGCAGGTTTGGTTCAAGGAACGGGAAAAGCTGGTGGCGTCCGCCGCCAAGGTCAAGGCCGACGCCGAGGAGAAGGCGAAGGCCGAGGCGGCCAAGCTGGCGGGGGAGAGCGGGGCGCCGGAGGCAAAGGACGCCAAGCCGGCCGCTTCCTGAACATTCCCGTTCGCCAGAGACCATGAGCGACGCGAACTGCCTCTTCTGCCGCATCAGTAGCCGGGTAGCGCCGGCGGACATCGTCGCTGAGACAGACGGCCTGCTCGCCTTCACGGACACCAACCCCCAGGCTCCGACCCATCTCCTGATCATTCCGACTGAGCACATCCCGACGCTCGCCGATGCCTCCGAGTCGCACACGCTCCTCCTCGGCCATGCCGTCCACTTCGCCAACCGGCTCGCTCGGGAGCGCCGGTTGACGGAGTACGGCTACCGGCTCGTCGTGAACTGCGGTGCCGCGGCCGGCCAGTCGGTTGGGCATCTCCACTGGCACCTTCTTGGAGGACGACCGATGACATGGCCACCTGGATAATGAGTCAGCGCCGACCTCGCACCGAAGCAGCAGAACGCCGCCGGGCGCCGCGCGTGAGCGAATGCGTGCCGCTTGGAATCACGGAAGACGGCACCACCTTCAAGGCGGAAACGGTTAACCTCAGCGCCACCGGCGCCTACTGTACCCTTGACCGTTTTCTCGCGCCCATGACCAAGCTGCAGCTTGACTACGAGTTGCCCGACCCCGCCGGCGGGAGGACGGGCGTCGGCCGGTGTGTGCGCATCCGCTGCACCGGCGTCGTCGTCCGGTCGGAGCCGGTCATCGTCAGCCCGGACAAAGGCCGCTACCGCGTTGCCATCTTCTTCACCGACCTCAGCGAGCGCAATCGGTCGGCTCTTTCCCGGTTCGTGCGCCAGCGCATCTCTCGCCCATCAACATCCTGACCTGGTGCCTGGCGCTTCTGGGACTCGGCCTCGCGGGCTGGGCGGGGTTGTTGAGTCGGCGGCTTCTCTATCCTGAGCGTCGGCCCATCCCGCCACCGATGCCCGTGCCCGCATCGACCTCCCACATCCTGCGCGCGCCGGACGGTGTTGGCTTCGACGTGTGGCAGCTCACCCCCTCCTCCGCTCCCCGCGGTCGCATCCTGCTCTGTCACGGCTACTACGCGAACCGCTACCAGGTCCTCGACATCGCCGATGGGCTGCGCCGGCGCGGTTACGAAACACTGATCTTTGAGCTGCGCGGGCACGGCGAGCGGCCCGGTCCCTGCACGTTCGGCGTGCGTGAAACGGAGGACGCGCTGACCGTGCTTCGGTGGGCGCGCGCGGGGGAGGGTGCTGTCCGCGTGCCGGCCGGCGTGCTCGGCCTATCGATGGGAGCCGCGGTGGCGTGTCAGGTGGCGGCGCGCGATCTGGAGGTACGCGCAGTGGTCGCCGACTCGCCTTACGCGAAGCTGTGTCCGGTGCTCCGCCTCGCCATTACGCAGCGCTACCGCTTCACCGGCGCACTGGCGGCCTGGCTCGCGTGGTGGGGCCTTCAGCTGGTGCTCGGCCGGCGGTTGTCGCGGCTCGACCCGGCGGCGCTGGCGCCGAGGCTGCGCCAGCCGCTGTTCGCGATCCAGGGCGGGGAAGATCGGCGCGTGGCGCCGCTCCTCGGGCAGGAGTTCTACGAGCGGTGGGCCGGTCCGAAGGAGCGCTGGTACGAGCCGGCGGTGGCGCATGTTGGGATGTTCGCCCGTCATCCAGAGGAGTATTGCACCCGGGTGGCGGACTTTTTTGCGCGGGCGCTGACGGGATGAGCACGGGCCACGGGCTCGTGGCGCTCCTCACCGATTTCGGCACGCGCGACTGGTATGTCGCCGCGCTCAAAGGGGTGATCCTCTCCCGCGCGCCGCGCGCGCGGCTCGTGGACATCACGCATGACCTCCCGCCGCAGGACATCGTCGCGGGTGGCTTTACGCTGGCCGCGGCGGCGCCATGTTTTCCGGCGGGCACGGTGTTCCTCGCGGTGGTCGACCCCGGCGTCGGCACAAGCCGCGCCCTCCTGGCGGCGCGCGCCGACGGCCGCTGGTTCGTCGGTCCGGACAACGGCCTGCTCGCGCCGAGCCTGGTGCGGGCTCGCTCGCGGACTGTCGTCACGCTCACCAACCGGCGCTACTGGGGGACGTCCATCAGCCGGACCTTCCACGGCCGCGACATTATGGCGCCCGTCGCCGCCTACCTGGCGCGCGGCGGCACCTTGCGGCGGCTCGGACCGGTCCGCTCGCAGGTGGTCCCGTGGCCCATCCCGTCCGTGCGTGAGCGCGGCGGCGTGGTGACCGGTGTCGTGGTACACATCGACGTGTTCGGCAACCTCATCACGACTCTCGAGGCGGCGCGGTGGCTGGGCCAGTACCCCGAAGGGCGGGTGACGCTTCGATACCGCGGCCGGCGGGTCACTATGGTATCATCATATGCCGAGGGGCGGCCGAATGAGTGCGTGGCGGTGGTGGGCTCACTGGGATTGATCGAGCTCGTCGTGCCGCTCGGCTCGGCCGCGGCACGCACCGGCGCCCGGCGGGGCGATCCAGTGTTCCTGCGGCCCGATCGATAATGGACCGTATCCGTCCGCTCATCATCGCCCATCGGGGTGCATCGGTGAGGGCGCCGGAGAGCACGGCGGCCGCGATCCACGAGGCCGCGCGTGCGGGCGCCGGTATGGTCGAGCTGGACGTCCAGGTGACGCTCGACGGCCGGCTGGTCATCTTCCACGACAAGCGGCTGGAACGGACGACGGACGGACAAGGAGTATTGACGCACACGCGCTATGCGGACGTGGCCCGGCTTGACGCAGGCGGTTGGTTCCATCCGCGGTTCTCCGGTGAGCGTATCTTGCTGGTGTCCCAGGCGCTCCGCTGCATCCCACTGCGCATGGGCGTGAACCTGGAGCTGAAGCGAACCGCGGTACCGCGGCCGCTCATCCATCGGCTCCTGCGGCTGCTCCGGTGTTTCTCCCGATCGCGACGAATGCTCCTGTCTTCCTTTGACCCCGCCTTGATTCGCCTTGCGACATCCTCGCGCCGTCCCTTGGCGCTCATCTGCCGGGCTCAGCCGGACCGTTCGCTTCGGCAGGCGATCCGGCTCGGCTGCGCGGCTTGGCATCCGTTCCATGCGCTCGTGACTCCCCGCCGGATCGCCGCGGCCCACGCCGCCGGCCTGCGGGTCCATGCGTGGACGGTGGACGAGGTCCGCACGGCGCGACGACTCACGCGGATGGGAGTGGACGGTGTCTTCACCAACGATCCCGCGCGCCTCGTGCGGGCATTGAGGCGGCGGGGCAAACAGGTGGTGGAATGACCGCCTTTGAGCCCCCGCGCCCCCAGGACAAGTTCGTCATCCTGCGGCGCGTTCCCGTCTTCGCGTCCTGCACCGAAGACCAGCTGCATCTCATCGCCGACCGGACCCGTCTCGTTGAGTACAAGAAGGGCGAGCTCGTCTACCGCGAGGGCGACCAAGCGGATGCGTTCTACATCATCAGCTCCGGGCGCGTGCGGGTCCTCACGCGGACGGCGCAGGGAGAGGAGAAGACGCTGACGGTCCTCCACAACGGCGATTCGTTCGGCGAGATCTCGCTCCTCATCGGCGAAACGCACTCTGCCACCGTCCAGACGCTCAACGACGCGCTCATCCTCCAGCTCCAGAAGAAGGACTTCGAGGAGGTCATCAACCGCATCCCGTCGCTCGTGCTGTACCTGAGCCGGTCGCTCTCGCGGCGGCTGCGCACCAGCAACCGGGGCGGTGAGTTCTCGGATGCGACCATCGTCGCCGTGTACAGCGCCGTCAAGCAGGTGGGGCGGACGTCCTTTGCCGCAGCACTCGCGACATCGCTGCGGCATGAGACTGGACGGAGCGTGATCGTCGTGGACGTCAGCGCTCCCGACGGCCGGGCCGGGCAGCTCCTCCCGGTCACCGCCGAGGGCGAGCCAGTTGAGGGGGCGATTGTCCCCCATCCGCTGGGCTACAGCCTGCTGCCCGCCGAGGCCCTCATCACCCAGCCGGGTGGAGAGCAGGCGATCGCGCCACTCCTCAGCTCGCTGACCAATCGGTTCCACTACGTCCTCCTCGATTTACCGGTCGAGCTGAACAGCCAGGTCTTGAAGGCGTTGACCCAGTCGGACCTCGTCTATCTCCTGACCGATCCCCAGAAGGAGCACATCATCCGCACGAACGCCCTCATCCTCCAGCTGCGCGCGTCGATCGGGCCGGTCGAGCAGCGCATCAAAGTGGTCCTGAACCAGCTGGTCCGGACCGGCGAGGGGCAGCTCAGCCCGTCGGACGCGGGAGCGCTGATGGAGCAGCCCATCGCGGTCGTCCTGCCCCATGCCGACGAGCTGGAGCGTGCTCAGCTGCCCGACCGGTTGCGGCAGATGATGGAGCAGCCGGCCACGGCCTACGCGCGGACGGTGCGGCGCATCGCCCGCGAGCTGGGCGGCCAGCTCATCGGGCTGGCGCTGGGTTCCGGGGCGGCGCTCGGGCTGGCGCACATTGGGATCCTCAAAGTCATCGAGCGCGAGAAGATCCCGATTGACCTCATCGCGGGCTCCAGCATCGGGGCGCTCATCGCGGGCCTCTGGGCATCGGGCCATTCCGCCGACGACTTGGAGCGGATGGCACTGAGCTTCAAGAACCCCTGGGACATCCGCAAGCTCTTTCTGCTGGACTTGGGGATTCCGCTCTTCAGCGTGCTCATCGGCCTGGCCGCCGGCGTCCTGGTTGGATGGCTCGCGGAGTTCTGGATCGGGCTGCTCTTCGGGTTCATCGTGTGCGTGGCGGTTGGCGTCGTGCTGGGCCCACTCACCGGCGGTCCAATTCAGGGCGCGCGCCTCATGGCCAAGCTGGAGCAGGACTTCGCCGGCAAGACGTTCGACGATACGTGGCTGCCGCTGAAGATCGTGGCGGCCAACCCCATCGCGCGCGAAGAGGTCATCTTCGACTCGGGGTCGCTCGCCGATGCGGTGCGGGCGTCGGTGTCCATCCCCGGTATCTTTAAACCGGTCACCCGGAAGGGCAAGCTGTGCCTCGACGGCGGCATCGTCAACCCGATTCCGGTGAGCGTGTTGAAGCGCTCCGGGGCACACCACGTCATCGCGGTGAACGTCTTCCCAACGACCGCGGAGCTCACGGCGCACCGGCAGGACGTGCAGCGCCGCCGCGCCGAGCGGGACGCGCAACTGGCCTCGCGCAGCCTGCCGTTCCGGCTCCTGTTCCGGGTCCGGCAGGAGCTCATTCGTTCCGTGTCACCGCTGGTCTTCGACGTCATCATGCGCTCGATGCAGGCGATGGAGTACCAAATCGCCGAGATTGGCTGCCGCGAAGCGGACTTGACGCTGCGCCCCACCGTGCCCGGCTCCCACTGGCTTGAGTTCTTCAACCCCGAGCCGTTCATCCGCCGCGGTGAAGAGGTAGCGTTGCAGTATCTGCCTGAGCTAAAGCGGATTGCGAGAGTCCGGAGCGTTGACAACTTTCCCCAGGCCCAGTAGGATGGGGTGCTTCCTCGAATACGCATACGTGTCACGTTGAACGTGTCAGGTGACGGTCAGACAGCGTCCGTGAGAGGATCATTCATGGCGCAGGATGTGGTGATTGTGGCCGGGCTGCGCACGCCACAAGGTGTCTTCGGCGGCGCGCTCAAAGCGCTCACCGCCCAGTGTCTCGGCGAGGCGGTGGTGCGGGAGCTCTTGAAGCGCACCAACCTCAAGCCGGCGGAGGTCGACGAGGTCATCGTCGGCTGCGTCGGACAGGGGTCGGACGCGCCGAACATTGCCCGCGTGATCGCCCTGCGCGCCGGCATCCCGAACGGCACGCCCGCCTTCACCGTCCAGCGCAACTGTGCCTCCGGCCTGCAGGCGATCGTCAGCGCCTGCCAAAACATCATCTGTGGCGACCGGGATGTCCAGATCGCCGGCGGGGCGGAGTGTATGAGCGCGGCCCCGTATGTCAGCCGCGACATGCGCTGGGGCAAGCGGCTGCGCCATGCCGAGATGATCGATGCGGTGTGGGAAGGGCTGACCGATCCCGTGTGCGGGCAGATCATGGGGCAGACCGCCGAGAACCTCGTGGCGGAGTTTTCCATCAGCCGCGCCGACCAGGACAGATTTGCCCTGCTCTCGCACCAGCGCGCATTCCGCGCGACTCGGGAGAACCGGTTCAAGGACGAGCTGGTGCCGGTCATGGTGCCGAAGCGCTCGATGGGCCGCGACCTGCCGCCGGAGCCGTTCACCCAGGATGAAGGCATTAACCCGGCCTTAAGCGAGCAGCTCCTCGGCCAGTACCCAGCGATCTTCAAGGAGCAGGGCAGCGTGACGTCTGGCAACGCCTGCTTCAACGCCGATGGTGCTGCGATGGTGCTCCTGATGACGTCGGCGAGAGCGAACGCACTCGGCTATACCCCGCTGGCTCGCATCCGGAGCTACGCCTTCACGGGCCTCGAGCCGGAGCGCATGGGGCTCGGGCCCACACTCGCGGTGCCCGCGGCGCTGAAGCGGGTCGGCCTCGCGATGAAGGACGTCCAGCTCATGGAGATCAACGAGGCGTTCGCCGCGACGTTCCTCGCCTGCGAGAGGGTCATGGGATTCAACCGCGACGCGACGAACGTGAACGGCGGTGCCATTGCGCTCGGCCATCCCGTCGGCGCGACCGGCACCCGCCTCGTCGTCACGCTCCTGCATGAGATGAAGCGCCGCCAGGCGTCCATCGGCGTCGCCACCGCCTGCATCGGCGGCGGGCAGGGAGCCGCGATTGTGTTCGAGCGCACATGAGCGTCCACCGTCCACGGTCCACCGTCGACCGCCAGATGGCTGTGGCTGGTACGGTCGACGGTCGACGGTCGACGGTCGACGAGCCCGATGTATATCTATAAAACAGCGGTCGTCGGCGCGGGTGCCATGGGGGCGGAGATTGCCCAGGCGATCAGCTTCAGCGGCGTGCCGGTCCTCCTCAAGGACGTGGACCAGGGCCGGGTGGACAAGGGCCTCGACGTAATTCGGAAGATCTACCAGCGCCGCGTGGACCGCGGCAAGATGACGCAGGACGAGCTGGAACAGAAGCTGACGCTCGTCACCGGGGTGACCACCTTTGACGACTTCAAGGACGTGGATCTCGTCATCGAGGCGGTGCCGGAGAAGCTGGACCTCAAGCGGCAGATCTTCGCGGAGCTTGACCGTGCTGCACCCGGGACGGCGATCCTTGCCTCGAATACCTCCTCGCTCTCCATCTCCGCGCTAGGACAGGCGACCAAGCGGCCGCACAAGGTCATCGGGATGCACTTCTTTTACCCGGCCCACATCATGAAGCTCGTCGAAGTGATCCCCGGTCTCGACACCTCCGAGGAAACGACCGGCGACATCACCGCCTTCGCCGAAAGCTTGCGCAAGCTGCCGGTTCGCGTCAACGAGTGCGCGGGGTTTCTCGTCAACCGCATCCTCATGCCGTACCTGAACGAGGCGGCCTACTGCGTGCAGGAGGGTGCTTCCTCCGCCCGGGCCATCGACGAAGCAGCGGTCCAGTTCGGCTTCCCGATGGGTCCCTTCACGCTCGTCGATAACCTCGGCTTCGACGTCTGCCGCGAGGTGGTCCACGTCCTCCTCGACGCGTACGGCTCTCGGATGGCGCCGGCCGCCATCTGGGAGCGGCTCTACGCCTTCAAGCGCTATGGCACGAAGTCGGGTGCCGGCTTCTACCTCTACGGTGAGCGGGCGGGACAGCCGGATCCTGACCTGGACCGCGTCATCGCCGAGCTGCGCGCCGTGCGCACGCCCACGACCTGTTCCGTCCACCGGCTTGTCCTGCCGATGATCAACGAAACGATCCGGTGCCTTGAGGAGCACGTCTGCACCGCCGCCGATGCGGACCTCTCCGTCATCGCGGGGCTGGGTTTTCCGCAGTCGAAGGGTGGTATCCTCCACTACGCCGACGAGGTCGGGTTGGATGTCGTGCTGAACGAGCTAGAGCAGTTGACGAAGGAGCACGGCGAGCGGTTCTGGCCCTCGCCGCTTCTCAAGCGGAAGGTGGCGGCGGGGCATCTTGGGAAGAAGGCGAAGAAGGGATTCTTCGAGTACACCGACTAGATCAGATCACAATCCCCTTGGCTCGAGGCTGAAGGCTCAAGGCTGGAGGGATCGAGTCGAGCCTTGAGCCTAGAGCCTTCAGCTCAGGACGTGTTGGGACAGCTTCTTAAGGAGGTTCTTGATGGCCGTGGCGTCGGGACAGAACGTAAAAGTCGCGGTGGAGGACCGCGTGGCGGTCGTGACGATCGACCACCGACCGGTCAACGCGCTCAACCGACAGACGTTGCAGGAGCTGAACCAGGCGCTCGACGTCATCGCCGGCGATCCAACCGCGAAGGTCGTGGTCATCACCGGCGGCGGCTCGTTGGCGTTCGTCGCCGGCGCGGACCTCAAAGAGGTGTCCCAACTCGGCTCCATGGAGGCAGCCAAAGAGATGGCGGCGCTGGGGCAGTCGGTGTTCCTGAAGATCCAACGCCTGTCCAAGCCGGTCATCGCCGCCATCAATGGCGTCTGCCTCGGCGGCGGGTGCGAGCTGGCCATGGCCTGCCACCTGCGCATCAGCGGCGACCGGGCGCGGTTCGGCCAGCCGGAGATTAACCTCGGTCTCATCCCCGGCTGGGGCGGCACCCAGCGGCTGCCGCGCCTCATCGGCCGGGCCAAGGCGATCGAATGGGTGCTGACGGGTGATATGGTCACGGCGCAGGAAGCGTTCAGGCTGGGCCTCGTCAACCAGGTGGTGCCGCAGGATCAGGTGCTCAAGGCGGCGAAGGACCTGGCGCGGAAGATCGCCGCAAAGGGGAGTGTGGCCATCCGCGAATCGCTGCGGGCCATCGAAGAAGGATTGAATCTGCCGCTGGAGCAGGGGCTGACCCGCGAGGCCGACGCCTTCGTGCGCGTCGCCGCGACCGAGGACTCCCGCGAGGGCGTGTCGGCCTTCCTCGAGAAACGCCAGCCGAAATTCAACGATCGCTGACATGAAACACGCTCTAGGCTCAAGGCTGGAGGCTCGAGGGACGACTGTTGCCTAAAGCCTTCAGCCTAGAGCCTCGAGCGCCCTTCTGATGAAGGCCGTCTTCTTCGAGACGGCGCCCTGGGAGCGACGGTACCTGACCCGGGCGCTGGCGAAGAGCAAGCTCCAGGTCCGATTTCTGGCGGAGCCGCTCACCGACGCGACGCGCCGGCTGGCCGACGGTGCAGCGGTCCTCTCGGTCTTCATCTACTCTACGCTGACGGCAATGGTGCTCCGCCGGCTGCCCCACCTCAAGTTCGTCGCGACGCGCTCGACCGGGTTCGACCACATCGATCTCGCCGCCTGCCGCTCCCGCCGCATGGCCGTCTCTAACGTCCCCTCGTACGGGGAGAACACGGTGGCCGAGCACACCATGGCACTCATCCTCGCCCTCTCGCGCAACATCCACAAGGCCTACGTGAAGACGATCAAAGGCGACTTCTCGCTCGAAGGGCTGCAGGGGTTCGACCTGAAGGGAAAGACGCTCGGCGTCGTGGGCGGCGGGCATATCGGCCTGCACGTCATCAAGATGGCGAAGGGGTTTGGCATGGAGGTGCTCGTCCACGACGCGCGCAAGAACCTCTTTCTGAGCGAGGTGCTGGACTACCAGTACGTCCCGCTGGACACCCTCCTGGGCCGGTCGGACATCGTGAGCCTCCACGTGCCCTACATGCCGGCCACGCACCATCTCATGAACCGGCGGACATTCCGGCTCATGAAGCGCGGCGCACTTCTCATCAACACGGCGCGCGGCGGGCTCGTGGACACCGAATCACTCGTCCAGGCGCTCGATGAGGGGCTCGTCGGGGGTGCCGGCCTGGACGTCCTTGAGGGGGAGGAGCTCGTCAAGGAAGAGCGCCAGCTCCTCTCGAGAGACTTTCCGAAGCAGAAGCTCGCGACGGCGCTGCGCAACCACATCCTCCTCCACCGCGAGAACGTCGTGATCACGCCGCACATCGCCTTCGACAGCAAAGAGGCGCTCCAGCGCATCCTCGATACGACGGTCACCAACATCGCCGGCTTCCTCAGCGGCGCACCCATCAACCTCGTGTAGGGAACGCCGATGGCTCAGTTCACGGAACCGCATACGCTGCTTGGCAAGGGTTCGCCTGAAGCGCTAGAGGTGACCGAGGCCGCGCGGGAGGTCGAGTGGAGCCATCCGAGCTTCATCGCGGAGCTCTTTATGGGCCGGCTGCGGACCGACCTCATCTTTCCGTATCCGGAGCAACCCGAGGAGGACCGGCGAGTCGGCGACGAGTTTCTCGGGAAGCTCGCACCCTTCCTGAGCGAGCAGGTGGACCCGGATGAGATCGACCGGACGGGCGAAATCCCGACGTCCGTCCTCCAGGGGCTGATGCGCCTGGGCTGTTTCGGGATGAAAATCCCCAAGGAGTACGGCGGCTTGGGGCTCTCCCTGACCAACTACAACCGGGTCATCGCGCTCCTGGGCAGCTACTGCGGCTCGACGACGGTGTGGCTCAGCGCCCACCAGAGCATTGGGGCCCCCCAGCCGCTCATGCTCTTCGGTACCGACGAGCAGAAGCGCCGCTACCTCCCGCGCCTGGCCGCCGGGACCGTGTCTGCGTTCGCCCTGACCGAGACCGGCGTCGGCTCCGACCCGTCCAACATGCTCACGACGGCCACCCCGGTCGATGGAGGCGAGTCCTTCGTGCTCAACGGCGAGAAGCTCTGGTGCACGAACGGGCCGGTGGCCGACGTGGTCGTAGTGATGGCGCGGACCCCGTCGATCACCGTGGGCGGCCGAGAGCGCAAGCAGATCACCGCCTTCCTCGTGGAGAAGTCCATGCCCGGATTCGAGGTCGTGCACCGGTGCGACTTCATGGGGCTGAAGGGCATCCAAAACGGCGTGCTGCGGTTCACCAACCTCCGGGTGCCGAAGACCAATATTCTCTGGGGGCCGGGCCTCGGGCTTAAGCTCGCCCTCATCACGCTCAACGCGGGGCGCCTCGCGATTCCGGCGGGCTGCGTCGGCACGGCCAAGCGGTGCCTGCAGATTACCCGTCAGTGGGCGAAGGAGCGCAAGCAGTGGGGCGCGCCGGTGGGCAAGCACGAGGCGATTGCCGTGAAGATCGGCGAGATGGCGGCCACGACGTTCGCGATGGACGCCATGGTGTGGCTGACCTCAGCACTCGTGGACCGCAAGACGACCGACATCCGCTTGGAGGCCGCGACGGCCAAGCTCTTCTGCTCGGAGGCATGCTGGCGGATCGTGGACGACACGGTGCAGATCCGTGGCGGGCGCGGCTACGAGACTGCCCGGTCGCTGCGCGCCCGTGGCGAGCCGGCACTACCGGTTGAGCGCATCATGCGGGATTCCCGCATCAACCTCATCATCGAAGGGACCAGCCAGATCATGCGACTCTTTATCGCGCGGGAATCGCTCGACGCCCACCTGCGCGTCATCAGCAGGTTGCTGAACCCTGCCGAGCCGCCGGCTGCCAAGGTGCGCGCGGCACTCTCAGCCTTCGGCTTCTACGCGCTGTGGTACCCTCGGCAGTGGCTGACGGTGTTGGGGGGGCCGGGCGACACCGCCCTCGGGCCGCGCCTCTCCGGGCATCTGCGGTTCGTGGAACGCACCAGCCACCGCTTGGCCCGCACGCTCTTTCACGGCGCCATGCGCCATCAGACCCGCCTGGCCTACCGCCAGCAGTTCCTCGGCCGCCTGGTGGACGTGGGCGCCGACCTCTTCGCCATGGCTGCGGCCTGCTCCAAGGCGCAGGCGATGGTTCGGTTGCAGCCTTCCGAGCAGAGTCCGGTGGAGCTGGCCGACCTCTTTTGCCGCCTGGCGCGCCGCCGCGTCACCCACGCGATGCGCGCCCTGCATCAGAATGAAGACCGCCCAGCCCTGAGAGTGTCCCAGGACGTCCTCGCCGGGCGGTTCGCGTGGCTGGAAGACGGTATCTTGTAAGGCCGGGTCTGCGGGGCGGGGAAGGGCGCGATGGGCCTGGCGACGAGGCATGAGACGATCCCGGAGCTGTTCGTCCGGCAGGCCGCCGCCTTCAAGCAGCGCCCGCTCTTCCTGGTCAAGCGCCACGGGACCTACCAACCGGTGGCGTGGGAACAGGCGGCCGACGACGTACTCGCCCTCAGTTGCTTTCTCCTGTCTCAACAAGTCAACCCAGGCGACCGAGTTCTTCTCCTCTGCGAGAACCGGTCGGAATGGGGCCTGGCAGACCTCGCCATCCAGTCGATCGGCGCGTGGCCCGTCCCGCTCTATCCCAATCTGACCGAAGCGGATGTCCGCGTCATCTGCAATGACTGCCAGCCGGTGCTGGCCGTCGCCTCGACGTCCGAGCAGGTCCAGAAGCTGCTCGCCGCCGGCCGCTATCCCGTCGCACTCCGCACCATCGTGGTGGTTGAGCCGACCCAGCAGCACCAGGCGCACGTCCTCGCGTGGGCGGCAGCACTTGCGCGCGGCCGGGAAATGGCGCCGCGGCTGCGCGATCTCTACCGTCACCGACGCGCGCAGGCCAAGCCGGAGGACACCGCGACGCTGATCTACACCTCGGGCACGACGGGAGAGCCGAAGGGCGTGAGGCTCTCCCATCAGAACTTCCTCTCCAACGTCGCGGCGTGCCTGGAGGTCATTCCGATCAGCGGTGAGGACACGCACCTCTCCTTCCTGCCGCTCTGCCACGTCTTCGAACGGATGGCGGGCTGGTACCTCATGCTAGCCGTCGGCGCTCGGGTTGCGTACGTCGAAAACATGGACACGGTTTCGGATAACATGCAGGAGGTCCGTCCGACCATCATGCTTGGCGTGCCGCGGTTCTTCGAAAAGCTCTACGGCCGCATCCAGGAGGGGCTCCGGCAGGCGTCCCCGCTGAAGCGGCGGCTGGCTGGCTGGGCGCTGCGGGTCGGCCGCGCGTGGGCGCAGCACAAGGTCAGCGGCAAGCCCGTGCCGCCCGCGCTTGAGCTGCAGCGGCAGCTGGCCGACCGGCTGGTGTTCCGTACGCTGAAGGCCAAGCTGGGCGGACGCCTGCGCTTCTTCGTCTCGGGCAGCGCGCCGCTTGCCCAGGAGATTGGGGAATTCTTCTACAGCATCGGGGTCACGATCATCGAAGGGTACGGATTGACGGAGACCTCGCCGGTCATCACCGCGAACCGGCTTGAGCATCCCCGCTTCGGCACGGTCGGGCTGCCGGTTCCCGGCGTCGAGGTGCGGATCGCTGCGGACGGCGAGATCCTCACGCGGGGGCCGCACGTCATGCAGGGCTACTACAAGAAGCCGGAGGTGACATCGGCCGCCCTGGCCGACGGCTGGTTTCACACCGGCGACATCGGCCGCTTCGAGCCGGACGGCTGCCTCTGCATCACCGACCGGAAGAAGGATCTCATCAAGACCGCCGGCGGCAAGTTCGTCGCGCCCCAAAAACTCGAGAAGCTGTTTGTGGCCGACCCGTTGATCAGCCAGGCCTTCGTCTACGGCGACAAGCGGCCCTACTGCGTGGCACTGCTCGTCCCCAACGCCCAGGCGCTGCGGCGCTACGCCGAGGAGCAGCGGATTCCAGGCGGGTCGCTGGAAGAGTTGGTGCGCAACCAGCGCGTCGCGGACGTCTACTGGGCGCGTGTGCAAGCGCTCCAGCGGGAGCTGGCAGGGTTTGAGCAGGTGAAGAAGATTGCGCTCCTCGACCAGGAGTTCACCCAGGCCTCCGGCGAGCTTACCCCCACCCTGAAGGTGAAGCGGGCCGCCGTCGCCCAGCGCCACGAGTCGCTCCTCAACAGCCTCTACCAGTCGCAGGCCGTCGGGTAATGGTCGCAGTGTCCTGCGTCGAGGGGATGTGGGTCAAGCCCGCCTCGCAGCGTACGCTTGCCTACCGGTGTTGGCGGCCGGCGAACCCGCGTGCGCTCCTCGTGATCGTCCACGGGTTCGCCGAGCATGGCGGCCGGTACGCGGCCGTGGCCGAGGCGCTGGCGGCGCGCGGCATTGCGGTGGGCGTGCCGGATCTGTGGGGGCACGGCCGCTCCGGCGGCGCGCGCGGCGCCCTCGGAGAGCTCGCCGACTGCATCAGCGATCTCGAGGGGATGACGGACGCGGTATTCCTTCCGCGGTCCGGCCTCGCGCGCTACGCCGTCTTCGGGCATAGCTTCGGCGCTCTGGCGGCCATCGTGTGGGCGCTCCACTCCCCCGCGGCGTTCCGCCGGCTCGTCGCGCAGTCCCCGCTGATTGACGTCGCGTTTCCCCTGCCATACTGGAAGACGGCGCTCGCCCGGTCCCTGGCGGGCTGGTGGCCTTCATGCCGTTTCCATCTCGACCTCGACGCGGAGGCGCTGAGCCGCGACCCCGCGGTGGTCCAGGCCTACCGACACGATCCGCTCGTCCATCACGCCATGAGCGCCGGCACGTACCGATCGCTCAAGCGGTGGCAGCGCGAAGTCGCGCCTCGTCCGGCCTCACCGACTTCGGCCGGCCTCGGCATCGCTTCCTGCTCGCCATCGCGGGCGGGAAGCGAGACGCGGCCTACCGACCTGCGGGTCCCAGTGCTGCTCTTGTGCGGTGCCGAGGACCGGATCGTGTCTGTGGAGGCGGCCAAGCGGTGGTTCAGCGGCGTGAGGGGCGAGAAGCGCTGCGTGGTGTTCCCAGGGTGCTTCCATGAGCTCCACCACGAGCCGGTCCGTGACGAGGTCGTCCAGCTCATCGCGGACTGGGTGTTCGCCGAAGGAACGGTACCGCGCGTGAGCGGATGAGGAGCTACGGCCGGTGGCTCAGCGTTGCTTCCTGTATCGTCCTGGCGGCTTCCCCGTCCATTTCCGCCGAGGTCCGTGAGGGTGAAAATCCCACCGACTGGCCCGCAGTCATCACGCGGCTGAAACAGCAGTTCTATGATCAGTCCGGCCAGGCGCGGGCTCGCTCCCAGCTGGCGGTGGCGTACAACAACTACGGGGTCAGTTTGGGGGAGCAGGGGCTGTGGGAGCTGGCGGCGACACAGCTGCAGGAAGCGTTGCGGCTGGATGAGGCCAACCAGCAATACCGGCAGAACCTGGCGAACATCTACTTGAACCAGGCGCAACAGGCCTACCAGCAGCATGCGGCCAACGAGGCGCTGAGCGCCATCGAGCGCGCGCTCCGCTATCACCCTGACCTCGCGCTCGGCTATGCGCTCCTCGGTGAAATCGAGTACGATCGCCAGCGGCTCAAGGAGGCCAAGGCGGCGTGGCAGCGGGCGGTCGAGCTCGACCCCAGCCAGGACGCCCTCAAGAAACGGCTGGAACAGGTGACGGAGGAGCTGCCCGTTGAATCGCAGTTCGAGCGCCTGTCTCAGTCTTCCTTCGACCTTCGATACGAGGAGGGGCTCGATCGGCCGGTTGGCTTCGACATCCGGGATGCCCTGCTGGAGGCCAGGCGGGAGGTGGGGTCACATTTCGCGTACTGGCCAAAGCAGAAGATCGTCGTCCTCATCTACAGCGCCGAGAGCTTCCGCAAGCTTCGCGAAGAGACGCCGGAGTGGGTCGCCGGCCAGTTCGACGGGAAGATCCGCGTGCCGCTGCCGAGCGCCGGTCTTGAGCCGGCGAGGGTGCGGCAAATCCTGTTCCACGAGTATACGCACGCGCTCATCCACGACTTGAGCAGCGGCCAGTGCCCCCTCTGGCTCAACGAAGGGCTCGCGGAGCACGAAGGCCGCACGCAATTACGGGGCTCGCTCGATCGCCTGACAAAGGCGCGGAACGCGGGGCCGTTGATTCCCTGGTCGGATCTCTCGACCCACTTCTCGACGTCGCTCTCGAGGGAGGAGGTCGCGCTGGCCTACGAGCAGGCGTACGGCATCATCGCCTACCTCACGTCCCGCTACGGGTTCTGGCGGTTCAAGCGGCTGCTCAAGGCGCTCGGGGACGGGCAGGCGTGGGAGCAGGCGTTCGCCGGGGAGTTCCGGGTGAAGCTGCCGCGGCTCGAGAGCCAGTGGCTCGAGTGGCTGCCGGAGTTTCTGCGGACCCACCCCTCATGAGACAGGTGCTGGCGTGGGCGCTCTACGACCTGGCCAATACCTTCTTCGCCGTCGCGATGCTCTCCTTCTATTTTCCGTTGTGGGTGGTGGAAACGAAGGGCGCCAAGGAGCTCTCCTTCAGCCTGGCGCTGGGTGTTTCCATGATCTGCGTGTCGTGCCTCATGCCGTTCTGTGGTGCCATCTCCGACGCGACGGGGCAGCGGATGCGCTACCTGCGGTGGACGACGTACGGCTGCACCGCGGCAACGATGCTGGTCGGGCTGACGAACCGCCTGAGCACAGCGCTCCTCCTGTTCGGCTTTGCCAACGTCTGCTACCAGCTGGGGACGGTGTTCTACGATGCGCTGCTCTGGAGGGTGTCGGCCCCGGAGCGGTTGGGTGAGACCTCCGGCCTGGGTGCTGCCTTCGGCTACCTGGGTAGCGCGGTCGGTCTCTTGACCCTCTCCCCGTTCGTCAGGGCAGGGGGGTATCAGGCGGCCTTCGCGCCGGCGGCACTCGGCTTTCTGCTCTTCGCCCTCCCAAGTTTCTTGCTCATTCGGGAGCGACCGGCCGAGGGTTCCGTTCGGATGGACTGGGGCGAGGCCGTCCGGTCCGCCATGTTCCGTCTCGCGGCCACGGTGCGTTCCGCCCGCTCGCCCCGGCAGGATCGCCGGGGCGAGCTGTCCGCCTTGTGGCGGTTTTTCTGGGCTTCCTTCTTCAGTCTCAACGCGATCAACACCGTCCTGGTCTTCATGGTCATCTACATGAAGCGCGTCGCGGGCTTCACGCAAGAGGAGATCATCCGCTTCTTCGTGTTCAGCCAGCTGTTCGCGGTCGCCGGCTCGCTCGTCTTCGGCCGGATGATCCCGCGGTGGGGCGCGAAGCGGACGCTCGGGTGGATCTGGACCGGATGGCTCGGGGCGCTCGGGCTGGCCGCGGCCGACCCGTCCGGACCGTGGCTGTGGGTGGTGGGGCCGCTGATCGGGTTTTGCCTCGGCTCGACCTGGGCGACCTCCCGGGTGCTGCTCATCGAGCTCTCGGCGAAGGATCACCTGGCCGAAATGTTCGGGCTCGCCGGATTGTTCGCCAGGGCCTCCTCGGTACTGGGCCCGCTCCTGTGGGGTCTCCTCGTGTTGGATCCGGCGCGGTACCGCTACGCGCTCTTCCTCCCCATGTCGCTGCTCGCCATCGGCATCTGGCTCCTCCGCCGGGTGCCCGATCCATCGCCCCGATGATTCCACCACCTGTGTGTTGGCCGCGGGCCGGTCGCTGGGCCAGGATCATTGGTCGAGGTGGCGGCCTAGCGACCCGCGTCGCCTTCGGCGACGCCACACACGTGGTGGGATGAAACAACACGAAATCGCCGGTCTCTTCACTCAAATGGGGGACCTCCTCGAGTACCGGGGCGACAACCCGTTCCGCATCCGAGCCTACCGGCGGGCGGCGCAGAACCTCGAGGGCTTCAGCGGCGACCTGCAGCGCCTGGCCGATGCCGGGCGGCTGAAGGAGCTTTCCGGCGTCGGCCCGGACCTGGCCGACAAAATCGCGGAGTATCTCGCGACTGGCACGATCGGCGCCATCGAGCGGCTCAAAGCGTCCATCCCGCGTGGGGTGCTGGAGCTCCTGGAGGTCCCGGGGCTCGGTCCCAAGACCGCCAAACTGCTCACGGAGCGGCTGCGGATTTCGAGCGTGGCGGAGCTGGAGCGGGCCGCGCGGGCCCACCGGCTCCAACAGCTGCCGGGATTCCAGGCGAAGAAGGAAGAGAACGTCCTGAAGGGCGTCGCGGTCCTCAAGAAAGGGCGGGAGCGCATGCACCTCGGGGTGGCGCTGCCGCTTGCCAAGGAGCTCCTCGCACGGCTGCAGCGCGTGCCCGGCGTCACCGCGGTGTCAACGGCCGGCAGTCTGCGCCGCATGAAGGAAACGATCGGCGACCTCGACCTGCTCGTGGCCTCCCGCGCGCCCGCCCGGGTGACGGACGCCTTCTGCCGGTCGCCCTTCTGCGCCAGGATCCTCGCCGCAGGTCCGACGAAATCCTCGATCCTGACGTCCGATGGGCTGCAGGTGGACCTGCGGGTCGTGGCGCCGGACTGCTTCGGCGCAGCACTCCAATACTTCACCGGCTCGAAGGAGCACAACGTCCGCCTTCGGGAGCTGGCCATGCGCCAGAGGCTGAAGGTGAACGAGTATGGGGTCTTCCGCACGAAGACGAACCGGCGGATTGCGGGTAGGGAAGAGGCCGACGTCTACCGCGCCCTGGGGCTGGCGTGGATTCCGCCGGAGCTGCGGGAGGACGGCGGCGAGATCGACGCGGCGAAGGCCGGGCGGCTCCCGACGCTCGTGGAGCCGCGCGACATCCGGGGCGACTTCCACATCCATACGACTTGGTCGGACGGCAGCGATTTGCTGGAGACGGTGGCGAAAGCCGGCGAGCAGCTCGGCTACCAGTACCTCGCCATCTGCGACCACTCGCCGTCGCTGAAGGTGGCGCACGGCATGACGGTCCCGCGGTTGCGGCGTCAAATGACGCAGATCCGCGCCCTCAACGCGCGCGCCACACGGTTCCGGCTCCTGATGGGCGCCGAAGTGGACATCCTGGCGGACGGGCGGATGGACTATCCCGACAAGGTGCTCGCCGAGCTCGATTTCGTCGTCGGCGCGATCCACTCGGGTTTCCAGCAGAGTGAAGCGGTCCTGACGCGCCGGCTCATCGCGGCGATGCGCAACCCCTACGTGACCCTGATTGCGCATCCGACCGGCCGGCTGATGGGGCAGCGCGAGCCGTATCCGCTGGATCTCGAGGCGGTCTGCAAGGCCGCCAAAGACACGTGGACGGCGCTGGAAATCAACGCCTATCCGAAGCGGCTTGACCTCTCCGACACGGCGGCCCGGCGCGCCGGCGAAACCGGCGTGATGCTGGCCGTCTCGACCGACACCCACAGCATCGACCAGATGGGCAACATGGCGATCGGCCTGGGCGTCGCCCGGCGCGCCTGGCTCTCACCGCGGCAGTTGCTGAACTGCCTCTCGCGGGAACGGCTGCTCGCCTGGATCGCCCGCAAGCGAAGGCGTCTTGCCACATGAGCGGGACGGTCCACCGGTCGGGATTCGTCGGCATCGTCGGCCGGCCCAACGTCGGCAAATCGACCCTGCTCAACTACTACCTGAAAGAGAAGGTGGCGATTGTATCGCCCAAGCCGCAAACCACCCGGCACCGCATCCTCGGCGCGCTGACGCGCGACGACGCGCAGGTCATCTTCCTCGACACGCCAGGCCTCCAGAAGCCCGAGCACGCGCTCGGCCGGCACATGCAGGAGGCGGTGAAGGCGGTGCTCGACGAGGCTGATGTGATCGCGGTCATGATTGACGGGCGGGTTGGCCTGACGGATGCGGACGAGCAAGTCTTCGCCAGGATCAAAGAGGTCGTGCGCTGGCGCCGCGGCGAACCACGTGTTCCAGCCGTCCTCCTGGCGATCAACAAAGTGGACGCGGTCAAGAAACCGAAGCTGTTGCCACTACTGGAAGCCTGCGCCAGGATCGGGCTCTTCGCCGAGTGCATTCCGGTGTCGGCATTGACCGGCGTCCAGATGGACACGCTGTTGGAGCGCATCGTCGCGCATCTGCCGGAAGGGCCGCGCTGGTATGAGCCCGGCCAGCGGACGGACCAGACGCCGCAGCGGCTGATGAGCGAGTTCATCCGCGAACAAATCCTCATGGCCACGCATGAGGAGGTGCCGCATGCGGTGGCGGTGCTGGTGGAACAGGTAGAGGAACGTGAACGCGTGACCGTCATCCAGGTCACCATCCTCGTGGAGCGGCCAGGGCAGAAAGCGATCCTCATCGGGCGCGGTGGCTCCATGCTGAAGCGCATTGGGACGGCGGCGCGGCAACAGCTCGAGCGGCTGCTGGGGCGCAAGGTCCACCTAGAGCTGTGGGTCAAGGTGGCCGAGGACTGGCGGGAAGACGAGCGGATGCTGCGCGAGCTGGGCTACGGCGGGTCGGGAGCGTCCTGATCCCACCACCTGTGTGTTGGCCGTGGGCCGGTCGCTGGGCCTGGCCATGTCAACGAAGCGATAGCCCAGCGACCTGCGTCACCTTCGGTGACGCCACACAGGTGGTGGGATGATGCCGCGGGTACGGTGCGTGAAACGCTCGACCATCTATCAGGGCAAGGTGATCCACCTGGTCAAAGAAGCCCTCGAGGCGCGAGGCCGCCGCTTCGCCCGCGAGACGGTCCTGCATCCAGGTGCCGTGGTCATCGTGCCGGTGTTGGGCGACTCACGGCTTGTCATGGTGCGCCAGTATCGCCGCGCCGTCGATCGCGTCCTGCTCGAGCTGCCGGCCGGGACGCTGGAACGCGGCGAGCGCCGGGACGTCTGCGCCAGGCGGGAGCTGCTCGAAGAGACCGGCTGGCGCGCCGGGCGCCTGCGCCGGCTCGGCCGGTTCTACGCGGCTCCGGGCTTCCTCTCGGAGGAGATGACCGTCTTCCTGGCAACCGGCCTGACGCAGGAGGCTGCGCATCCGGAGCCGGACGAGCTGGTAACGCCGGTTGTCCTGACGCTGTCGGAGGCGCTGGCGAAGATCCGATCTGGGGCGATCCGCGATGCGAAGACCATCATCGGCATCCTCTTCGCCCGCCGGGTGCTCCGGGAGTCCAGACGCCTGTTGGCAGCCGACCGACACCTGTAGTAAGCTAGTGGTTCGACAACTTTGTTTTGATGGGTTGCTCACCACTAGTGCTGAGCGGATTGAAATGATCGACCGATCATTTCAATCTAGTCGAAGCACTAGCGACGATGGATGAGGGCCATTCCTCCGCATGACCGGACGACCTGCCCGGCTTCTTACCCTTCAGACGACCCTGGCGCGGTTGAGCCGGCGCGAGCTGCGCGCCTCGATGGTATACTCATCGTGAGGAGGGTCATTCCATGACGATCACCATGACCGCGAAGCATCAGGTCACGATCCCCAGAAAGATCGCCGACATTCTCTCCCTGAAGAAAGGGACGATGTTCGACGTCATCGTGCACCGCAACCGGATCGAGCTCATCCCCCTTGAGACCGTCGAGAAGACCTTTACCGATAAGGAATATGAGCAGCTCGATGCCCTGACTGCCGCCGAGCGCGGCCAGGAGAAGCGTGTGACGAACGCGTTCCTCCGCGCCCTCAACACCGCGAAGGGTTGATCCCTGCGCGTCATCATCACCCGCGAAGGCGACAAGGGCATCGCCGTCCTCGCTGGCAACCACGACCAGATCCGACGGTTCCTCGCCAGCGCGTAGGATCCTCCACGCGAATCCTCCACACGAAGCTTGACAGCCGCCCACCGGCGCGGTACGATGGCCCCATCATTTGACCCCGTGGTGCGTTCGAAGGGGCTCACCTCCACGTAAAAAAAGTAAAACCTTCGCGAAGCGTCATGACGCCCGCGAAGGTTTTTTGTTGCAAAGAGAAACCTGAATACTTGACTCAGACCCGACAACGAACTCATCCCGGTTGAACGCATCCAAAGCCGCCGGAAATTTCCTGAAGACTTCGTGTTCCGGCTCACCCGCGATGAAGCAGAGGCGGTGCTGCGTTCTACGATCGCTTCAGGGAACCGGTCGCAAACTGCGACCAGTTCCCAAACACACCGCGATCCGCGCGTTCTTCCCTACGCCTTCACCGAGCGAGGCGCCATCCAGGCAGCCAACGTGCTCAATTCGGAAGCCAGGTCATCATCTGTCCACAAAGGTTGTTTGTTGGTTCGCTCTCGAACGACGAGAAAAAAGGTTCAACGCTTGAGATCACAAGCTGTGATTTCAAGGTAAGGAGGCGCATGGCAGCAGACAGAGAGGTACGGTTCGAAATCTCCGGCCCCACTGCCATGTGGACCCGCCCTGATACAGGCGCGGCACCGATATCCTATCTCGCCCCAACATATTCTGCGGCCAAGGGGATGTTTGAATCAATCCTGCGCCTACGGTCGGTGGTCATCCGCCCCCTCAAGGTTGAAATCTGTTCGCCGCTGGTCTATCACACCTATACGACTAATTATCGGGGGCCATTGCGCAAGAGCAAGCTGTTGAGTAGCGGCGATGCCTATCAGTTGATGGCAACCGTCTTGATCGACGTTCGTTACCGTCTGTATGCCATGGCCGAGGCGATTCCAAAAAACCGAGTGACGACCAATGATTCCCACGCCTACCACGACATATTTTTCAAGCGACTGAAGCGCGGCCAGTGTCACGACGTGCCCTGTCTCGGGTGGAGAGAGTTTTCGCCTTCCTATGTGGGAGAATTTTGTCCGCTGACCCGCGTTCAAGAGGAGATCGATGATCTTACGGTGCCTTCCATGCTGCACACGGTCTGGGATGCCGCGTCAGACGGACGCTATCGCCCAGTCTTTCATTCCAATGTGAGGGTCAAGAAAGGCTGCTTGAGCTATGTTGAATGAGCTTCGTCTGATCGCCGAGGCGCTGAGACGATGTCAACAGACTGTCCCACGGGAGTACCCCTACCTCAGATCCATGCCCAATGCCGTTACGTATGTTTTGCGTGTTGGGCAGGGTGGTACCGTCGTGTCCTGCGAGGAGCGCTCACCGGAACAGATCCGAAACGCTGCGCTCAAAAGAATTGAGTCCGGTGGCGGAGGGACTAGTTTTCCTGGCTTCAATTTTCGGCGCTTTACTGCCAAGGGGAAAGTCGACACAACCTTTTGGAAATGCTGGAGGGAATTTCCTGAGAATCTCAAAGGATGTTTTTCGAATTGCCCACCAGAGTTCCGGGCGTTCGAGGAGTTGGTGAGACGCTGCGTCAAGCGTTCTGTCACAGAAGACCAAATCCGAGACAGCATTGACCACGCGTTCAAGATCGCTCACAAGGAAGGAAAGTTGAGCCGGAGAGGATGGAAACAGTTCCAAGATCTGGCTGATCGTCAGAAGGGGAAACCAATCAGCGTGTTCCTTGAGGTTAACGATTCTTCGTCATTCGACTGGCCGGTGGCAACTCCAAAGACCATAGCCTTTATCAATGAGCGTCTTCTCGAACGTAAAGGCGATGAGTCGTTTGCCACAGGGGGTAAGGGAGCGGAGAAGAAGAGCGGGCAGGATGCGTACGGGGACAGCGGAGATATTCAAACTCGGTTTCCTGAGGCAGGATTGCCTGTGATCGGGAAGGTCGTGTTGTTTTCCATGACGTCAGATTCACCTTGTCAGTCTCGTTACGGAGCTGTTGAATCGGGGCTCTTTCCGGTCGTTAAACCCACAGCGACAGCGATGAAAAACGCCTTGGCGTGGATGACAAGTCCGGCGAAGAAGGGAAGGACGTGGAGCGACGTGCCTGGCCAGAAGCTCGTTATCCGAAATGGTCGAAGAAGGCGACAAAACGATCTGCTCATCAGTTATTGTGAGGCGCAACCCGAAAGCGAAGGGACGTTCGCTCGGTTCTTTGGCGACCTGAATCGACAGGTGGCGACTGAGACGTTTGAGCTGGCCTGTCAATCAGTGATTGCTGCGTTGAATGGGATTCCTCAGAGGAGAATGGATTCCGCCGTCCGCGTCGTGGTGCTCGCGAAAGCTGACCAGGGACGAACTAAAGTCGTCCTCAGCGAGTCCTATACAGTTCAAGCCATTGAGGCCGCGGCACAATGGTGGTCGTTGGCTTCACAGAACATTCCGCAGGCAGCTCTCTTGTTGCCGATTGAGCAGGGAAAACCGGCGCAGGGACGACCTCCGACCATTCCGTTTCCAGGGCAGGTCGTACGATGTTTGAATAAAGAGTGGGTGCAGGAGGCGAGCAGATCCGAAGAATTGCACGGATGCTCTCTGGTCGATGTCCATCAGCTCATGATATGGCACGATGCGGAGACGGCCCGAAAACTCCTTGAATTGGCGGTTAGACGCTTCATGCCGCTCATCTCCGCAATCAGACATGGGCAGCACCGCGGCAAGGAAATAGACATTCCGGTTATGGCCAGAGAGGACACATTGACGGCTGTTTGCGTACTTGGCATTTTACTGTTGGCGTTCCAGCGGCGGAAGGAGGAATACATGTCGGCGTCCCCGTTTCAGATCGGGCATCTGTTATCGCTAGTGGATCAGTTACACAAGCTCTACTCGGAGGAAGTTAGAAAAAGCCTTCCGAACCGGCTTCTTGGCAACACAGTGTTAGCGACAGCTCTGAATCAACCTAATACAGCGCTGGCTCTGCTAAGTCAGCGTCTTCTCCCCTATAAAGCGTGGGCCGATACGGTATCTGTCGGGGAGAAGGTCGGGTTGGCACGATGGTTCTCCAAAGAGTTAGGACGAGTGAGCACCGACATCCACACCAACGGCATTCCAGAACAACTAACCAATTCTGGGAGGGCCGAAATGTTACTGGGTTATCTGGCTGGGAAAACCAAGGAGGACAAGTCATGATTATACGGGCGACCGGACTATTGGTGCTGGAGGTTCGCAACTCGAACCCGAACGGTGATCCTGATCGGGAAGGCGACCCACGCCAGCGACCGAATGGCCTAGGAGAAATTTCCCCCGTCTCTGTCAAGCGAAAGATTCGCGATTTGATTGACGATAAGGAGGGGCCGGTGTGGCAGGCAATCGGCAAGGGACTTGATCCAGATGAGTTCCTCATTCTCGAGAAACGCGGACGAATCCGCAAAGATATTGACAAGATGAACAAGAACGATTTTACTGAATTCCAACGCACCTACTGGGATGGTCGAGTATTCGGCAATACGTTCTTGGAAGAAAGAGAAACGCAGGATACGGGAGGGTCAAGCGAAGGGGCAAAGGGACAGAAAAAACAGGGAAAGACGAATAACATTCGGTCGGGAGTGGTGCATTTTGGTGTGGGGTTGTCGGTTGCGTCGATTGACATTGAGCGCTCTACATTCACGAACAAGGCAGGGGTGGAAGAAGGCAAAGATCGAGGTATGGCGCCGCTCGGGTTTCGTGTGGTGGAACACGGCGTCTATACCATCCCATTCTTTGTTAATCCGACGGCGGGAGGCAAGCGGGCGGAGAAATCGGGATGCGAGCCCAGAGACGTGGACCTGCTCTGCCGGACGCTTCCGCATATCTACAGTCATACCATCTCGTTAGGTCGCTCGATGGTCGAAATTCGCCATGCTCATTTTATTGAGCACGCATCACTATTGGGATCGTTTTCTGACTTTCAGATGATTGACGCTCTCACTCCCCGTCTCCGCGATGGCATCGAGAAACCCAAGAGGATTGATGATTACCTCATTCCCCACTGGGATGATGTTCCGGAAGTCCTAAAGAGCAGGGCGGCCCGGTATCGTGATTTGGTCGAAGTGCGCGTAAACGTAAAGGTGGGATAAGGCCAGCCTGCGGAGAAACCTCAGAAATGGATGGTCTCACATCAGAGCCGCTAGCCCACAGCGCTTCGGAGAAAAACGTGACGCCGCAGACGTACGCGGAGCATATCCATGGAGTTGCAGAAGATGCGCAGCGGTTTGGAGAAGAGGTGGCGTCATTTATTCCGGATGAGACCAAACGCAGTCGGTTTGTCAACAGCGTGCTAGCGGCAGCTCTCTACCACGATCTTGGTAAACTCTGCGTGGAAAATCAGCAGGTTCTTCGTACCAATACGAACGACAAGCTTCCTATTAACCACGTTGATGCCGGGACGGCTCACTTAATTCAACAGAACAATATTTGCGCCGCGTTGCTGGTGTATTCCCACCATCGTGGTTTGCCATCGCTAGGAGAGGAGGCTGATAAGGGTGACGTCTATTGCCTTCGAGATCCCGAAGTGCATGATAAGACTGACAGTGAGCTTGGAGCATATCTGGCAGAGCATCATGGATGCATTTGTTGTGAAACTCCGGCCATGCATGAGAGGCCAACGGATTTCAGTCCCCTGTGGAACCGGATGGCGCTTTCGTGTTTGGTGGACGCCGATCATTCCGACACCGCGCGTCATTACGGAGATGCAGGGCATCTGGCGCCAAAGCCAACACAATGGCAGGTCCGCCTTAAGCAACTGAACAAATACGTTACTTTGCTCGAGAAGAAGGATTCAGCGAGTGATCGAACGCGTATTCGGACGGCGATTTATAAGGCGTGTCGAGATGCCCTGTGGGATTCATCGATTTGCTCATGCGACAGTCCGGTAGGCACGGGGAAAACAACGGCGGTCATGGCCTATTTACTTCGGGTGGCCGAGAAAAAACACCTGAGACGCATATTTGTGGTCTTGCCATTCGTCAACATTATCAATCAAGCCGTTAAGGTGTATCGCAGCGCCATGGTGGGTGCGGATGAAAATCCCGAGACCGTGATCGTCGCCCACCATCATCGTATGGCGTTTAACAGTCGCGATCTTCGACACCTTGCTGTTCGGTGGAACGCCCCGATTGTTGTCACGACGGCGGTTCAATTTTTTGAGACGCTGGCAGCTCATTGGCCGAGTTCGCTCCGTAATTTGCATCGCATGGCTGGTTCAGCCATCTTCATCGATGAGGCTCATGCCGCGCTTCCTCCTCATCTGTGGCCGCAAGCGTGGAGGTGGCTTCATGAACTGGCTGAGTCATGGGGGTGTCACATAGTGCTGGGGTCGGGGTCGCTACAGAAGTTTTGGACGTTGCCGGAGTTTTCAGAACCCCCCAGCGAGATTTCCGAACTGATACCTGATGCTGTTCGAAACCAGGCCATTGATTTTGAATCGGGCCGCGTTCGGTATCGGACCCGATCGCAGCCAATGAATAAAGGCGAACTGGTCCAGTTCATTCTCGAGCAACCGGGGCCAAGGGTCGTTATCGTGAACACTGTCCAATCCGCGGCAGTGATTGCGGATACGCTTCGCCAAAGCATTGGTAGAGCCCACGTGGAGCATCTCTCCACAGCTTTGTGCCCAAGAGATCGTGAACCGGTTGTGCAGCGAGTGAGGGATCGGCTAGGGAACCGCGACGACACGGATTGGGTGCTTGTGGCGACAAGCTGCGTGGAAGCCGGCCTTGACTTCTCATTTCGCACGGCGATTCGAGAGTCATGCGGATTGGTCAACCTGGTTCAGATTGGTGGGCGGGTGAATCGGCACGCAGAGTATTCTGTGGCGGATGTGTGGGACGTGCGATTATCCGATCGGTTACTGCCCAACCATCCGGAATTCAGGACTTCAGTACGGGTGTTGGAAGAGCTATTTCAGGAAAACCATGTTGGGCCTGAATGGGCAACGGAGGCGATGCGACAGGAAGTTCGTCAAGATCCGAACCAAAGGGCGAAGGAGTTAATCGAACGAGAACAGCGATGGGATTTTCCGGAAGTAGCTCGGTTGTTTCAAGTGATTGCGTCGTCCACGATTACTGCCGTGGTGGACCAGGATTTAGCTGGACGACTAGAACGGAAGCTGCCGATCAGATGGATGGAATTGCAGGATGCCAGCGTACAAATCTGGTCCAACAAGCTGTCAGTCTGGCCATTGCGCCCAGTCCGCGGCCAGAAAGAACTCCTTGTTTGGAGTGGTGGATATGACAACTTCATTGGTTATATGGTGGGGGTCCTACCCTTGTTACAGGCCGATGGGGAGGCCTTCATTATCTGATGAGGCGTTGTGCGAATGGTATGGCGAGAAGCCGTGGGTAGTACGCACAGGAGGGAGAAGCACGATGAACGGGGGTACTGAGCAATCTGAAGGATGGCGCGATCCGCAGCCGATCATCGAGGAGATGGTGCGGCGGATCGTGGACCGGTTCGCGCCGGAGCAAATCATCCTGTTCGGGTCGCACGCCAGAGGCAACGCGGGGCCGGATAGCGATGTGGATCTGCTGGTCGTGATGCGTGGGGTCGAAGGGCGCCGCCGGAAGACCGCCACGGCTATCGATGTGGCGCTGATGGATATGTCCTTGCCCAAGGACATCATTGTCGTTACGCCGGAGGAGGTGCAGCGGCACCGGGACTTAGTGGGCACGATCGTCCGGCCGGCGCTGCGGGAGGGAAAGGTGCTGTATGAGCGAGCCGTCTGAGCTGACGCGCCTGGTGCGGGCGTGGGTGGAGAAGGCAGAGCACGATCTCAAGAACGCCGAGCATACGCTGACGTTAGGCGATGATTGTCCGATCGATACGGTATGTTTTCACGCCCAGCAGTGCGCTGAGAAGTATCTCAAGACGCTCCTCGTGTTGCACCAACGAGATTTTCCGAAGACGCACGACCTGGGCGCGTTGGCACGATTGCTCCCCTCTGACGTGTTGCCAAAAGTGAACACGGATGCCTTGCTGACATTGAACCGTTACCCGATTGAGGCGCGATATCCGGGCGATTGGGAACCGATGGACCGGCATGATGCCGAAGAGGCGGTTGAAGTGGCGCGGAAGCTCCGTGCTGTCGTCAGAGCGTTGTTGCCGCGTGAGTGCTTGGAATAGCTGTGGAATGCGCTTTCAGGAGTGCTCCGCTTCTGACGAGCCGGTGCTGGTGTCGATGTTGAACGATTATCTCTTCTGCTCGCGGCGGGCGGCGTTGAAGGGCATTGAAGGCGTTCGCAACGAGAACGTGTACACGCTGGAAGGCACCTTCCTGCATGACCGGACGGATACGCCGGGGGTGGAGGAGCGGCCGGGGGTGCGGGTCGCGCGAGCGCTGCCGGTGTTCTCTCGCGCGCTGGGATTGGTCGGCAAGGCGGACGTTGTGGAATTCCACCGGCAGCCGGATGGGCGCGAGGTGCCGTATCCGGTCGAGTACAAGCGGGGGCCTCGGCGCAAATGGGACAACGACGACGTGCAACTGTGCGCCCAAGGATTGTGCCTGGAAGAGATGCTCGGGACAGCGGTGCCGATGGGGGCGGTCTTTCATGCCGCGTCCAAACGCCGGAGGGAAGTGCCGTTCGATGAGCCCCTGCGGGTGTTGACGCGCCAAACGGTTGAGGCGGTCCGAATGATGTTCGCGGCTCGCCGGGTGCCACCCGCCGTGTTGAAGCCGCGCTGCGATGGCTGCTCGTTGCGCGACACGTGCATGCCGGAGATCACGCAACAACCGGATCGTGCGGAGGCGTTCGCCCGTTCCGTGTTCCGGCCCGACTGACATGAGCGACGGTGTGCGGCTCAATACGCTCTACGTGCTGACGGAAGGCGCGTATCTCCACCGCGACCATCTCTGTCTCATTGTCGAGGTGAAGCAGGAGCGGAAGCTCTCGGTGCCGATCCATCACGTCAGCTCAGTGGCGCTGTTCGGGTCGGTGATGGCCAGCCCCGGCGCGATGGAGCTGTGCGCTGACGCCGGCGTGGCGCTGACGTTTCTCTCGACGACAGGGCGGTTGGTTGCCCGCGTCGATGCCCCAGGCTCCGGCAGCGTGCTACTGCGGCGGGAGCAGCATCGACAGGCCGATCAGCCGGCGGTTTGCGCGAAGCTGGCCAAGCAGTTCGTGGCCGGGAAGGT
>Ga0209515_10000837_pt1 | contig 53402 bp, 52 predicted proteins | sample Subgroupgradi54m_FD_187454 | JGI IMG/M metagenome (GOLD analysis project Ga0209515, IMG submission 187454) | Subsurface groundwater microbial communities from S. Glens Falls, New York, USA - GMW60B uncontaminated upgradient, 5.4 m (SPAdes)... ... | reverse complement strand
GCGCGCGCGGGCGCAGGCCGAGCCGCACCGCGGGCGCGCTCGTGGTGCTGGAGGACGGCGAGCCCGCGGCGTTCCTCGAGCGGGGCGGCCGCAGCCTGCTCACCTTCGCCCGCCACGGACACGAGTGGATCGAGGCTCTCGTCACGCTCGTGAAGGACGGGCGGCTCACGAAGCTCGAGCTGCACCGGGTCGATGGCACCGCGGTGCGCGAGTCTCCGGTCGCCGACGCGCTGCGAGCGGCAGGCTTCCGCGACGCCTACCGCGGCCTGGTGCTCCGCAGCTGACCCCCCTCGTCCTCGAGGCGGGACCTCAGGCGACGGCTACCTCGATGGCGGCCAGCACGAAGCGGTCGCGGCCGCCGGACTTCGCGCGGTACAGCGCGCCATCGGCACGGCACAGTGCCGCGGCCGGGGTCTCGCTCGACATCCGCACCGCGATCCCGGCCGAGAACGTGGCCGAGGGATCCGCGGCCCGCCAGGCCTGCTGCAGCCGCTCCGCCGCCGCGATCGCACCCTGCTCACCGGCCCGGCCCAGGATCATCGCCAGCTCGTCGCCGCCGTAGCGCGCGACGCAGTCACCCTGCGGCGGACCGCGTGCTCATACCGACGTATCGGCGCGCGGCGGGAGCCGACCTCACTCCCGATGTGCCCGGCGGCTACGCTCCCGGCGGGCCGGGCGAGAAGAAGGAGTGCACCGTGGGATTCCTCGACAAGGTCAAGGACACCGCCAACAAGGGTGTCGAGAAGGGCAAGCAGGGCGTCAAGCTCGGACAGGAGAAGATCGACGCCGCCAAGCTCAAGAAGCGGGTCGGTGAGCTCAAGGAGGAGCTCGGGGGCGTCGTCTACGCGCAGCGCACGGGAACCGGCGCGGCCGACGCCGACGCCGAGATCACCCGTCTCGTGGGCGAGATCCAGGCCGCCGAGCAAGAGCTGGCCGACGACGCGACCGCGGCCGGCTAGAGCGTCGCGAACGCGGGCGCGGTCGACATCAGGTCGGCAACGAGCTCACTGTCGGAGCTGACTGTCGCCGTCCACCTCGACCCGCCGGCAAGGAGCGCGCCCATGTCCGATCGCTACGACCTCGTCATCGTGGGCATGGGCTCGGGCGGCATGGTGGCCGCCGAGCTCGCCGCCACTCTCGGCGTGAGGATCGCGGTCGTCGAGCGAGGCCGCGTCGGCGGCGACTGCCTGTGGACCGGCTGCGTTCCGAGCAAGGCGCTGCTCGCGGCGGGCAAGGTCGCGCACCACATGCGCACCGCCGACGAGTTCGGCATCGGCGCGGTTCAGCCCCAGGTCGATCGGGTCGCGGTCTGGAAGCGGATCCGGGCCGTCCAGCAGGAGATCGCGAGCACCGACGACAACCCCGAGCGGTTCGAGTCGGTCGGCGTCGAGATCGTGCGGGGCGAGGCGAGGCTCACCGGCCCCAACACCGTGCGGGTCGGCGAACGCGAGCTCGACACCCGCTTCGTGCTGCTCTGCACCGGGAGTCGGCCCGCGGTGCCACCCATCCCCGGCCTGTCCGAGGCCGGCTTCGTCACCAGCGAGAGCCTCTTCGAGCTCGCGGACCCGCCGGCCAGCTTCGTCAACATCGGCGGCGGCCCGATCGCGGTGGAGATGGTGCAGGGCTTCACCCGCCTCGGCATCCCGGTCACGTTGCTGCAGAAGGGGCCGCGCATCCTCCCGCGCGACGAGCCGGAGCTGGTCGACCTGCTCGTCCGCTCGCTGCGGTCCGAGGGGATCGACCTGCGCTTCGACGTCGAGACCGAGAAGGTCACGGTCGAGAACGGCAAGAAGGTGGTGCACGGCACGCAAGCCGGCCGGCCCGGGCGCTGGGAAGCCGACGAGCTGCTCGTCGCGGTGGGTCGCCGGCCCAACGTCGAGAGCCTCGGGCTCGAGGAGGCCGGCGTGAAGATCGGTCCGCGTGGCGTAGAGGTCGACGAGCGGATGCGCACCAACGTGCCGTCGATCTACGCGTCGGGTGACCTCGCCGGCCGCTACCTGTTCACCCACTCGGCGGCGTACGAGGGTGTCCGGGCCGTGCGCGACATGTTCTTCCCCGGCAAGGGCAAGGTCACCGCGGGCATCCCGTGGTGCACGTTCACCGATCCCGAGCTCGCGCACGTCGGCCTCACCGAGGCCGAGGCCCGCGAACGGCGCGGACGCGAGGTCGAGATCTGGCGCCAGGACCTCAGTCACAACGACCGGGCCCGGGCCGACAACGCGGCCGACGGCGCCATCATCGTGGTCACCGCCAAGAAGCGGATCGTGGGTGCGCACATCCTCGCCCCGGCCGCGGGCGAGATGATCCACGAGTTCGCGCTCGCCATCGAGAAGGGCTACAAGCTCAACGAGCTCGCGTCGTTCGTGCACGTCTACCCGACGGTGGGCACCTCGGTCGGGCAGCTCGCGGGCGAGGCCGCGTTCGAGAAGGCCGAGAAGCTGCGCTGGCTCGTGCGGAAGGGCAAGTAGGGTCCCGTCCGTGGCCGTGCACGCGCTCGACAACGCCCGGTGGGGCTTCGCGACCAACTGCTTCGCGTGTGAGCCCTCCAACGCCGCGGGACTCAAGATCCCGTTCTTCCACGACGACGATGCCGCGGCCGTCTTCGCCGAGTTCACGCTGGGAGAGGAGTTCTCCGGCGCGCCCAGCTACCTCCACGGCGGCATCACGATGACCGTGCTCGACGAGGCCATGGCCTGGGCAACCATCGCGGTGGGTGGGAGGTTCGCGGTGACACGCGAGATGCGCACGACATTCGAGCGACCCGTGAGGGTCGGCCGGCCGTACCGGGTCGAGGCCCGGCTCACCGCGCAGACCGACGAGCGGATCGAGGCCGAGGGCCTGGTGCTCGACGGGCGGACGCGCCCCTGCGTGCGCGCGACCGCGAGCTTCGTGGTGCTCTCGGCCGAGCGCGCCGCCGACGTGCTCGGCACCGAGGCGACCGGCGACGACGCCAAGTACGTGCGGTGACCGACCTCGGCGATCGCCTGGGGCTGGTGGAGCTGCAGACGGCCGCGGGCGAGACGGTCGAGCTGGGCGCGTTCCTCGACCGGATGCTCCTCGCGGTCGCGGTCCGCTACTACGGCTGAATCCCCTGCCTCGACTACCTCGCGCAGGTGCGCGGGGCGCATCCGCAGATCGAGGGCCTCGGCGCGCGCGTCATCGCGATCGGGACCGGCGCGGGCTTCCAGGCCCAGCGGCTGATGGACGACGGCATGCCGTTCCCGTGCCTGGTCGACCCCGACGCCAACCTCTACCGGGCCCTCGGCATCGGGCGCGTCCCGTGGCACGGCTGGCTGAGTCCGGGGCCCTGGCGCAACTACATCCGCGCGTTCCGCCGGGGCGGGCGCCAGGGGCGGGTTACGGGCGACTGGCGCCGGCTCTCGGGCGTCGCCGTGATCGACCCGCAGCGCCGGGTCCGCTGGCTCCACCGGTCCGGCACCGTCGGTGACTACCCGCCGATCGCCGAGGTCCTCCGTGTTCTCGCCGATCCTCCCCCGGTTTCGGGGTAGGAAGTGGGGGCCGGCACAACCGTTCCTTACCCGAGAACGGGTGGGTGTGCGAGTCCTTACCCGAGAACGGGTGGGGGTGCGAGCAGCTCGGGCGCGGCCGGGAAGAAGCAGGCGCCCACGGTGCCGGGGCCGGTGTGCGCGCCCACCGACGGCCCGAGCTCGTAGCGCACCAGCTCGGCCACCTCGACCAGCTCGCGCAAGCGGTTGGTGAAGGCGGCCTCGAGCTCGGGAGCGAGGGCCGCGCCCACGCCCACGCGCTGCGGGACCCCGCCCGCGGTCGTGCGCACGTAGCCGGTCATGGCCTCCACCGCCGCGTCGACGTCGTGCACGCGCGCGACTGGCTGCATCAAGCCGCCGGCGAGCGCGAGCACGGGGATGCCGTTGCCCGCGGCGACCTGCGCCGGGAGCCGACCGCCCCGACGGGCCAGGTCGAGCGCGCCCACGACGAACACGTTGCCGACCCGCCCGGCGGCGGCGCGCGCCGCGTCGGCCGCGTGCCCAAGGTCGGCGCCAGCGGCGAGTGCATCGCCCGCAGCCCACACGCAACAAGCGACCGCAAACGACGCGGTGCCGGTGTCGACCACCTCGACGGGCACCGGGCTGCCGCCGGCCGCGACCCTGACCGAGTTGACCGTCGCCGAGATGTTGGACCCGATGTGGACGGAGAGGATCTCGGTGGCGCCGGTGGCCGCGGCCTCCTCGTAGGTACGCAGCACGTCGCCGGGCGAAGGAGCTGCGGTCGACACCTCGGCGCCCGCCGCCAGCCGCTCGTAGAAACCGTTGGTGGTGAGGTCGACACCCTCCTTGAACGGCTCGCCGCCCAGAACGATCGTGAGCGGCACCACCCGCACGCCGAACCGATCGCGCAGCTCGGGAGGGATCTGCGAGTTGGAGTCGGTGACGAGCGCGATCACGCCGACGCTCGGTGCGCGGCAGATCGGAACTTCCACAGGATCATCCCCGATCCGACCGCCGCGAACGCGGCGAGTCCCGGGCCCGGCTTCGGTCCCCACAGGTTGGGAAGCTTCGCCCGCCACCACACCAACGCGGAGGCCAGCCAGACCAGGCAGGCGATCTCGGTCGCCCGATCGGCGCGCTGCGACCGCGCCGCGCTCGCGCCGGCCACCGCGAGGTCGATCGGAAAGTAGGCAGGGAAGACGGCCAGGCACGCGCCGGCCGACGTGGCGACACCCTTGCCACCCCGGAACCTGCTCCAGGGCGGCGCGATGTGACCCGCGATGGCCGTGGTGGCGGCCGCGTACGCGCTGTTGTCGCCGCCGATCAACCGCCCGATCACGCCCGCCGCCGCGCCCTTGGCGACGTCGGCGGCGAGCACGACCATCCCCCACCTCGTGCCCAGCACCTTGGCCGCGTTGAGCGCGCCCGGGTTGGCGCTCCCCTCCGTGTGGAGGTCGACCTGGCCGTGAGTCGCGATCCGGCTCACGATGTCGGAGGACGGGATCGAGCCCACGAGATAGCCGAGCGCCGCCGCAGTGATCGTGCTCGTCGCGCGGGCCATCGGGAGAGACTACGAGTGGTGCGCCACCTCGCGCATCCGGATCGCCACCAGCGCTCCCGCGGCCGCGGTGAGGCCTCCAACCACCAGGATGGCGGCCGGGATGCCGAGCATGTCGCCGACGATGCCGGCCAGAAGCCCCCCCACCGCGTAGCCCAGGTCGCGCCAGAGCCGGTAGACGCCGACCGCGGACGCGCGCCAGCTCGGGTGGGCTCGGTCGCCGATGGCCGCGATGAGCGTGGGGTACACCAGCGCGGTGCCGAGGCCCATCGCGAGCGCGGCCACGAGCCAGCCGGCAAACCCGCTCGCGACGACCAACCCCGCGATCCCGAGGGCCTGGAGCCAGAGACCGGCGACGATCAGCGGCTTGCGCCCGGCGCGGTCCGACCACGCGCCCGTCGCGAGCTGCGCGACGCCCCAGGAGGCCGGGTAGAGCGCGGTCACGATCCCGATCCGCCCCACCGAGAGGCCCTCGCCAACAAGGTAGAGCGGGACCAGTCCCCAGACCATCGCGTCGTTCAGGTTGTTGACGAGCCCGGCGACGGACACGACCGAGAGCGACGGGTCGCGCCAGCTCGTGTGGGTGAAGATCTCGCGGAACGACGGCGCCGACTCGATGGGCGCATGGTGCCGCACCTCCTCGGCGGCGTGGCCGTGGGTCTCGCGCACGAACCCGGCCGAGAGCACGAGGCCGATCACCGAGATGCCGATGCCCAGCACGAAGGGGGCCGGCCGCGGTCCGTACGCGGCGGCGAGCGCACCTGTCACCGCCGCGGCGACGGCGACGGCACCGTAGCCCGCGGCCTCGTTGAGACCGAGTGCCAGGCCGCGCCGGCGCGGCCCGGCGAGGTCGATCTTCATGATCACGGTGGTCGACCAGGCCAGGCCCTGGTTGAGGCCGAGGAGCACGTTCGCGGCCACCACCCACGCCCAGCTCGGCGCCCAGATGATCATCGGCGCGACCGGGAGCGCGGCGATCCAACCGGCCACGAGCACGCGCTTGCGCCCGATCCGGTCGGAGAGATGGCCGGCCAGCAGGTTGGCCGCCGCCTTCGAAAGCCCGAACGCGACGAGGAAGGAGAGCGTGGCCGACGCGGACGCGATGCCGAACTCGTCCTTGGCGAGCAACGGCAGCACGGTTCGCTCGATGCCGACCATGCCACCGACGAACGCGTTGACCACGACGAGCAGGCTGAACTGGCGCCAGTTCGCCACCAGCCCGAGCCGGGGCCGCGCGTGCGTGGTCAACGCTCGAGGGGAAGGCCCGCGGCCTCCCAGGCACCGATCCCCCCGATCAGGTTCGCGACCCGCACTCCCCGCCGCTCGAGCAAGCCGGCCGCGGTCGCCGATCGCTCGCCGTGGCCGCAATAGGTCACGACATCGCGGAGGTCGGCCGCGCCGCCGGCCACGATGTCGCCGAGCTCGACGTGTCGCGCGCCCGGGATCCGGCCGCCGGCGAGCTCCGAATGCTGCCGGACGTCGAGCATGACGGCGCCCCGCGCCACCACGCGTCGCGCGCCGTCGGGATCGGTCTCCGCCACCGATCGGGTCGGAAGACCCGCCTCCCGCCATGCCTCGACGCCGCCGTCGAGCCAGCCGATCACACGGTCGTAGCCGATGCGCCGGGCGAGACGCAGGGCCTCGGCTCGCCGGGCGTCGGCGACGAGGAGCACTACCGGCACGCCGAAGGGCACCACCCATCCGAGCCACGACGCGAAGGCCGGTCGCAGCTCGATCGAGACGGCGTGCTCGGGGTGGAGGACCGCCCATTCGTGGATGGGGCGCGCGTCGACGAGCCACGCGCCGTCGCCGAGCGCCGCGGCAACGGCAACGGGGTCGAGCGCGGCCGGCTCCGCGAGATCGCGGAGCGGGGTGGGCCCGCGGCGGTTCACCTCTCGGAGATACCCGTAGTACGTCGGGAAGGTCCCGAACCCGGCGACGAGCTGCCTTACGAAGGCGTCCTCTTCGTCGATCTGGAGCAGCGGATTCGTCTTCCGCTCGGTACCGATGGTCGGATTCGCCGTCGGCGTCGCGACCGCCAGACAGAAGGAGCCGGCCCCGTGCGTCGGGTCGAGCGCGGTCTCGTCGGGAAGCTCGGCGAGGCGGCGCAGGCTGCGGAACTGGGCCCGGCTCAGGCTCTCGGTCTGCGCGTCGCCCATGAGATCGGTGCGAGCCGCGCCGCCCAAGATGAGAGAGCCACCGCTGAAGAGCGCCGTCGGCCGGCCGTCGACGAGGAGGACGTAGGCGAGGTGCTCCGGTGTGTGGCCGGGAGTCGCGAGCACCTCGACGGCGACATTGCCCCACTCGACGCGGTCCCCATCGACCAGGCCCTTGTGGGGAAAGGCCGGCGCGATCTCGGCGGGCACCATCACCTCGGCTCCGGTGGCCGCGGCGAGCTCGGGGCTCCCGCTCACGAAGTCGGCGTGGAGATGGGTCTCGAGGCTGGCGACGATCTGCACACCGAGACGATCGGCGAGCTGGAGGTGGCCCTCGATGTCGCGCCGCGGATCGATCGCGACCGCGAGCCCGCGGCCGAGCTCGACGAGGTACGACGTGTTGCTCAGCGCCTCGTCGGGGATCGAGTGGACGGTCGGCCCGCGCACGGCTCGCTCACCCATCCGGCGCGAGGACTCGGGGTCTCGGCATCGTTCCCTTGCCCTTGCCGATGATCAAGTAATTGTTTGAATATTAGAGCATGCCGTCACGGGCGTCAACCCTGTCGACCCCGGGCGAGTTGGTCTCACGCGCGCTTGCGAGCGAGGAAGGGGTAGCCGAAGACCTCGAAGGCCCGCGCCTTGTCCTCGCCCTCGGCCCCCTCGAACGTATCGACGGGTGGCCCGATGGCGACCTCGACGAAACCGATCTCCTCGAGCATCGACCGCCAGCCTGCGCACGGCAGGCCCCCGGCGATTCAGCCGGTCCAGAGATCGATGTCGCGGAGCGCCTCAGGCGGGACCGATCGGCCGTTGGCGATGTCGGCGAACTGGAGGTGACCACCCGGCCGGAGGACTCGCAGGACCTCGCCGAACACGGCGCGCTTGTCGGCGCAGAGGTTGATGACGCCGTTCGAGATGACGACGTCGGCCCAGCCGTCCTCGACGGGGAGCGCCTCGGCAAGACCCTCGCGGAACTCCACATTGGCGAGGCTGAGCGAGTCGGCCGTCGCCCGCGACTTCTTCAACATCTCGGGAGTCATGTCGATGCCCACCACGCGGCCCTCGGGCCCGACCTGCGCTACCGCAACGAAGGAGTCGAAGCCGGCACCGGAGCCGACATCGACGACCCGTTCGCCCGCGGCGAGCCGCCGTAGCGCGAACGGGTTGCCCACCCCGGCGAACGACTCGACCGCCGGGTCGGGCAGCGCGTCGACAACCTCGGGCTCGTAGCCGAGCCGCGCCGCCAGCGGACGGCCCGTGTGGAAGTGGTAGGTCGCGTCCGGCTCGAGCGCCACGTCGCGGTACTTCTCCCGCACCTGATCCCGCAGGGTCTCCGGGTCGACGAGCAGGTCATCGCTCACGGCTCATCCTCCCCTCCGGCCGCCACCGGCAGCCCCGCGTCCTTCCATTCCGGCAACCCGTCCTCGAGCCGGCGGGCCTCGAGGCCTCTGCTCCGCAACATCCGCACGGCGTCGTCCGCATAGACACAGTAGGGACCGCGGCAATACGCGACGATCTCGACGTCCCGCGGGAGCGAGCCGAGCCGGCGCTTCAGCTCCGTCACGGGCAGCGAGCGGGCACCGGCCACATGACCGGCCTCGTACTCAAGCACGGGCCGCACGTCGACAACGGTCACGTCCCCCCGGCGGAGTCTCCTGGCCAGCTCCTCGCGGCTCACCGGCTCGAGACCGTTGCGCTCGCCCAGGTAGGCCGCGGCGAGCCGCTCGACCTCGGCGACGTGGGTGGCGGCGATGCCCCGCACGGCCGTCCACAGCCGCGCGACCTGATCGTCGGCCAGCCCGTAGACGACGCGCGTGCCCTCACGGCGCGAGCGGAGCAGCCCGGCGCGAGCGAGCACGTGCAGGTGGTGAGAGGTGTTGGCGAGGCTCTGATCGATCTCGGTCGCGATCTCGTCCACCGACCGATCGCCCTGCATCAGCAGGTCGATGATCTCGGCCCGGCGGCCACTCGACAGGGCCTTGGCCACCGAGGCGAGCGCCGCGAAGAGCTCGTCCTTGGCCTCGCGGTGGCCCACTCCCGCTCTCCGCCGCTCGTTCCCGTTCACGTCCTCACTCTAGTATTCAAACGAACGCTAGAGGAGCAGCGGGAGGCGCCAATCCGCCGTCGCGGGGTGGCCTCAGCCGCCGGAGACGTCCTGGGGGCGTGACCTGCCGGCGCCGATCCACGGCATCATCTCCCGCAGTCGCTCCCCGACCTCCTCGATCGGGTGCTCGGCGCTCTCGCGCCGCAGCGCGTTGAACACCGGCCGGCCGGCCTGGTTCTCGAGGATCCACTCCCTCGCGAACCGGCCGCTGCGGATCTCGCTGAGGATCTCCCTCATCTCGGCCCGCGTCTCGTCGGTGATGATGCGGGGGCCGCGGGTCATGTCGCCGTACTCGGCGGTGTCGGAGATCGAGTAGCGCATGTTGGCGATGCCGCCCTCGTAGATCAGATCGACGATGAGCTTCACCTCGTGCAGCGTCTCGAAGTACGCCGACTCGGGCTGGTAGCCGGCGTCGACCAACGTCTCGTAGCTGGCCTTGATCAACTCGACCAGGCCGCCGCACAGCACCACCTGCTCGCCGAACAGGTCGGTCTCGGTCTCCTCCTCGAAGGTGGTGTCGAGCACGCCGGCTCGTGTCGCGCCGATGGCCTTCGCGTAGGCGAGCGCGGTCTGCTTCGCCTTGCCGGTCTCGTCGGCACCCACGGCGACGAGCGACGGCACGCCGCCACCCTCTTCGAACGTGCGTCGCACGAGGTGACCCGGGCCCTTCGGCGCGATCATCCACACGTCGACGCCCCGGGGCGGGCGGATCTGGCCGAAGTGGATGTTGAACCCGTGCGCGAACGCGAGCGAGTCGCGCGCTTCGAGATTGGGCTCGATCGACTCCTTGTAGACGCGGGCCTGCTCGGTGTCGGGGAGCAGCACCATGATCACGTCGGCCTCCTTGCAGGCCTCACTGGTAGTGAGCACCCGCAAGCCGGCCTCCTCGGCCTTGCTCCAGCTCGACGAGCCCTCGCGCAGCCCTACCCGTACGTCGACCCCGGACTCCTTGAGGTTCAGCGCGTGCGCGTGCCCCTGCGATCCGTAGCCCAGTACCGCGACCTTGCGGCTCTCGAGGAGCGCGAGGTCGGCATCGGTGTCGTAATAGATGGTGGCGGGCATCGTCCTCTCCCCGTCCTCTCCCCGTCCCCCACTCGCTTTGGCGTCACCAACCCCTCGAAAACGATGGCCTTGCGACGCCAAAGCGCAGCAGGGAACCCTACGCGGTCTTGTTCCTCACGGCCCGCAACTTCTTCATCGGCTCGCGGGCCAGCTTGGGCAGGGCGATCCGGCCGGTCCTTTGCAGCTCGGCGATCCCGTAGGGGCGCAGCAAGTCGGAGATGGCGTCGAGCTTGGCGGGCGTGCCCGCGACCATGAGTGTCATCGCGTCGTAGCCGACGTCGAGGATCTTGGCCTCGAAGATCGACGCCAGCTCGGTCACCTGCGAGCGCGATTCCGCGCCCACCTTCACCGTCGCGAGCATGAGCTCGCGCTCGACGGCTTCCCCGGCCGACAGCTCGGTGATCTTGATCACCGGGATCAGCTTGTTGAGCTGCTTCGTGACCTGCTCGAGCGGGGCCGACTCGGCGTCGACCACCACCGTCATGCGCGAGAACCGGTCGTCCTCGGTGGGGCTGACGGCGAGTGAGTAAATGTTGTAGCCGCGGCGCGAGAACAGTCCCGCGACGCGCGCCAGCACGCCGAACTTGTTCTCCACCAGCACGCTCAGGATGTGGTGCTGACCGTCGCTCACCGTCCGCCCTCCTTGTCGAACTCGGGCCCGAGGATGATGTCGTCGTTGGAGCCGCCCGCAGGCACCATTGGATACACCTTCTCGCGGTAGTCGACGCGGAAGTCGATCACCACCGGGCGGTCGTCCACCTCGTTGGCCTTCTCGATGGTGGGCACGACGTCTTCCGGCGTCTCGGCCCGCAGGCCTACGCAGCCCATGGCCTCGGCCCACTTCACGTAGTCGGGCAGGTCGGGCGACAGGTACACCTCGCTGTAGCGCTCCTCGTAGAAGAGCTCCTGCCACTGCCGCACCATCCCCAGGTACGCGTTGTTGAGGATGGCGATCTTCACCGGGATGCGCTCGGCCGACGCGGTCACCAGCTCCTGCGCGGTCATCTGGAAGCAGCCGTCGCCGTCGACGGCCCACACCATGCGCTCGGGCTTGCCCACCTTGGCGCCGATCGAGGCCGGCACCGCGAAGCCCATGGTGCCGAGGCCGCCGGAGTTGACCCAGGTGTAGGGGTGGTTGAACCGCCAGAGCTGACTGGTCCACATCTGGTGCTGGCCCACGCCGGCCACGACGATGGTGTCGTCGGGCGTGTTGTCGCGCAGTGCCTCGATGCAGAACTGCGGCTTGAGGGGACCGTCCTCGTGCTGGTCGTACTTGAGCGGGAACTCGGCCCGCCACTGGTCGATCTGGCGGTCCCACTCCTCGAGCGACGGCCACTCGCGCTTGGCCCGGTCGGCCTTCACCGCCTTCACCAGCTCCTCGATCACGAGCCGGCAGTCGCCCACGATGGGCACGTCGGGCCGGCGCACCTTGCCCAGCTCGGCCGGGTCGACGTCGACGTGGATCACCTTGGCGTCGGGCGCGAAGGTGCCCACCTTGCCCGTGACACGATCGTCGAAGCGGGAGCCCAACGCGATGAGCAGGTCGCAGCGCTGCATCGACGTGACCGCGGTGTAGTTGCCGTGCATGCCGGGCATGCCCAGGCAGAGTGGGTGGTCGTCGGGGAACGAGCCACGCGCCATCAGCGTGGTGACCACGTGAATGCCCGTCAGCTCGGCCAGCTCGCGCAGGACCTCGGCGGCGCGGGCCTTGAGGATGCCGCCGCCCGCGTAGATCACGGGGCGCTTCGCCTCGCCCATGAGCCGGGCCGCGTCCTTGATCTGCTTGAGGTGGCCCTTCGTGCTGGGCTTGTAGCCGGGCAGGTCGACGCCGTCGGGCCAGTACCAGTCCATCGTGGCGTTCGAGATGTCCTTCGGCATGTCGACCAGCACCGGGCCCGGCCGGCCCGTGGTCGCGACGTGGAACGCCTCGCGGATCACGCGCGGCACCTCTTGCGCGTCAGTGATGAGCCAGTTGTGCTTCGTGACCGGCATGCTGATGCCGGTGGTGTCGCACTCCTGGAACGCGTCGGTGCCGATCGCCGCATAGGGAACCTGCCCGGTGACGACGACGATGGGGATGGAGTCCATGTACGCGTCGCACATCGGCGTGACGATGTTGGTCGCTCCCGGACCGCTCGTCACCATCGCGACACCGGGGCGGCCGGTCGCGTGCGCGTAACCCTCGGCCATGTGGCCGGCACCCTGCTCGTGGCGCACGAGGATGTGGCGGATCGACGAGTCGATGAGCGGGTCGTAGACGGGAAGGATCGCTCCACCGGGGAGGCCGAACATGACCTCCGTCCCCTCCATCTCGAGGCTCTTGATGAGGGCCTGGGCCCCGGTCAGCTTCATCGCTGCTCCTGCTCGCTGGTCTCGGTGGTATCGGCGCCGTCCCCGGACATCTGCCGGGGACATCTAATCGGGGATATGAAAAGCCCCTCGCACGGGCGAGGGGCGGAGGCGCACGGACGCGTCGAGGCGCCGTGCGCTACGGAACTACGAGGATCGTCGTAGGGAGAATGGTGATGGGGCGATCAGACATCGAACAGCCAGTCTGGCGCGTCTCGGGCCCGAGCGCAAGCGGTGGGCGCAAGTGGCGGGCACGAGCGTCGGGAGAAGCTGGTCGACGGTGCCGTCAACCCCGAGTGCCCGCGCCAACAGGCTCGAGCCCGACGGGCTCCACGCTGTCGTCGACCTTCCGACGATCGAACGGCAAAAGGGCTTCCGCACTCAGCGCGGCGATGCCCACCGGGGCGAGGTCGCCGGCGGAGCGGTAGACGAGATAGCGGGGCACCCAACGCGGGTGGAACTTGGCGTTGAACGTGAGCAGCGACTCGATCTGGAAGTACGGGTTGAGCCGCCGGATCACCCACGCCTCGACCGCCTGCACCCGCGAGAGGTCGGCACCCTCCTCGATGAGCCCCTTGAACGCGGCGAAGTTGAGCGACACCTCGGCCACGCCGTGCTCGCGCGCCCACTGCACGATCTCGACGATCAGGCGTTCGTTCACACCGTTGGGACCGAGCGCGTCGCGCCGCATCGCGTCGAGCGAGAGGCCGGTGCCGGCCTTGCACGGCACGAAGCGCTGGAACGCGATCGGCGTGCCGTCGGCGTCGCGGCACACCGCGATCAGGCATTGCGAGTCGCGGCCGGAGAGCAGCTCGTCCAGCGCCATCGAGAAGCCGCGCTCGGGCGCGCCCTGGCGGTGCCGCTCCGCGATGCCCACCAGCGCCCGTCTTAGTGTGGGGTCGAGCTCGCCCTCGCGGTGGATCTCCGTGGTGAGCCCAAAGTTCTTCGTGCGGTTGTACGCCTGCCGGACGGGGCGCATGGGCCGGCCCTCGAGGCTGAAGCCGGCCACGTCGATGACGGCTTCGTCGCCCAGGTAGTGCGCCCGCAGGCCGGCCCGCTCGTAGAGGTCGAGCCGGTCGCCCCGCACACCCACGAACGCGGGCCGCCATCCGTGCGCGGCGCACCGCTCGAGGAACCGGGCGATCGCGTCGTCGAAGCTCGACGGCTCGCCCACCGGATCGCCCGAGGCCAGGCCCACACCGTTGACGTAGCGGAACGCGATGGCGGCCTCGCCGTCGGAGGAGAGGACGTATTGCTTGTCGTGCCGGAGGGCGAACGGGTCGAGGGTGTCGCCGTCGAGCCGGTCACCGAGCCGGCGCACCCGCTCACGCAGGCGGACGACGTGGTGACTCACCGTACGCTCGGCCACCGGCGCCAGCGCCAGCAGCACGATCGTGAGCAGGCTCAACGCCCCGAGCACCGTGATCGACGCGGGGAACCAGCTCCCGAAGCCGCCCGCGAAGCGCAGCGGCCCCGGCATGCCGACCAAGCGGGCGCCGACGGTCCGGACCGCCAGCGGCACGGTGAACGACCCGGTGGTCGTGTTGCTCCGGATCCCGAAGCCGACCAACCCGTACGCGAAGTCGATCACGATCACCAGCGGGACCGCGGACGCGAGCGTGCGCCAGCGGGCGAGCGGTGTGGGCGCGGTGAAGAGCTTCCGACCCCGCACGAGGAGCCCGGCCACGACGAGCGTGACCGCCGCCTCCTCGAAGTCGAGGCCCTTGATCACATGGGTGACGGCCGACACGACGAGCAGCGTCACCGCACCCAGGTAGGCGAGGCGCCGGCGGTGCACGATGCCGCGCCCGAGCAGCAGCAGCGCGACGCCGAGCAGCGCCGTCGCGCCCTTGGCCACGTGGGTCGTGTCGGGCGTGAGCGCGTCGTGGAGGAAACGTAGGCGGTCGCGGAACTCGGGCGTGAGGGCCGAGAAGAGGCTGACGGCCCCGGCCGCGGCCACCGCCAGCCCGAGGAGCCGGGCCTCGAGGTGCGCGCGCCGGACGGGGCTGGATGGTTCCGAGGACGGCTCCGAGGATGGCTCCGACTTGGGGATCATGGCTCCCGACTGGTCCCGTAGCACTCGCACGGGGCCGCGCGCATTCTGCGCCGCGGAGTGTGAGAGCAACATGAAGGGTACTCCACTGCGACCGCGTTGACGCGCCGGGTCAGCGTGTCTCCACCAGCTGCGCGTGGCCGGTTACGTCGCGCGCCGCCGACGAGCGGCCTCGCCATCCTTCGACGCCTCGCCATCCTTCGACATGGTCGCGGCCGCGTGCCGCGGGAGTCGGATCCGCACCACCGCGCCTCCATCCGCGTGGTTGGCGGCAACCGCCTCACCCCCGTGCGCGACCGCGATCGCGTCCACGATCGCCAACCCGAGCCCGGCGCCCTCTCCCACCCCGCGGCGCGACCCACCGCCGTGGGCGAAGCGGTCGAAGGCCCGGCCCAGCAGCTCCGGCGGGAAGCCGGGGCCGTCGTCGTGCACCTCGATGAGCGCGTCGCCGGCGCCTGCGTCGTTGGTGCGCAACGTGACCTCTACGCGCGACCGGGCGTGACGCAGCCCGTTGTTGAGCACGTTGGCAACTGCACGCTCGAGCGCCGTCTCGTCGCCGGCCACGGTCGCGTCGCCTTCGACGGTGATCGTGGCGGCAGAGTCCGGATGAGCCCGGGCAAGATGGTCGGCCGCGCGTCGTGTGACCATGGCCAGGTCGACGGGGCGCCGGTCGCCCGCGCCACCGGCTCGGGTACGGGCGAGCACGAGCAGGTTCGCGGCGAGGCCGTCGAGCCGCTCCACTTCCTCGAGCAGCGAGTCGAGCGCGGACGCCAGCTCAGTACCGTCGGTCGCGGCCATGCGCGCCAGCTCCGCCTCGCCTCGCACGATCGCGATCGGCGTGCGGAGCTCGTGGCTTGCGTCATCGAGGAACGCGCGCTCATGCGCGACGGCAGCCTCGATCCGGGCGAGCAGCTCGTTGAGCCGGCGGGCAAGCTCCGCGATCTCCTCTCCGCCGCGCGGGATCGACAGCCGGCGCCCCGGCTCGCGCACGGAAAGCTCGTCGGCCTCCTCGATCATCGAGCGCACCGGCGCCAGCGCGGCTCCGGCGAGGAACCAGCCCCCCAGCGTCACCAGGCCCGCGAGAAGCGGGAGCCCGAGCGCGAGCGACAGCTCGAGTCGGTGCTCCGCCTTGGTCGTGTCGTCGAGCGAGGTGCCGACCACGATCACGACGGGCCGGCCGGCCATCGTGCCCGGACCGACGCGAAGCCGGGCCCGCCCGGCCTTTGGCGGTACCGAGCGTACGAGGGTGGCGGGGTGGCGGGCGGCCTCGGCCTGCTCGACTCGGCTCAGCACCGACCGGCCACGGAGCGCCCGCGGCGCGGCCGCGACGACCTTGCCATCGGTGTCGAGCACCTGTGCGAACGACTCGGTGTCGGGCAGGGCACCGACAGAGCGACTGCCGACCGTCGGCTGACTGTGGACAATCTGGCGCGAGAGCGTCCGGAATCGCGTGTGCAGGCCGTCGTCGAGCGACTCGCGCAAGGTGGTCCGGAACTGCACCGCGACGGTCACGCCCACGAGCGTGCAGAGGAGGACGGTCGCGAGGCCGAAGAGGAGCGTGAGCCGGCTCTGCAGCGTGCGCGGTCTCAGCGGTCGCGGTCTCAGCGGTCGCGGTCTCAGCGGTCGCTCCCAAGGCGGTAGCCCACGCCGCGCACCGTCTCGATCGATTCGCGGCCGAAGGGCCGGTCGATCTTGTCGCGGAGGTAGCGTACGTACACGTCGACCACGTTGGACGTGCCGTCATAGGCGAAGTCCCAGACCCGGTCGAGAATGGTGGAGCGGCTGAGCACCTCGCCGGGATAGCGCATGAAGAGCTCGAGGAGCGCGAACTCCTTCGGACTGAGCTCGATCGGGGTGCCGGCCCTGGTCACCTCATGGCTCGCCGGGTCGAGGACGAGGTCACCGATCATGAGCACGGTGGGGCGCTCGGACGCGCGGCGCCGGGTCAGCGCCCGAAGGCGCGCGTAGAGCTCGGCAAAAGTGAACGGCTTGGGGAGGTAGTCGTCGGCGCCGGAGTCGAGACCGGCGACGCGGTCATCGACGCTGTCGCGGGCCGTGAGCAGGAGCACGGGGGCCCACCGGCCCGCCGCCCGCAGCCGCCGGCACACCTCGAAGCCGTCGGGTGGCGGGATCATCACGTCGAGCACGATGGCGTCGTAATCGCATTCCGTGCCCAACCAGAGCGCGTCGTTGCCGCTCGCAGCGAGGTCGACCGCGTAGCCCTCGCGCTCGAGCGCGCGCTTCACGAGATCGGCCATCTTGGCCTCGTCCTCCACCACGAGCACCCGCACCCCCGCATGGTACGGCGACCACGCCACGGGTTACCGGGCGGAGGCCTCGACCGGCCGCGGCGCTCCCCACCGCCACTCGATCACGACTCCGGCGGCCAGCGCGACGAGGTGCTCGACGTCGGTGAGCCCGTGGCCTCCACCATGTCCGAACACGAGCCCGTTCACGAAATACCACAGCAGCCCGGCCAGCATCAGGGCGCCGAGGACGCGGACGCGCCCGTAGAGCACGCACGCCAGCGCGCCCGCGCACGCCGCCAGCCCGGCCGACGCGCCCACGTCGACGCGGTGGTACACGAGCGAGGCCGCGTGCCAGCCCAGCAGCGCTCCCGAGATCACCACCACCGCCACCGCGAGCGTGGCCACAACGTGCCCTACGAGAAACGTGCGACCCGCGAACAGCGCGCCCCGGGTGAGCGCGTACGGAAGGAAGAGCGCCACGATGAAGAAGGACGTCGGACCGATCATCCTGAGCCGCGACAGCAAGAGACCCGACCCCACCAAGGTCCACACCTCGCCGTGCAGCATCCGCTCCGGCGAATACGCGCACAGCGCGCGGATGACCGGCGCGGTCGGCGAGGTCATGCGGAGCACGGTGATCGCGGTCGGCACACACAGGAACGCAGCCACACCGAGCAAGCGCACCAGCCGGGCTTCGAACGCAGAGCGCGCCCCGCGGGCGTTGGTGACCGGGATGACGTGGCTGGTCACAGGCGGGTCACTTGCGCGCCGAAGCCGGACGCGTCCAGCCAGTCGAGGGCGCCGGGAATATCGGACCGCCAACGGGCCCATCGGGCCGCGGCAGGGAGCGGCCGGCCACCGGTGCCGGGAGCGCGGCGCGCCGGCCGGTACACATACAGGGCCGGACCGGACACGCTCGACTCGGTGACCGGCGCCCGCGGGTGCAGCGCGACCACGAAGCCGATCCGACGGTCGCTGTGGCCGAGCGCCAGCGCGCCGTCGCCGCCCCCGCCGACACCGACGACCGCGACCGACCCGGGTGAGATGTCGGCGTGGTAGCGCCGGGCGACGAGCGGCAACAGGTCGCGCCGGATCGACCCGAGCTGCTGCTGGTGCGGCACGTCCTGCCAGCCCGCGGCCGGGTCATGGAAACCGTCGGCGGTGGGAAACACGGCGATCACCGGCGGGAAGGAACCCGCCGCGATGCGCTGGTCGAGGAGCCGGTCGACGGAGCCGCCCACCATCCAGTCGTCGCCGGTGCCGGGGATCCCGTGCAGGAAGACGACCACCGGCAGCGAGCCCCGGCTCCTTACCGCGGCCCGAGCGGGCACGTAGACCCGCGCGACCTCGGGCCGCTGCTCCAACGCGCCGGCCTGGTACGTGAGCGTGCTCACGGTGCCGCGCGCGGTCGTCGAACCGGTGACGGCAGCAGCTTCGGCCGGTTGGTCCCCGAACCGGATGGCCTGCACCGCGGTGTTGACCGCCCACGGGCCGTAGAGCGTGAGCACAGCGGTGAGCCCGATCGCGCCGGCGAATGCAGCGGTGGCCCAGCGGGGCCGGCGCACCCGATCGGCGAGGAAGCCGGCGGGGAGTGCGACGAGGTGGCCCCAGTCGGCCATCTGGTGGTGGAGAGGCACGGCCACGACGACGCCGATGAACGCGACGAGGGAGAGCCGGCGGTTGCCGAGGCGTGACACGAGCGCGCCGAGGGCGGCCGCGACCGCCATCGAGGCGCCGTAGTCGAGGTTCTGCCCGGCGCGCACGAGCACGACCCGACCCGTCCAGCCCAACGCGCCGCTCGCGAGCGCCACGATCACCGAACCGGTCACATGTCCAAGAGCCGCGACCGCGAACGCGCGACCATGGCCCACACGCCGCTCGTAGGGGGCCAGCGCGAGGAACAGCGCGATCGGCATGGTCGCGGCCATGAACCAGTCGCGAGTGAGCACGAACGACGTGACGACCGTCCACCAGCGCCCGGCCACCAGCGACGGCCAGCCGAACGCCCCGCGTCCGGCCACGCTGCTGGGCAGGTCGCGGGCGAGCACTCCGGTCGCGAGGGCGGTGAGCGCGATGGCCGTGACGAGCCCGGTCGCGACCCACGGCAAGTCGGCCCGGCGTCCGGCGCGCAGCGACCCCCGGAAGGGCCGGCGCCAGGGCTCGAGGCGCGCGCGCAGTGCGTCCACGACGCCCATCACGCCACACCTCACGTGAGAGGAGCATGAAGGCCCGGTGCGGTTTACGCAGGTCAGCGCTGGTGGCGAGGGCAGGAGTAGGTCGTGCGGCCGGCGACGGTCCGACGCGCGAGCGGCGTACCGTCCTTCGGGCAGACCCCACCCGGCTCGCGCGAGTGCATGAGGTCGCCGGTGTGCGACCCGCCCCGCGCGCCCAGCTCCCGCAAGGTGCGCGCGATCACCCGGTGAAGCCGACGCCGCTCGGCCGAGTCGAGCGCGCCGGCCCGACGGGCAGGGTCGAGCTCCGCGCGCCACAACACCTCGTCGGTCAAGAGGTTGCCGAGCCCCGCGAGGCGCGATTGATCCATGAGGACGGCCTTGAGCGGCGCGCGGCTACGACCGAGGATCCGGTCGATGTCGGGACCGGTGAGCGCGAGCGCGTCGACGCCGAGCCGGTCCTCGTCGGGGTCGAGCTCGACCGCTCCCAATCGACGCGGGTCCCGTACGAGCAGGCGGCCGCGGACACCGAAGTGCAGGATGAGACGCTCCCATGCCGGCTCGGGCCGATTGCTCGCGTACTCGAGCCGGTCGAGCGCGCGGTGGCCGTCCACGAAGAGCTGGCCGGTCATGCCGAAGCGCAGCCCGAGGACGGGGTTGTGCTCATGGTCGCGGTCGCTCGCCGCGGCCGGGCTGCCCGGCTCGATGTCGAGAAGGAGCAGCTTTCCGTGCCGTCGGGCGGCGGTGAAGCGCCGCCCGACGAGCGTGTCATGGAGCGCGCCCGCGTCGAGCCCGCGCTTCAGGTACCAGGGGTCGGGCGCGTCGAGCGCGGTGATGCGGCGGCGTAGTGCCCGCTCCTCGAGCAGCCGGCGGGACGCCTCGACCTCGAGGATCTCGGGCACGTATGCGATGCGCTACGGGTTGGTGATCGCGCCCCGCTCGGCACCCTGCGCGAGCCGCGCGTACTTGGCGAGGAAACCGCTCGTGTAACGAGGCTCGGGCAGCTTCCAATCGACCCGGCGTCGCTCGAGCTCGGCCGGGTCGACGAGCAGGTCGAGGCGGTGGGCGTCGGCGTCGATCACGATGCGGTCGCCGTCGGCCACGAGGGCGATGGGCCCCCCGTCGACGGCCTCGGGCGCTACGTGGCCCACGCAGTAGCCGTGGGTACCGCCCGAGAAGCGGCCGTCGGTGACGAGAGCTGTGTCGGCGCCACGACCCATGCCCTTCATCGCGCCGGTGACCGCGAGCATCTCGCGCATACCCGGCCCGCCCTTGGGGCCCTCGTAGCGGATGACGACGACGACGCCGGCCTCGACGCGACCGTCGAGGATCGCCTCCATCGCCCCGTCCTCGCCATCGAACACGCGGGCGGTGCCCTCGAAGCGCGAGCCGTCGAGGCCGGCGATCTTCACCACACTCCCGTTGGGAGCCAGCGAGCCGGTGAGCACGGCGATCCCGCCCCGCGAGTGGATGGGGTCGGTCAGCGGGTGGATGACCTCGCCGTCGGGCGCGGGCGGGTCGAGGGCGACGAGGTTCTCGGCCACCGTCTTCCCGCTCACCGTGACGCAGTCGCCGTGGAGCAGGCCGGCCTCGAGCAGCTCGCGCATCACGACCGGCACGCCACCGATCGCGTCGACATCGGTCATGTGGTACTTGCCGTGCGGCTTCGTGTCGGCAACGTGGGGCACGCGGGCGCCGATGCGATTGAAGTCGTCGAGCTCGAGGTCGACCCGGGCCTCGTGCGCGATGGCGAGCAGGTGCAGCACCGCGTTGGTGGAGCCGCCGAGCGCCATGGTGACCGCGATCGCGTTCTCGAACGCCTCCTTGGTCATGATGTCGCGCGGCCGGATTCCCTCCTCCAGCAGGTGTACGACGGCCTGCCCGCTGGCGAACGCGAAGTCGTCACGACGACGGTCGACCGCGGGCGGCGATGCGCTCCCGGGGAGCGACATGCCAAGCGCCTCGCCGACCGAGGCCATCGTGTTCGCGGTGAACATCCCTGCGCACGAGCCCTCCGTGGGGCAGGCCCGGCGCTCGATCTCGCCCAGCTCGCTCTCGGTGATCACTCCGGCCGCACACGCGCCGACCGCCTCGAACACGCTCACGACGTCGAGGGCCTGGCCCTTGTAGTGGCCGGGGAGGATGGTGCCGCCATAGAGGAACACGGACGGCAGATTGAGCCGGGCCGCGGCCATCAGCATGCCGGGAAGGCTCTTGTCGCAGCCGGCGAAGGTGACGAGCGCGTCGAAACGCTCGGCGTGCATCACGCACTCGATCGAGTCGGCGATGATCTCGCGGCTCACCAGCGAGCCCCGCATGCCCTCGTGGCCCATCGAGATGCCGTCGGACACCGCGATGGTCATGAACTCGATCGGGAACGCGCCGGCGTGGCGCACGCCTTGCTTGGCCCGCTTCGCGAGACGGTCGAGTGGGAGGTTGCAGGGCGTGACCTCGTTCCAGCTCGAGGCCACGCCGACCTGTGCCTTCCCCCAGTCGGCGTCGGTCATGCCGACGGCGCGCAGCATGGCCCGGGCGGGGGCACGCTCGCGGCCGTCGGTCACCTCAAAGCTGCGGGGCTTCATCTTGTCGGGCATCGCCGAGAGCGTACCGGTCAGCGCGTATCGCGCGTATAGACGGACACGTGCCGGCCGGATGCCGCGGTGAACGGCTCGCGCTCCCACCCGCCCCAGCGATGCTCAAGCCGGAGGCCCGCCAGTCGGGCCATGAGGTCGACCTCCGACGGCCACGCGTAGCGCACCCGCACCGGGTAGAAGCGAATATGGCCGTCGGTGACGTGGATGTGCGCCGAGTCGACACGCTGCTCCACGGGGTGGTGGACGCTGAGCTCGAGCTGCGCGTCGTCGACGCCGATCCGCGTCGTCGACGTGCGCTGCCCGCGGTCTCCGAAACGGGTCAGATCGGGCACGAACGCGTCGATGACGAACCGGCCGCCCGGTAGAAGGTGCGCGGCGACGTTCTCGAAGCAGCGCACCTGCTCGTCTTGGCCGAGCAGTCCGAAGAAGGTGTTGAAGACGACGAACACGAGGGCGAACTCGCCCTCCACGCCGACGCCGGCGAAGTCGGCGATCGTCACCGGGATCGCGTCGCCTCCCGGCTTGGCCCGGAGCTTGGCCACCATCGCCTCCGACGCGTCGATGCCACAGACGTCGAGGCCGCGCGCTGTCAGCGGGAGCGCGATCCTCCCGGTGCCGATCCCGAGCTCGAGGACCGGCCCGGGGGCGGCGAGGTCGGCGAGGAACGCGACCGCACTGTCGGTGTCGTCGGGGCGGTCGAACCACTCGTCGTAGGTGTCCGCGATGCGGTCGCCGTAGGTGGAGGCGTCGTAGTCGGTCATCGCCCCAGTGCAGCAGGCGGTGCCGGGCCGCGCCCAGCATTTTCGAGCCCATCCGTCGCGGTGTTTGACAGCTACCCGAGGCGCTCGTCCAGCAGGCGGTTCAGGAGCTGCGGGTTGCCCCTGCGGTCGGTGGCCTGCATGAGCGCGCCGACCAGGGCACCTCGCTTCTTCTTGCGCACCTTGTCGTCGCCGGCCCGCCACTCCGCGACCAGCTCGGCGTTGGCGGCCAGCACGTCGTCGACGATCCGGCCCAACGCACCCTCGTCGCTCACCTGGGCGAGCCCGCGCTCCTCGACCACCTGCTTCGGCCGCTTCCCGTCGCGCAGGCACTCGCCGAGCACGTCCTTGGCCATGTTGCGCGAGAGCGTGCCGTCGACGACGAGGCCGACCAGCTCGGCCAGCCCGTCGGGCGCGAGCGGGAGCACCTCGGGCGAAGAGCCCGTGTCGTTGAGGTAGGCGAGCACGTCGCCGGCGCACCAGTTGGCGACGTCCTTGGCCGTGCCTTCGTGGAGCGCATCGACGGCGGCCTCCGCATACTCGGCGAGCCGGGACACCGCCACCAGCACGCGGGCGTCGTGCTCCGTGATGCCCCATTGCTCGACCAGGCGGGCCCGCCTCGCCGCCGGCAGCTCCGGCAGCGATGCCCGGGCCCGCTCACGCATCGCGGCGTCGGGCGCTATGGGCACGAGGTCGGGCTCGGGGAAGTAGCGATAGTCGTCGGAGCCCTCCTTCGTGCGCATGCCGTGTGTGCGCCCGTCCTCCTCGTTCCAGTGACGGGTCTCCTGCACCACGCGCTCGCCGCCCTCGAGCAACCCGATCTGCCGCTCGACCTCGTGCTCGATGGCCCTCCCCAGCGACCGCAGCGAGTTCATGTTCTTGATCTCGGCGCGCGTGCCGAGGGCCTCGACGCCGGACGGGCGGACCGACACGTTCGCGTCGACCCGCATCGAGCCCTCCTCCATCTTCACGTCGGACACACCGATGGCGTCGAGGACGGCCCGCAGCTCGGTCACGTACGCGCGTGCCTGCTCGGCGCTGCGGATGTCGGGACGGCTCACGATCTCCATGAGCGGCACGCCGGCCCGGTTGTAGTCGACGAGTGAGTAGTCGGCCTCGTGGATCCGGCCGCCGCCACCGACGTGCAGGGTCTTGCCGGTGTCCTCCTCCATGTGCGCCCGCTCGATGCCGATGCGGGCACCGTCCACCTCGAGCCGGCCGTCGACACAGATCGGGAGGTCGTACTGGCTGATCTGATAGTCCTTCGGCATGTCGGGATAGAAGTAGTTCTTGCGGCTGAAGACGGACTGCTCGGGGACGTCGAAGTGCAGCGCCGCGCCGAGCCGCAACGCGTACTCCACGACCCGCTCGTTGAGGACGGGCAGTGAGCCGGGCAGCCCGAGGCACACCGGGCACACGTTCGTGTTGGGCTCGGCACCGAACTCGTTGACGCACGAGCAGAACAGCTTCGTGGCCGTGGCCAGCTCGGCGTGCACCTCGAGCCCGATGACGGCTTCCCAGCTCACGCCGGAGCCGCCTGCTCGATGGCGCGCGCCACCCGGAACATCACCGGCTCGCCCAGCGCGGGCGCGAGCACCTGCACGCCCACCGGGAGGCCGTCGGCGCCGGTGCCGAAGGGCACGCTCATGGAGGGGTGCCCGGCCAGGTTGGACGGGATCGTGCACACGTCGCTCAGGTACATCGCGAGCGGGCTGGATGTCTTGGCCCCGAACTCGAACGCGGTCGTCGGGGTGGTCGGGGCGAGGAGCACGTCGAAATCGCGGTACGTGGCATCGAAGTCGCGGATGATCAACGTGCGCACCCGTTGCGCCTGGCCGTAGTAGGCGTCGTAGTAGCCGGCCGAGAGCGCGTAGGTGCCCAGCATGATGCGGCGCTTCACCTCCGCGCCGAACCCGGCGTCGCGGGTGCGGGCATTCATCGAGGCCGCGTCGTCGCCGTCCACCCGGAGGCCGTAGCGCACGCCGTCGTAGCGGGCGAGGTTCGACGACGCCTCGGCCGGCGCGATCAGGTAGTAGGCCGACAGGCCGTATGCGGCCGCCGGCACCGACGTGTCGCCCACCTTGGCGCCCGCGGCGCGCAGGGCCCCGGCCGCCTCGTGCACCCGGCCGGCGACGTCGGCATCGACGCCGTCGAGCAACTCGGCGAACAGGCCGACCCGCAGGCCTTCAATCCCGTCGTCGACGCTCTCGGCGATCGGCGCCCGGGCCGATGCGATGCACGTCGAGTCGAGGGGGTCGGGCCCGCCGATCACGTCGAACAGCAGGGCCGCGTCGGCCACGGTGACGGCGAACGGGCCGATCTGGTCCAGCGAGCTGGCGAAGGCGACGAGTCCGTAGCGCGACACCGCTCCGTACGTGGGCTTCACGCCGACCACGCCGCAGAACGCGGCCGGCTGGCGGATCGAGCCGCCGGTGTCGGACCCGAGCGCAAGCGGCGCGAAGCCGGCGGCTACGGCCGCGGCCGAGCCGCCGCTCGACCCTCCGGGCACCCGGCTCGGGTCGCGCGGGTTGCGCGTGGGTCCGAAGGCCGAGTGCTCGGTGGACGATCCCATCGCGAACTCGTCGAGGTTGGTCTTACCGATGGGGATGCCGCCGGTGGCAAGCACGCGCTCGACGACCGTCGCGGTGTAGGGCGGCCGCCAGCCGTCGAGGATCCGCGACGAGCAGGTGGTGGGCACGCCGCGTGTGCACAGGTTGTCCTTGAGCGCGATGGGCACGCCGGCCAGCGGCCCCGGGTCGTCGCCGCGCGCAACGGCGATGTCGACGACGTCGGCGGCGTCGCGCGCGGAGTCCGCCATCACGTGGTTGAACGCGTGCAGCTCGCCGTCGCGAGCATCGATCGCGGCCAGGTGCTCGTCCACGACCTCACGCGCCGAGCGCTCACCCGCCCTCACCGCGGCCGCAAGCTCGAGCGCGGTCATGCTCAGGGCACGTCTCCGAGGATGCGCGGCACGCGAAAGCGGCCGTCCTCGGCCGCGGGAGCCTGGGCGAGCACCTCGTCGCGGTCGAGCCCGGGGCGTACCTCGTCGGGCCGCAACACGTTGACGAGCGGGAGCGGATGGGCGGTGGGTGGCACGCCGGCCGTGTCGAGCGACGAGACTTGTGCCGCGTGCTCGAGGATCGCGCCGAGCTCCTCGGTGAAGCGCTCGATCTCGTCGTCGGTGAGCGCGAGCCGGGCCAGCTCCGCGACGTGCTCCACGTCCGCGCGCGTGATCCGGGCCACGACGCGGAGTCTAGGAGGGGGCTCTTCACATGGTCGCGCTCGCTCGGAGCCGGGACACCCGGCCCCGCCCTCCGGGACGCTCGCCGCTCAGCTCCAATGTTCGCGCTCGCTCGGAGCCGGGACACCCGGGCCCGCCCTCCGGGACGCTCGCCGCTCAGCGATACGGGTCGCCCGGATTCCCCGGGTGCTTCCACCAGTTGTCGGGAGCCGGCGTCCAGTCGGGGTCGGGGTAGATGCAGTCGACCGGGCAGGCCGGAAGACACTTGTCGCAGCCGCTGCACAGCTCGGGGACGATGATCACGTCGATGCCGTGGTTGAAGATAGCTCCGAACTGGCTCGGGCAGTGCCGGAGACACGCGTCACAGTTGATGCACTCCGACATCTCGATGCGCAGGGGCCAGTTCTGCCACTTCGGGTTGCGCTCGTGCGACGCGATGCGCTCCACGCGGGTGGACGCGGGCCCGGCCATGCCCGAAGCGTAGACGTGGCCACGAACGGCCCCGGCAGGAACCGTTCCGTCGGCGCTCGACGCCCGGCCGGGGCCGTCGCTAGGATCTCGACCGCCCGGTCGGGGCATCGCGGCGGCACACAGGAGGGCTCGCGTGGCGACGTATCCGTTCCTCTCCGACGACTGGTTCACCGAGGTCGACAAGCTCGTTACCGAGCACGGAGGCGACGCCCCCGGGACCGACATGATGATGAACCTTACGGTCACCGAGACACCCTTCGGCGAGGACCGCGACCTCCACCTCGGTGCCCAGAGCGGGAAGGCCGAGTGGGGTCAGGGCCACAACGACGGCGCCGACGTCACCCTCACCGTCGACTACGTAACGGCCAAGGAGATCTTCGTCTCCGGCAACCAGCAGGCCGGGATGCAGGCGTTCATGGCCGGCAAGGTCAAGGTGCAGGGCGACATGACCAAGCTCATGGCCGCGCAGGCGGGCGGTGGCCCCGGCGGAAACCCCGCGCTCCAGGCCGCGATCCAGGGCATCACCGACTAGCGGATCACGCGACGCGGATCTCGTGCGGGTCGGCGCACCCGCCCGAGCCGGGCTGAGCCAGGCGACTCGGGCGAGTCAGGCGCGTCAGGCCGCCCGCGCCACCCGCAGCGACGGCCGTCGGTCGGCCGACCGCACCGAGGCCGCGCCCACGATGCCGACCACGGCGACGAGGCCGCCGATCACATAGGCGAGCACGTACGGGCCCGCCGTGTGCGAGCCGCTCTGGATGGTCGAGAGCACCTGTATCCCCGCGACCACGCCGATCTGGGTGACCATCTGCTGCGCCCCGTTGGCCACGCCGAGGCTCCGGGCGTCGACGGCGTTGGCGACCGAGCTGATGAGCGACGGTGACGACGCACCGAGCCCGAGCCCCGACAGCACCAGCGCGACGAACACGAACGCGAGCGACTCCTGCGCGGCCGCGATCGCGAAACAGCCCATCGACACGACGACCAGCGTTGTGCCGGCGACGCTCGCCTTGCGCTCGCCGACGCGTACCGCGAGGTAGCCGGCGACGGGCGCAGAGAGGCTGAAGCTCAGCGGACGGCACACCATCGCGACCGACGTCTGCGCGACCGAGAAGCCGAAGATCGACTCCACGAGGAGGGGCGTGATGATGAAGCCGCCCATGTACGCGAAGTTGGACGCGAACTGCGCGATCAGCGACGCGGTGAAGTTGCGCCGCGCGAAGAACTCGAGGGGTAGCAGTGGGTGCGGGGCGGCGCGCTCGATGGCGACGAAGCCGACCACCGCCAGGGGCGAGAGCGCGAAGAGCCCGAGCACGACCGGACTGGCCCAGCCCATGCCGTGGCCGAGGCTGAGGGCAAGGAGCGCCGACACCGTCGCCACTGCGAGCACCGCCGCGCCCGCGAAGTCGATCGGCTCGCGGACCCGCCGCGGAGTCTCGTGCAGCACGACCGCCGCCGCGACCAGGGCCACCAGCGAGATGGGAGCTTGCACGACGAAGATCCAGCGCCAGCCGAAGGCGTCGACGAGGGGCCCGCCGGCCACGAGGCCGATCACCGGCGCGCCCGCGCCCACCAGCGACCACCAACCCATGGCCTTCACGCGGTCCTCTTCGGGAAAGGCCTGCATGATCAGCGCCATCGACGCGGGACCGGTCGCGGCTCCGGGGATCGAGCCGACGACTCGGATGGCGATGAGGGTGGGGCCGTCCACCGCGAGCGCGGTGAGCGCGGCGGCCACGGTGAAGCCGGCGAAGCCGAGCAGGTACACGCGCCGGTGGCCGTACAGGTCGCCAAGCTTCCCGAACAGGGGCATCGTGAGGGCCAGCGTCAGCAGCGGGCCGGTGACGATCCACGTGAGTGCGGTGGGGCTCGAGTGGACGTCGCGCGCGACCGTCCCGAGCGATACCGCGAGGATGGTGATCGTGAACCCGGTGGCGAAGAGCCCGGCGAGCACGGTCCACAGCACCCAGCGCCGGTAGCGATCGCTGCTACGCACCCGGCGGCCGAGTCGCTCACGCCAGAGCCGAGGCCAGGCGACGACCGGCACCTCCTCACCACCGGGGTAGTCGCCCGGGTAGCCCGCCGAACGGTCGTCCAGCCACTCGACCGGAGGAGTGGTGGCGTCGTGGTCGTCCATCAGGCGGCGATCGGAGCGGTCGGCATCGCGAAGGCCTCGCGCGCGACCGGAAGGCCGAGCCTACTTGGCCATCGGTTCAAGCCGGCCGTGAAGACGCGGCGCGAGCTCGGGATGTCCGCGCTCAGGGCCGATCGGAGGTGTGTCGCGCGTCGACGTCCGAGCGGTCGCCGTCGTCCTCCGGCCACCACGCGGGGTCCAGCCAGGGCGGGTGCTCGGCGGGGCCGATCTCGCGCGGGCACCCTCGGATCGGTCGCCCGTACCCGTACCCGGGTCGGACCGGGCCCGGCCGGGTCGTCCCACCGTGCGGCGGTCGTTGCATCGCCTCGCCTCCCCCTTGCGGTCTCGCCGGCCCGCCCCCGAGGCGAGCGCCCGGCCCACCCGAGGGTGAATCGTGCGCCCCGCTCGTCGGCCCCGCTGCCCAATTGCGATGGCCACGCTCCGTAGGGAGCGTACGGGAGTCGGCCGGGTTCGACAACCCCCAATCTGCCATGACGCCTAGGTAGTAATAGCCATGACAGGTCATAGCCCTTGATCAAATCCGCTGGTGCGGGCACCGTTACCAATCGGTAGCCGTCCAGCGAAGGTGCAGAGAGTCGCGCCCTGCGTGGTATCTCGGCTACTGAGTCTCGGACGCAGTACGCGTCGGTAATGCCAGGTTCGACCGACACGACCCTTCCGAGCGGGTTGGCCGCAACGCTCGGTTTCGGCGCCGGCACCACCCGTCCGATCGTGGGCCCCGGATCAGGCCGACGCGACCGCGTTGAAGAGGAGCTCGTAGACCCCGACGCCCTCGAGGCCGTCCGACGCGAGGTGCATCGGGACCTCCTGCACCGTCGTGGAGCCGGGGCGCAGCGCGACCGACGTGTGCGAGCGCCGCGCCGCGAACTCGAACACGCGGCCCCCCTCGACCTCGAGGGTGAGCTCGTAGCCCTCGGGCACACGGCCGTCGCCCTCACGTGTCCGGCGATCAGCGCCCACGATCGGACGGGCGGTGCCGGCGTCGTAGACGTAGCCGCTCGCGCTGACACAGCCCTGCCCGTCGACGACGTGGAACAGGTTGAACGAGCGCGTCGTGCCGAGCAATCCCGTGACCCAGTGCCACTCGCGCACGCCGTCCCACTGGCGGAAGCCCCAGGAGTGATCACGCTGACCCACGCCGTCGAACGCGATCCGGTGCTCACCGAGATGCAGGTCGCCGCGCACCGTACCGCTCTGCTCGAAGTGGCCCCAGGCCACCGCGCGCGGGAGCGGCTCGCGGTTGTCGGCGTAGTCGAAGCAGGGACTGAAGCCATCGAACTCGAGGAACGCCTTGTCGTCGCCGTCATCGAGCGCGAGCGTCCACCGGCGTCGCGGCTCGATCATTCGGTACGTGACTCCGTCGATGCTGGTCGCATCCCAGTCGGCCTCGGGGAGCTGCTTCGTCACACGGTAGTAACCGTACGCAGGCTCGCCGTCGAGCCAGGCCAGCCATAGGGCGTTCGCGCTCGGCTGGTTGGCGAGTACCGCCATGCGGGTGAGGAAGCACGCGCCGGTAGCGAGGTCGAAACCGTTGAAGTAGAGCGAATCGCTCCAGTGCTCGTGGGTATCCTCGACCGGGTGGCGGCGCTCGTCGAGATCGGTGACCGGCATCGCCGGAGGCTAGCCCGGCCATTCCCCGTGAGCCGGGTCGAGCATCTCGCTCAGGCCGACGCGAGCATCACGTGGACCGACCCTGATCTTCTGATCATGCCCTCGACGCATCGTCGGCAGACTCCGCCATCGCGGAGGTCGCGCGCCAGTGCACCACGAAGACGGCGGCCGCGGCGAGGGCGAGATACGCGTACGCGATCAGCTGCGCGGCACCGTGCTGGCGCTCCGTGGTGGCGCCGTGGAGCGCCGTCACACCCGGTGCGATGATCCGGAAAACCCCGTAGCTCCCGGTGGCGGCGGCGAAGATGATCACGAGCGCGGCGGTGAAGCACACGGCGTAGAGGTAGGTCGTGTCGACCCGCCACGCCGCGCTCCGGTCGAACTCGTCACGGGCGGCGAGCTGGTCGCGGCGGCGACGGTGGAGCACGAAGATGACCCCCGCGGCCACGGCCACCAGCCCCGACTGCACGGCGATCCGGTAGTCGCGGTCGTCGGACGCTGGCTGAACCTGGGTGCGGAAGCGCGGGAGACCCTGCATGTGGTCCCCGTTGTTGCTCTCCAACATCTGGCGGGCTTCCGACTCGCCGCGGTCGTGATCGACGATCAGATCGCTCAGCGCGGCGACCGCGAAGTAGGTGGCGAAGAGCGTGGTGAACAGGGCCAGGAAGCACAGCGCGCCCAGATAGCGGGCGAGCGTGCGCTGCGCCCCGGGATCGGCCTCGCGGCGCCCGGCGACGAGGATGACGATCGTCGCCACGACCACCGCCAAACCCACCAGCACGGCCACCACGATCGGGAAGAACAGCACTCGCTCCCCCTTCGTCACGCGAGAACCTAAGCTCGCGTGTTCCGCGACGGGTGGATGTCCCCCTCCGCCCTCTGCTCACACACTCAGCTCTGGAGCTTCTTCATCTCCGTCTCGAGCTCGGCGACCGTCCAGCGGTCACCCTTGTCGATCTTCTCCGTGAGCTTCCACGGCTGGAAGAGCTGCACAACGCCGCCCTGCACGAGGAAGGTCGTTCCGGTGAACGGGCAGTTCTCGGTGGCGAGGTAGGCGACCAGCGGCGAGACGTTGGCCGGGTCCCACACGTCGAACTTCGACGCGTCCTCGGGTGGCTTCACGGCTTCGCCGAGCCCGGGCGTCTGCAGCGTGAGGCGAGTGCGCGCGGCGGGCGCGATCGTGTTGGAGCGCACGCCGTAGCGGTTCAGCTCCTGGGCGAGGATGTTGGAGAACGCGGCGATCCCGGCCTTCGCCGCGCCGTAGTTGATCTGGCCGGGGTTCCCGAGCAAACCCGACGTCGACGACGTGTTGACGATCGACGCCTTGATCTCCTTGCCCGCCTTCGTCTGCTCCCGCCAGTACGCGGCCGCGAACCGGGTCGGGCAGAAGTGGCCCTTCAGGTGAACGTGGATGACCGCGTCCCACTCGTCCTCGGCCATGTTCACGAGCATCCGGTCTCGCAGGATGCCGGCGTTGTTCACCAGGACGTGCAGATCGCCGAAGGTCTCGATGGCGGTGTTGACCAGACGCTGGGCGCCGTTCCAGTCGGCGACGTTGTCGACGTTGGCCATGGCCTCGCCCCCCGCGGCCTTGATCTCGTCGACCACCTGCTGCGCGGGAGCGCGATCGTCGCCGGTGCCGTGGATGTCGCCGCCGAGGTCGTTGACGACGACCTTGGCGCCTTCGGACGCGAAGAGCAGCGCGTGCTCACGGCCGAGGCCGCGGCCGGCGCCGGTGATGATGACGACACGCCCGTCGAGTGCACCCATGGAGGTTCCTCTGCGTTCGGTTCGGCTGTGAGCGGTTCGGCTGTGAGCGGTTCGGCTATGAGCGGTGTTGCTGTGAGCGGAGTGGCCGGTGACGGCGGCATGCTACGCCGCGCCTCCGCTCAGCGGCCAAGCGACCCGGCCCGGCTCACAGGAAGAGCGTGACCGACTGGCCCTTTCTGAGCTTGCCGCCGGTGGGGTCCTGGGCACGCACGCGGGCACCGGGCGAGTAGTTCCTCACGTCGGGCACGAGCCCGAGCGCCCGGAGCTGTTGGCTCGCGACCTCGACCGCGCCGCCGACGACGTTGGGCACGGGCACCAGCTCGGGGCCCTTGCTCACCACCACGGTGACCACCGAGTCGCGCGGCGCCTGCTGGGCGGCCGGCGGGTCGGTGCGGATGATGAGGCCGGGTGCGACGGTGTCGCTGAAGTCTTCGCCGCGCGTCGCCCCCAGCCGCGCCGCCGTGAGCACGGCGGCCGCGTCCTCGAACGTCTTGCCGCTCACGTCGGGCACCTTGACCGGCGCGGGCCCGTTGCTCACGATGAGATGGATCACCGAGTCGCGCGGGGCACGACCGGCGGGCTCGGTGCCGAGGGTGACGCCCTTCAGGACGTTCTCGTCGAAGCGCCCGTCGATCGTCACGACGAAGCCGAGCTGCCTGAGCGCGCCTTCTGCCTCGGCCGGGGGCCGCTTCGCGAGGTCGGGCACCGGTACCAGTGGCGGCCCGCGTGACACGACGAGCCGGATCGTGCCGCCGCTGCGCACCCAACCGCCGGCCGGCGGATGCTGAGCGATCACCACGCCAAGCGGATCGTCGGCGTTTCGCTCCTCGACCGTGACCGCGAGCCCGACCTTCTGGGCGATCGCGGTGGCGCCGGTCTGCGTGGCGCCCACGGTGTTGGGCACCGCGGCCGTCGCGCCCGCCGTACGAGTCAGGGCGAAGCCGGCGGCGAGGAGCGCGAGCACGGCGATGAGCGCCACGATCGCACCCGTGAGCCGGCGCTCGGACCGGCGCGGCCCGTGGATGACCAGGGGCTCGTCGACCACGCTGATCTCGGCGTCCTGATCGAAGACGGGCGAGGCAGACGAGCGCGGCAGCTGGGTGGGAAACGGGTCGTCGACGACCTCGCCGAGACCCGCGAGCGAGAGCGGGCCCGGCGGCGGGAGCGCGGCCTCGGCGTCGGCCAGCGCCGATCCCATCGTGATCGCGTCGGGGTAACGCTCGGCCGGCTCGGGCCGCCCCGCGCGCTCGATCACCGCGCCCAGCGGGCCCAGCTCGGGCGGCGCGGTGAGGGGCCGCTGCTGACGCGCCGCGAGCGTGCCGATCGGCGTGTCGGACACGTGCGGCACGCGGCCGGTCACCGCTTCGATGAGCACGAGCGCGAGCGCGTACAGGTCGCCTCGGCCGTCGAGCCGGGCGCCGGTGGCCTGCTCGGGCGCGGCGTAGCGGGCGGTGCCGAGACCCGTGCCCGCGGGCTCCGTCCAGCTCGCCTCGGCCAGGGCGCGAGCGAGGCCGAAGTCGGCTACCCGCACGATGCCGTGCTCGTCGAAGAGCAGGTTGGCCGGCTTGATGTCGCGATGGACGAGCCCCCGCGTGTGCGCATACTCGAGCGCGGCCGTGACCTCACGGCCCACGTGCGCGGCCTGGGACGCGCTCAAGAGCCGGTCGTGGTCGAGCATGCCGCGCAGTGAGCCGCCCTCGAGCAGCTCGAGCACCATGAACGGCACACCGTCCTCGCCCCAGTCGTAGACGGTCATGACGTTGGGGTGGTGCAGCGACGCTGCGAGCTGGGCCTCCGTGCGGAAGCGGCGCAGGAACCCCGCGTCCTCGGCGAGGGCCGCGTGCAGGACCTTCACCGCGACCCGGCGGCGCAGGCGCACGTCGTCGGCCAGGTACACGCGACCGCTCGCGCCCGCTCCGATCGGCGCGAGCAGGCGATAGCGGCCGGCGAGGACACGGCCAGCGAGGTCGGCGACTCCACTGATGGCCATCCGCGCCACGGTATCGGCCGGTCGCGCTCCTCTCGTGCCACCCCGCCCGATGCCCCCAATCGATGACTCCCGATCGGACTCCGGATCGATGACTCCGGGCCACACGCCTCGCGATACCGTCGCGACGTGCCTCGCGATCCCGCATCGATCCCCGGCGCGTCGGGAGGCGCGCTCGTTCGCCGCCGGGCCGTGCGCCATCCGTGGCGAATCGCGATCACGGTCGGTGGGCTGCTGCTCGCCGCCAACGTCTTCATCATCGCCGGCATCACCGCCGACACGAGCAACCAGAACCGCGCGACCGCGCCGGGCGAGGTCGAGCGCCTCGACCCCGCACCTGGCTCGCTGCGGAAGCCGCAAGAGGGGGTGTCCGTCGACCTGCGGCCCGGCTACCAGGGCGTGCTGATCATCGACGGCAAGGAGCTCCCCGAGGACCAGCTCAACCATCAGACCGCGAGCTCGGTCGGCTTCCAGCCGGGGCCGGGGAAGGACCTCGAGCGGCTCGACGCCGGTCCACACACCGTCACCGTTGTCTACTGGAAGCAGCCGAAGACCCGAGACGACGCGAGCACGTACTCCTGGTCGTTCCGCACCGCGGCCTAGGTACTACGCCGAGCGCGGGCCGACCTCGAGCACCGCGGCTCCCTGCACGCCGTCGCCCGCGATCGCGACGAGGGCGTCATTGGCCGCCTCGAGCGGGAACGTCTCCACGACCGTGCGCACGCCCGCCTCCACGGCCAGCGCCATGAACTCGTCCGCATCGCGCCGGGTCATGTTGGCGACCGACCGTATCGACCGCTCGCGCCACAGGAGCGCGTAGTCGAACGCGGGAATGGTGGTCATGTGGATGCCGGCCAGACTCACGGTGCCGCCCGGGCGTACCGCTTGCAGCGCAACGGGCACGAGCTCGCCGGCCGGCGCGAAGACCACCGCCCGGTCGCACGGCTCGGGCGGGAGGTCGGCCGCGCCACCAACCCATGACGCGCCCAGCTCGCGAGCGAGCGCACGGTGACGCTCGCCGCGCGTCATCACGACGACGTCGCACCCCCAGTGCCGCAGCACCTGGATCGCGAGGTGCGCCGATGCACCGAACCCGAGCAGCGCGACCCGCTCACCCGGCTGCACCTCGGCCCGACGGAGGGCCCGGTAGCCGATGACGCCCGCGCACAGCAGTGGCGCGGCCTCGAGATCGCCCAGCCCGTCGGGCAGACGCACCGCGAACTCCTCCGGCACCGTGAGCGCGTCGGCGTAGCCGCCGTCGGCCGTCCAGCCGGTGAACACGGCCCGCTCGCAGAGGTTCTCCTCGCCGTCTCGGCAGAACCGACACGTGCCGCAGGTGTGATGCAGCCAGGCCACACCGACGCGATCGCCCACCTCGAGCCGCCGGCAGCCCTCGCCGCGGGCATCGACGACACCGACGGCCTGGTGGCCGGGCACGAGCGGCAGCTTCGGCAGCTCGAGATCGCCCTCGACCACGTGGAGATCCGTGCGGCAGCAGCCACACGCCGCCACCGCGACCCGCACCTCGCCCGGTCCGGGCTCGGGACGAGGGACGTCGACCAGCTCGAGCGCGCCGGAGGTGACAGGCGCGGGGGCGCGGAGCACCTGCGCGCGCATGGCCCCTACGGCACCACGAAGGTGGCCCAGCCCTTGATCGCGGTGCCGCCGGTCTGGCGGGTGCAGGTGAGCTCGAGGTCGACGAGGCGCTCGTCGTTCTCCCCATAGCGCTTCGCGACCCGGCCCGCGCATGTGAGCGAGTCGCCGGGCCACACCTGCTCGCGGAACTGCACGCCGAAGCGACGCACGTTGGCCGCGCCGAGCCAGTCGGTCGCGAAGGTCGCGAGCACGCCGGCCTGGAGCATCCCCACCGAGAACACGGTCGGGAAGCCGGCCGACTTGGCGAACTCCTCGTCGTGGTGGATGGGGTTGAAATCGCCCGACGCGCCCTGGTAGCGGACGAAGTCGGTGCGGGTGAGCGGGCCGACCTCGAGTGGCTCGGGCGTCGTGCCCTCGGTGAGCTCGTCCCACTTCGCGCTCATCACTTCGCCTCCGTCGGGGGCTGGCCGGTCTGGATGGAGGTGGCGCGCGACTCGACGACGAGGTTGCCGTGCTCGTCGCGGAACTCCTGTACCGTGACGACGAACTTCATCGTGCCGCCGCGTTTGCCTTCCTTCTCGTAGATGTCGTCGACGCGCGTCTGCGCGGTCAGCTTCGTGCCCGCCTTCGGTGGCGGCCCGTGGAACACGTACTCCCGCCCGCCATCCAGCACACGCCGGAGGTCCATCTTCACCTTCGAGAACACCGAGCTCCTCGGCGGCGTCCAGAACGCGACCGAGGTGAGGAACGTGGGCGGCGAGACCGGCTCGGGTTCGAGGAGGTAGTCGGGGTTCGACGACATCGTCGCCCGCGCGAACTCGCGGATCTTGCCCCGCTCGACGACCATCTCGAACGGCTCGTCGGTCGTGCCGACCGCGGACCTGTCAACCATCGTCGCCTCCGGTGCCGGGACCCTCGTCGAGCAAGCGGCGAAGCCCGGCCTCGTCGAGGATCGGGCGCCCCAGCTCCTGGGCCTTGATGACCTTGGAGCCCGGATTCTCCCCCACCACGACGTAGCTCGTCTTCTTGGACACGCTGCTCGTGACCTTGCCGCCCCGGGCCTCAAGCTCGGCCTGGGCCTGCTCGCGGGTCAGGCCCTCCAGGCTGCCCGTGAGCACGAAGGTCAAACCGGCCAGGGAGACGCCGCCCGCGTCGACGGGCGCGACGCGTGCCGGGCCCTCGAGGTTGACGCCGGCCCGGCGCAGCTTCCCCACCACGGCCTGGTTGGGTGCGAGGGAGAAGAAGCGCTGCACGCTCTCGGCGATCACCGGGCCGACGCCCTCGACTGCCGTGAGCTCCTCGACGCCGGCCGCCGCGATCCGGTCGAGGTCCCCGAGCGCGCGGGCGAGCGCGATCGCGGCGGTGGGCCCGACGTGCGCGATGCCGAGCCCCACGAGGACCCGGGCGAGCGGCTGCGTCTTCGACGCCTCGATCGCGCCGATCAGCAGCTGCGCCGACCGCTCGCCGATCCGCTCCAGTGGCACGAGCTGCTCGGCGGTGAGGGCGTAGACGTCGCCAGCGTCCTCGAGGAGGCCCGCCTCGACGAACAGGTGGACCCGTTCCTCACCCAGGCCCTCTATGTCCATCGCACCCCGGCTCGCGAAGTGCACGATGCGCTGCTCGCGTTGCATCGGGCAGTCGACATTGATGCAGTGATGGTTGGCCTCGCCCTCGAGCCGAACGAGCGGCGCGCCACATACCGGGCAGTGCGTGGGGAACTTCCACCTCCGGGCCCCGCGCTTGCGCTTGGCGAGCACCGGCCCCACGACCTCGGGGATGACGTCGCCGGCCTTGCGCACGATGACGGTGTCGCCCACCCGCACGTCCTTGCGGGTGACCTCGTCCTCGTTGTGCAGCGTGGCGAGCCGGACAGTGGAGCCACCGACGAACACCGGCTCGAGCGACGCGAACGGGGTCGCCCGCCCGGTGCGGCCGATGCTCACCGCGATCCCGCGCAGCAGCGTCGTCTTCTCCTCGGGGGGGAACTTGAACGCGACGGCCCACCGAGGAGCCTTGCTGGTGGCACCCATCTCGTCGCGCTGGGCCAGATCGTCGACCTTCACGACCACGCCGTCGATCTCGTAGCCCAACGAGTGACGCTGCTCGAGCATCGAGTCGCAGAACGCGTAGACGGCGTCGAGGTCGTCGTACCGGTCGATGAGCGGGTTCACCGGGCAGCCGAGATCGCGCAGCCAGGCGAGGGTCTCGGTGTGCGACCGCAGGTGCGGGCCGCCCTCCTTCGCCCCGAGCTGGTAGCAGAACACGTCGAGGTTACGGCTCGCGGTGATCGTGGCATCGAGCTGGCGAAGCGAACCCGCGGCCGCGTTCCGCGGGTTGGCGAACAGGCGTTGCTCGGCCTCGCCCTGTCTACGGTTGAGCTCCTCGAAGCTGGCGAACGGCATGAACACCTCGCCCCGCACCTCGAGCACACGGGGCGGGCTGGCGCCCTTCAGCTTCTTGGGGAGGCTCGCGATCATCCGCACGTTCGCGGTGACCTCCTCACCGCTCTCGCCGTTGCCCCGCGTCGCGCCCCGCACCAGCCGACCGTCCTCGTAGAGGAGCGAGATCGCGAGCCCGTCCAGCTTGGGCTCGGCTACGAACGCGATCGGGTCGGTCACCAGCTTCGCGATGCGGGTGCCCCACGCCATGAGCTCGTCGCGTGAGAACGCGTTATCGAGGGAGAGCATCGGCAACAGGTGGCGCACGGAGGTGAACGTCGCCGACGCGGCGCCGCCGGGGCGTTGCGTGGGCGAGTCGGGGGTGACGAGCTCGGGGTGCTCGGCCTCGAGGGCGGCGAGCTCGCGCATGAGCTCGTCGAACTCGGCGTCGGCGATCTCGGGATCGTCGTACACGAAGTACCGGGTCGAGTGGTAGTCGATGAGCTCCCGCAGCTCCGCGGCGCGGGCGGTGGCATCGTCGGGCGCGGCCATCGGCCGAAGATTACCGACGCGCCACGCGTCGGGACGTTCCTCAGGCGCCGAGGGTGAGGCGGGCGGCGACGGCCTGGTCGTGCACCCGGTCGGCGAGCTCCACCGCGAGCCGCAGCGCCCGCTCGGCCTGCGTCGGGCCGTGGCCGGCCAGCCCGCACGCCGGCGTGACGAGCCCCTGGGTGCGGACCCGCACCGGATCGCACCCGTGCCGGGTGAGCTCGCACCACACCCCGGCGAGCACGCGCCACAACGGCTCGGACGACTCGCCCACCGGCCGGTCGGTGGGCACCGCGCCCCACGCCACCCAGCCGTCGGCGTCGAGATGACGCCCGATCACGGCCGCGTCGTCGACGAGGTCGTTCCGCACCTCGACCGCCAACAGGTCGGGACCGGCCTCGAGCGCGATCCGGCGATCGCCCCGACCGCACACGTGGACACCGGTCACGCAGGCCGGCACGGCCAGCGCGGCAGAGAGCAGGTCGACGGCGCACTCGCGTTCGAGCGGGCCGTCACCACTCCGCCACACCACGAGGCCCGGCTCGTCGAGCACGAGCAGCAGCGCGGCGCCCGGCAACCGCCGCGCGACCAGTGCCTCGATCGCGCTCGCCCATGCTCGTACCGCCTCGCCGCTGCGCCGGAACGCGTCGGCCACGGGCAGTCCCGCTTCGCACAGCGCGAGACCGAGCGTGAGCGGCCCCACGAGCTGCACCTTGATCCGGCCCGCCGGATCGTCGCGTGACGCGGCCTCGTCGAGGAAGGCGAGCAGCCCGCCATGCGCCTGGCAGTCGAACACCGCCTCGGGAGCCTCCGTGGGTGCGTCGTGATCGACACGCAGCGACCCGTCGGGTTCGATCGCGACCTCGGGGAGCGCGCGCGCCCACTGTGCCACCATTCCCTCCAGCGGCGTGCGCGCCGGGAGCTGCGGCGCGGCAGGAAGCCGCGGATGGCAACGCAACGACACCGCTGCCGCGGCGTGCGGGTCGGCGTGAGGGAGACTGCCGATCCCGGTCGCGAGGCCGGGCGCGAGCGGTGTTGCGTACGAGCGATGAGGCATGAGCTTCGTAGTATACGGAGACTTCTCCGACGACCCCGGGCCGGGCGGCCGCGACGATGAGCACGAACGTATGACGATCTGGCTGCTGCGCGCCGCGTGGGCTACGTTGCCGCTCACAGCCGGCGCGGCCGCATCCGACGCGCTGCACGGATGGTCGACGCCCACGACGGCCGTCGCGGCCGGGCTCTTGTGGGCCACGTGGGCGGTGCTGCTGGTGGCGGTGCTCGCACCGCACCCCCTGGGTCTCACCGCGCTTCGCACCGGCACGCCCGTGCTCCTGGGCCTCGCGGTCGCGGTCGCAGTCTCCGGCCGGGCGTCCACCGTCGACGCGACCATCGCGGTGCTGGCGGCCGGTGTTGCCTTCGTGCTCGCAGCGAGCCCACCCGTGGGTCGCGCCTGTGCAAACGGCGCCGCCTACGGCTCGGAGCGTCGTTTCCCGCTCAAGGTGCCGCCGGCGTTGTTCCTGGGGCCGCTCCCGGTCGCGATCGCGCTCGTCGGCGCGGCCGTGGCAACCGGCCCGCTCCTGCTCGCAGACGGGCGGATCGTCGCCGGCGTGATCGGCTCCGTGATCGGCATCCCGATCGCCGCGCTGGTTCCCCGCTCGCTTCACGCGCTGTCGCGACGTTGGGCCGTCCTCGTACCCGCCGGCCTGGTCGTGGTCGACGGCATGACGCTCGCCGACACCTTGCTCTTCCCACGCGAGCACGTGCGCGAGCTCACGCCGGCCGACATCCGCAGCCGGCCCGAGGCCGCCGTGCTCGACCTCCGGCTCGGCGCGTCGCTCGGGTCGGTCCGGCTCACGGTCGACCCGCCGGCCGAGATCGTGCTCGCCCACCGCGGCCGCCGGGCCGGCGAACGCGTCACCACCACCCGGCTGCTGTTCGCCACATCGAGCGCGCGGCAGTTGCTCCGCGAGGCAGCGGAGCGACGCCTGCCGGTCGCGTAGTCCCGTCAGCGCAGTACGACGAACGCGACGAAGGCCGGGTACGCGGCGAGCAGCACCAAGCCGCGCGCGCGGTCGAGCCGACCTCCCCATGTGCCGAGCGCGAGCACCAGCAGGAGCGCGCCGAGCATGACCACGAAGGGGCCGTGGAGCAGGCCCTCGTCGACGAGCACCAACGGCCGGACGAGCGCGGCGACGCCCATCGTCATCGTGACGTTGTACGCGAACGATCCGACCACCGCGGCGACCACGGCCTCGCTCGCGCCCCGACGTGACGCCGACCACGCCAGCGCGACGAGCTCGAACGCGGTCACGAAGCCGACCAGCGTGAGGCTGAGGTCCGTCTGCGTCGACTCCACGTGCGTCAGTCGCCGCACCGCCTCCACGAGGATCGACGCGCCCGCGGCCATTGCCGCCACGCCCACCAGGACGAGCGCCAGCTCGCGGCCGACCCGGGCCCGCACCGGCAACGAGCCGGAACGAGCCTCCTCCACCTCACCCGTCTCGCCCAACGCCGGCGGCTTCCGCTCCACGACCCAGATCACCGCGACGTAGGCGACGTAGAGCGCGACCAGCAACGCGCCGGCAAGCCGCCCGACCCGGCCGTCCCATGCGAGGCTCACCGCGACAACCGCCGGCGGGAGCCCGAGCCACGCATAGCGACGAACGCGCGGGCCGAACGGGAGCGGCGCGACCAGCGCGCCCACACCGAGGGCCACGAAGCACATCGCGACGTTGGCACCGACCACGTCGCCCAGGGCCAGCGCCGGAACCTTGCGCAGCGACGCGACCACCCCGGTGACCAGCTCCTCGGGCTCCGCGCCGGCGAGCAGCAACGCGAGCGCGAACGTGCTGACGCCGAGCCGCGCCGATGCAGACCCGAGGTGCTTCGCGAAGCTCTCGGCTCCCCACACGATCCCGCCCACGCCGATGGCGACCGCGACCAGCGAGAGTGCGGTGCCCATCGGGGCTCAGGCGTTGTCGGTCAGCGTGACCGCGGCCCGGTCGACGTCGGGCCCGAGCTCGACCGGATCGGGCCCGGCGCCGAAGTGGTCGCGCTCGAAGGCCAACCCGCGGGTCGCGGCGCCGGTCACGGAGGCGAACGGCGTGACGCGCGCGGCCGAGCGGCATTGGCGCACGCGCCCCTCGCGCACGTCGTGGAGCCGCACCACAGGCGAGGAGCTCGGCGGCGTATCGGTCGTGAAGCCGTCGAGCTCGAGGTCGGCTACGTCGTCGACCAACACCGTGGCTCGGGCGTCGGCCGCCGCGACGCGAGCGTCGAGGCCCTGCAGCGAGAGCGCCCGCCCGTGCCGTGCGTAGAGCCCCGACGCGGGGAGCACGCCGAACATGCCGGCCTGCGGGTACTCGCCCTCCTGCTCCGGGACGTCGAGGCCCCCGGGAGCGGTCACGCCGCCACGCGAGCCGATGCGCAGGCCGCGGATCGCGACCCCCGCGACCGCATGCCCGGGGATGCCCGTGATCGAGCTCGTCTCGCTCACTCCGTCGGCCACGACGTTGACGATCTCAACGTTGCGCAGCGCTCCCGGAGTGGGCGGACTCTGGCCCCGGCCCCGGTTCCCGAGCCGGACGAAGACCGGCGTGAGCACGTCGCGCACGACGATGTCGGACACGGTCACGCCGTCGAGCACGCCCCCGTCCACCATCTCGATCGCGATCGCGGCGTTCTCGTCACGCGGGCCTCGGCGGGCGTCCCGATCAGGCGTGCCGAGGAGCGTGCAGTTGCGCACGTGGACGTCGCGGACGTCGCCACTCGTCTCCGTCCCGATCTTGAAGCAGTTCGCGTAGCTCCGGAGGGTGCAGTCGCTGACGACCACGTCCTCGGTGGGCACCCGCTTGCCCAGGATGAGGCTGGTCTTGAGCACGACGGCGTCGTCGTCGCTCTCGATGTCACAGTGCGAGATGCGCACGTGGCGGCAGCAGTCGGGGTCGATCCCGTCGGCGAAGGCGTTCCGGATGGTGATCCCCTCGACCACGACGGTCTCGCAGCCACCGAGGCTCACACAGTAGTTGGGTGCATTGCGGATCGTGACGCCCTGCACACGCACGTCCTTGCACCGGCGCAGTGCGATGGGCTTGGGCCCGAACCGCTTCGTGCGGTTGGCGTCGATGGTGCCCTCTCCCACCACGGCCACGTGCTCGAGGCTCTCGCCGGCGAGGAGGGCGTTGGCGAAGTCGCTGGTCTCGAAGTCGGAGTAGGTCTGGTACGGGAGCTGCGCGCGGGCGGTGAAGTCGTGCTCGTCGGGGCTGGCGAGCAGCGTCGCGCCGTGCGCGAGCTCGACCGTGATCCGGCTCCGCAGTGTCAGCGTCCCACTGAGGAAGACGCCGGCGGGGAGGAGCACCACGCCGCCACCGGCCCGGCCTGTCGCGTCGATCGCGCGCTGGATTGCAGCGGTGTCGTTCGTCTTGCCGTCGCCGCGAGCCCCGAAGCTGCGCACGTCGAACCGCCGCCGCGAGCCCTTGCCGTGTCCCGAGCTCCCGGTCGCGCAGCCGGTACCGACCCCCACCGCGGCTGCGCCCACCACCACCGCAAACGTGCGCACGAACCGGCGGCGGGTCACCCCAGGCTCCCGTCCGGACGCGGTCGTCACACCCGGGGACGCTACTGCCGGGCCTGCTCGCGCGCGGGGCCCCGCTCGCGCGCGGCCCCGCGGCCCGCCGCCGAGGCGTCGAGTCAGGCGGCGATCCCGCTCCCGAGCACGAGGTCGCCGTCGTAGAGCGCGACCACCTGACCCGGTGCGACGCGGGGCTGGGGCTCGGCGAGACGCACCCGGCTGCCGCGCAGCCTCCCAGTAACCGGCGTGCCGTGCGCGCGCACCTGCACGAGCAAGTCGCGCCCGGGACCGGGCCGCTCGTCGACGAAGGCGAGATCGCGCACCGCGATCTCGTCGCGCAACAGATCCTCGCGACGACCGAGCGTGACCGTCGCGGTGGTGGCATCGAGATCGACGACGAACCGGCGCTCCCCCGAAGCCACACCCACGCCCCGGCGCTGGCCGATCGTGAACCGCGCGACGCCCTCGTGGCGGCCGACGAGCGTGCCCGACGAGTCGACGATCGGCCCGGGCGCGGCACCGAGCCGCGTCTCGAGGAACCGCGCTCGCCCTCCGCGCGTGACGAAGCAGAGGTCCTGGCTGTCGGGCTTCGCCGCGGTCCGGAGCCCGAGCGCGGCAGCCTTGGCCCGCACCTCGGCCTTCGTGAGCTCACCGACCGGGAGCAGGACGCGGCGGAGCTCCGGCCCTCCGAGCATCGCGAGCACGTAGGACTGGTCCTTGGCGACGTCCGCGCCGCGGGCGAGCCGATACACACCCTCCTCGGTCCGGTAGATGCGCGCGTGGTGCCCGGTCGCGAACGCGTCGAAGCCCAGCGCCTCGGCACGCGCCAGCAGCCGGCCGAACTTCATCCACCGGTTGCACTCGACACACGGGTTGGGGGTCTGTCCGCTCGCGTACGCGTCCACATACGGAGCCACGACGGTGGCCTCGAACTCGTCGGTGAAGTTGAAGACGTAATGCGGGATGCCGAGCTGCGCGGCGGCACGGCGCGCGTCCTCGACGTCGGCCACGCTGCAACATCCGGAGTCGGACTCGCCGCCCCAGAGCTTGAGCGTCACGCCGGTGACGTCGTGGCCCTGCTCGAGCAGGAGCGCGGCCGCGACCGACGAGTCGACCCCTCCGCTCATCGCGACGAGCACCCGCGCGCCGCTCATCGGCCCGCGACGGCGGCCGGGTGGAGTTGCGCGACCGCGGCCGGGATCACGGCGAGCGCCTCGTCGACATCACCATCGGTGGACGCGAAGCCGAGGCTGAGGCGGATCGACGCCAGCGCGTCGTCGCGCGAGAGGCCCATCGCGGCCAGCACGTGCGACGGCTCGGTCGCGCCCGACGAGCACGACGACCCGGCCGCCGCGCACACGCCTTCGCGATCGAGGAGGACCAGGAGCGCCTCCGCCTCGGTCCCCGGGAAGCCGACGTGGCAGTTGCCGGCGATCTTCCGGCTGCGGTCACCGTTGAAGAACGCGTCCGGCACCGCGGCCGCGAGACCGTCGGCGAGCCGGTCGCGGAGCACACCGATCCGGCGGGCGTCGTCCTCGCGGCGTTCGGTTGTGACCGTGAGCGCGACCGCCAACGCGACCACGCCGGCGACGTTGGACGTGCCCGAACGCAGCCCACGCTCCTGCCCGCCACCCTCCACCATCGGCACGATCGGTCGGTCGCCCCGGACCACGAGCGCGCCCACGCCCTTGGGGCCGCCGAGCTTGTGAGCCGAGATCGCGACGAGATCTGCGCACGAGGTCGCGGCCGCGACGTCGAGCCAGGGCACGGCCTGCACCGCGTCGGTGTGGAGCGCGGCACGCGGCGCGCGCTCGCGCACGAGCGTCGCCACCTCGTCGAGCGGCTGGATGGTGCCGACCTCGTTGTTGACCAGCATCACCGACACCAGCACGGTGCGCCCGTCGAGCGAGTCGGCGAGCGCGTCGAGGTCAACGAGCCCGCCCCCGTCGACACCGACTCGTGTGACCCGGAAGCCCTCGTGCTCGAGCCGGTCGACCGATGCGAGCACGGCCTTGTGCTCGAACGCGGTGGTGACGACGCGATCGCCGATACCGGCCTCGCGGGCGGCGTACGCCGCACCCTTCACGGCCAGGTTGTCGGCCTCGGTGCCGCCGGCCGTGAAGACGATCTCGCCCGGCTGCGCGCCGAGGGCAGCGGCCACCTGCTCGCGCGCCTCCTCGAGTGCGGTCTTCGCGGCACGGGCCGCGGCATGCCCGCCCGAGGGGTTGCCGAAGTGCTCCGAGAGGAACGGGAGCATCGCCGCCACCGCCTCCGGGCGCATGGGCGTGGTCGCCGCGTAGTCGAGATACGCCATGCGACGAGTGTACGTAGCATCAAGAGCAGGCTCGCCGCGTGGTCGTGGGGCGCCGACCGCGCCTGGCTCCGTCGGAGCGCTACTTCAGCCCGTCGGTCGGGAAGCCTCCGAGGTAGGCGAGCATGCGGCCGCCCACGAAGCCGGCCCAGTACTCGCTGAGCGCGTCGAGCTTGTCGCTCGCGGTGCCCTCACGGTCGACTCCGGCGACCTCGTAAGCGGCCACCACCAGCGCCGGGTCGACCTTCTTCGACCGCAGCACCGACACCGTGCGCGCGAGCTGGCCCTGCCCGAGCTCGAGCGCGGCAGCCAACGCCTTGTCGTGCTTGATGCCGGTCACCTGGAGCGTCTTCGTGTCGATCTGGGCCAGCGAGTAGTACTTGGCGAGCAGGCCGCTGGTGCGAGCGTAGAGGCCCAGCGCGCCACCCAGCTCCGCGTAGGCGCTGGTCTTCACGTCGCCGAAGTACTGCTGGAGGCCGCCGATCACATTGAGGCCGGTCTTGGCGAGCGCGTACTCGATCTCGTTCCCGGCGAAGTTGGCCTTGGCGGTCTCGGCGCTGACGTTGGCCTCCTGGGCCGCCGGCGCGACCACGACCGTCTCGAAGGCGGTGAGGTTGGCCTCGGCCGCCCGGCGGAAGAAGTCGGCCACCGCCGAGAGGTCGGTGCCCTTGGCCAGGCCGGCGCCGCCGAGGCCCCGCCCGACCTCGAGCGAGTCGTGGGCCGCCTCGGCCAGGGTGCCGGCGAGCTCGTAGTACACCGCGCCGACGGTGGCCTGCTGCACCACCTGCTCCGGGGTCGGGGCCGGCGCGGTGAGCTGGCTGTCGCCGAAGGTCGAGAGGCTGATGGCGTCGATGGCGTCGCCATAGGCGGAGACGAGGGCGGCGGCATCGCTCACCGTCTGCGGATCGACGGTCTTCAAGCTGTCGACGAGGCCGTTGATCTGCCCCGAGATCGACAGGCTTCCCTTGATCTTCGAGGCGAAGGCCTCGGCGCCCTGGGTGAGGAGGACCTGGAGGTTCTGGCCGGTCTTCACGGCCGCGTTGGCGAGGGCGGCGGCGAGCACGGCCTTCTGGTAGGCCCCGGCCTGGAGGCCCTCGTCGGCCAGCTTCTTCGCGGTGGTAGCGTTCGAGTCGGCCTCGGTTCCGATGCTCTGCAGATTGGTCTGGATCGTCGGGTCGAGGCTCCCGAACTCGCCCACCGACTGCTGGTACTTGGCCAGCCAGCTCTCGGTCCTGGCCTTGAGCTTCGCGTAGGTCTGCTCGTCGAGCTTGACGTCACCGGCCTCTGCCGGGCGCGGAAGGTCCTTGCCGGTAAAGGCCTTGTAGGCCTCGTAGACGTCCTTGACCTCGCTGACCTCGATCCCCTTCTTGCGTCCCGCCTCGACGATGTCGACGAGGTTCCCTTGCGTATCGGAACTGTTGCGCTGGCCGGTCGGGATGAGCATCCGCTTCTTCTTGGCGTCGACCACCCCGTCGACCTTGTAGGGGATGCCGCCGACCGGGCCGATGGTGCCGTCGGGGTTGATGGTGCCCGTCATCGTGATGTCGGGCTTGAGCGCGTCGCCTCGGGTGAGGGCGAGGACGGCGACGGTCATGAGCCCGCCCGCGCTCGGGCCGTCGATCTTGCCGGTCACGTCGAAGGTGACCTCGCGGTTCGTGAGCGCAGACCCGGTGAGCAGCGTCGCGACGGTCGTGGCGCCCCAGCCCGCGGCCCGCCACTGGTCACCGGTGCCCGCCACCTCGTCCTCGGTGAAACCGACCCGGAACTTGCTGTCGGCCGACGTGCTCAGGCGCACCGTCGTCGGGCTGGTGCCGCCCTTGGCCTTCCCCTCGCCCAGGTCCTGGAAGAAGAGCGGGGAGATGGTGACCTTGCCCCCCACGGTCCGGGCGACGTTCCCCTTGCCCCCGCCGGTCTTCTTGCCGCCACCGCCTCCGGTGCACGCCGACGCGACCAGCGCCAGGGCCAGCAAGAGACCGATGACGGGCTGCACGCGACGCTTCATCCGAACCTCCGGGACGTCACCGATCTCGCTCACCGGCCAAGTTGGCAGGCGTCTCCACGGCGAGCAGGGTACCGAGCGCGGTGGGCGCGCGGGGGTATCCCGCCATGAGACCGGAGGAGATCCTGGAGCGGGCGGGCGAGGTGCTCAGCGTCAAGCGCGTCTTCGGCGAGCCCTACCAGCTCGACGGGGCCACGATCGTCCCCGTCGCCCCGGGTGTGGGGCGCGGGCGGGGCGGCTGCGGCGGCCGCGGCGGCGCCGACAGCGAAAGCGGGGGCGGCAGGGAGGAAGGCGGGGGCGGCGGGCTCCACATGAGGGCATCACCGGCCGGGGTCTTCGTGATCCGCGCCGGCGAGGTGCGGTGGGAGCCCGTGGTGGACGTCACCCGGCTCGCCCTGGCGGGCATGACGACCGCCGTCGTGAGCCTGCTGGTGCTGCGCTCGACCTTCCGGCAGCGTCGGAGGCGTCGAGCCGCTCCGTGATCGCCCGCGAGCGGCCACTCGGCCCGCGGCGGGGTAGGGCGGATGTCCTACGAGAACGGGAAGGAAGGCCCGGGATGACTGTCACACCCCCGGGCGATACTCGGAGCATGAGCACGCAGCTCCGCCTCATCGACGGCGGCGCCCGCCCCACCTGGCGGCTCGACGCCCGCACCCGCCGCATCGGGCGGCGAGGCGTCGCCGAGGCCCGTCGCGCGCTCCGGCGGGCACGGCGCCCCGAGCCACCGCAGCCGCTCCGCGAGGCGGGCTGAAGGCCCCGCCGACACGCCCGCCCGCGAGCGGGCCTAGTGAGCGGGCTGGTACACGCCGAGCTCGTCGCGTAGCACGTCGCTCACCTCGCCGAGGGTCGCGAAGCGGGACAGTGCCACCTTCATGGGCGGCAGGAGGTTCCGCGTGCCGCGGGCCGCGGCGCGCACCTCCTCGAGCGCGGCCTTCACCGCCGTGTCGTCGCGGCGCTGGCGGAGGTCGGCGACACGGGCGGCCTGGCGGCGCTCGAGCTCGGGGTCGATGGGGAAGATCTCGGGCTCGTCGGGCTCGGGGTCGACGTACTGGTTGACGCCGACGATCACCTTCGTCCCCTGGTCGACGCCCTTGGCCCACTCGAACGCGGCCCGCTCGATCTCCTCCTGCTGGAAGCCGGCCTCGATGGCCGCAACTGCGCCACCGAGCGCGTCGATCCGCTCGATGTAGCCCCATGCCCCGGCCTCGACCGCGTCGGTGAGCGATTCGACGAAGTACGAGCCGGCGAGCGGGTCGGCGGTGTCCACGACGCCCGACTCGAAGGCGATGATCTGCTGGGTGCGCAACGCGATCTTCGCCGCCTTCTCCGTGGGGAGGCCGAACGCCTCGTCGAAGCCGTTCGCGTGGAGCGACTGCGTACCGCCGAGCACCGCGGCCAGCGCCTGGAGCGAGGTGCGCACGATGTTGTTCTCCGGCTGCTGCGCGGTGAGCGTCGATCCGCCGGTCTGGGTGTGGAACCGGAGGAGCTTCGAGCGCTCGTCGGTGGCGTCGAACCGGTCGGTCATGATCCGGTACCACATGCGGCGCGCGGCCCGGAACTTGGCCACCTCCTCGAAGAAGTTGCTGTGGCCGTTGAAGAAGAACGAGAAGCGTGGCACGACCTCGTCGACGGGAAGCCCGGCATCGACCCCCGCTTGCACGTACGCGATCGCGTTGGCGAGCGTGAACGCGAGCTCCTGCACCGCCGTCGAGCCCGCCTCGCGGATGTGGTACCCGGAGATCGAGATCGTGTTCCACTTCGGGATTCGCTCGCAGCAGTACGCGAACAGGTCGGTGATGATGCGCAACGACGGCCGGGGCGGATAGATGTAGGTACCGCGGGCGATGTACTCCTTCAGGAGGTCGTTCTGCACGGTGCCGCCGATGGCGGTCGACGCCACGCCCTGCTGCTCGGCGACGAGCTCGTAGAGCAGGAGCAGGATCGCCGCGGTCGAGTTGATCGTCATCGAGGTGGTCACCCGATCGAGCGGAATGCCGGCGAGGAGCAGCTCCATGTCCTCGAGCGAGTCGATGGCCACGCCGACCTTTCCCACCTCACCCTCGGCACGAGGATGGTCGGAGTCGAAGCCCATCTGGGTGGGCAGGTCGAAGGCGCACGAGAGCCCGGTCTGACCGGCGTCGAGGAGGAAGTGGAGCCGCTGGTTGGTCTCCTCCGCGCTCCCGAACCCGGAGTACTGGCGCATGGTCCAGGGCCGGGCCCGGTACATCTGCTCGTAGACGCCCCGGGTGTAGGGCGGCGCCCCGGGCCGGCCGAGCCGGTCCTCGGGGTCGAACCCGGCCAGGTCTGCCTCCGTGTAGACGGGCTCGATCTCGATCCCGGAGTCGGTGCGGCGCTCGATCCCGGAGTCGGTGCGGCGCTCGGGCTCGGCCATGCGTCCAGCGTACCGGCGACCCGTCCCCGCGATTCCCCAGGAATGCCGCGCTTCGTACCAATCCTGGCTAACCTGCCTAGGGCCTCGTCCGGCCCGCGACCCCGATTCGCGGCGGTGCGAATCCGCTCAGGCCGGCTCCGAGACCTGCCGACAGGAGGCTGTGGAGCAGGGCGCCCGCGAGCGGACCGAGCGCGGGCCGTCGACGGGATGGCAAGCGCTCGGTGGAACGTCGCGCGGTGAAGCGCGGCCCGATGTCTACGGACACCGCCGCGTGCGCTCTCGCTGGACGGCCTGGATCCTCCTCGTCGCCGCCATCGGCGTGTCGATCACGATCTGGGGCGAGTCGCTGCGCGCCCGTGACGCGACCCTGAGCAAGGAAGACCGCCGCACCGAGCGCGCGATGGCGGCCTCCTCGACCGACATCGTCGGTTCGATCGAGCGCCTGGCCTCGGCTGCGCGCGACAACTTCGCCGGCGCCGAGACCGTCGACCCGAACAAGCTCCAGGCCTTCCTCGCGGCACGGGGCCTGACCGCACACGCGACCGGCGTGATCGGGATGGCCTGGGTGCAGCTCGGCGCGTACTTCGGAACCCTCGACGTCACCTACGCCGAGCCCAGCGGCATCTCGGCGACCACGAGCTTCCCGGCGTCGGTCATCCAACCCGCGATGCCGGCGCTGGGCCACGCGCAAGGCACGGGGCAGGGCACCCTGAGCAGCTCGTTCGAGCTCCCCATCCTCAGCGACTCGCCCGACGGCCGCCCGCCGATGGTGTTCATCGTGGCCGTGCCCGTCTACACGGGCACACCCTCCACGGCCGCCGATCGTCGCGCCGGCCTGCGCGGGTGGATGGTGGCGGTGGTCGACGGCGTGTTCTTCGAGGGCGAGGTGCTCGCCCGGTCGCCGCGGGTGCAGACCCTGACCATCTTCGACGGTCGCCAGCCGGTCGACTCGGCGATCGTCGGGACCGCGAAGGCCTCGCGCCACAGCTCGGCGCCGCTCGGCCCGACCCGTACGACCACCTTCGACCTGCTCGGCCACACCTGGACGCTGCGCTCACGGTCCACGCCCTCGACGGAGAACCCGCAGGTGGCCGACGCCCGCCGCCTGCTCCTGATCGCCGGCCTTGCGTTGAGCCTCCTCGTGTTCGCGATCGCGGTCCTCGTCCGGCGCTCGGAGCTGCGCGCCTGGCGGATGGTCGACGAGGCCACCGGCTCCCTCGCCGAGAGCGAGGAGCGGTTCCGCGCGATCGTCCACGGCTCCACCGACATCGTGCTCGTGATCGACGCGGAGACCCGCCTGAAGTACGTGAGCCCGGTGGCCGAGCGCCTCCTCGGCTACGAGGCCGAGTCTGTGATCGGCCGGTCGGCCTTCGACTTCGTCCATCCCGACGACGTCGATCGTGTGATGCAGTCGTTCGTGGAGCTGCTGGAGGGGCCCCAGACCGGCGAGGTAGAGGGCGTCGAGATCCGGGTGCTCCGCAGCGACGGCACCTACCTCGACGTGGAGGCCGTCGGCACGAACTTGCTCGATAACCCGGCCATCGGCGGGATGATCATCAACATCCGCGACATCAGCGAGCGCAAACGGGCCGAGCGGGCCCTCAACGAGGCTCAGGAGCGGTTCCGCAGCGCATTCGAGCACGCGCCGATCGGCATGGGCCTCGCCGGCGCCGACAGCGTGATCTTCCGCGCCAACCGCGCGCTCGGCGAGCTGGTCGGGCGCACACCGGAGGAGCTGGTCGGCACGAGCATCAAGGACATCACCCACCCCGACGATTGGGAGGTGAACGCGGTCGAGATGCGCCGCCTGTTCGCGGGCGAGATCCAGTCCTACAAGATGGAGAAGCGGTACCTCCACGCCCACGGGCACGCGGTGTGGGGGGCGCTCTCCGTGTCGCTCGTGCGTGACGTGGACGGCGAGCCGCTCTACATGGTCGGCCAGATGGAGGACATCACCGAGCGCAAGGCCATCGGCGAGCGCCTCGCCCACCAGGCCATCCACGACCCCATGACCGGCCTGCCCAACCGGGTGCTGTTCATGGACCGGCTCGCGCTGGCGCTCAAGCGAGCGCAGCGACGCCACCACCGTGTGGCCGTCGTGTTCCTCGACCTCGACCGGTTCAAGCTCGTGAACGACAGCCTGGGCCACGCGTCGGGCGACCAGCTCCTGATCGCGGTGGCCGACCGGCTTCGCAGCGCGTTGCGCCCGAGCGACACCGTGGCCCGCTTCGGCGGTGACGAGTTCACCGTGCTCTGCGACGACCTGGTGGAGGACGGCACCGCGCTCGAGGTGGCACAGCGCATGGCCCGGGCCATCGAGCGGCCGGTGCTGTTGCCCGAAGGCGAGGTGTTCGTGAGCGCCAGCCTCGGCATCGCGGTCTCCGGCAACGGCGACGACACCCCGTCCACGCTCCTGCGCGACGCCGACACCGCCATGTACCGGGCCAAGGACCAGGGGCGAGCCCGCATCGAGCTGTTCGACGCCCGCACCCACGACCGCGCCGTCGACAGCCTCCGCACCGGCAACGCGCTGCACCGCGCGCTGGAGCGCCGCGAGTTCGAGCTGCACTACCAGCCGGTGATCGACCTGGAGACGGGCCGAGTCCTCGGGTTCGAGGCGTTGCTGCGCTGGTGCCACCCCGAGCGGGGTCTCGTGTACCCGGCCGACTTCATCCCGCTGGCCGAGGAGACCGGCCTCATCGTGCCCATAGGCGCCTGGGTGCTGGAGGAGGCCACGATGCAAACGCTTCGCTGGCAGCAGACGCGCGGCAACGGCCACCAGCTCATGATCAGCGTGAACATCGCGCCCCGCCAGCTCGCCGAGCCGAGCTTCCCGCAGGAGGTGGCGAGCATCCTCGACCGAACGGGCATCGATCCCGATGTGGTGTGGCTCGAGATCACCGAGAGCACCCTCATGCACGACGCCGAGTCGGCCATCAGCGCGCTGCGCGCGCTGCGGGCCCAGGGCGTGCACCTCGCGGTCGACGATTTCGGCACGGGCTACTCGTCGCTCTCCTACCTGAAGCGCTTCCCGGTGGAGGCGCTCAAGGTGGACCAGACCTTCGTCGACGGGCTCGGCCGTGAGCCCGAAGACTCGGCGATCGTGAGCGCGGTGGTGAGCCTCGCCCACGCGCTCGGGCTGGTGGCGGTGGCCGAGGGCCTCGAGACGCCGGTGCAGCTCGGCGAGCTGCGCGTCCTCGGCTGCGACCAGGCCCAGGGCTACCTCTTCGGGCGGCCCCAGCCGGCCCGCGTGATCGGCGAGCGCCCCGCCGACGACCTCCGCTCCTGGCACCAGGCCGAAGCCAAGGCCTGACGCCCCTCCCCCTCCCGCCCCTCCCCGCTTTGGCGTCACCAAGCCCTCGGAATCGACGGCCCAGTGACGCCAAAGCGCCGGGGAGCTACTTCGTGCGGGGCGACGCGGCCGCGCTCGCGCCGATCGCCTCCTCCCCGAGTCCGATGATGCGCAGGAAGGTCATCCGAACCGGGCGCGACAGCCGCACCTCGACCCTGGTGGAGTCGACCTTCACGTCGACCACCGTCCCGCGCGGCAGGTTCGAGGCATCGAGCACCTGCTGGACCGCAGCCCGCGCACCTGCTGGATCGAGCCGTGTGTCGCTGCCCGCGCTCTCCCGGTAGGCCGGTTCGTCGATGGCCGACGCGCCGGCCAGCGCGGCGGAGTCCGCCACGTTGTGCAGATCGCGGCGGGCGGTGAAGAGTCGGGCGCCATCGATGCCGAGGCCGGCGAAGGCGAGCCCCATGACCAACGCGCCGATCAGCAGCACCGACGCCTGGCCCTGTCTATTGGTCGCGCTCGCTGCGGGCCGGGGTACCCGGCCCGCGGACGCTCA
>Ga0209515_10000836_pt1 | contig 53459 bp, 58 predicted proteins | sample Subgroupgradi54m_FD_187454 | JGI IMG/M metagenome (GOLD analysis project Ga0209515, IMG submission 187454) | Subsurface groundwater microbial communities from S. Glens Falls, New York, USA - GMW60B uncontaminated upgradient, 5.4 m (SPAdes)... ... | reverse complement strand
GTGCAAAGCTCTTACTCTCGGCACAAAGCTCGCCACAAGGGCAAATAGTTGGGCAAAAAACGGTTAAATAAGGTCAGTTACGGTCAGTTGTGGTCGATAGGAAGTCATAGTTGTAAAACTTGGCCACTTTCTTGATATTGTTCATTTTTTCGCGTACCGTAATCATATAACCCCTGTCTTCGAGGACTGTTATAACTCCGGACAGTGCGCGACCCAAATATCAGTTTAAATATAAAAATTAAAAAGACCCAGGATTGACCGGGTCTTTAGGCAGAAGGCAACGCAACAATTCTAAATGGATGGAACATTTTGGTGGGAGAGCCCACTACTAACTTGTCGCATACTGATTTGTCAGAAAAAACATCTTCTCCCGCCTTACAGACCGGCCAATGTCTGCTTAAACGAACACACTCTACTTCTGGAGTGCAACATTTACCGAAAGTTAAAACAGAATCTAAAGTAATAAGTTCAATAGCGTTACTACATTCTAAACAAAGTCCCAAAGCCCTTACTCCACTCATTTTATCCTCCTATTTAAAATTAAGTTTGAAGAACTTTTATTAAAGTTAGCATCACTGTAAGTATATAGTCAAGCAATTATTCAAAAAAATTCATTTCATCTCTTCAAGGACTATCGTTGTTTCCAGTTCTTTTCCGCCCCGTCTTAATACTTTTAAGCCCAACTTATCGCCAACTTCATGAGCTTGAATAATATCTGAAAGCGGGAGATCTTTGGTTACTTTTTTATTATCAACTTCCAAAATAATATCGTGCTCTTCTATGCCGGCTTTTTGGGCAGGACTATTGGGGAGAACGCCGTAATCGCCCGGTGTCGCTTCGGGGACAATCAGGGCGCCGTAATCTACAGGCAAGTTGTGTTGCATTTTCAAAACCGGATCAATTAAAATATATCGCAAGCCGATAAAAGGAGCGCGAATGCGGCCGTATTTTTTAATATCGGCCAGCGCTTTTTTTGCGGCATTTATGGGAATAGCGAAACCGATATTTTGGGCGCCGAAAACAACGGCAGAATTAATTCCAATAACTTCGCCATTAATGTCAACGAGCGGGCCGCCGGAATTTCCCGGATTAATTGCGGCATCGGTTTGAATTACGCCCCGTAGTTCTTGTTTTTGGCCGCCCATTTCGGCTTGAGCTGTGATATGGCGTGAAAGACCGGAAATAATACCGGCTGAAATTGTGTTTTGGAATTGACCCAGGGCATTGCCGATAGCAATAGCCGTTTGCCCCAGCTCAAGATTTGTAGAATCGCCAAGCTCAATGTACGGCAGGTTATCGCCTTCAATTTTTAAAACGGCGATATCGTTTATCGGATCGCGAGCGACCACTTTGGCATGATATTTTTTTCCTTCGCTTCCGACCACGGTGTAATCGGCTTTGGGGTCAACCACGACATGTTTATTTGTTAAAACAAAGCCGTCTTCCGAAATGAAAAATCCGGAGCCGCCGCCAATTTTCACCCGTCCATGCTCGTCAAACATTTCCGGCGGAATTTGCTTATATAATTCGGCGGGACTAAACGGCAGAAAAGGGAAAAAATCCGGAAAATCTTCCAGCTTGGGTAGATTTTTAGCAATAACGATAGAAACAACCGCCGGCGCGCATTTTTTAACTACTTTTATGATAGGAGATTTTTCAGACATAGAATTTTGTTTGAAATCTAATATTAGTATTTATTACTATTTTATAGTATAAATTATAACTGTAAATATGTAAACTAGTTTTCAGGGCCCTTGTAGTTCAACGGACAGAACAGCACACTCCTAGCGTGCGGATCGAGGTTCGATTCCTCGCGAGGGCATAAAAAGAAATTAAGATGAAACAATATCAAAAAGAGCTGGATAAAATGTTTAAGAAAAATGGCTGGCCGTATTGGCAACCGCTTTCAATTTTAGCGCGGCTAATGGAAGAAACAGGAGAATTCGCGCGGTTAGTAAATCACCTTTATGGCGATAAAAAGAAAAAAGAAACCGAAGCGGCACAAGATTTGGAAGAAGAACTCGGCGACATAATTTTCACTTGTATTTGTTTTGCAAATTCCAAGGGACTTGATTTAGACAAGGCCATAAAGAAAACTTTTAAAAAAGCAATGACAAGAGATAAAAATAGATTTAGTTAAGATTAAATCACGGGCCTATAGTAAAGCGGTATTACGCATCCATGGCATGGATGAGTCCGGGGTCCGACTCCCCGTAGGTCCATAAAATCAAACTTGCTTTCAGAGCCCAAAATGCGATAAATTAGATTACATATGTCCAGGGCTTATCTTATTATAGGAGGGATTGCGCTTATTATAGCTATAATAGGTGGATTTTTTTGGTATCAGAAAACTGAAGCGAAAGTCGGGGTTATTAATATTTATGAGGGGACAGTTGGTATTACTAAGCCCTCAGGAAAAGCAGATGCCAAAAACGGCACGCCCGTATTTATTTCGGATATCTTAGAAGTTGCCCCCAAGAGTCGGGCCTCTCTTACTTTAGAAGACGGAAGTATTGTTCGTCTTGAAGCCGGAACCGAAGTGAAAATTTCGGAGCTTTCTTTCCAACTGATTCGCGGCCGTATGTGGTCTAGTGTAAAGCCCTTGCCTCAAGGTGGGTCGTTTGAGGTTGAAACACCCACTTTAGTTGCGGCAGTGAGAGGAACCTCTTTTGATGTTTCTTATAGCGGTGGTCGGAGTCGTATTTATGTGGGCACGGGAACGGTTTTGGCAAGCTTGCTAAGCAATTTAGCCGATATAAAAAAAGTGGAAAGAGGATTTGCGCTTGAGGTTAGCGACGATAATTCTAGTCGCGATTTTAATATAGGTCCGCGTCCGGCTTTGCCCGACGAGTGGATTAAATTTAATTTAACTCTAGATAAAAATATAGGACAAGAAGTCAAACAAGAAGATAGAAATGCTAATACAATAAAAAATATTAATCCCGTGGAAACCAAACCGGTGGAAACCAAACCAGATTTAAATTACATAAAGAAAAATATACTGCCTGTTCCGCCTGTGAACATTCCTGTATCACCTTCGAATACTATCGTACCGAAACCTACTGTTTCAGATACTTCTAAAAAACTCGCGTTTATTATTATTAGTCCCGATAATGCGCTTGTAACGCAAAACGAAACATTGCAATTTAATGCTAAAGGAGTCTACGGAGACGGAACAACAATTGATCTGACCAGTAGTGTCCTGTGGCAGCAAAAACCGCTTCTTGGTATTTTCGATTCAACCGGTAAATTTCATGCTGATGTTATAGGAAGGGCAACCATTTTCGCATCGTTTGAAGATGTTAATTCAAATTTAATTTTAATAACGGTAAAAGAGGCGGCGGCAAAACAGTGAATTTTAATTTAACCATTAAACAGAAACTTTATTTCGTTTTATCCGTCATTCTTTTTTCCGGATTTCTTTACGCACTGCCTTTAATGAGGGAGCTCAATTTAAAGGGCCTTGATTGGTTTATGACAGGCCATTCTCCCAGTCCCGATATCGCACTTATAGCAATAGACAATAAAAGTATTGCCGAGCTTGGCCGCTGGCCCTGGGATCGTTCGGTACATGCTAATCTCATTAACGTTCTTTCTGAATACGCTCCGCGCGCGGCAGGATACGACGTAATTTTCTCAGATCCATCTAAAGAAGCCGACGATTATCTTCTGGCACAGAGCTTTAGTAATAGTGGCTTCCCGATTGTTTTGGCCGGAGAGTTGATTTACTTAAAGGGATCCGAGAAAAATCCAAAAGAACTTGTCCCGCTCAAGATTTTTGCCGACTCAAAAAACGTACGGGTGGGGTATGTGAACGCGCAATCTTCATACGGGGGAATCGCAAGAATCATTCCGGAAAAGACTGTTTTTCAAAAAAAAGAAATCACCTCTTTTGCGTATATGTTGGCAGAAGCGGCTAAGTTTTCCGATAGTTTTAATTTTAAAGGAAAACATCTGATAAATTTTGCCGGTCCTGCTGGCACATTTCCGACATATTCGGCAAGCGACGTTATTGCAAAAAAAATTCATCCCGAGTTACTTAAAGATAAAATTGTTTTGATAGGAGCCACAGCAAGCGATTTACATGATGTGCTTACGGTGCCTTTATCTAATCCCATTATGTCTGGGGTTGAGTGGCACGGCAATGTTCTTGACAATGTTCTTACCAGTCGCACTCTTTATTTTGTTCCCGAATTTATTCCTACACTAATTGGTTTGCTTTTGTCATTAGGTTTACTTATTTTTGCTTTTGGTGCCACCGCTAAAAAAGTTTTAGTTTCAGCACTTGCTCTTGCGCTCATCTTTCCGTTTTCCAGTTATCTTCTCTGGCAAGGCGGAGTAGCTTTTATTTTTTTAAGCAATGTTTTGTCTATTGTCTTCGTTTTTATAATTTTTTCCGTTTTGCGTTGGTATCGGGCCGAAATGGAAAAGAAAAAATTACGAGAGCGTTTTCAAAATTATTTTTCCCCTCATGTGCTAGAATCTATTATAAAAAACCCTTCAGATCTGTCGTTGGGAGGCGAGTGCCGTGAAATTACGGTATTTTTTTCTGATATACGATCTTTTACTACAATGACCGAGGGCACCGACTCGGAAGTGCTCATAAAAATCTTGCATCGATATTTTACCGAAATGTCAAAAGAAATTTTTGCAACTGACGGAGTGCTTGATAAATTCATCGGGGATGCCATAATGGCTTTTTGGGGGGCTCCTTTAGTACAACCTAACCATCCGGAACTGGCTGTTCGCGCCGCGATTGGCATGATGCGGCGGTTAAAACAGCTTAAAGAAGATTTTGCAAAAGAGGGCCTGCCAGTTTTTGATATAGGCATAGGCATCAACACAGGCCTTGCTACAGTAGGCAATATGGGTTCACAAAAGCGTTTTGACTATACTGTTATAGGCGACTGTGTAAACCTTGCTTCGCGTCTTGAGAGTTTAAATAAGGAATACAAAACTCATATTATTATTTCCGAAAGTACCGAAAAACATCTTCCGCCGGATATTTCACGAAGGTATTTGGGTGAAACTACGGTAAAGGGCAAAACGGTACCAACTAAAATCTTCGAGGTATATGGGTATTGACCCCTAAAAACATCTTGTTTTTGAAGAGAAAATACGATAAAATAACCAAAATAAAAGCCGCGGTAGCTTAATGGTAAAGCAGGTGCCTGAAGAGCATCTGAAGGCAGTTCGATTCTGCCCCGCGGCACATTACAACCCAAAAACTTTAAGAAAGTTTTTGAAAAGTGTTGATGGCGTTTTAGCTGGCGCCGGAGCCGCTTCAGGCTTTTCAACCGGCGGCGCTTCCAAAGTAATTATTGGTTTAATAAATATTGAAAGCACGTTAGAGACAATATTGCTTGCTTTGTCAAAAACTCCCTTTATCGTAATTTGCGCACCCTCAACAATTGGGGTTTTAACCGCTATCTTGTCACCGTTAGACAATACTAAAACAAAACCATCACTTGTAACATTTTTTATGGTTCCGGAAAATGATTGGTGAAAGTCTTTAGATGCCAAGCTTCTAACGACTGCCGCCCGGATGGTTTTTGAATCGGCCAACAGCCAACCCAAAACATTAATATGATCGCCGGCCGCAAAGTCGCTTAAAAGCGCCGGTTCCTGGTTACTGCCAAGAAGGGTCGTTCTTTCTTCTATCTGCACGACGTAATTACTATTTTCATTGCCATTAAAAACACATGGCAAGGGGCTATTGGTTTTTCCATTTTCGTAAACGATGCAGGATTTTTCATTTTTCTGGATAACTTCTATGGTAGCCGGCGGTTCGTCAACCGTAGGACTCTTGAAAATTTCTAAATTATTAAACTGGTAAAAACCGGCCGTCAGAATTTTAAGAGACGCAACTTTGTCGGCGGCGGCTGTGAGTGGAAGATCTTGTGTTGCCATAGCAATAAAGCCAAATAGAGCAAAAAGACTCGATAAAGCCAAAATTTGAGTAATTATTTTTATTTTTGTGCGCATAGTTATATGGTAGCATAAAACAACATAGCAAGCAACTGGCAATGGACATGGGAATATGATACGAATTGTGGATAATATGTTGCTAAGTTGCTAAATTTTGATAAAATGTAAGAAAATTTGCGGGTGTCGTATAGTGGCTATTATGTGTCCTTGCCAAGGACAAGACGGCAGTTCGATTCTGCTCACCCGCTCACTTTACAAAAATACCACAAATGTGGTATTTTTGTTTCGCTATTTACCAAAACCAAATGGTAAAAAGGGGGGTAAAAATGTCCCTTGTAATAAATGCTTTGAAAGTGCGAAAAGCATTTAGCGAGCCTAGTGTTCCTCATAATCCAAGAAGTTCTATGCATATACCTGATTTGGAATCTGAAACTGGTTTATCTAGTGCTCAACTAATGAAAACATTAAAAGTTTTGGAGAAAGAGGGTATCGTAGAATTGGAGGCACCAGAATGTATATCGGTAGTGTTTGTGAATGTTTTGAAAAAATACAAAAAATTGATGGGCGTAAAAAAACCTAAAACCTCATACGCTCGTTCATAAAATAGCAAATATCTCGGGAGATCAAAACTGGCATTGACCAGTTTTTAATTTGTAAAATTTTGGATAAGAAAGCCTGCCTCTTTCACAAAACAGGTTCTAACGTCCCTCCTTCGCTAAAGCTATGGATGGGCAAGCGTGCAATGTCCCGCTCAATGCTTAACTTGACAAAGATTTGGTTATATGCAACTATTATTTCGAAAACCTTAACAAAGCGAGGAGAAAACAATGCCCAGACGTTCTGTCGCCTGCGCACTTATTATTATTCTCAGCTTGAGCATCGTATTGAGTGGGTGTGGTAACAACAAGGTCATCGACGGCGTTAAATACGGTAGATTTGGGCTAGTGAATAAAGATGACAAAATGAATCCCGATATTCAGTATGAAGTCATTTGGGGCAATGTTTTTTTGAGTTTTGTCCTCCTTGAGACAGTAGTCGGACCATTTTATTTTCTCGGTTTTGATCTTTTTGAACCAGTTGGTCCAAAACCCAAGATAAAAGGACAGGTAACACATTAATTTGCAATATCCACCAAGGGGTGGATTTATTTTGATCTAAACAAATTTTGATGTCGTACAATGTTCCGCTCATTACGGGTCTTTGACAAATAAATTTATTTTTGGTATCATGTGTAAGTTAGACTCTAAATTAAGATTAATAAACAATAAAACTAAATTTTTTAAAAGCAGAATTTTACATTAAAATGACTTTAAAGATTTTAGGAAAATATCAATATGACTTTATATTTTATCACCGGCGCCCTGGCTCTGGCACTGGGGACCGCTTTGGGCTATTTAATTCGCCGGGTTTTTGCAACCAGAAATTTGAATTCGGCAGAAACTAAGATCAAGAACCAGCTTGAAGAAGCAAGAACTCAATCAAAAGAACTTTTGCTTGACGCGAAAAGTCAGGCAGTAAAAATTTTTGAAGAGGCAAAAAATCAAGAGCGGGAAAGACTCGCGGTTTTAACGCGCCAAGAGGAACGTCTTAACTCTCAAATAAGAAAAGTTGAAGACAAAGAAAATGGGCTGGAAAATCTCAAAAAAGATATTGAAAATCAGGCAAATTTGGTTAAAACCATAAAGCAAGAAGCTGAAAGTCTTAAAACAAAAAGCGAAGAAATGCTGGAGCAGGTTGCCGGAATGTCAGGCGAAGAAGCGAGAAATAATCTGTTTAAAAAAATAGAAGAAGAATCTAAAACCGATCTGGTGGCGGCCATTTCTAAAATGGAGAAAAATCGAATTGAAGAACTGGAAAAAAGAGCCCGGGAAATTATGACAGTAGCGGTTCAAAGATATGCCCGCTCTCATGTGAGTGAAATTACCACTTCTACGGTCAATCTTCCGTCAGACGATTTAAAAGGCCGGATTATTGGGAAAGAAGGCCGCAATATTCGCACTCTTGAAAGATTGACCGGCGTAGAAGTGATCGTTGATGAAACGCCCGGAGCCATCACCCTTTCTTCATTTGACCCACTTAGGCGGGAAATCGCTAAAACCGCTTTAATAAAGCTTATGAGTGATGGCCGAATTCAGCCGGCAAGAATTGAAGAAAAAGTTGAAGAAGCCAAAAAAGAAGTAAACAAAAAATTAATAGAAGCAGGCGAGGCCGCGGCTTACGAAGTCGGAATTTTGGGCTTGCCAAAAGAAATTATTGTGCTTTTAGGCCGTTTGGCGTTTCGCACCAGCTACGGCCAAAATGTTCTTATTCACTCAATTGAAATGGCTCATATCTCCGGTATGATGGCCAAAGAACTGGGCGCCAATGTTGAAATCTCCAAAAAAGCGGCTCTGCTCCATGATATCGGTAAGGCGGTTGACCATGAAATTGAGGGCACCCATATTGAACTGGGAAGAAAAATTCTTAAAAAATACGGTATGGACGAGGCGGTGATTAGAGGAATGGAATCGCATCACGAAGATTATCCGTTTTCCACCCTTGAATCGTATATTGTGACCGCCGCCGACGGTATTTCCGGAGGTCGGCCCGGTGCAAGGCGCGATACTATTGAAAATTATATTAAACGGCTTACCGAGCTTGAGGGCATTGTTAATTCCTTTGAAGGCGTTGAAAAATCATATGCCATTTCGGCCGGCAGGGAAATCAGAGTTTTCGTTTCCCCGCAAACCATTGATGATTTGAGAGCTCTTCAATTGGCTAAAGAAATTGCTAAAAGGATTGAAAGTGAATTGAAATACCCGGGCGAAATAAAAGTTAATGTTATTCGGGAAACTAGAGCTATTGAATATGCCCGGTAATTTGTTTATACTTATATTATTAATTTTAAAAATATGAATAAAGACAGATTAGTTGATATGGTAGCGGCCAAGCTCGGCTCTACCAAAGCGGAAGCCGAAAGAGCCATAAATGCTATATTAGATGAAATTACATCTTCGCTTTCTAAGGGCGAAGAAGTTTCTTTGACGGGTTTTGGCGCTTTTATGGTTTCGTCAAGAAAAGCCCGTGCCGGAGTAAATCCGAGAACGGGAGAAAAAATTCAGATTGCGGCCGTAAAAGTTCCTAAATTCCGCGCCGGAAAAAATCTCAAAGAAGCGGTACGATAAAAAAGAACCCCGCAATCGCGGGTATTGTATAATGGAATTACCTTAGCTTTCCAAGCTAATGACGGGGGTTCGATTCCCCCTACCCGCTCAAAAATTGTTACCAATTTTTGAGCGAGGCTCGCCCAGTACTCTGGGGCGGCCCGCTCAATTTGCAAAAATAGCATTTAGATGCTATGTTTGTTTTAAATTAAGTTTGTTGTTTAAAAACTAAATCAAATGATAATGGAGACAGAAATGGCAAAGAAAAAGAAATTAACACTTGAACTTACAGGTGAAGCCGCTGATGCAATTAGAGAATTTACCAAGATTACAAAACGAAAGACTGTTGAAGTTGCGAGCGATGCCTTCCGCACTTATATGTGGATACTATTTGAACAGACAGAAGGCGCAACTATTACTGCTCATCACAAAAATCCAAAGGAAAACCGAGATCTTATGACCTTAGTCAAGGATAAGAAGCTTTCTAAAAAATACCTTGAAGTATTTCGTCATTTGTTCCGTTAAAATCACTCCCGTCTATACGGGTTTTATTTTTTTTATTAAAAAGTCGGCACTAAAAAGAGTTTGCCCGTATAAAAACAGGCTCTAATATCGTGGCATAACTCGCTCAAAATAAAACAAACTAGTCCCGCAATTGCGGGACTAGTTTTGTTTAAATTTTTATAAAAATCGACCTTTTCTACTCTTTATAACACCCTAGCACTTAAGTTGGTTTCATTTTTAGTGTGCGCAAACTGAATTATAGATGAAATGAAGTTTTTGGATATAAAGGCAAACATTGCAATTGAACCCAATACGGATATTTGAACAATTGGTCTGGTTCTTAAGAAAATATCAAAAGCAAATGAAGCTAGAGTCATCGGATATTCGGATTTATTAGCTAAAACTAAACTCGCATACTGCATTACTTTCGCTACAAAAACATATTGGCCGATTAAATACATAAAAGCGACAAAAACCAGACCTTCAAAAAGAATATGCGGGAGAATACGTTTTGAAAACCAAATAAAATAAACCCGCCGCATTATTCGGTCGCTAAGCTGATTTTTATATGTTATGTTCGTCTTCATCGTTTTTAGTGAATTTTTTTAGCATCTGCTTAGCTCTAAATAGTTTCATTTTTAGAGCCGGGATGGTTATAGATTCTTCTTTTGCGATATCTTTATACGGCTTGTCTTCAATATAATATTTTGAAAGCAATCGGCTGAGTTGTTCGGGAAGTCGCGACAATAATTCAGACGCTAAGCTCTTTGTCTCACTTTCTAAAACGATATCTTCGGTTGATAAGTTTCGCTCGCTGGCGAGCTCCAAATCAAGCGGGCTGGTCGATTCGGCCTGCCAAATTTTCCTTATTTTCCGATAGCGGCTGATGGCAGTATTAACCAAGATCTTATAAGCCCAGCTCTTAAACTCAATTCCTTCCACTTTTTTAAATTTTTTGGCGTTGAAGTAAATTTTAACGAATGTTTCTTGAACAATATCCTCGGCTTCTTCCTGTTGTCTTAGAATGCCGATCGCTTTTCTTAGAAAAGCATCTTCATAGCGGTCAATTAAAATTTTAAAAAGCCCCGGTTTATCAAGCGATAAAATCAAAATTTCTTCATCTTTTGGCTGGCCCCCGACGTATTCAGTTGATTCTTCAAGAAAATTCATGATTATTGCGCATCTTAATTCAACAACTCTACTATACTTTAAACTTCTAAAAAAGCAAAAGAGTTTTGCTTTTTACATTCGGGGAGCCGGGAATCGAACCCGGCCTTTACGCACCCGAAGCGTACGTACTGCCGATATACTACTCCCCGGTTATTTTTTTATATTATTTAATTTTTGGAATAATTTTTAAAATTTGTGGCTTAATGGGTTTGGAGGTATCAACTGTGCCAGTAAATTTTATATTTAATTTTTTCTGATGGAGCGGCTTGCGGCGGAAATATTCTCTTACGCCTACTGCAGAATCTTTAAACAAGCCGCTTTTGCTCCATTTTTTATTAATTAATTTTCTGATTATAAAATCCTCCGGTGCTGTTATATTAATATAATAGACGGCTGTCTTAAATTTTTTAGCTAATTTTTCAAGCGGCTGTCTTCGAGTACGCCAATCCACAAAATCCCCGTCAACTATAAGGCTTTTGTTTAGTTTAAGAAAGTGTTCAACTGCCGGATTCATTAATTCCCAAGCCGCTATTTTATTCCATAACTTTTTCTTTCTTAGAAAAACTCGGGCCTCGTCGGTATTTAGGTAAATAACCGGTAACAGCTCCTTTAGTATTTTCATTGTTGTCGTCTTTCCTGACGCTACAACTCCGATCGGCGCAATAATCATTTGCTTTCTCGGATTTTTGTAAGGAACTTTTACGGTTTTGATAAATTCTTGTACTAACTTTTGTTTATTGATTGTCATTTTACGCGACGTGATATTTTTTCTTTATTCCTTTGAATTCTTCTTCCGCCACTTCTTGCGTTCTCGCTTGAGCCATTTTAAACAATTCCGCCAGTTTTTCAAGCGGTTCTTTATTCAATTTATTTGCGTTTTCTAAAAGATGTTCCCGCGCGTTTTTCTTCGGTTCATCCAAAACCTCGTCAAGTAAGATATTTAAGAGATACCCGAGCCGCGGTCCCGGTTCCGTTTTCAATTCTTTCATCAAGTCATCTCCGTTGATTTTAAGCATTTTTACCGAAATCGGATCACGAGAAACTTTTTCAATGATGGCGCGAAGGTGGCGCAGTTTATATGGCTCGGCTTTGGGAACGCCGGAACCCTTTCGGTCGGCGATTCTAACCTCAAGAAGGTCGTTTATATTTTCCGGGCCGACATTTTTTACAAGGCGGCGCACCGAGCTTTCACTAACTTCTTCGACATTGTAATAAAACAAGTGGTAGCGGACTAAAAGAGTTGCCTTTTCAATAAATTTTTTTGGGAATTTTAATCGCTCAAGAATTTGAGCGGTCATTTTAGCGCCTATAACTTCGTGGTTATAAAAAGTGGAATCCGGCCCATCTCCGTGTTTGACTCTGGGCTTTCCGACATCGTGAAGCAGGGAAGCTACCCGAACTTCCGTTTTATATTTATTTTTTGCCGCCCAGTCCAAGGCTCTTAAATTATGTTCCCACACGGTATATATATGATGTTTGTTTTGACCGACATTAATACCTTCTTCTATTTCGGGCATAATGTGTTTTAGAAGGCCGAATTCACTAAGCATTTCAATACCGTTCTTGGCATTTTCGGTCTTTATAATTTTTAATATTTCGTCGCGAACGCGCTCTTTGGAAATGGCCACGATGTCGCCACTATTTTCTTTTATCGCTTCAGCTGTTTTCTTGTCTATTGAAAAATCAAGTTGTACGGCGAAACGGACGGCGCGCATAAGCCGCAAGGCGTCTTCGTTAAATCTTTCGCTAGGATCACCGACCGCGCGGATAATTTTATTTTTAATATCTTTTTCGCCATCAAAGGGGTCAATAAATTTTTTACCGTCGTAAGCAATCGCGTTTACGGTAAAATCGCGGCGCGCTAAATCTTCCTCAATTGTTTTGGCAAATTTAATTTTATCTGGGTGACGCTTATCGGTATATTTTTCTTCTGTTCTATAAGTCGTGATCTCAATTATTTTAAGTTTTTCGTTTTTGCTTTCGGTATTTACCGCCACTGTGCCAAAATCATTTTCGTAAACACTGTTTTCAAATATTTTTTGTATCTCGTCTGGTTTGGCATCGGTAGTTATATCCCAATCATAAGGTTCCCGGCCTAAAATAAAATCCCTAACGCAGCCGCCAACGGCATACGCTTCAAATCCGGCATCATTTAACGTCGCAATTATTTCTTCTACTTCTTTTGGAAAAATCATAGATTTAACTTCAGGCGTTTTAATTGTTTCCCTAGCTTCTTTATGGAGTGTCATAGGGTAAATTTTACCTTATGTTGGGTTATTTGACAAATTGATGATTTGTTATATAATGATGATAACAAATCTAAACAGGCAAAAAGGAGGTGATAAGCATGGCGGTTAAGATGGTCAGGCTGTATAAGTGGAGTCGCCTTGACGAAGTGATGGACACTCAGTACGGGCGGATCACCATCTATGAATGGCTTCGGCGGGAGGAGAGTCGTATCAAAAGCGACCCATCCCGAGAAGCAATCGTCACCCACCGGGGAGGTCTCGGCACTCTCCTGGTGGACGAACCTTCTGATCTTCGGTAATCTCGCCAACCACACAGTGGGCCCCGCGCAACGCGGGGCCCTCTTTATTTTATAACAATGTTGCCGATACCACTTTATCTCCTGGTTCAACCCGCATGATGCGGACGCCTTGGGTTACACGTGAAACGGTGGAGATGGAATTAAGGTCAACGCGGATTACTACGCCTTTTTTAGAAATAGCGATCATTTCTTTTGTATCGGGCCCGATGATGAAAGCCGAAACGATTTTTCCTGTTTTCGGAGTAACCTTGGCTGTTTTAACTCCGGAACCGGCCCGTTTTTGTTTTTTGTAGAATTTAATAAATGTTTTCTTGCCGAAGCCGTTTTCCATAATCACTAAGAATTTAGTGCTCTGGTCTTTTGCCGCCGCGGCAGTTATCACATCCATGCTGGCGACTTCATCGCCCTGATGCAGACGAATGCCGTGCATTCCGGCCGTCGCCCGTCCCAAAGGCCGCGCGTCTTTTTCCGGAAATCTTATTGCTTGCCCGAGCATAGTGACAAAAATTATCTGATCTTCACCCGAAGAACCTTTAACCCATTTGAGCGAGTCGCCCTTGTGAAGTTTTATGGCGATGAGACCGGAATGACGGACCGATCCAAAATCGGCAATCGGTGTTTTTTTAACTAAGCCGTTCTTAGTTGCCATCACTAAAAATTTTTCAGCGCTCTTTTCCTTCAGCTGTTTTTCATTATAAGTCAGGATCGCATTGACTCTTTCATCTGCTGAAAGCGCCAAAAAGTTTACTGCGGCTTTGCCGCGCGACTGGCGGCTGGCCTCGGGAATTTCCCAGACCTTAGTTTGGAAAACGCGGCCGGTGTTGGTGAAAAATAAAACGTTATCGTGAGTTTTTGTTGAAACAAAGTGAGTGACGGCGTCTTCTTCTTTTGTAGACATGCCGGTCATACCTTTACCGCCTCGGTGCTGGGAGCGGACTAAAGCGGGGTTCATTCTTTTAATGTAGCCGGAGTCAGTTAAGACAACCACAGCTTCTTCAAGCGGCACCAAATCTTCTTCGCGGAATTCGCCGAGAGCCGCGGCTATAACTTTTGTTCTCCTCTCGTCGCCATATTTTTCTTTTATTGCTTGAAACTCTTTGTAAATAATTTCTAAGATCTTTTCTCGGCTATGCAAAATAAGATTGAGTTCTTTAATCAATTTTAATTTTTCAATAAGTTCATCCTCAATCTTTTTTCTTTCAAGATTGGCTAAGGTGGCAAGCTTCATTTCCAAAATGGCATTACCCTGAATTTCCGTAAGCTTGAATTTCGTCACCAAATTTTTTAAGGCCTCGCCGCGGTCTTGCGATTTCTTTATGACTTTTATTACCTCATCAATTGAATCAAGTGCCTTTTTAAGGCCCTCCAAAATATGAGCTCGTTCTTCAGCCTTAACTAAATCAAATTTAGTGCGCCGAATAACCACTTCTTCCCGGTGCTTCAAATGGTATTCCAATACAGCTTTAAGTGAAAGAACTTGCGGCTGGATTTCGTCAACTAAAGCCAGCATATTCATATGAAAAGTGCGCTGAAGATCGGTGTGTTGGTAAAGATTATTTAAGACTTTTTTTGGTGCAGCATCATTTTTCAGTTCAATGACAATTCTCATTCCTTCCCTGTCGGATTCATCCCTTAAATCTCTAATGCCTTCCACTTTCTTTTCGGAAACAAGTTCGGCAATCTTTTCAAGAAGCGTTGATTTATTAACCTGGTAAGGTATTTCGGTAATTATGATTTGGAGATGACCTTTTTTATCTTCAACTATTTCGGCCACGCCGCGGGAAACAATCGGGCCGCGGCCAGTCGCGTAAGCGGCGGCAATATCATATTTCCCATAAATGATTCCGCCGGTCGGAAAATCGGGGCCTTTTACAAATTCCAGAAGATCTTCAACTGAAGCCTTGGGGTGTTTAACAAGATGGCAAGCGGCGTCAATAATCTCTCCTAAGTTATGGGGCGGAATATTTGTCGCCATGCCTACAGCTATGCCTACCGTCCCATTTAAAAGAAGCTGAGGCAGGGCGGCTGGAAGAACTTTCGGCTCTTTGCGCGTAGCGTCATAATTGTCAATAAAATCAACGGTATTTTTGTCTATGTCTTTTAGCATTTCCTCAGCGAGCGAAGTAAGTCGCGCTTCTGTGTAACGCATAGCCGCCGGCCGATCAGCGTCAATACTTCCAAAATTGCCCTGTCCGTTTATGAGCGGATAGCGCAAAGAAAAATCTTGCGCTAAACGGGTTAGGGCGTCGTAAACCGAAATATCACCGTGCGGATGGTATTTGCCGAGCACTTCGCCGACAACAAGAGCTGATTTTCGGAATTTTGCTTGATGCGTCAAACCTAAGTCATGCATGGCATAAAGAATCCGGCGATGGACCGGCTTTAAACCGTCGCGGACATCGGGAAGGGCGCGGGAAATAATAACCGACATTGCGTACTCAAGATACGACTCTTCCATTTCACGGACTATTTCCCGCGATTTTACGTAGCCTGTCTCCATCTTGGGTTTTTCAGTTTCTTTTACCATTTTATTTGCCTTGCCTACCAGCAGGCAGACCTATATTTTTTAGAGTTTCAAAAATAAGGTCGGCCTGTGATTTTAAGCTGCTTAAAACCGATGGCAGTTCTTTCTTAACTAGAAGAGCGGGTTCATCTTCGGAAGTTTGGGACATCTGCTGGGAAAAAGTCAAAAGCCAGAAGCCAAAAATTCCGGTCATTATTAAAGAAATACAGGCCCACATAATTGCATGTTTCGTACCCTCAGATTTGTTTTGAAGATTTGCCAATATTCGCTTCATTATTGTTGTTCTAGAATAACAATTTTTGTTTCTTCCTCAGTTAAGTCCTTTTTCTTGATAGATAATTTCGGCTGGGCCGATTCTTTGGCTTCGCTTTCTTTGATAAAAGCCGAAAGCGGCGCCCGCTTTGTTTTAAGTCCTTTAATCTCATAAAGCATCGGAATGGCGATTGACGGTTCAAGATTATTGACAAGTTTCATCGCTCCTTCGGCGTCAAGAATTTCTCCCTTTAAACCGCCGGCCGGAACTAAAACTATATCAGGGTCATCTAAAAGTTCAAGCTTATCGCTTGCCAAATCGCCATTAAGAAATCCTAAGTGAACGATTTTTATGTCGTCCATTTCAATGTTATAAATAACATTTACTTGCCCTGAGCTTGTCGAAGGGTCGGCAATGCCTTGGATATTGGCGCCCCTTATTTCGTACTCGCCAGGCGAGTCAATTATAAAAGTCTCGCCATCGCTTTGAGATTTTGCCGCCTCATCAAATGAGGCGAGCCTCGCCCCTTTGGGGCGGGAATAAACCAAAACATCGCTTTTTAAGCGAGGAGGATTAATTCCCGATTCTTTTTGTGGCGGTTCGATTAAGATCCTTGCGCCCCCGCTTTCTAAGAGAAAGCAAGCTTCTCCGTACCAAGAAATTGTCATAGTAGTATATTTGCAGTATTGATTTTATCAAATTTGTTTGTCCTTTTCAAGGTTGCAATTTTTATTGACTCATAATTGACCCCCGTGCTATTATTGTAATATAAATTATTACAATTAAAATATTGATTTATGCGTAACATTGTAAATATTTCATTACCGGAGAAAATGGTTAAAGCGGTTGAAGACAGTGTAAAACGAGAGCACTTTGCAAGTAAGAGTGAATTTTTCCGTATGTTGCTTCGTTTGTGGATGGAAGGAAGGCTTGCTTTAGAGTTAGAAGAAAGTCGCAAAGAACTTCGCAGTGGCGGGGGAAAATTATTAAAATCACTTAAAGATTTGCGATAACTTCGCCATATGCGAATTTATTATTCGTCAAAATTTAAACGAGAGTATAAAAAATTACCGAAAGAAATCAAAAAATTAGCGGAAGAAAAAGAAGCAATGTTTAGAAAAGACCCTTTTGATTCCAAGCTCAATACTCACAAGTTGCATGGCCATCTCAAAGAATATTGGGTTTTTTCCGTTAATGATAGGTATCGTATTATTTTTGAATTCTTAGAAAAAGACGTAATTTGGTTTCATTCTGTCGGCGATCATTCAATTTATCAATAAACGCAATGCGTGGCTCATTGACAAAAGCCTAATTTATAGCTAACCTTTCCAAGGTATGGAAGCTCAAATGGGAATTTTAAATATGCAAAACCTTCTGGCCAAGTTGCCGAAGGCATTTAATATGCCCAAGGCTGGCGAAGTAATTGAAGGATATGTGTTCAGTAAAAGCGCTAAGAATTTATATATTGATTTGGGCATCTTCGGTATCGGCATTGTTTATGGCATAGAGTTTGCAAACGCTCAAAATATAATAAAAAATCTAAAAATCGGCGACAGTGTTTTTGCCAAAATCCTGGAAGTTGAAAATGCATCTGGTTTAAGAGAATTGTCTCTCGCAGAAGCCCAAAGTCAAAAATCCTGGGATTTGATTCGTGAACTTAAAAGAACAAATAAAATCATAGCCACAAAAATAATTAACGCTAATCGCGGCGGGCTGATGATTGAAATCAGCGGTGTCGCCGGATTTCTTCCAGTTTCTCAACTTTCAAGCGATCATTATCCACGGGTTGAGGGTGGGGACAAGACAAAAATTTTAGAAGAGCTTGCAAAATTCATAGGCCAGGACTTTAAGGTGCGCGTTTTAGATTTTGATTCTAAGGAAGGCAAATTAATTGTTTCAGAAAAAGCGGCCGAAGAAGAAAACTTAAAAGAAGCCATCGGTCGCTATAAAATAGGCGATATTATTCAAGGCACGGTTTCTGGTATTGTTGATTGGGGTGCGTTTATAAAATGGTCCGTGGAAGAAGACATGCTTGAAGGTTTAATTCATATTTCCGAACTTGATTGGCAATTAATAGAAAATCCGGCTGATTTTGTAAAAGTCGGGGATGAAGTTTCCGCCCAAGTTATTGATATCACGGGTGATAGAATTTCTCTGTCTTTAAAGCGGTTAAGACCCGATCCTTGGAAAGTTGCCGTTTCCCATTTTGAAAAAGGCAAAACCGTTGAAGGTCTTGTTAAAAAATTCAATCCCTTCGGTGCTTTTGTTGAAGTGGCGTGTCCGGGCAATGAACCCTTGCAGGGTCTTTGCCACATTTCGGAATTTGGTTCCGATGATAAAATGCAGGCCGCCCTTGAAGCGGGTAAAAAATATCAATTTCAGGTTTTGACTTTTATTCCCGATGAACATCGGATGAGTTTGGGGCTTTTGAAAGAAGAAAAATTAAATATTTAAATTTATAAATAAAAAATATGCTCCGTCACGCAACTGCGTGACGGAGCATTGATATTTAAGTATTTATGAGGCTTTGGCTCACCATCGCCCACCATCTTTGCCAGCAGGAATCACAGGGGCAGATCTTTTCATGAGACGGATAATACGGTGTCGGTTCCCTTTCCGTTTCTTCTTCCGGCAGAATTGCTATCTCTGATTCTGGCGTATCAAGTATGTCTTTCAAAATCCAATAAACATCTTCACCGACCTCATCGGGGTCTAACTTGTCAAAAAATTCCGGAAGATCGGGAATAAGTTCTAGGAAATCACACCCCCCGCGTTTTAAGGTTGTAAAGATTCTCTTGCGAGCGGTGAATTGAATTCCATAGGGATTATATTTTCCGGCAGTAGTACAAGCCAGTGGCATTAACAGAATATCTTTCAAAGAAAAACTACCGCTCGCGCCGCCCTCTTTGGTTTCAAGTCTTTTAACGGTTGTATTTCCGATTCTTTTCATAAAGAAAGTGTAGATCTCCAAATGAGAAGTCTTATCATCGCTTTTGGATTTTCTTTTTTCTAAAATTGCTTCGCCAAACATGGAATCCTGGAAAAACCCTTTAACCTCAATATTAATGCCTATTTCTAATTGGGTTTCGTTCTTTGCGGTATGTCGCGGTGTTTCATCGCGCAGTTTTTCGTAGCGTCCGCCTGGCAACTTCCAGCCGGCCGGTTGGGTAATTTTACCATCATTATTATATTCATTATTGACATGAAAAAGATAAACCTGAGGCGGATCATTCATTTCATCAAGAACTACCGCAAAACTACTGACAATGGTTTCCATCGGCTTTTGGCTTTCCATTTTTATCGCTTCAAGAATTTTGGAATTTCAGATGAATCGTTATGGAGCTGTGTGGCGGTAACGGTTATTTCTTCGTTCTGCCAGATGGCGTTAATTCGGTAAAAATCCTCACCGTCAATTACCGTGTAAACCGGCTCAAAATGCCAATCAGGCTGATCAGCCGGCAAATTATCCTGATGATAAATCCGCAAGGCGATGTATTCGTGCGTGCCCGCATCTTTCTTAGGCACGAAAGGCTTTGTTTCCTCAACCCATTTGCCGATTCTGGTATCATAATACTTATGGCGGCCAAGTTTAACCTTTTTAAGATTAAATAGGAAGCCGTTTTTAATAACTTGTCTTTTGACCATTAGTTGAACTTCCGCCCAGCATTCCTCGTAGTTTTCGCCAAAAAAAGTCATAGGGATTATAATGGTTTGGACTCGTCCTATGATTACGGAATCAGTTTTGGGAACGATCTTATAATAAACTTTCACCCAGGCGAAAGGATCGGATTTATTCTCAAGCCATTTCTGATTTGGCTCAACGAAATAATTCTTGTATTCTTCTAGTTCTGGCAAGCGATCCACGCCAATCATTTTAGACACAGCGCAAGCTGTAATGTGTAACTCCGTATGTTTTTGAATCTGAACAAATTTTTGCCGTTTTTCTTCGACAGTTTCAGTGACCTCTGAAGCTTCTAAAACCTCCGTCAGAGGAACTCCATTAACAAAAATTCCTGTCATCTTTCTCTCCTTTCAGCATTCTCAAGATTTTCAAGTAGTTGTTAAATTGTTAAATTACATCTTTAATTAGCCATATTCTACACTAAAGTTATAGCTTCGTCAAGCTATTGCCAAAGTTTTAGTTTTGTGATATTTTAGTTCTTAAAGGAGGCGGTAAATGCCAAAAGGCCGTCCGCCTAAAAAAGCGCTATCAGCGCTTAAAGTTCTTTGGGAAAATAAAATTGCTGTGGGTTCTTCCTTGTACACTTACGAGGCCAGTTTGGTCATCACCAATTCCAAGATTTTTGATACTGGCGTCGCGAATGTCATAAGACAGCTTGAAAAGAAAGGATTTTTTGAAGTTTGCGGAGGAGGCCGCGGTCGGGGAAAAAGATTAGAGATAAAGTGGACCGACGCCGGTATTAATCATTTTGGCGATAAAAAAGTTCGGGCGACAGTCGTAGTTCCAGAACCAAAAGCAGAGCGGCTCGGCGCCATCTTCGTTGACTGGGACAATTTGGTTATCCCGGCGAAAATTGATAGCAGTTTCGACTCTTCGGAAATCAACATTCACTTAATGCGAGCCCTTCTTGAGGCCTCACTGAAGTTTGTTGATAAAGCACATATTTTCATTTTTACTGCCGAGGGTAATCTAATCAGGAATTCGTTTTATCTTGAAGTGGATGCTGAAGATCTTGAAATCGAACTTATCACCGTTCCAACCGTCAAAAATGCTGCCGATGAAGCAATTAGAAAAAAAGCTGAAGAGCTCGCGATCAATAATCCGGAAATTTCCACTTTCATTTTTGCAAGCGGCGACGGTTATTTTCTTCGGACAATCCGGGCGTTGATAACAAGTTTTAGAAAAAAAGTTGTTCTTATGCCGTATTGTAAAGATAATATGCACCATCGCTATCAGCAAATTAAAGACCGGACCAATAAATTTAACATTATTTTCTTAAAGCCACATTTCTGCAAGAACGGCTAAAAACACCCCCTCACTCAAATCCGAGTGAGGGGGTTGACATTTTTGGGTAAGTTTGATATATCTTCGCTTCGCTCGATATAACAAGTTCACTCGGTCAAAGTCAAGACAAGCCTTGACTTTTCCCTCGTTGCTTGTTATAATGCATATAAATAAAAATCCGATCCAGAAATATGGCTTATTTGCGCCAATCTCTGTTCAATTCTGAATTGATATAAGACAGCGAAGCCATATTTCTGGATCGGACTCTGACAGTTTTTTTACAATTTTCCTATAACAATAAACCCCCAACAAGCGAGGACGATATGAGAGTGCGTGCGCAGTCAAAGCATCTTCTTGATAATGAAGCGTTGTTAGAAAAAATCTGGCGGCTTTCAGCTGATGAAGAATGTTTTAATGATTGGCTAAAAAAGCCGGTCTCCGGACTCGGCGAGATTGTTGTAAAGACCAACTGCTTTTATATTTGGGCTAACTGGTACAAGACCAATCATGGTCTTATGCCGGTGCTTGATCTGGAAGTTTATAAGATGCCTATTGACTGGCGTCTCATTCTTGAAGACGAGAGCGATATAACAGTTTTCAAATTTGAGACCGATTCTCGCTCGCTTTTCATCTTGAGCGAGGATCTTTCAGAATTTACTCATTTTTATCTTGATTTTTGCGATGGAATGCCTGTCGTAGCGAGGTCCGAACTCCGAACAGAATCTGCTCCCGAATGGCTGGCAGGAAAAATCGCCGCTATTCGGGAAAATAAATGTCCTCAAGCGGCTCGGAGTCGCCTGGATAGTCTGGCGGCTCGTCTTGCGCAACTCAAACAAAGGAGGGCCTAACAACATTCAATAAAATTCAGTAATTCTTGTCACAACCCACTAACCCATAACCTTTCCTCTGCCAAGGCGGGGGAACAACACGGAGAGAATCATGGCACTCGCAGATCTGAAAGCCAGACTGGCCGCGATCGCAACCGCGGTCCAGACCTCGGTCGCCACTGTGGCGACCGAGCGCATCGAGAAGGCCAAGGTCAAGGATGCCGAGAGGCAGGCTAAGGCCGAGAAGAGCCGCGCGCAGAAGTTCCTCCTGGATGCCCTTCCGGGCACCAATGAGGAGAAGGAGAAGCGGCTCGAAGAAATCGAGCAATCAATGGCGGAGTACCAGGAGATCTGTAAGCTCCTGGACGAGACCGAGATCGAATACGGTCGGGCTGGCAAGGCTGCTCCGGCCGACCGCGACCAGCTTCTCGCCACCGCTAAGGCGGTGAGGGATGAGGTTCGCTCCGAAAAGGAGCGGATCGAGGCCGACCCCAACATCAAGTTCTTCGGCCGGCATCGCTGGCTGGAAAACCAGACGGAGAACCCCGATCGCCGGGTGGCGATCGAGGAGATCGACAGGGCCATCAAGGATGGTTTTCTCCGTGAGATCACCGGCGAATGTTCTCGTGCGACTCAGGCCGCCGCAAAGGCAGCCAAGGAAGAGGGACGCCATTACGAGGAGCGACACCCGCCGTTCTTCTGGGTCCGGGTAAAGCCCCGCGGCAATACGTCGCAGGGCGAACAGGAGCCCGATGACCACTTTCGCTACATCAGTGGCGGAGTGGACTTCTACGCGAGGAGCGTAGAGGGGGCGCGCAAGCGCCTAGTGTTCTTCGCTCTTCAGGCCTTCTGGACGGCGGTGAGCGAGGCCAAGAAGGCGGCTTACGAGGCCGACCAGGATGTGAAGAAGCACTCCTATCTCTCGCTGGCCGAGATCGCGGCCGGGCAAAGCGGCCAGGCCTGGGCGGAGGTCACCGCCGCTAATCCGTGGCGGCCGACGTTCTTCGACCAGGAGAAACAGACAAACGTGCCGCTCATGAAGGAGGGCAGGGCGATCGTGAACTACGGCCCCATGGTCGTGGTGTCGCCCAAATCAGGCGTTCTCCATGTGATGAACACGGTCCATTCCGGAATGTTCCATCCCCTGCGCCTCGCCGGCGCCTGGGAGGAACAGGACGGTAAGCTCGTACCGGTGGAGTTCCGGTTCTTTGCGGGCAACAACCCGCGAACCGGCCAACCGAACAACTTCGCGGGCTTGAAGCCCGTGAAGGACACCATCGTCCGGACCCCGAGCCAGCTCGGCCGGCTCCGCGCCATTCTCTGTCTGCCCGACGGCCTCCAGGCCCCGGTCAGGGAAGCCAATGGCGGCGGCGCCTCCCAGGCGCCACAGGTAGGGGTCGAGCCCGATGTCCCACCGGACATCGTGTCTGACATTCCTCGGCGGGGCTATCGCCCTGATGGCTCAAAGGCCGGTGAGCCTCGCAGCAAGAAGCACAAGGGCCGCAAGGGCACCGATGACGAGGTGCCTGAAGTTCCGAAGGGCATCCACAACCTCGCGGATGCCGAAAAGGAGGAATAGTCCTCAAACCCACTCCCGTGTGGGACGGCGGTCGCCTAAGGCGACCGCCGTCCCACCGGGCTTTTTTATTGCAAAAAAATAAACTTTATGTTAAACTGTATAAAGAAAATTATTTTATGAAAATAATAAAATTCAACTACAAGAAGTTTTTAAATCAAATATTCATCGCCCTCGGCGCGTTATTTTTAATCGCGTTTATTTTTGCTTATCTTAATTCGGCTTTTGAAAAGCCGAAAGTGATGGCCATTTCTGAATTGGTCAGTAAAATTAATAGCGAAGAAATCTCAAAAATTGTCGTTAAAAATGATGATTTGGAAATAACTTTAAAAAACAACGATAAGTTTTTGGCCAAAAAAGAAGTTGAAAGTTCGCTTACCGAGACGCTGAAAAATTACGGCGTTGATGGCGCCAAGTTAAAAAACATAAACATTGCGGTTGAACAAAGCGTCGGTTTTAATTTTTGGGCCGGCACGGTTCTTCCCATTGTTTTGCCTTTTATTTTTGTCGGATTTTTAATTTGGTATATGATGCGGCAAGCGAGTCGCGCCAATATGGGGGCATTTTCATTTGGTAAATCTCAAGCCAAACTTTCCGGGCCCTTTGACGGTCGCAAAAAAGTTATGTTTTCCGATGTGGCCGGCGCCAGTGAAGCCAAGGAAGAACTAATTGAAATTGTTGATTTTTTGAAAAATCCAAAAAAATTTTTAGACATCGGCGCCAGGATTCCGAGAGGGGCTCTTCTTGTAGGTGCGCCGGGAACGGGAAAAACCTTGCTCGCTCGCGCTGTTGCCGGCGAAGCCAATGTGCCTTTTTTCTATATTTCCGGTTCCGAATTTGTAGAAATGTTTGTTGGGGTCGGCGCTTCAAGAGTTCGGGATTTATTCAATATGGCAAAAAAGTTCGCACCTTCCATTATTTTTATTGATGAAATTGATGCGGTTGGCAGACAAAGAGGCGCAGGACTTGGCGGCGGCCATGATGAAAGAGAACAAACGCTCAACCAAATTTTAGTTGAAATGGACGGGTTTGAGCGCGAGACCAATATTATTATCGTGGCGGCTACTAACCGCCCAGATATTTTAGATCCGGCATTGCTTCGCCCCGGCCGATTTGATCGCCGAATTATGATTGATATCCCAGATATAAACGACCGCGAGGCGATTTTAAAAATCCATGCACTTGATAAGCCGTTAGCCCCGGAAGTTAATTTGAGAAGAGTTGCCGAAAGAACGCCGGGTTTTTCCGGAGCCGATTTAGCTAATGTTATAAACGAAGCAGCGATTTTAACCGCTCGTCAGAACAAAAAAATTGTTGAGCAAGAAACGCTTTATCATTCCATTGAAAAAGTGCTCTTAGGGCCGGAACGCCGAAGCCATATCCTTTCAAAAAAAGAAAAAGAAATCGCTTCTTACCATGAAGCGGGTCACGCGCTAGTTGCTGGCGTTTTGCCCGATGCCGATCCGGTACATAAAATTTCCGTTGTTTCTCGTGGTAGTGCCGCCGGCTATACTTTAAAACTTCCAATTGAAGATCGCCATCTTCATTCTAAGGGACAATTTTTGGCCGATCTCGCTGTTTTAATGGGCGGCTACGCGGCTGAAAAAATCGTTTTTAAAGAACTTACCACTGGTGCCGCAAGCGACCTCAAAAAAGCGACCGACCTAGCGAGAAAATTAGTTACTGAATTCGGAATGTCGGAAAAACTCGGCCCCATTTCCTTAGGTGAAGAAAACGAAATGGTATTTTTAGGTAGGGGACTTGGGTTGGAAAAAAATTATTCAGAGTCGATGGCCCAACTTGTTGACAGGGAAATCAAAAATTTTCTCTCCACCGCTTATAACACAGCAAAAAAAATCATCGGCGAGCGCCGTAAAAAATTAAACGAACTGGCTAAACGCTTGATAGAAAAAGAAACTATTGAACGGGACGAATTTGAAGCGATTATGGCAGCGGCTTAAGTTCGCCCGCCTATATTATTTCTTGGACACATGTCGCCTCGCCCAGCGGCTCGGCGCATTCACTCTCGCTCTGACATTCGCCTCGCAAAGCGAGGCGAAACCGTGCTGTCAGAGCTCCGAGAGGTCCTTGAAATAATACAGGCGGGCTCACGATTGGGTGGTGTTGTGGGTATAGAAAACAAAAATCCCGTTGCCAAAACGGGATTTTTGTTGTAAATTGTGGATGAAGTGCGGGCGCATAGCTCAACGGTAGAGCGTTTGTCTTATACACAAATGGTTCTAGGTTCGAATCCTAGTGCGCCCACAGATTGGGCGGTTAGCTCAGTGGTAGAGCGCTTCGTTGACATCGAAGAGGCCAGAAGTTCGATCCTTCTACCGCCCACAAAATGAATCAACTATTATTAAAAATAGAACCGGATTTTAATATCCCGCTTAACATTGTTTATGAAGATGAAGATGTTGTGGTTTTAAATAAACAAGCGGGGATTTCGGTTCATCCTTCAGTAAACGAACCGGGCGGGACAATTGCCAATGCTTTAATTGCCAAATATCCTGAAATACAAGGTGTGGGTGACGATCCTATTCGCCCCGGCATTGTCCATCGGCTTGATAAAGATACCTCCGGACTTCTCGTCGTCGTCAAAAACCAAAAAACTTTTGAATTTTTAAAAAAAGAATGGCAGGAAGGGCGGGTGGTTAAAAAATATTTGGCTTTAGTTTGGGGCCATCTTAAAAATGAAAAAGGGGAAATCAAATCGGAACTCGCCAGGTCTTTAAGTGATTTTAGAAAAAGAATGGTTGTAAGGCCCGCCCGACTGAACAGTCGTTCGGGCGGGCCGGGGAAAAATTCGGAAAAAACAATAAAGGGCAAATTAGCAATCACCGAATATAAAGTTCTTAAAATTTATAAAGATTATTCTTTAGTTGAGGTTTATCCTAAAACTGGCCGGATGCATCAGATAAGGGTTCATATGGCTTCACTCGGCCATCCGGTCGCAGGTGATAAAGTCTATGGAAAGCGGTCTCCCTTTGTGAGATCTCCCGTAGGGAGACAATTTCTCCATGCATTTTATTTGAGTTTCAGTCTGCCTGATGGCAAAAAAATCGCTCTTGAAGCCGATCTTCCAAGCGATTTAAATCAAATACTTGCTAAATTAGAAAAGTAGTGGCATGATGATTATCTGATATGGATAAAATAAAACAATTTGATAATAAACAATTGAAAGCTAACATTCCGGAAATCAAATCCGGAATGAAAGTACGCGTCTGGCAAAAGATTAAAGAAGGCGACAAAGAGCGCTTACAGGCGTTTGAAGGCGTTGTAATCGCGGCAAAACATGGCCGTGGCAAGTCGGGCACTTTCACCGTCAGAAAAATTTCAAGCGGTGTCGGCGTTGAACGCGTCTTTCCGCTCCATACCCCTACTATTGAAAAGGTGGAAGTTTTATCGCAGGCTAAAGTGCGAAGAGCTAAACTTTACTATGTTAGAAGCAGAATCGGTAAAAAAGCCAAAATGAAGCAAGTTGAGCTGGCGGCCGCCCTCGGAGAGGGCGAGCCTCGCCCAGATGCATCTGGGCGGGAAGTTTTAGCGCCAGCTCCGGTTGAGGAAATCAACCAAGAAGTTATCTCATAAGGGCGAGTGGCGGAATCGGTATACGCGCATGTTCGAGGGGCATGTGCCGCAAGGCTTGAGGGTTCGAGTCCCTCCTCGCCCACAAAAAATATGAACTTTGAAACTTCACACAACAATGAACAGCAAGAAATTTTTAAAGAAGAAGAGATGGCAATAGTGCCGGAAACCATTTTTTATTCTTACATTGAAAAAGGTATAGCCGCGGCTGAAGAAGAGGTTAAGAAACGCTTTGAATTTTCATCGGAAAAGAATAATTTATCTTTTCATGCCTGGAGTCATTCTTTAGGTGTTGCTCGTCGGGCCGAGAAAATCATGCACGCTTTACATACGACAGAACGGAAAATAAAGCTTGCCCGGTTTATAGGTGTGTACCACGATATCGTTCAGGAATGGGACCCGGTCTTGCAAAGCGCGGACGGACGAACAACTTTGGCAGTATTAGAAAAAGATGCAGAAGGAAATGCAATTCTTTCGAGCGTTCGCGATACAAATAACAATCCAGTCGAAATTCCGGAGCTCTATAGAATTTTCCGCAAACGGAGAGCAGGCGAAAATGAAAGAAAAAGCGCCGAAATGGCGATTGATTTTATGGAGAACGCAAATAAAGAAGCTGAAGAGCGAGGGTTGCCAGAGGTCTTCACCGTTGCCGACGTCTTTGAAGTCCAAGAAGCAATTCTTAATACCATTCCCGGTTTCGATCCTAATCTCGGCACTGTTATTCAGCCGAATTTGACTGCTGACGATACCTTTATTGGACATGCAGTTGCGCTCGGAGATCTTGGAACTGCGGGTATGGAAGGGGCAGGGGCCTATCTTCCGGAAGGTGATGCCTTATTCCGTGAAGAGCAACTCGATATTCTCGATCGCCTGAAAAAACCGAACTTGGGTGAAGAAGAAAAAAAGTTTATAATGGATCGCTTTATCGCTTGGTCTGATTTCCAACCCAAGTTTGCACAGGGAAGAATGGTTAATCTTGAAAGCGAGCTTGGGGGTCTAACTCCGGAAGCAAAGAGAGGAGTATTTTCACTTTTTACAAAATTCGATGAGACAATGGCTGCTTCTAAGGCTAAGGCCGAAGAACGGCGTCTGATGCGGCAAGAAATGAAATTCGAAGATTTGGTTAGAGATATGGGATATCAAATTCAAATGCCCCTTGGTTAGTTGACAGTAATGCGTAAAAATGAGTAGCTTAAATAAAGAAAATTTTTTAGTTCTTTAAAAAAATGGCCAGAAGGAGGAGATAGTTATGATACCGACTGTTCATATACGCAAAGAAGCGCTTTTTATTATGATCTGGTCGGCTCTCGAAACTTTTAAGAAAGAATGCTTAGGCTTCGTTTTGGGTTATCGGCCGACACCAAAAAGAAACTATTTTTTAGTTACCGACGCCACTTCATTCACCAGTATGAAAAAGTTGCTTAATACCGGAGTTGAATTGACTAAACGAACCGATAAAAGATTTAAAGCTTTTATTTCATTAATTCACCCGATTTATCCTAAGTATCTAGGAGATTTCCATTCACATTCAGAATGGGGTAAATTAAAATCTCCTCCTGAAATGAGCGATCGCGACTTAGAGCAATTCAAGAAATATAATTGGCCATTGGAATTTATTATAGGAATTTCTTCGCGCCGGAAAGGTCAGGCGACTTGGGAAATCTTGCCGGACGGAGGTATTAAAGGTTCTTTTAACAGCTTTAATTTTCACATTAATGTTTTTAGTCTTATAGAAGAAGGTAATGAAGGGATTCCTCAAAAATTGCAGATTGTCGCCCCGACTGCTCTTGAAGCATTAAATAGGATTTTGATTCGTAAGTAATTTAATAATACCCGGTGTTTTCCGGGTTCTTTTTTTGATATAATTTAATCACTATGGCTTATTCTCCGCTTGATAAATGGGCCTTACGGGCCCAAAAAGAAGGTTATGCCGCCCGGTCGGCTTACAAGTTGATTGATATTGACCGTCGTTTTCACGTTTTTAAAAAAGGCGATTTGGTTTTGGATTTGGGATGTGCGCCCGGAAGCTGGATTCAAGTGATAGCGAAAAAAATCGGCCCCGAAGGATTTATTGTCGGAGTTGATCTTGAGCAGCTCAAAATAAAGAAGCCCCTAAACTTATCTTTTATCAAAAAAGATGTTTACGATCCTGATTTAATTATTAAAATAAGGGAAACCGCAAATAATAAATTTGACGTTATTTTATCCGATCTTTCGCCAAAAACTACCGGCCAAAAAGATGTAGACCAATGGAAATCCCACGAACTGGCTTTAAGGGTTTTAGATATTATAAAAATAGAACTTAAAAAACGTGGGAAAGCCGTTGTAAAAATTTTTGAAGGACCGGATACTCCGGAAATTATAAAGCTCTGTAAAGAAATTTTTAACAGTGTCAGTTTGATAAAACCAGAAGCATCAACTAAGGGCAGTAAAGAGGCGTATATTATAGTGGTTGACAAAAAATCTCTTTTGCCTTAAACTTACCATATTGCAGTTGTGATTTTTGGTCCGCCGGTGTGCGGGCTTTAATTTTAAAATTATATGGATTTAAAACAATTTGCTTCGGCTTTAAACCAAATTTCGGAAGAAAAAGGTATTTCACCGGAAAAGGTTATTGAAACTATTGAAATGGCTTTGGCCGCGGCTTACAAAAAAGAATATGGCGAAAAAGGCCAGATTGTCCGTGCCAAATTTGATCCTAAAACAGGGGACGTTTTGTTTTCGCAAATAAAAATTGTAGTTGACGAGTCAATGTTGAAACCGGAGGAACCATCCGTCGCCGAAGCTATGGAGGACAAGGAAGAAGTAGCGCCAAGTGAGGACGAGGGAGGAGACAAGAAAATCAAATTTAACTCCGAACGGCATATTATGATTGATGAAGCAAAAAAAATCAAAAAAGACATAATAGTTGGCGATGAGCTGGAATTTCCCTTAGAAGCCCATGAAGATTTCGGCCGCATTGCCGCCCAAACCGCCAAGCAGGTAATTATCCAAAGAATTCGCGAAGCCGAAAGAGAGGCAATTTGGAACGAATATAAAGATAAAGAGAGCGAACTGGTAAGCGGTATTATTCAGCGCGTTGAACTGCGTAATATTTTCATTGATTTGGGCAAAACGCTTGCTATTCTGCCGCGTGAAGAACAAGTTTTAGGAGAAAGATATAATATCGGCGCCAGAATGAAATTTTTCATTTTATCGGTAAGTTCCGATCCCAAGGGCCCGGGCATTGTTTTGTCGCGCTCGCATCCGAAAATGATTTCCCGTCTTTTTGAACTTGAGGTTCCAGAAATTGGCGCTGGTACGGTTGAAATTAAGGCCATTGCCCGCGAAGCCGGCAGTCGGACCAAGATCGCCGTCTCTTCAAATGAAGAAGGCATTGATCCTGTGGGCTCCTGTGTCGGCCAGAAAGGCACGAGAGTGACAGCCGTTATTTCTGAAATCGGCAGTGAAAAAATAGATATTATTGAATGGTCGCAGGACCAAGAAGTTTTTGTTGCGAACGCTATGTCGCCGGCTAAAGTTACTAAAATTGAAATAACTCCCAATAGGCATTTGGCTAAAGTTTACGTTCCCGAAGACCAGATATCTTTAGCTATCGGCAAGGCCGGACAGAATGTAAGATTAGCCGCTAAACTTACCGGTTGGAAAATTGATGTAGTCGGCGCGACGCTCACCGTGGCCGGCATTAAAGAAGGCGCCACCCTTGAGGATCTTGATGGTGTTGGTGAAAAAACTGCCGGGATTTTGCGTGAAGCCGGTTTTAATGTTCCTGGAGATATTATTAGTTCAACGATTGAAGATTTGACGAAGATTGAGGGCATCGGCGAAAAAACGGCGGAAAAAATTATGGAATCGGCCAAGAAATTAGAAGCTATGGAGGGCGAGGAAGAACAATAATGGATACACTAATCCCATTTGTAATTGAAAAATCTGGCGGCGCTGAACGCGCTTACGATATTTATTCGCGGCTTTTGAAAGAAAGAATTATTTTTATTACCGGGCCGATTCATGATGCTGTTGCCAATACGGTTATCGCTCAATTGATTTATCTTGACAATGAAGACTCTAAAAAAGATATCTATCTTTACATTAATAGCCCGGGAGGAGTGGTAACATCGGCTTTGGCGATTTACGATACAATGCAGTTTATAAAACCGGACGTGGCCACGATTTGCGTTGGCATGGCCGCTAGCGGCGCCGCTCTTATACTTAGTGGCGGTAAAAAAGGCAAAAGATTTGCCCTGCCTAATTCTGAAATACTACTTCATCAGGTGATGGGAGGTGCCGAGGGCCAGGCAGTTGAAATGGAAATTGCCGCGCGCCAAATTATTAAAGTCAAAAACCGGATCAATAAAATTTTAGCCAAACACATCGGCCAGCCGATAAAAAAAATAGAAAAAGACACGGACAGAGATTTTTATATGTCGAGCGAAGAAGCCAAGGCCTACGGCGTAATTGATAAAATAATAAAAGCGGCGAAATAAAATAATAGAAAATAACTAATTGCTCTTCCGTATTGTTTATTATATAATGTTATTATTATGAATAATTATCATTTATCAATTGTAGTTGAACAAGATGATGACGGCTATTTTGTTTTTTGTCCCGAATTGCAGGGCTGTTACAGCCAGGGGAATACTTACGAAGAAGTGCTCAAAAATATAAAAGATGCCATCAAACTTCACATTGAAGATAGGATTGCTAATCAGGAAGCATTACCAAAAATAAAATCGCTGAGCTTATCAACCGTGGAAGTGGCTGTTTAGTTTTATGTCGGAACTTCCTAAACTGACCGCCAAAGAAATTATCGCGATAGTTGAGAAAGCCGGTTTTGTTTTTTCCCGCCAGAGCGGGAGCCATAAAATCTATAAAAATCCTAAAGGCACAAGAATCACCATACCTTTTCATAACAATAGGGTTCTGCACCCTAAAATCATAAAAAGTATTTTAAAAGATTCTGGCATTGAAGCCAAAAAACTGAAAGAATTGTTATAATTATACCCTTATTAAGCTGAATGGCAAAATTTTTCTATTGTGGATAGTTTATTTTGCGGTTTTGTTATAGAATAATAATGTGGATTTCCGCCTTCGTTAAAACTACGGCGGATGCTCATAAATTTAGTTAAAATTTATTCATTTTATTCTAAATTTTAGAAATTTATGGCACAAGAACAAGGTTTTTTAAATCTAGAAAAAGTAATTTTTCAACTTGAAATAGAGCCGAACACGACGGTGGCCGATTTTGGCGCTGGACACGGATTTTTTTCTGTTGCTTTTGGGAAAATTGTCGGGCCTTCCGGCCAAGTTTTTGCCGTTGATATTTTACCGTCGGCCCTTGAAGCCATAACGTCAAGAGCGCGGCTTGAAGGACTTTTTAATATAAAAACAATACACGCCAATTTAGAAAAGCCAAACGGTTCAACTTTACCAGATGAAAGTTGCGATCTGGTTTTTGTCGCCAATGTTTTATTTCAGGTCCCGGACAAACCGGTGCTTTTAAATGAGGCGCGCCGGATTTTAAAGTCCGATGGCCGGCTGGCCGTTATTGAATGGAAGCCCTACACATCAGTTGGTCCTCAAAAAGAATATCGCCTGACCGAAGAAGAATTAAGGCAAATAATCTTGACGGGTGGTTTTAGTGAGATTAAAAACATTGATGCCGGTAGCCATCATTATGGGTTTATATTTAACAAAAAACTAATATGATAATTTTTGGCCGCGAAATACCAAGAAGACAAATAATAATTTTCGGGGTGATTTTGGTTATCATTTTACTTCTTATTTTAGGATTTAGCCTTGGTTCTAAACCGCCGGCCGCGCCGGGTGGAACCTTGGAATTTTGGGGCCTCTATGACGACGGCTACTCTACTTGGCAGCCATTTTTTGACGCTTACCGAAAAGAGGGCAATCCCAATATTTTTATCAATTATACCAAAATGAACCCGGATACTTACGAGCATGATTTAATTGAGGCTCTGGCTTCCGGTAAGGCTCCCGATATCATTATGTTTCATTCTTCCTGGCTCCCTAAACATGGCAGTAAAATTTCGCCTCTTCCGGCGACTCTGATGACATTAAAACAGTTTCAGGAAACATTTCCTGATGTCGCCGTTACAAATTTTGTCGCTAAAAATCAAATTTATGCTATCCCAGTCTGGACCGACGTTCTAACGATGTTTTACAACAAAGATTTGTTTAATACCGCGGGCATAGCCACACCGCCCAAAACTTGGGACGAGTTTATAAAGACAATTCAAAAGCTTTCTGTAAAAGACAAATCCGGTAATCTTATAAAATCAGCAGCGGCGCTTGGCGCCGCGGGTAATGTTAATCACGCCGCCGATATTTTAAGTTTGCTAATGCTTCAAATCGGCGCGAAGATGATAAGCGACGACGGTTCGGAAGCAACTTTTGACCGGGGCATCACGGTTAACGGCAATGTATTTCTTCCGGGAGAGTCGGCATTAAGATTTTACACCGATTTCGCCAGTCCAAAATCCGGCGCCTATACTTGGAACGGCGGAATGCCCGATTCTTTGGAAGCGTTTGTTACCGGAAAAACCGCGATTATTTTTGATTACGCGGTTAATGCCGCCGAAATAAAAAAGAGGGCTCCGAATTTGCGCTTGGGTATGGCTAAGATGCCCCAGCCAGCGAGCGCTTCAAGAGATGTCAATTATGCCAGCTACTGGGGTTATACCGTGCCGCTCGTCTCAAAAAATTCGCAAACCGCTTGGAATTTTCTCTTTTATATGACCAGGAAAGATATAAATCAGTCATTTTCAAACGTGACTCTGCGGCCGGCTTCAAGAAGAGATGTCATCAGCGAAGAGCAAACTTCCGCCGATTTAGGCGTTTTCGCCGAAGAAATGCTTTCAGCGGCCAGCTGGTATCAAGTTGATCCAATGGCAATTGAAAACATTTTTAAGAACATGATAAATGCCATTGTTTTGAATAGCAACAAGCCAGCCGATGCCTTAAGAGATGCCGCGAGTAAAGTAACGTTCTTGATGAGGAAACAGTAAATCATGAAAAATGGAACAAAAATTTTAATTATTATTTTAGTGGTTGTTGTTAGTTTTTGGTTGTTAGTACCATCAGTGAGCGCACAGGTTATCTTTAATTTTGATCTTCATTTTCTTGGAGGCCTTGTGCCTTGTGGAACCAGGGATACCGCGATGTGCACGATTTGCGATTTTTATAGATTGCTTGCGAATCTGATCAACTTTATGCTTTATATCACAGCGTCTCTCGCGACGTTGATGGCCACTTACATTGCGTTCCTTTTTCTTTTTTCCGGCGGTTCTCCCCCAAAAATCACCGACGCTAAAAGCAAATTATGGCTTCTTGTCTGGGGCATTATTGTTGTTTTAGGTTCTTGGCTGGTAATAAATACCATTTTAAACTTCATAGTCAACCCGAATGTATTTCCCTTGCCCTGGAATAGAATTAGTTGTTAAAAAGAGTTTTATGAGATATATTATGAATATGTGGATAAATGGATTTATTTTTTTCTTGTTTTTTGTTATAATGACTAATATTGCTATTGGAGCGGTTATTGACATTCCCAATCCTCTGATATCTGGCGACATTCCGACTTTAATTGACGCTATTGCCACCTGGCTTTTGGGGATCGGAATTACTATCTCCACTATTATAGTTTTATGGTCAGCCTTCCTTTTTATGACTTCGGGCGGGAACGCGGAGAGAGTAACGAGGGCGCGGCAGACGCTCTGGTACGCGATAATTGGTCTTACAATTCTGCTTCTGGCTTCAGGCGTAGCGCTTTTGATCCAGAACACTTTAAGAGGTCGAATTTAATTAAAAAAATATTAATATTAATATTAAATTTAGCTTATGAAAAAAAATATTTTAAAGAAAGTTGGCGTTGGAATCGGTTTGAGCCTGGCTCTTTTACCGTTTCTCGCTTTAGCTCAAGCCCCGCCTCCAACAACTCCGATTATTAGCTCACTCTCGGATATCTCACGAATAATCGCAGTGATTCTAAATTGGATTATTGGTATCATAATGGTCATTTCTGTAATTATGCTTCTTTTCTCGGCGTTTTTGTACTTGACGGCCGGCGGCAGTGAAGATCGCGTTGGCAAAGCTAAAAACTATTTGCTTTACGCCATCGTTGGCATTGTAGTAGCGGTTCTTACTTTTTCGATAGAGCCGTTTATCATAAACGTATTTACACAACGATAGTCTTAGGCAAATCAGATAAAAACCAACCCTGGCCGCCTAAGGCGACCGGGGTTTTGTTTTACAAAAGTCGTTAAAACTTGTACAATATTTTATGAAATAAGCGCCCGTGGCGGAATTGGAATACGCGCAGCGCTTAGGACGCTGTCCCGCAAGGGTTAGGGGTTCGAGTCCTCTCGGGCGCACAAAAGGAATGCGGAGGAAGAGATGCTGGCAAGACGTGTATTGGTTCCCGGTTTTGTTCTTTTTTACATCCTTGTTTTTTCTACCGATACATACGCGTGTCATTGGTACGGTGTGTTGGATCTGGGATTGCATGGGCGGCGCGATCATGCGTCATTAAAGAAACAAAATAGCGTTGCTGATTTGCATGGTCTTGAGCGTTTGGATGAGCAAAAATTGCAAAAGTATATTGCGCAAGGAAAGTTGGAGCGTCTGGCAGACCCGCCCCTCGTTTTCTATTATCTGGATATTGCCGAAGAGCGGTTTAAGTATGCGCTTCCAGAAACAAAAATTTTTGCCGAGCGAGATGATTGCCTATCATTTTTACAAAAAGTTTGGCAAGCCGCTCAAGTTTACTTCTTTTGTGAGAAGCAGGGAGCATCAAGCTAAACTAGAGCGTCCGGATAGGAATGGCAAGAAAATTTCAGATGCCAATAGCGAAGATCCGGAGTTGCAATCCGCGCATCTGACTGGAGCCGCATTTGATATCTCGCGCCGCGATTTAGGTTTTTGGGAAAAACGCTGGCTGTGCCGCGCCATTAAGTACTGGAAAGACAAGAATTTAATCGAGGGAATAGAGGAGCGCGTAAATAACGCTTTTCATATTATGGTATTTCCTTCTTATGCGAGTTCTTTTTTACATAAAGATGAGTGGGACGAACTTGCTGATTTTCTCGATAAGTCGTTTTTTGCTCCAAAGCAGGAAAAAAAGAAAAGCCCCGCCGGAAAGCGGGGCTTTTGATTTTTTTATTCTTCGTGATGCTTTATTTCAATTTTTTTGGTTTTGATTCTTTCCGATTTCGGCAGTTTTATGGTGAGCACGCCGTTTTTTAAAGTGGCAACCGATTTATCGGTTTGAACGTCAACCGGCAGAATTATTGAACGGGAAAACGGTCCCCAATAGCATTCTTGGTAAAAATAATCATCTTTGACTACCGGTTCTTCTATTTCCCGCCGGCCGCGGACGGTCACCATATCATTGGTAATGGCAATATCCAAGTTTTCCGGCTTGACTCCGGCGATAGTGGATTTAATCACAATATCAGCCGGCGTTTGGTAAACGTCAATGCTTAATTGTCCTTCAACCTCTCCGGATTCCCAAGCGTTAATTTTTTCTATTTTTTCTTCTGATTCCACCATATTTTTCTTTTCGCCTTGGCTCTTATAAGCGGCGTTTATGGGACCGGTTAATTTTTCTAAAAAAGACATAAATTATAAAAATCCTAAATCCTAATTTCTAAACAAATTATACTTTCTGTTCGGCTGCCGTGTCAACCGTTATTTGTTGATAAGTTTTATAATGCTTGAGGCGATTAAACAGATGGATTACTAAGGTCGTGGCGCCGCCCAAAATAATTCCGGTTAAAAATACTCGCAAAAAATCATTCTCGCTAGTTATTAGAAAATTATAAATGCCGTGAAGAACCGCGGCACCTAGTAATCCAACAAGAATTAAGCGCGCGTCTTTTTTTATGAAATAGTAAACGGCAAAAAAATAACCGACAATTCCCGATGCCAAGCCATGAAGTGCCACAGCGCTTATAAATCGCAGAGATACAAAATTAAGCGTTGCGTTTAAGTACCCGGGCGCGCCAAGGGGTATGTATGAAAAAATGGCAAAAACGTTTTCTATAGCCGCAAAACCCAAGGCGGCGGTAATGACATAAATCATTCCGTCAACCGGTTCGTCTAAAATCGGATTTTTGTTTAAAGCCATGTGAACTGCGCCGTATTTGGAGAGTTCTTCTACCAGCGGCGCGATAAAAATCAAAAGTAGTGCGCCTTCTATAGCTTTCGGCAATTCAAAATAACCGAAGAATCTCGCCAGTACCATTTCAAGAAAAATTACGAGGGGCGCCAAAGCGATGCCCATTAAAAATATTGTAAAAAGCCAATATCGCGGCTCCGGATGGTCGTCTTCTTTCAGATAAAAAAACAGCCAAATCAAGCTCGGCAGGACGGCGAGGATTATTATTGGTATTAATACTGACGGTTCTTGACTGGTCATTTTATTTCGGCCATTCTTCAATCATAAGCGGTTTTTTAGATTTTTTTAAGGTTCCCCAAATTTCTTCGGTCAAAAACGGGAGGAAAGGATGAAGAAGTTTTAATAAATCTTCATGGACTGCAAAAAGGATTTTTTTAGTTTGGGACCTTAATTTTTCATCGATAAGCTGTTTTTTCGCGGTCTCAATATAGATATCAGCGTATTCGTGCCAGAAAAAATCATAAAGAAGATGAAGCGCCTGGCTAAAATCGTAAGTTTCAATTAACCGGCTGGTTTCTTTTTTTATTTTACGCAAGCCGGCTAGTATTTTTTTATCTGCCGCCGTTAATTTTAAAGTATTTTTTGCAATCCCGATATTTTTCGTACTCATAATTATAAATCTTGTTGCATTCCATATCTTATTGCAGAATTTTTTTCCGGCGACAACATGTTCTTCCGACCAATGGATATCTTGGTTGCCAGTGGCTTGCCATATTACACCAAAGCGAGTTGCGTCTGCGCCAAATCGTTCAACTAAATCAAGAGGATCAATGCCAGTGCCGAGTGATTTTGACATTCTTTTGCCTTCTTTTGTCAGAATCGTGGCGTGAATATTAACTGTTTTAAACGGTGTTTTCCCCGTAAGTTCTTTTCCAGAAAAAATCATTTTTGCAATCCAGATGTTTAAAATTTCTCGAGCTGAAGTAATATAATCCGTAGGATAATATGTTTTTAAGTCCTTGGTATTTTCTGGCCACCCAAGTGTAGCAAAAGGCCAGAGAGCGGAAGAGAACCAAGTGTCCAAAACGTCCGTTTCTTCTTCAATTGGGATTTTGTGTCCCCACCAAAGTTGGCGGGAAATATTCCAGTCCCTTTCATTTTTAAGCCGATCTAACAAAACTTTTTCCCATCTTTTTGGGTATATAATCGTTTCTTTATTTTTTATTGTTATTGTTGCCAATTTCGCGAGTTCTTTCATTTTTAAAAACCATTGCTTGGATGGCCGTGGTTCAATGACCGAATTACAGCGGTCACAGCGGGCGATGTCGTGCTCGTAATCTTCTATTTTTTCAATTAACCCAATGGCTTTAAGATCTTTGACTATTTGTTCGCGCGCTTCAGTTGTTTTCATACCCAGGTAGCGTAAGCCGGCCCTTTCATTCATTCGGCCGTGTTCGTCAATTATGGTAACCGAAGGCAAATTATGCCGCTCTGCGATTTCAAAGTCGGTTATATCATGCGCTGGCGTGACCTTAATAATGCCAGTGCCAAATTTCGGATCTACCGCCTGATCTGCTACAACCATAACTTTAATTTTCTTGACTTTCGCCGGCTGAGTAGTCGGTAAATCATTGTCTACCGATTCTACCTCCAAATCTTTTCCTATGTATTTTTTGTAACGCTTATCATTGGGATGTACCGCCAAGGCAGTGTCGCCCAGTTTGGTTTCCGGTCTAGTCGTGGCGAGAGTGAGTGGTCCGTATTTTATAAAATAAAGTTTTGCTGTTTCCGGCACATAGTTAACCTCAAGATCGGATATTGACGTGGCGCAGCGGACGCACCAGTTGATCACGCGCTCGCCGCGATAAATCCATCCTTTTTTATAATAATAATTAAATGCTTCTATTACCGCTTTAGAGTAGTTAGAATCCATGGTGTAGCGGATACGCGACCAATCGGGAAGCGCCCCAAGTTTTTTAAGCTGGTCTAATATTATTGTCCCGTATTTTTCTTTCCACTCTTTAACTTTCTTAACAAATTTTTCACGACCTAGATCTTGTCGGCGGATGCCTTGTTTCCGTAATTCTTTTTCAACGATATTTTGAGCGGCAATGCCGGCATGATCAATTCCAGGAAGCCACAAGGTCTTAAAACCTTGCATGCGTTTCATTCTAATTAAAATATCAATAGAAATATTTTCTAAAGCGTGGCCTAAGTGAAGAGAACCGGTGATATTAGGCGGCGCCATCATTACCGAAAATTTCTTTTTTCTTTTTCCGGGCAGTTTGTCAGGATTAAAAAACCCCGATTTTTCCCAGAGCTTGTAAATTCTACCTTCCGTTTCTTTAGGATTGTACGGCGAGTCAAAATTCATAGTCTAAGATTAGCATTTGCGACTATTTTTTTCCATGAATTTGGCCCCAGTTTCTTTTTAAGATAATTAAAATAACCAGCAGCGGCAATCATGGCTGCATTGTCAGTCGTATATTGCAGATCGGGAATAAAAAAGGGGATTTTAGATGATTTAAGTTTTTCCGCCAGTTCCTCGCGCAGTTTTTTATTAGCCGAAACACCACCGGCAATCATTACTGATTTCGGATTGAAATTTCTCACAGCTTTAAGTGTTTTAGCAATTAAAACATCAACAATCGCATTTTGAACTTCAAAAGCCAGAGCCGGCCGGATTTTAAAAACGGGGTATTTTTTCACAAGATCGTTATATAAATATAAAACGGCGGTCTTGAGTCCCGAAAAAGAAAAATTATAATCTTTGGAATTTATCATAGGGCGCGGTAAATCAATTTTCTTGCCCTCCGAAGCTTTAGCGAAGGAGGGGAATTTTTCTGCTTCTTTAGCGATGGCGGGGCCGCCGGGAAATCCCAGTCCCAAAAGCCACGCCGTTTTATCAAAACACTCACCGGCCGCATCATCAAGTGTCTGCCCGATAATTTTATATTTGCCATAGTTTCTCATTAAAACTAATTCCGTATGCCCGCCGGATACAATCAAGATAAGAGCTGGAAATTCAATTTTTTTATTTATCAACCAATTGCTGTAAATATGTCCTTCAATATGATTGACGCCTATAATCGGTTTTTGCCACTTATAGGCTAAAGCGCGAGCGAAATTAACGCCGATTAAAAGAGAGGGCATAAGACCCGGTCCTCTTGTTACCGCGATTAAATCTATTTCATCGCTATTGATGTCGGACATCAATAGCGCGGTTTTGACAGTTGGAGCTATTTTTTCAAGATGGGCGCGGGAAGCGAGATCGGGTACAATACCACCGAATTTTTTGTGAATTGCAACTTGAGAATAAGAAACAGTTGATAAAACCGAAAAAGACGGCTTCTTAAGTCCGCCTTCCGCTTTTATAACAGCCGCCGCCGTATCATCGCACGAAGTTTCAATTCCTAATATATACATAAAAGAAAGTTCAAACAGATTCTAACTATGTTTAGGACTTACTGTCTATTTGACAGTAAGTAATTACTTATTATATTATTAAGATAATAACCGACAATTCTTTAAAAACTCAAGAAAAAGAGGAAGAGAGGAAAAATGAGAAACAAATATCTACAGATCGCATTAGCCGTCTCATTGATCTTCGTCTCATTGTGCGTGGCAACAATCGCGTATGCAGCACCGCATCCAGCGCTAATCTCGGTTCAGTGGGCGTGGGGTGCCTACGGTGTTATCGCTGACGGCTGCAACACGCCGAACGGCGGCGGCTATTCATGTTTGACTTTTCCCAGTGGCGGTAGTCTATCCGCAGTCGAGTGGTCGTCTGCAGTCAAGACGCCGTGTCACGAAGTTTTGATAATACTCAATGTGAGTGGGGTCTGGCAACCGCTCTATGTGCATCATGTCGCGTGGGGCGCGATAATGCCGACAATCGTTCGATCACTGCGTTTACCGACTCCATTAATTATACCACCAGGCGGGCAGATTTGGCTTACAGCGTTCGGTGGGCCACTGTGTAATTTTGTCCATCCGCTCAATACCTATCCAGTCGAAGTCCAGGCCACGATCATCGTCGATGGTACAGATGTGCCAACGGTACCTTAGGAATTATCCCGCACCTCAAAAATTTGAGGTGTTTTTTTATACCAAAATCAATAAAATTTAATATATTAAGTAGCGCCAGCGGGATTTGAACCCGCGTACTCAGCTTGAAAAGCTGATGTCCTGGACCAGGCTAGACGATGGCGCCATTCCATGTATTTTATCGGATTTTTTTAGTTTTGTCCAAAAATTTGACGCTGTTTTATTTTTATGGAATGATTTCTGATATCTGATATGCTCTTTTACAACTTTTAGAAATGAGGAGGCCTAAAATGCCTGAAGATCCGGAAGAAGTTTCTTCAAACGAACCCATTAATGTTGAGCCGCTTTTATTAAGGCTTCGCGATATTGATCTAGGAATTCCTAGGGTCAGACCGCCTGAACTCCAAGAATTACTTCGGAAATCGGCAGAGGAATTGCACGCGGAATTAGAAAAGCTTTTTAAGCGTGTCATAAAGGATCAATTGAGGATGGTCAATCTTACGCGAGGTCTCAAGAGATTGTTGGCGGAAGTAAAAAGACTTACAGCTCCGCCGCTGCCTTACGGCTATGTAGATCGTATTCATGAAGATGGCACGGTTGATGTTTTCATTAGCAAAGACAATAGAAGGCGCGTTAACGTTTCTGGCAGTGTTGATATCAAAAAACTGAAAACAGGCCAGCGAGTGCTTTTAAGTGCAAATTACACTATTTTAGAAATTGATAGTGAGTGGGAAAAGACCGGCGAGGAAACCAAAGTTTCCGCCTTGCTTGGCGAAGATATAGTAAGAGTAGTTACTCGTCTGGATGAAATTCACGATGTAATTTTAGCCGCGCCTTTGAGAACAGAAAAAATTCGCGAAGGCGACATACTGCTCGTTTGTGGAAATTTTGCTGTTGCCAAGCTACCTAAAACAGAAGTCGGCGAACTCTTGCTTGAGAAAGTTCCCGAAATTAATTTCAATCAAATCGGCGGCTTGAAAGACCAGATTGACACGCTTCTTGAAGCCATTGAGTATCCGGCGCTTTATCCGGAATTATTCGCGCTTCATAAACTTAAACCGGCCAAGGGTATTCTGCTTTACGGACCGCCCGGCTGCGGCAAGACGCTTTTGGCTAAAGCCGTGGCTAATCGTTTGGCGCAGAAAGTTCGGGAAAAAACAGGCGATAAAGACATCGCGGCTTACTTCATTAATATTAAGGGCCCGGAGCTTCTTAACAAATGGGTTGGCGAAACCGAGAGAAAGATCCGCGAAGTCTTCCAGCGCGCCAAAGAAAAGGCGGCCGAAGGTTCGCCTGTTATTATTTTCTTTGACGAGTTTGAGTCGCTGTTCAGAACCCGCGGTTCGGGCATTTCTTCTGACATTGAATCAACTATCGTGCCCCAGTTTTTATCAATGATGGACGGCGTTGAAGAAATGAATAATGTCATTGTTATCGGCGCTAGTAATAGGCAAGACCTTATTGATCCCGCGGTGCTACGTCCCGGCCGTTTTGATCTGAAGATTAAGGTTGATCGTCCCGATGAACTTAGCGCCAAAGAAATCCTTGGAATTTATGTTACTTCCGATCTGCCGTGGGGCGATGATTCCGACGATAAGCCGTATGTCGGCCAGCAAATTCATTCGGTTATTGATCGTTTGCACGGCGATAAGCCCTATGCCGTTGACTTAAGCACATCGGAACTGGTAGCCGAACATATGATTAATATAATCGTTGATTATTTGTACTATAGCGGCTCGCCAATTGTTTGGACAGACAGACGCGGCAACCAGCATGAATATAGTACCGAATGTACTGAAATTACTTGGGCCGATGGAGAAAGAAAGATGTTGCACGTTAAAGATATTTTAGTTTCCGGCGCCATGATTGAAAGTATCGTTAATCGTGTTAAGAAAATAGCCATCAAACGTGCGATAACCACCGGCAAAACAGGCATTAAAATCGTTGATTTCTATACGGCCATAAGAGACGAAATTAAAGAAAGTAGTGATTTGCCAAACACTAACAATCCCGATGATTGGGCTAAGATCATCGGTCAGCGTTCGGAAAGCGGCCAACGGATTGTTCACGTTCGTCCTATTATCGGAACGCAAAAAATGGTTAGCTCTAGAAATACAGAACGCATGCCTACCGGCCAATATTTGTAACAAAAAATATCCGCATAATTTGTGCGGATTTTTCATTTCTGATACCATGTTCTTAATAAATTTTGTACTTTAAAAAAAGGAGGCAATCTAGTGGGCCACCCTCTTTTTTATCACCAATGTCATAATCTGCCGATGGTTTTTGGAAGCGAAACAGAATTTGGTTTGACATACGGCAAACTGCTTGACGAAAAAAAAGCGGTTTACTTTCACAAAGATGATCCCGAAAACGTTTTTTTTCCCATTATTAAGAAAGTGGCCGAAAAGACAAGGGCCTTTGCGCGCGATCCGGCAATGCCATGGTTAAGAGAGGGCTTAAATCATTTGGGGCGAGCCGGTATTGAGCGCCTAACCCAGGCGGCGGCTTCGGATGATATTTCTGATGTCACAGACAAAGTAAAAGAACAGCTTGAAAAAGGAAGATTGTCAGTTAGAGACTTTTATTTGGGAGAAACCGGAATATTTTTAGAAGACGGTAGCCGTCTTTATGTTGATGGATCGCATTTGGAGTCGTCTATCAGTGAATGCCGGGAACCTTATGAGGTAGTTTGCCGTGAAAAAGCGATGGAGAGCACTATTACCGGAGTTTTACCTGAAGTGGAAGATGGGGTTGGTCGTAAAATCATTATTCTTAAGGACAATACCGACAGACACGACAATAGTTATGGCTGTCACACAAATTATCTGCTTAATCAGGAATTTTTTAAAGAGCTTTATAGGAGAAACAAATGGAGCTTTGCCTGGTTAAGTTTTCTTGTCTCCGGCATAATTATTACCGGCAGCGGCAAAGTTGGTTATGAACGAGATAGCGAGCCGTGCGATTATCAAATTTCCCAGAGAGCCGATCATTTTAGGGAGATTTACGGCAGTGACACGATGTTTCATCGTTCGCTTATCAACTTTAGAGACGAACCGTTAGCCGATCGTGAGAAGTACGGCCGTTTTCACGTGATTTTAGATGATTCCAATATGGCGGAGTGGCCCATTTATCTTAAAGTCGGCACCAAGGCGCTGGTCTTGAATATGCTTCAGCATCAATTTCTTGAAGGCTGGGAAACTCCTAATTATCAAGGGCTTTTTATCGCGAGTCCTATTGAAGCTTTAAAATTTATTTCAAGAGACTTAACTTGTCAAAAGAAAATTTTACTGGCAGATGGCAATGAAAAGTCGGCGCTTGAAATTCAAGAAGAGTGGCTTGGTTTTGTTGAAGCTTTTTATTCACGTTCGTGTTGTTTTCGCGTTTCTTGGATTCCGGACGTTATAGCAAAGTGGAAAGCAACTTTACAATGGATTAGAGATGATGACGATAAGCTTGATTCGGTTTTGGATTGGCGGATTAAACTTTCTCTTATAGAAGGTCTCAAAGAAAAACATGCCGAAAATGGAGAAACCCTTGATTGGCAGAATAAGCGAATTAAAGGTTTAGACGAGCTTTACCATAATTTGGGGCCGGAAGGTCTTTATAATCGTGTTTTAAAAGCGGGTCAGATTGAAAGGATAGTGACAGATGAAAAGATTGAAAAAGCCAAGACCGAGCCGTCCGAAAAAACCAGAGCTTGGCTGCGCGGCCGGTTTATAAAGAACTTTTTGCCATATCTTGCCGATGTTAGCTGGGAGCTTGTGGTTTTTTACCTTAAAATCGGTGATTTTGAAACCCTTGTAAAGTTAGATTTGGATCCGCTCCATGGTACGCTTTATGAGGTGGGTAAATTGTTTAAAGAAACCGGTGATTATGAAAAATTTTGCAAGCAATTTCTTTCCATGTATTTAGGTGACAGGAATCTTTTCTAAACCCCGTTAAAACAAAGGAGGGTCGGGTGAAAGATCGAATTATGGGAGGCGAGATTGAATGGATTGGAAGTTTTAGAAATAACGCCAGCTGTCAATGGCAGGAAGCCGGAACGCCATTTGATAAAATAAGAGGATTTCTTCAAAAAAAATATACGTATCGCTATTGCAATTTGACTGATTTATTTCTTCCAAATGGCTGTCGTTTTTACCATGAACCAACTGGCAATCATGTTGAAAGCACCACTCCCGAATGCGGCAACGCGAGAGAAGTCTTAATATACGAAAAATGGCAGGAACATTTTATGTGTCAGCTTTCAGAAGAACTAAACTGTGAATTGGGAGAATTTGTATTTCAAAAAAAGAACAGCGATGACAATTTAGCTAGTAGCCGCGGCTCTCATGAAAGTTATTTGTCCGATAAAATGTTTAACGATTTACTGTATACTGCTCAATTAAACTTAACCGCCACGCCTTCCACCATGGATCCGCGGCTTAATTATCTTATTCTGTTTTTAATCACGCGCCAGATTTTTACCGGTAGTGGCGGCACTATTATTTATATTTCGGATGCCAGCCGCAATGCTTATGAGATTTCTCCGAGAAGTCATTTTATTGAACAAATTTTTAGCTCGGCTTCGACTGGTTCACGGCCGATAATCAATATTCGCGAGGAACCGTTAGCTGATCCCGATAAATATCGGCGTAATCATTTTATTTTGGGCGATGCCAATATGGCCGATCTGTCAATTTTCCTTAAATTCGGAACAACCAGCGCCGTTTTGGAGATGATTGAAGAAGGAATTTGTGACGAAACACTGAATCTTTTAAACCCTTCTGAAGCCGTAGTTTTATTTAAAGATATCTCCCGCGATTTAACTCTGAAAAATGTGCCAATTCGTTTAGTAGACGGAAAGTATTATAGCGTCATAGAAATCCAAAAACGATTTTGCCAAAATTTCAAAAGATATATTGACTATTCGGGTCAGGGCGGAGAAAAATTAGAAATTGCGCAAAGATGGCGGGAAATCTTAAAGTGTCTGCAAAGAGACGATGAAAAAGTTTACCGCCAGTTGGACTATAAGATTAAATTCCGTCTTTTAAACGACTATATGAGAACAAAAGGACTGCCGCTCTCTGACAAAAGGGTTCGGAACGTTGATCTTAATTATCACAATCCGGATCCGGAAAAAAGTTTTTATTATCTTTTAAAAAATCATCCCCATTCTAAATTTGAAAGTTTAGTGAGTGAAAGTGAAATTTTAGAAAGCGGTGGTTTGCCTCCCGAAAATAGGGCAAAGTTGCGAGCCTATCTTCGGTCGCTTCTTGAAGAACTTAACATATCTTATAGTATGTATTGGGGTTACATATTATTTAAACCTGTCAGCCTGCTTTCAACAACTTATGGTGAAAAAAGATTGGATCTGCCCGAACCGCACCTTTCATCATTTGACAGTTTGAATTTTGAAAGCAACTACGACGCCATACATTACTTGAACTCTTTAAAACCTGGTGCTATTATAATAAAATTGCATCACAGTCCTTTAATACCGCAGGAGGCGGCCCATGGCAGAGCAGAAACAGGTTAAGAAAACCGGTACTGATAAGGGCGCAGGTGAGGAAGAAAGTAAAAATAAAAAACCCAGCAAACAAGAAAAGAAGCTTAGCAAGGAGCGGAAAAAATTAATGGATGAAATTGACGACATTATTGATGAACAGGGCGAAGATTTTGTGGAGAATTACGTCCAGCGAGGCGGCGAGTAAAATATACAAAGCCCATTCTGGGCTTTTATTTTTCAATTATAGATTATGGATAATTATTATTTAAATATCGGACGAGCTTCCGAAATAACCGATTTAAAAAATCGGCGTTTTTATCGTTTTTTGGAAATTATGCCGGGTCTGCTTTCCTGGGGCACCATTCTTTTAGTTATTTTTCTTTCCTCTGCAGCACCGTTTCTAATGGCCATTTTTATAATTTTTTTTGATGTTTACTGGCTTTTAAAAACAATTTTTCTTTCTCTTCATATGAGATCGGCTTTTAATAAAATGAAAGAAAACTTAAAGAAAAACTGGCAAAACGAATTAGAAACATTGGGAATTGGCTGGCACGATATTTACCATCTTGTAATCTTGCCAATGTACCAGGAACCGCTTGAAGTAGTTCGCGCCAGTTTTTTAAGCTTAGCCAAAATTAACTATCCTTTGGATCGGCTAATAGTAGTTTTAGCGGTTGAAGAGCGCGGCGGCGAGTCGGCTTTGATGGTGGCGCGCGAAATTGAAAAAGAATTCGGCGGCGTATTTTTTAAATTTTTGGTATCAGTTCACCCTAAAGATATCCCCGGTGAAATTGCGGGAAAGGGATCTAACGATTCCTGGGCCATAAAAGAAGTTAAAAATAAAATTATTGACGAGCTAAAAATTCCTTACGAAAGAATTATTGTTTCGGTTTTTGATGTTGATACTATTACTCATCCCGAATTTTTTGGCTGCCTTACTTACGCCTATTTGTCTTGTAAAAAGCCGCTTCGCTCTTCATTTCAGCCGATTCCGCTTTTTGTAAATAACATCTGGCAGGCGCCGGCTTTTGCGAGAATCTTTGCCTTTTCAACGACTTTTTGGCAGATGATCCAGCAATCCCGGCCGGAACGGCTCATAACTTTTTCTTCCCAATCAATTGGTTTTAAGCCGCTTAGTGAGATTGGTTTTTGGCAAACCAATGTGGTTAACGAGGACTCAAGAATTTTCTGGCAGTGTATGCTAAATTTTGACGGCGATTGGCAAACGGTGCCGCTGTTTTTTCCGGTTTACATGGATTCCAACGTCGGAAATACTTTTTGGCAAACCGTAAAAAATCAATACAAGCAAATTCAACGCTGGGCTTATGGCGTTGAAAATAATCCTTATTTCTTGTTTGGCTTTTCTAAAAATAAAAAAATTGAAAGAAAGAAAAAATGGCGTCTTAGTTTTTTGATGATTGAAGGCGCCCACTCGTTGGCTACCAATTCCTTGATTATTTTCATGCTCGGATGGCTGCCGACGGTAATCGGCGGCGGCCTTTTTTCACAGACACTTCTTTCTTATAATCTTCCTTTTATCACTCGTCTTATAATGACCTTGGCAATGGTAGGTTTAGTTTTTACCGCTATTATCGCTATAAATCTTCTTCCGCCTAAACCGCCTCATTACGGCCGTTTCAAATGGTTTTGGATGATTGCCCAGTGGCTTCTTTTCCCGATAAATATGATTATTTTCGGTTCTATTCCCGCTCTTGACGCCCAGACCCGTTTAGCTTTTGGAAAATATTTAGGTTTTTGGAATACACCAAAGTCGAGAAATTAGAAATTTTCTATTCCAAATGGATTCTATTTTTAAATTCGGCAAGCCGCGATGCAAGAAGCGGATGGTTTTTTAAAGTCGGATCTTCGCTTAAAATTTTCTTTGCCGCTTCCCGCGTTTCTAGAGTAAGTTTTAAGTCGGATAAAGACGCCATGGCTAAATCTGGCAGTCCGGATTGGCGGACTCCGGTAAAATCGCCGGGACCACGAATTTCCAAATCCCTCTCGGCAAGCTCAAAGCCGCTTTTAGCTGATTCAATGGCCTTTAAACGGGTGTCGGTCTTACTCGAAGCCGAATCAGTTAGAAGAAAACAATAAGATTGGTGTTTATCTCGGCCGACCCGGCCCCTAAACTGGTAAAGGGAAGCCATGCCAAATCTGTCAGCACCTTCAATCATCATAATCGTGGCGTTTGGAATATCTATTCCGACTTCAATCACCGAAGTGGATACAAGAATATCAAGATCCTTATTCAAAAATTCGGTCATTATTTTTTCTTTTTCTTTGGCTTTCAAACGGCCATGAAGAAGTCCGATCTTGAAATCGGGAAAAATTTTTTCTTTTAATCTTTGATATTCTTTTATTGCCGCCTTAACATCAATTTTCTCCGACTCCTCTATTAAAGGGCAGATGACAAATCCCTGACGCCCCTTTTTTATTTCGGATTTGATAAATTCATAAGTTTCCCCGCGTTGTGAAGGCGCAACGATTTTGGTAATAATATTTTTTCTCCCTTTTGGTACTTCTTTGATTAAAGACAGGTCCAGATCGCCCCAAATGGTAAGACCCAAGGTTCTAGGGATCGGCGTTGCCGTCATAGAAAGCAAATGCGGCACATAGCTTATAGCATATGGCTTATTGCTATCGGCTATAGGCCATTTGCCATTAGCTAACGCCGCTCGTTGGCCGACGCCAAAACGATGCTGTTCGTCTATTATGACCAGCGCCAGATTTTTAAATTTTATATTTTTTTGGATTAGCGAATGAGTGCCGATGATTACCTTAATTTCTCCTTCTAACACTTTTTTTATAAATTCTTTCCTCTTGATTTTTCCGTCTGGAATTCCGGCTTCGCTTGAAGTTAAAAGGCCTGATTCAATTTTATGTTGCCTTAAAAGCGGGGATATTTTTTCAAAATGCTGTCGGCTTAGGATTTCAGTCGGGGCCATAAAAGCGGCCTGATAGCCGTTTAAAGCGACAAAGTAGGCTGCCATTGTCGCGACAACGGTCTTACCGCTTCCGACGTCGCCCTCCAGTAGCCGGTTCATCGGCAAGGACTTTCCCATGTCCTGTATTATTTGCCAAGCAGATTTTTTTTGGTCGTTAGTCATTTTATAAGGAAGAGAATCAACAAATTTTTTCGCCAAATTTTGGTCAAATTTTATTTTAGGCGCAGTTTTTTTTTGCAGTTTTAGTCTTTCAAGCCCCATAAAAAGCTGCAAGATGAAAAGCTCCTCAAAGGCAAATCTTCTTTTCGCCCACCCAGCTTTTTCAAGAGTTTGTGGAAAATGGATTTGAGAAAAGGCGTAGCTTAAATCGGGAAGGCGGTGGGCTTTTTTTATTTCGTCAGGAAGAACATCGGGGATTTGGCCGGCAAATTTAAGCAATGGTTTGATGCCTAGTCTTAACCAGCGGGAAGTAATGCCGTAGGTCTCGGGATAAACTGGAACTAACCGTCCGGTATGAAGCGTTTCTTTTTTATAAGTTATTATTTCGTAAGCCGGATTAGAAAAACAAAGACGGTTTTTATTTAAAACTACCTTGCCGGAAAGATTGACTGTATGTCCAGATTTTAACTGGTTTATTAAATATGGTTGATTGAACCAGACGGACTTAGTAGTGCCGCTTTCATCTTCAATAATAGCTTCCGTAAGAGTTATATTCCTTCTAAAAATTCGGATATTTTTGGCGCTCAAAATTACCCCGCGGATTGTCGCTTGAGTATTCGGTTTAATATCGGATATGGAAACAAAATCAGAAAAATCCTCGTAGCGATAAGGAAAATGATATAAAAAATCTCGAGCTTTTTTTATATTAAGTTTGGCAAATTTTTTAGCCGCGGCCGGCCCGAAATATTTTATATTTTGAATCGGGGTATCAAGAATTGATGGCATATGTCCCCTCGGTAGGAATCGAACCTACATTGCAAGATCCGCAATCTCGCGTCCTGTCCATTGAACGACGAGGGGAAAATAATAGCTGCTCATTGAGCAGCCATATTTTACCACGTTTTTTAAATTTCTGCTACTAAAAAAGCTTTTTTCTCAAGAGATCAATGAACGATTCTTTTTCCTCGTTTTCTTCAAGATACTTATTAATTATTTTTCTTACAGATGTTTCGTCATTATTGTGAAAAGGGACGATAAGAAGCGGAATCAAAGATTTTTTAAAGCGAAAGGCGACTTCTCTCTCTCCCAAAGTTGTTGTGCCGCTTTCTAAATCAATATGAGCGGGAAAAATGAAAAAAGATTCAAAATTTTCATAAGAATAAAACTTGCGGTCAATATGAAGTCCGTCATTATCCAAACGAAAATCAATCAGCTCGCGCCTTTTGTTTTTACGGACATAAATAACAAGTGAGGCCAATGCAACAATAATTATAAGAAGATAATTTTTAAGAAGAATTGAAAAAACAATCAGCGCCAAAGCCAAAATACCCAAAGCCCAAAACCATTCCGCGTTTTTTGGCAGATGATCCGGTTCTTCAATCTGCCAGCTTATTTCTTCCGGTGTGTTTCCGTCGCGGATTTTTAGTTTTATTACCTCATCTATCATTGATTATAATTTTACTCTATCTAAAGCGGTGTGTGTCGGTCTAGGACTACACCAATGTGAGCATTATAGGGCTTTTTTGGCTATTTTTCCAGAGAGCCGTTTGAGGTGTGTCGGTCGGGAGCTTTATTCGGGAAATGAGACAAATGAGACAGTAGCGAGTGTCTAAAAATCATCTTATTTTATATCCAAACGTTCCAATATCTTGAACCCATCCGTAATGGCATCACAGAGAAAATCTTCCAATTGACTCTGATCTTTTTTGGTTTGAGCTTTGTAGAGATAAGTATAATATAGCCGTTTCCGTTCCTGGCGGATAATTGCCGGAGCAAAATTTTCTTTAAGAAGCATCGCGTTCATAAGCAAACGACCCACTCGGCCGTTGCCGTCGGAGAAAGGATGAATTTTCTCAAACCGACTATGGATATCGGCCGACAGGCCGATGATGTCTTTTGCCGCTTTCTGCGCATCTGATAAGAGTTTTGGCATAAGATCGGGTATCCGCATGTAATTGGCCGTCGGTAAGTTAACACCGGTAATACGCACGGCATGGCGGCGATAGAGTCCAGCATCCGGCCGGATGCCGTTCATAAGTATGCTATGAAGTTTTAACACCAAATTCTCATTGATTTTTTGTTTTCTAAAAACATGATTGAATAAGTAATTCAAAGCCGTCTGATGATTTTTCGCTTCCATCTGTTCTGTCAGGCTTTTGTCTGGCAATGCGGCACTGTCAAAAAGTATGGCGGCGGTATCGGGCTCGGTTAATGTGCTTCCCTCAATGCTGTTGCTATGGTAGGTCAACTTTAAAATGAACCGGTCGCGGATATCAGGATTATTCAAAATCTCCGAAATCACACTTTTATGCTCGAACGATTTCTGATTCAACATGCCTTTTTTAGCCAACAACTGATTTGCCGGAATTATTTTTTGTCCTGTTACTTCCAAAAACAGTTCATCAATCGCCGCTTGCATTTTTGGCCTAGGCGTTGATTTACCGGTCCACCAGCTATTGAAGGCGGCAAAAGACACTCCGAATCTTTCGGCAAGCTTTGTTTGGGTTAATCCCAGCATTTTTTTGATGATTTCTAATTTTTGGCGGATAGTCATAATTTTGGGCTAATAGTTATTATATAACCATAATACCAAACTTTATAAAGTTAGTCAAAATATTAGTAACTTTATAAAGTTATGATAGGTGGAGCGGCTAAACAAATTCCAGAAGAGTTTCTTCGGAACGAAAGAAATAGCTAAAGCAAACGCTAAGCAAATAGATTTGAAAGATTATGCCTCAAAAAAACTTTCATCTATAATTGCCAAAAGCGAGTTCTTGAAAAAAAATTTGAAAATTTCGAATTTTCCAAAATTATTGATGTTTTATTTTTATCCGGGAAAATAGAAAAAGATCTATATGAAAGCTTGAATATTTATCGTGGAAAAAGAAATGATACTATTCACAGTCTATTAAGTCACGGTGATACAGAGAAATTAAATGGCGAGCTTAAAAAAGCTTATGAATCGGGTAAACATATGAAGGGTTTTCTCGTTGATGATATAGGTAAAGAAATAAAAAGAGATCCAATAGCCATAGATGCGGAAAGCCAGTTCGACACTATTTTGTCTCAGTTAGAGCAATTAGAAAACATCAAAAATTTAACTACAAAAAGAACTGTTACAAAAAATAAATGAAACCAAAAACAGCCCCGCAACTGCGGGGCTGTTTTTGATTAACTTTTTACGAGCATTTTGGTTTCGCAACCGCCTAGGGAGTATCGGTCTCTCGAACCGGTGCCCAGTACTGCGGTGTGTGTCGGTCTAGAACCACACCAATGTGAGCATTGTAGGGCTTTTTTGGCTATTTTTCCAGAGAGCCGTTTGAGGTGTCTCGGTCGGGGTCAAAAAAGACAAATAAGACGTTTTGGGGGCGTGTCTCACCTTTTGCTATTTGTGAGGGAAATGAGACAAATGAGACACAGAATGCGTGTCTCATACTATGTCTCTTTTTTGCTTGGAGATATCATAGGGAGAGCCTTATCTTCTGTTACCACTCTTAGATAGTCCGTAATTTTATAACCTCTTAATGCCACTAGTGGATCCACAAATTTATACCAAGGTTCTGAGTGGACCCATTCTTTGCCATCAATAATTTCTTTAACTAACTCCGATTTAACTAATTTTTTTGGCGGTAATGTATCTTTATTATCT